>ERZ1034880.507-NODE-507-length-11590-cov-20.108366_pt1 | contig 11590 bp, 10 predicted proteins | sample MGYA00520630_ERZ1034880 | MGnify/ENA primary metagenome ERZ1034880 (study PRJEB33766, sample SAMN09781725) | gut metagenome | biome: gut microbiome | host: Homo sapiens | place: Madagascar | study: EMG produced TPA metagenomics assembly of the PRJNA485056 data...
CATTAAGAAACTGCCTTACCGGTTGAAGAACCTGAAGCCGTATTCTGCTTTGCGCCAGGAGCCGTATCTGAATGGGCGGCAGCCTCGACAGCTGTCACACCAAGAGGATCCTCAGCATACAGACAAGGAAGGTCTACAGATGTGCGCTTGAAGGTGAAGGTTGTATATCGGCCATCCTTATCATCCTTAGTCTCTGTATTGTTGAGAATCATAGGGCGCTCAGGTTCGCCGACGATATACCATTGTGTATCCTTTACATGCTTATAAAGAATAATAAACTTACCACCAGCATACTGCTCAATGAAGTTATAGAGAGCCGCGCGAGTACCACCCATGATGATTACCAGGTTATTCTCGCCAGATGTCGTGATATCTCCCTTCTCTGTCGTAGCCGTAAATGTAGGAATATCGTGCGCATCGAAGAGATATGCCTTCAGGGTGTCGGCGGCAGCCGTCTTAAACGGCATTGCCTTGACCGTGCGGTCTTTATCCGGCTGAGGGAAGGCCTTCGACAGGTCAATTAAAGTCGTAGGAACCAATACTACCTGGTAAGAGATTGCAGAACCATGCGTATCCCGGTCTGTCACATCATCGATAGACGTAAGCGCAACGAACGAAGCCATAGAAACTCCTGTGCCACCTATACCGAAGGTAGATGTAGGATCAGCTAACATCTGCAGAAGTGAAACGATGCCGAGCAGCATAATGAGCGTCATGAAGAGAAGACGGCCCTTATGCTGGGCATAATGATAACCCTTGTTAGGGTTATAAGTACGAGAACGTACTGGAATATTGTTTTTCTTCATAATTTTTTCTGAAAATGTAGGCGAGGTACGCTGTACCTCACCTACGAATTAACAACATATATATAATTAAGATCAACGGCCACCAGGAACGTTAGGCTGGACTGCCTTGTTAATGGTTCGCTTGCCACCTACGCGACGCTCGAGCTCACGGAACTTATCGTCCTTACCGAGAATAACCATGATATAGTCACCAGCCTGGCTTGGAGCCCATGCTGCAGTAATATTCGCGAACTTACCGCTCTTGGCGATGGTAAGCTGATGTTTGGTATCATCCTCACCAATCTCGATACAGTAAGCTACGCCAGCCTTCGCATTCGTGATATCCTCGATAGCGGTTGCCGTAGTAGCATCATCTGTAATCTGCCAGAAGCCGTTTGCGCCGTTGATTCCTGCACCAATAACAGTTGCAGGGAGGTTGGTAAAGATCTGCTGGAATTCGTAATCGTTGGCATCCATATCAGCCTTGTTATCAAACTTGCGACCGGTAAAGGCTGCGCCACAACCTTCCTTCCAGGTACTCCATGCGCGAACCATCTCCATCTGCTCCTCCATCTTTACGGCGAACATCTCACCAGGGAGATTCTCTACGAACTGAATATTGCCAGGGACATCCATGAACATCCAACAAGACTTACCCTCGTATGGGAGCCACTTAATCTGAATGGTAGAGTCTGGGACGCGGTTCTTATAGCCGTTAGGACCGGTGAAGTCCTGATCCTTGCCATAAGTCTCGCGGCAGTTAGCAAGCCACCAGTCAATATGGTTCTCGTTGAGATAGAGAACATGGTTATCGATGGTCATACCCTCAGAGAGGTGAGTCTTAACGTCGGTAATGAACTCCTTAACCGCATCCAGCATATTAGCTGAAGTATAAGTATTGTAGCTCTTGTTGGCGAATGGCTTGATGCTGTAATCGTGGATGTAACGGAGCAAGGTGTACCAGATACCTGTACCTGCATTGAGGTAGCTTGATGCCTGGCCAGTCTCTGGCTTTACATAGATACCGCGCATACGACGCTGGTTCTGCTCGTCCTGAGCCTTCTTCAGAAGGTTGAGAAGGCAGAATTCAACCATAGACCACTTGATAGGATCAGAGCCTTCCTTATTGAGGTATGCGATATACTTGCGCTCAAGTTCCTTCATCGGGCCAAACTTAACCTTGATCATGGCATCGTCGACATAACCCATCTCGTTCTCGAGCTGCATGCCACCCTTGTAGATCTCACCTTCCTGATAGCCTTGAGATACCTCGTCGAAGAATGCGTTAAAGAGAATGTCGCGGTCCTGAACACCATAGCGAACAGGGAAGAACTCTGTAAGATTACGAAGCTCAAGGATTCGGGCAATAAGCGCATCCTGGCGAAGGATGACAAACTGGTCACCCAGTCCGGCATTATCCACGCCTGAGTAATTAGTAGCGAACTGGCCAGAAGCGAGAGCTTTTACATTGCCGAGCTCGTTGCGTACCTGGTGATACTTGTAGCGTTCCTGGAGTGATCTCGCGAACGCCATCGCTTCGGTACGGAATGCCTTGCCGTCTGTCTCCTCGTTTGGCGTAGATGCTAAAGCTATCTCAGGATTAGCGACAATGCGGTTCCAGCGCTTTTTCATATCGAACATAGAATGCTCGATACCGAAAAGGTAGTTAGCGTTAGTTTCGAAACCGTTAATAGGAATAGAAGGAGCAGTAACATGAGCAGCAGGTTTGTCATCTGCTGTGCTATTAGCCATCTTCTTCATGTTCTCTGCGAGAGTGTTGACAGCTGTAGAGAGTTTCTCGAACGATACATTATTCTGGCTGTTCTCGTTCTTCTTTCCTGCATCATCATCGTCATCGCCTTCATCGCCGTCAGGATCATCATCCTTTGACTTGTTAGCTTTGGACACGATAGCATAGAGCTCATTGATCTGCTTCTGATGCTCAGCCTGCTCGGCTGCACTATTCTCCGCAGCGAGGTCATCCATGAGAGTACTCTGGTACTCTTTCTGGTATTCCTCGCAAAGAGTCTTGTACTCTTCCGCAGTAAGACTCTTGTTCTCGAATTTCTTAACGAAACCAAGTTTCTCGAGAACTTTGTTTAACTTTGCTTTGAAATTCATAAATCAATCATTTAAATATTAAAACAACTTAGATCAAACAAAAATATATTAGCTAAATCCGTAAAGACTCTGCGTCCCAATGTAGGTCTCTCCCAGTTTCGCTACCTCTGCAATCGCCTCCAGCAAGGTACGCTTGCCATCGATGAGACCGACTTCTTCGGCCGGAGCGGTATACAGGCTCTCACCCTGGAGTACCGGAGCATCATCATTCAGTTCTGTCAGTTTGGAACGCTGAGATTTCACTTCTGCAAGAAACTGCTCATTCATCGGATCAAGAACATTCTTAATATAGTCTTCAGACTTACCGTCCTTCAGGTCCTCGAAAATCTTATTCTTCCGGCTAGAATTGGTAGCCTTCGCTACAATTTTCTTCAGCCCCAACTTCTCGAAGTATGGCTCAAAGTTCCAGAAGGAACACATAGTACCGATGCATCCAACGAAGTCATGATTCGTTGTTGCGTAAAGTTTCTGACCATGACAGCCGATGTAATAGGCTGCGGATGCGCAGTACTCTTCGTAGATGGCAATGATAGGTTTTTTGACGCTTCGCAGAGTCTCACTCAATCGATCCATGTACCATGCCTCTCCTCCTGGAGAATTGATATGAAGGAGATGAGCGGATATCTGAGGGTTATTCTCAGCGGCAATAATATCCTGTTCCAGCTGTTTAGAAGAGAAATACCAGTAGCTGTTTGCTGTCACAACTCCGAATACACGATGATATGCGATTGTACCATCATCCAGAGATGGCGAATCGTATTCATCCGTGAGTTGTACACTTTTCGTTTCATCTCTCTGCGATACCTTGGCAGATATCGCTAACAGCGCTTCATGTGTCTCGTACTGATAATATGTATGAGTCTTGAGATATTCCCGAATCTCAGGAATACTCATCGCCTGTTCGGCTTTTTTCTGTTCGAAGCTTACCACCGTACCATTCAATGGGAATGCAGCTACCATCAGCTGACGGTAGGCATCCTCAGTAATCCATAGAGGTAAAGTGGATAGCAGAAGGGTCTGTATTTCATCCATCTTGATTAAGTTTTCCACAAAGGTACATATATATAATAGATATATAAAAGACCTTAAAGCAATGGGTTCGCAAGCATTTTACACTTAACAATAAGCTTCGCCTTATTCAGATGTCTTACGAGCTGAACCTTCGCCGGTATTGTTTCTGTACCTATGTCATATGTACGTGCGTTAGGAAGTCCAACACTTGCGAGCGTGACGATAGCGCTGCGAGGAACCTTCAGTTCATTTAAAATACTCTCGTCCGCTATATCGACAATAAATGTCTTACTACAATCCCAGTATACACCTCCATTTTCGTCTGTCATGGAAGGCTCGAACGTAAACGGATCAGCGCAGAGAACTATGCTTTTTTCAGAGCCTCCAAGGACGGAAACCACTAAAAGACAGGAAAACTCTTTCATAATGTTAAATTTTAGAGTGATTATTGCTAATTTTTGAGTGACAGAAATTTGCACTCAGTATGTATTAAAAATAATTAAATACCCCGTTTTTTTTGGTATTTTCTGGGTGTTTTCGGAAAAAGCCGCTGTCGATAGCGATAAAAGTTCTTCAGGAGCGCATCTGGCGATATAGACCTAAGAGAGTATTTCCTGATGAAGTTATCTACCACATCCTGGTTCCGTAACGGTCTGCCCAGCTCCTCATTCTCGATCATAATCCGATGGAACTCGAAATTGAAGAGAAGCCGAATATGATCTTCTATCCTTTTCGCCGCAGCGCTAGATAAATAGTTGAAGTAAGCAGGATCCTTACCAGGATGTCCATCCATATTAGAGCGCCTGGAAGGCAGATATATCTTGAGATTACAATCCTGCATGACGTCATGGTGAGGATCCGGCTTGGCCATACTATTCCACACCACATAATACAGATCTGTGGTGTATGGTATTTTTACTCCGCCTGTTTCTGGCTCAATTTCTAGCTTTTTCTGAATGTACTCTGCCAGATAGGGCTCTATTCTAACAGACGCTGTTCGTTTCGAGAGACGTTTTTTCCTTTCCATATCGTTTTTACTTATTAATGCTTCCTACCGTCCTACAATCCTACAAATTGTAGGCTTACGAATGCAAAGATACTAAATTTCAGCGAGTTACACAAATATTATCAAACATATTTTAGTCCTACACACTCATTTTTTCGTTTCCTACACGTCCTACAATCCTACAAAATGGGGTATTCTGTAGGATGAAATCTCCAAAAGCGCCCAAATGTAAAAATTTCCTATTTCCTACAACGTCCTACAATCCTACAGCATTTCCTACAAACCAACAAAAACACAAAAGCACACCTAACATACTGATAATAAGATAAATAGATAATAATAATAGTTTGAAAAGAAATGCATTTGTAGGAATGTAGGATTGTAGGAAGGCATTTTTCTGAAAATCATTTTCAAAACTTCGTTTTCTCGGCTATTTTTGAAATTTTAGGGGGTACGGGGGATTTTTCGCATCTGAGACACACGTATATGTAAAGAAATACCCACGCTCACCCTCCCGGGTTTACGTGGGTAAAAATATGCAAAATTCAACTCAATTTTATGCGGAAAATCTTTGGTTTTCTCGAATATTTTTCGTATCTTTGTATCGTTAAATTGGGGTATTGTATACCTAATATAAGGTACTATCTCGACTCTTATCAGAACGGCAAATCACCATTCTTGCCTGCATCTGTCTCGTCAAACGGAAGGGAACCTGGTCTGGATTGCTTGGCATCTGTATCAGCTCCTTTTTGGGGTTCTGCCGCACTCTGTGCTGCCTTATCAGATGATGTGCCATCTCGTCTGAAGTCGATATTGTACATCTCCATAAACTTGTCGTAATCGATGATAATAGCACTCGTAGATGTAGAACGCTCCATGCGCACTCTCACCATCGTTTCCTGGTCGTCCTGTTTGGCGACCTCGACTGTCTCCTCCCAGGTAAACCTCCTTGAAGGAACGGTTCCAATATATGATGGATGAGAGCGCAAGTTTTGTTCGAGCGTAGATAACGTTGTGTTCTCGCTATTATATCCGCTTCTGTCGTAGATGGAATATACGCTGCTCAGGCGCAGAAAGAGGATATGAGTGCCAGGATCGAAACCAAACGTCTTCTTGTCGCCATGCGAATCCTTACCGGTAACGCTCTTAGGCTGTTCGATGAGCATCTCTCGGCCAATGAGTACCTGTTTGGTATCTATCATGTTGTTCACAGCGTTGAAGAACATAGCAAGTTTGTCCGTGCTTCGGATCAGAGAGAACTGGAACTTAATCTTCTCCTGCACTAGTGCAAAAAACTCGCCGTAGGTAAACGGCAGTTTAAGCTTGGAATATTGCTCTACGAGCTTCACCATGCCGAGGAAGAGAGAAGCAGTCTTCATGAGTCGGTCCATCTCTCCGGAATTGATTACATCACTCTTGAGCTCGCTGTATGCCTCCTGCTTGAGAGCACGGAAATGATCCATGACTGCAGGCCTGAGTGATAATACTTCCAGCAATACGTTTGATAACCCTATATTCTTCTCTATATTCTTGAGTTCCTCAAATAGCTTGGTCTCCTCTGGGGTTCTATTCTTAGGCTTAGGAACCTCGCAGATGATGACACGACTCATCAGAGCGTTATCATCTCGTTGAGGGGTTTCCTGGCCACAGATGACTACAGGCGCAAATACCTTATCATTCTCGATATCCCTTCCCGAGGTTCCACGGCGTTTCTGTTTTCCGTCTCCATCGTACACGATACCCTTCAGGGCCTGAAACTTTGTATCTGAAATATCCTTATTGTTATACTCATCGAGTACGACAGGAACATCACGGAATGTGCCCATGATGGTGCTCATAGCCGCATCAGTACCTGTATTGAGGTTGAATATCGAAATAGTCGGGCTTATAAACAGAGAACGGATTGATATTGCAATCTGAGTCTTACCTGAGGACATCGGGCCCATGAAGAACGGAGCCGTAAAGAGTCTGTCTAGGCAGTGGATATTACTTCTGAAGGCGCACATCAGCGCGAAAACGATTGCCCATTTCCCGTTGTCATTGATCTTATATACCTTATCCATCAGCGAAGCCCACTGCTCGAACGTGACTTGCTTGTTAACGGGTATGTCTTCGTACACGAGCTGAGATATCAATTCGTACTTGTCAGATTGTCTTCCGGATCCGGCGTATATGGTAGAGAAGGCAGGGAGATAGTAATTCATATGATTATGAGTCACCACACCCAGCTCATTAACCTTCTCAAACACATAATTTCCGTTTTCATCTTCATGGGCTATTCCATTTGCAAAGGCAAAGAACTGTTCGTCGGTCTTTCTGCTCATTCCTTCAGACTGCTGATTACCATAAGTCTGTATTTCTCGGCATTGTACGAAGTGGCGGCTCATATATTCCTTAATGCGCCTCCATTGCCACTCTTCACCATCCGTAAAGTTCACGCCTTCGTAGTTGATAAGAACATCCTCGATGGTACTCATCTTCTTCAGGGAACTAGAAAGAACCTCGATATATAATGGCTTGTCGAAATATCTACGATTAACCTTCAGCACTCGCTTATTCTGCTCAAAGTCTTCATTGAAGATATGGAGGAGAGGAACCATGTAGAAGTCGGCCACCTGCGAGAAGCCTCGCCCGTTCTTGTTCTGGAACATGTAGCATACCGGTACACCTTGCTTGTTCAGTCGAGGATAATACTTGCACTCGCGAAACATCTGGGCATACTCGCCTTCCCTCGCATAGCTAGGAACCTCATCGCCATCGAAATCGTCATCATACAGGTCATCCTTCAGTGCATTTGCCTTCAGGACGTTCTTGCGCTTACTGACGAATGGCTTTCGGATCTCGTCGAACTGCCCCTTAGACAGACCAAGTTTGCTGCAGTAATGATTCTTGTTTACTGTGATGACAGTCTCTTCTGCAAAACTTGTCAGCTCTATGCACCTGGTAATGATCGGCACCTTGTCACCAAGGAAGCCAGACAGTAGATCGCCATGTATACGTATGTAGAAGTCTATGAAGGATTCTACTTTATCCTCGTGCATGACTCTTATCTGCGAGATTCCCGCCTTGAACATTTCCACCAGGGCGGAGAGGTAGCTGCTATCATCGCCCGTTGTCGTATCTATACTGCAGCCTTCTTCAGTTGTGGCTAGATAGCAGCAGATTCGGCGGAGGTTCTGAATATCGGTAGCCGACGGAACGCCTGCTACGTACACAATCGGATTATCTCCGTAAGACTCCATGAACGTATCGATGGAAGATGTTACGATAGCAGGCTCGTTATTTCTCAGGTTATCCTTTAGATCATCAAGTCCAAAAATACCCTGCTGCATATCCTCTTTCTTGAGATTCTCGACATTACGTCGGATATCCCGAACTTTATCTTCCAGAATAGTCATCTTCGTATCGAAATCCTTAGTCATGCTCTTCATGTATTCAAGACGCAGTCCGGCGTCCTGCACGCATGCTACTAGATTAGCGATAGTATTCATGGCTGAAGCGATTGCAGCCTCGTCCTTGCATCCGCGAGGAACCAGCATTCTTTTCATCGCCTTCGGAAATGTTTCGGTTGCATCGATTAATTTCTGTTTTACGCCATCCTTGCAGAGCCGGCCGTAGCTGTCTGGATCATATCCCTTCGGCAAGCGAACGCACCTGACGCTCGCTCCTGCCGTCAATAACAGTTCACTATTCTTGACAGCAGCCTTAATCCCTGCGCTGTCCGCATCGTAGATCATCACAACAGACTGGGTAAAGCGCATGATGAGTTTTACCTGGTCATCGGTAAATGCTGTTCCCGATCCACCGATAACGTTTTCGACCCCATATTTATGTAGAGTGACAACATCGAACTGCCCCTCTACGAGATAAGCGAAACCCTCTTTCGCTATCGCCCTTTTCGCTTGAAACAATCCAAAAATATGTCGACCTTTTCTGAAAATGGGCGTCTCTCCGGTATTAACATACTTGCCAATTTTATCATTCGGAGTGACAATTCTTCCGGAAAATGCAACGACTCTTCCAGACACGTCGTAAAACGGGAACATCACGCGGTCTCTAAAGAAGTCATAGTTTCTCCCGTCTTGAGACTTGCCTACGACTCCAACATCTTCCAATATCTGCAGACTGTACCCATTCTCCACGAGATACTTCATCGCTACATTACCATTCGGAGCATAGCCCACTCCATATTCTGCAAGCACCTTATCTGTATAATCGTAACCGCGTTTTTTAAGGAAGCTCTCCGCTTGCGAGATATTGCCCTGGTAGAACTTTGCGGCAGCAGCAATGGCTATACGGCGAGATTCAAGCAATTTATACGCAGCGTTTTCTTCCGGAGTAGATTCCTGCTCCGGAAACTCAACATCAGCGAGCTTGCAAGCTATTCGCAATGCCTCGTTAAAAGTTATCTGGTTGTATTTCTGCAGAAAGTCCAGAACGTCTCCATGCTCACCACACACGAAACAATGGTACGTCTGTCTAGCCTTATTAACCATCATCGAAGGATGACTATCATTATGGAACGGACAGATACCCTTATAGTTAATGCCCGCCTTCTGAAGATTAATATAGGCGCCTATCACATCAACAATATCAAGTTTACTCTTGACATCGCTAATGAAGTCTGAGTTGATTTTCATATTTCTTATTTTGTTTAATCGAACAGATTGAGCTGTAGAGAATCGAATGCTTCAGATATCGTAATATTGAAGTATGCTGCCACAGCTTTATACTCTTCTGGCTTTATAGCCTTACGGCCGAAGAAAATATCCCAGTATCTTACCTGGTTAATACCAGTCTCCTTAAAAAAGAACTTGCTTGGATGAAAGTCCTCAAGATGACGGAAGCGATACTCAAGCAACTTCTTCAGGCGATTTTCTTTAACAACCTGGTGTTTGTCGTCTAGTCTATGTCGAAGAGCGTACAACCGCACGGCCATGACGGAACGGTTGAGATGGATGGCCATATTCTCAAGACTCATTCTCCCATAATTCTCTACCAGGTATGCTATCTCATTTTTAGTCCATTTTTTATTACTCATAGTCACATATTGGCTTATTTATATATTCGACATATCTCTTTAACCTAAGGCAGAACTGGCCATTAATGCAAGTCCTGCCTTCTTTGCAAATAACGCATTTCTCAGACATAAGCTATTTTGTTTTTATATGCTCCAGGTAATATGCTGCCACCTGTGCTAGTGATCTTAGCTGGAGCTTAGCCTTAATATTCTCCCTATGTCGTTGCACGGTTTTGACAGATATATAAAGCCGGTCTGCGATCTCCTGTGCGCGCAAGCCTTTAGATATAAGTTCCACTATATCTAACTCACGATCAGTAAGTTTAGAGTCTAGTTTAGGCTTACAGATGACACCCTCCATTCTGCATTCGCCACGTAACGGACACTTGACCTCCTCAAAATGAAAGAAACCGTCTGCATCGATATCAGGAGTATGTGCATCATATTCGCCGAAATTACATCTGCAGAACCTAGATACAATGTTGAATTCATACACCTTGCGATTTAGTTCGCTCGCCGTATACTGGTCACACAGAGCTCTGAAGGCTTGAGGGTATCTAGTTTTGATTAGGTCTAGCATCTCCTCGATAACTTCGCGGCTGTCGGCTGTAAGTTCCTGGACAGGTTTGCTAAGTTGCTTATACATAACATCACCTTCTGGTGTATTGTAAAACTCGACTGACTCCATACTTACTCCTCCGGAAAAAGTTCGCTCTCTTGCATACCTAGATAATCAGCGACTATTCCTCTGCATAGAGCGTTCGGTTTTGACTTGCCTTGAATCCATCTGTAGACGGAATTATTAGATACCTTGCATTTCTCCGCAAGTGCTTCCACGACCTTACAACGAGGGTATGGAAGACTCTTCATGTACTCACTAAAACCCATATTATTTAAAATTTTTGTTTGAAATCATCATTATGTGCGATATTTTTTTGTATATTTGCACCGTGAGAATTATTAACACGCTGCAAATTTATAACATTTCAGTGATATCGCCAAACATTTCGCTGATTATTTTTATATTTTTCAGCATTTTGTTTGAAATTTACATATTATGAGTACAGAAAAAGAAAAAGAAGTAACAGAAACTATCAATGAACGCGTAAACAGCATCATTGAAAAAGAGGGTCACACCATTGCTACATTCGCAAAGAAGATTGGTGTACCATGGACCACGATCAAAAATATCGTATCTGGCAGAAATGCCCCTAGTTACGACATTATCGTGAAGATCATTAACGCCGTCGATTGGGTAGACGCTAATTACCTAATCATGGGAGAGAAACTCACGAAAGGCAACCAGGGAAACCTGTTGGCAATCGTTGAGAGACAGAACAAGACTATTGAGAGCCAGCAGAAGACTATCGATAGGCTTACCAAAAAGATGTTAGAAAACTAAGATTTAATTGCACCGTTTTGTGAAAAATGAGTCATTTTATCAAACATTTGTTTTATTATAATCACACAACTGTTTGAGTATCTGCAACTTGTTAGATTCGCAACTCGGTGCATTTTCGGTGTTATATATGTAAAAAACAGAAAATACCTAGTTGATTATCAGGCAGTTATAACGTATCATGCCGGCATATAAAATCGGTTATTTTTTTCTAAAAACAGCATAACTATTTGATAATTAAGAAATAA
>ERZ1034880.512-NODE-512-length-11560-cov-10.751326_pt1 | contig 11560 bp, 8 predicted proteins | sample MGYA00520630_ERZ1034880 | MGnify/ENA primary metagenome ERZ1034880 (study PRJEB33766, sample SAMN09781725) | gut metagenome | biome: gut microbiome | host: Homo sapiens | place: Madagascar | study: EMG produced TPA metagenomics assembly of the PRJNA485056 data set...
CGGGCGCGACGGGGGCCTTGAGCAGCTTGTCCTCGGCGGTGGGCTCGAGACCGGCTGATCCGTGGGAGATACACGAGCCTAAAAATAAAAAGAGCAGGCACGCGACGATGGAGCAAAGCGCGATGCGTGCGCGGCGGAAGGGTAGAGCGGGAGCGCCGGAGCCGGCTCGAGATGCCGGGCGAGAGCTCAGGCCACTGCGTCCGTTCTGCGGGCGCGAAAAAGAACGGCGGACAAAGATGCCGGGCTGGGGGCGACCGTTGCGACGCAGTTGCGGCACATCGGTCTGGCGCTGGCGCGTGCCCGTGAAAGAGCGCGTGCTTTGGCGTTGATCGGTACTGCGACTGCGCCGTTCGGTTTTAGCGTTGGATCTGCTCGAAGCGACGGCACCGTCGCGTCTGCGAGTCGCAGCGGTACTAGCCTGCCCTCGAGTCTCAGAACCGCTGGTGTTTTGCCGAGGCGTAGGGCGGGGCTGCCGTTGCGAGCTGCTTGGATACTGCGGGCTGGCGGCGGTGGAAGAAGACGAGCTTCCGGGCGTCGGCGTAGCGCGACCGGCAAGGCGAACGCTCTGTCGCCGTTGATCGCCGTCGTTAAAACCATATGCCATTTAAACCGCCTTGCCTCATGTATAACCTGTCTATCCTACAAAAAAGATGTACAACAAATGCGTGCGCGCGCCAAAAGCTCGGTAAACGGCACGAACGGGGGCGAGTTTGGCGCTATAAAGCGACACCCTCCTCGAGCTAAGAGAAAGGGGCTCTTTGGGCCCCTTTCAAAAGATGTGATTTGTGGTGCGCCCGCCGATTACAAAACGAGCATCAGCACGGTGACAAACGAAACGGTAATCACGGTAAGCAGGACCATGTATTTGGCGGCCGTCTTGATGTAGGTCGCGTAGCTTACCTGGGCAAGCTCGAGGCCAGCCATGATGGACCCGCATGTGGGAGTGATCATCGCTACAACGCCGTGTGTGGCGAGGTAGATTGCGACCATGGCTTCGGGGGCAAAGCCTAAGGATGCCGCCAACGGTCCCATGATAGGCATCGAGACGGTTGCCATGCCCGTACTCGAGGGGATGAGGAAAGACAGGGCAAAGTAGAGCGCATAGGAGAGCGGGGCAAAGACTGTGGCGGATACGCCGGCGAGCGCGTTGGCGGCGTTGGTGAGGATCCACACATCGAGTCCGGTGATGGACATGAGCACGGAGACGCCGCGGGCGACGGCGACGACGAGCGCGACAGAAACAAGGTCGGCGCAGCCGTGCAGGATGGTGTCGACGAGTTCTTTCTCCTGCATACCGGCAACCTTGCCGATAATAATTGTCATGGTGAAGAACCAGATGCCGCATTCGGTAAAGTACCACTGACCAAGTGGCAGGCCAGTCAAAAGTGCGCTCCATGCGGTGCTGAGGTCATCGCCCTTGGCGCCGATATCAAATAGGCCAACTCCGAATGTCTGCCACGGAATAAAGCCGATGATCATGACGACAAACGTGAGGGCGAAGAGAACAAGGACGCGCTTTTGAATTTTGGAAAGCTCGACGTGCGCGTCCTCGGCGGAATCGCCGTCCTTGTCGCCGTAGAGACGCTCGGCGGTCTCCCATTCCTCGGGGGTGAGCGATGAGGCGGCGCGGTCGGTGCGGACGCGCTTGGCATACCGCATGACAAAAATGATGCCCGAAATCTCGGCGATGGCGAACATAACCAGACCGATGCCGATCATGAGTCCCTGGTCATAGGGGATGCCGGCTGCCTTGAGAGCATCAAGCGCGAGTCCGGTCGAAAACGGGTTGACCGTCGATCCCAAAACGCCAAGGCCGCAGCCCATGAGAACTACCATGCATCCAACGAGCGGATCCCAACCCATGGCAAACGTGACCGATGCCAGGAGCAGGTAGAAGGGGACGGATTCCTCGAGCATGCCGTACGTGGATCCGCAGATGCCAAAGGCGAGCATGAGAACAGGAACGAGCAATAGATCATTACCGCCTAGTTTACGGACGAGCACGGCGATGCCGGTGTCGAGCGCGCCCGTTTTTTGGACTACGCCCAGGAAACCGCCAAGCACAAGAATGAACACGCAGACCTGCATGGCGCTCTCAAAGCCCAAGAAGGGAGAAGCCATAAAGTTGCCAAGCGTTGCGGCCTGCACGTCAGGGCTAAATGACGAGACGACCCACGAGGCGATGGCCACGAGCAACAGGCAGCCAAAGAGAATGGTAAAAGATGAGGGCATCTGGCGTGGCTTACGTTCTTTGCCAGATGCGGCAGCCTTATCCGACATACAAAGCTCCTTCACGGAAAGCCCTGCCTCCGCCATGGGAGACGGGGCTCTCGTTAATCAATAAGGTCTTGACTCTGTTGTCGACTTGAAAGCTGCACCCTTCAAGTCGGGGAAGTAATGCGTTTAATAAAGCGTGCATCACATATCAATAATACCATCCGGTGAGTATGTGAGGACATCTATGGTGGCATGTATTCCGCAAACGAGCCGACCTATCGGTAAACGTACAATGTGATATACGTTGTCGCATATAGATGCGGGTATTTTTAAGGACTGGTCCCTAGTGATCCATTTTCTGTTGGTCTGGTGGCCCCTGCTGTTTTGGTTCGCGGCGACTGCACGTCGCTTAGACGATAGGGGGAGCAATAAAACGGGATGAAGAATAGGCCTTCATCCCGTTGAGCCACGTGTTCTGGAAGCAGTTTAAGCTCCTACAACACGTTTACGACAGGAACGTCGTTAACCAACTTGAAGAGCTGGTCCTTTTCGCCCTTGAGGAAGTGTCCGATGTTGTTGCACGGGAAGATCATGAGGTCGCGTAGCGACGAAGACGAATAGAACGCAGAGTGCGGCGTGATAATCACGTTGTCGCGGCCAACGAGCGGGTGGTTTGCCAGGTCGGGCGTCTCGTCATACAGAACATCGGCGCCAAACGCGCGAATCTGGCCAGAATCGAGAGCTTCGATAAGAGCGGGTTCGTCCATGCAGAGGCCACGGCCCAGGTTAATGACGATGGGCTTTTTCTTCATCTTGGCGAACTTCTCGGCGTCAAAGTAATGATAGTTCGTCTCGTTAAGATTCATATGATTGATAATGATGTCGGCCTCGGCCAAAACCTCGTCGATCTCGGCCTGCTCGACACCGTTTTGCCCAAAAAGGTTCTGGTCGATAAAGGGGTCGTTGGAGATGATGCGCTTGACAAGGCCCTTGGCTTTACGGGCGGTGCACTTGCCGATTTTGCCAAAACCAAAGATGCCGAGGGTCTGGTCTTCAAGACGAGGCACCTCGGGAGCCGCGGCGTAATCCCAACGGTGCTCCTGCTCAATCTGACCGATGTAGAACTTGAAGTTCTTGTTGAGCGCGTACATATAGGCGATGGCGCTTTCGGAGACATCCCAGGTGCAGTATTCGCCGACGGGGCAGACGCCCACGCCGCGCGCAGTTGCCTCGTCCATGTCTACGTTGTCATAGCCGGTGGCGTTGATGGCGATGACCTTGAGGTTGGGAGCGTGCTCGAACGCTTCCTTGTCCACCTTGATGAAGGCAGTGAGCAGAGCGTCGGCATCGGCAAGATGCTCGTAGAACTCCTCGCGTGCCTCATCGGTATACGCGTAAACCTCAACATCGATATCCTCACCCAGATGAGATTTGAGGGTCTCGGTTTCGAGGTCGTGCTGGGGCATCATGCTCTCGGCATAATCGCTGATCAAGATCTTCATGGGTGCTTCCTTTCCCCTTTGAGGGGCTTGTGGGTAAAAAGGGGCGCCGCAGCGCCGGAATCCAGCGGAGCGGCGCCCCATGAGAGGCTCGGACAAATACTGTCCAGGCGAAACGTTCGGACTACGGACGCTCGATCGGCTGGGTCAGGCAGTGCGGGCCGCCGCCGGCGTGCAGGATCTGGTCGAGCGGCACGTCGATGACCTCGATGCCCAGAGCGCGCATCTTGTCGTTGATGTGCTTGTTCTTCTCGATGGCAACGACCTTGTTGTTGCCGATGCACTGGACGTTGCAGCCGTGCTTGTACATATCCTCACTGGCGACGGGGATGAGCTCGAAGCCGCGGCGCTTGAGCATCTGCAGGAAGTTATAGGGCAGCTGGTCAATGCAAGCGAGCGCAACTTGGGGAGCGACGATGTTAAAGATCATGTCAAGGTGCAGGTTGTCGGGCGGGCAGGGAACGCCGACGACGGTATAGCCAAACTTCTCGAGCTGATGGCGGAGGCTGGCGACTCCCTGTTCATCGGTACGATCGACCATGCCCCAGGCGAGCGTATGCTCATCGATCATCCAGAAGTCGCCGCCCTCCATGCAACCTGCGTTAACGCGGGCGACGATGGGGACACCCATCTCCTTAAGCTTTGCCTCATAGGACTGGGCCTCGATCTGGCGGACCGGATGACGGAAGTGGCCCATGACGGCGCCTTCCTTGATCATGCAACCATAGTCGCGGGCAAAGGTCATGACCTCGTACTTGGGGTTGGCCTCGACCTCGACGACCTCGATGCCGTTATCCTTGTAGGCGTCAACGAGCATCTGCCATTCCTTGACCATGATGTCGTTCTGTTCGGTATCGCCCTTCTTCATCCATTCGGAGGTGATGACGTTGATGCCGTTGAAGGTGTAGTACTTCGGCGAGCACATCATGACCTTTTTGAGCGGATTGGTGGCGTTGGAGACGTAGATTTTCTCTTCAGACATGGCAGGTTCCTTTCTTTAAGACCTACATACCTTAGATGGAATGCGCGCGGCGGGAAAAACGGAGGGGCTTGCCCGCCGCGCGAGGATTCCCGCAGGGGAGTAGCGCCTAGACCTAGAGCATCACGAGGACGCAGAGGAAGGCGCAGCAGGCGGCGAACAGGACGGCGACGATGGGGGCGATCTTCTTGACCCAGTCGCCGTAGCTCATGTGCGCCGCGGCCGTGCACGTCATGACGACGATGGAGCACGGGGTGATCATCTTGGCCAGGCCGAGCGCCATGAGGTAGATGATGACCATGATGTAGACGTCGACGCCGGCGAAGGTGGACAGCGTGCCCATGATACCCATGGTGGCGGCGGCGAGGCCGGTGGAGCTGGGGATCAGGCAGGCGATGAGGAAGTAGCAGACCAGGGCGACGACGACGAAGGCGAAGGGCGGCAGGGAGGCCAGCGCGTTCTCGCACATGTTGAGGATGGACGGGGTGATCTGGCCGTTGTCCATGACGACCTGGATGCCGCGTGCCAGCGGCACGACGAAGGCGGTGGAGACCAGGCCGGAGGCGCCCTTGAGAATCGTATCGATGATAGTGTCGGCATCATAGTGCATGACTACGCCGATGAGGATGACCATGATCAGGGTGATCATCGAGAGCTCGGGGAAATACCAGTTTCCGAAGGCGGTGATGTCGGTGCCCAGGACGTTGCGCAGGCCCGGGGTTGCGGCGACCCATGCGACGAAGTCCTCGAAGAACGTCCACTCGGGGTTGAGGGAGGTCCAGGGGGTCAGACCGACGATCATAAAGACGAAGGTAAGTACGAACAGTGCGAGCGCGCCCTTCTGGCGACCGGTGAGGGTGAGGTCCTCGTCGTCGGCGGCGGGGAACTCCTTGAGGTCCTGCTCGCGCCGGAAGAACTGGACGGACTTCTCGGGATGCGCCTTGATCTTGTCGGCGTAGCGGCAGATCAGGAGGATGACGAGGCCGGTGAAGATGACGAACATCGCGATGCGGGGAATCATGCCCTCGCCAGGGGAGATGCCGGCGATACCCGATGCGATGCCCGTGGAGAACGGGTTAATGATCGACGAGAGGCAGCCGATCTGGGTGCCGAGGACGACGATCATGATCGCGGTGACCGTATCGAGGCCGAGGGCCAGGATGACGGGCACGAACATCAGGAAGTAGACGATGCCTTCCTCATAGGCGCCTTCGAGCGTACCGAAGAACGCCATCAGGATAACGAGGATGGCGATCAGCGCATGCATGTTGTTCTGATTGGCGATAGTGATGCGCTTGATGGCCGTCTTGAGCGCGCAGGTGCGATCCATCATCTCGAGTAAGCTGCCGAACAGCATGATGGTGAGGGAGATCGAAATGGCGCCGGAGACCGTGCCACCGCCGAGCATGCCGGTGATGGGGGCCATGAAGATGTCCCAGAGGCCCTGGGGGTTGCTCTCGACCACGTGGTAGGTGCCGGCGATGGCGTCGCCGCCCTCGGAGAGCTCGTAGGCTCCGCCGGGGACGAACCAGGTCAGGAGGGCGATGAAGGCGATGACGGCGAACAGGATCACATAGGTGTTCGGCATCTGGAATTTCTTCCTCGCCGGCTTTTCCTTGATTTCTTCAGCCATGGTGTATTTCCTTACGTGAGGCGCCGCGGCCCGGAGGGGCGGGCCGCGGCGTGCGGTCGGTCCGTGGCGCGGTTAGACGCGCGGGATGTAGAGGTTGCCGAGGGTCGCGGCCATGATGGCCTTGATGGTGTGCATGCGGTTCTCGGCCTCCTCGAAGCAGCGGGAGTGCTCGCTGTAGATCACGTCGTCGGTGCACTCCATGGCCTCGATGCCGTGCTCCTCCTTGATCTTGGCGGCGTACTCGGTCTCGGCGTTGTGGAAGGCCGGGAGGCAGTGCAGGAAGATCCAGTCGGGGTTCTCGATGTGGGAGACGAGCTCGGCGTTGACCTGGAACGGGGACATCAGGCGGACGCGCTCGGCGAACTGGGACTCCTCGCCCATGGCCGCCCAGACGTTGGTGTAGACGGCGTCGGCGCCGCGGACGGCGTCCACGGGGTCGTTGGTGACGCGGATGGTCGCGCCGGACTCGGCGGCGAACTTCTGCGCGAGGGCGACGATCTCGGGGTCGGGCTCGAGCTCCTTGGGGGTGGCGTTGACGTAGTTCACACCGAGGATGGCGGAGGTGATCATCAGGGAGTTCTGGACGTTGTTGCGACCCTGGCCGCAGTAGGCGAGCGTGAGGCCCTCGAGCCTGCCGAAGTGCTCCTTGATGGTCATGAAGTCGGCGAGCATCTGCGTGGGGTGCTCGCGGTCAGTGAGGCCGTTCCAGACGGGCACGCCGGAGTGCTCGGCGAGCTGCTCGACGTGCTCCTGCTTGAAGCCGCGGAACTCGATGGCGTCGAACATGGAGCCGAGCACCTTGGCGGTGTCGAGGACCGTCTCCTTCTTGCCCAGCTGGATGTCGCCCTTGCCCAGGTACTCGGGGTGGGCGCCCAGGTCGATGCAGGCGGTGGTGAAGGCTGCGCGGGTGCGGGTGGAGGTCTTCTCGAAGAGCAGCGCGACGTTCTTGCCCTCGAGGTAGCGTTGCGGGACGTTCTGCTTCTTGAGGTCCTTGAGGTGCTCGGCGAAGCCGATGAGCCACATGAGCTCGTCCCTGGTGTAGTCCCTCGTGGAGAGCAGGTGGCGACCCTGGAAAACCGAATCAGTCATAGTCATGTTTCCTTTCGTCGGTTCTTGCCTACCCCCGACGGACGCCCCGCACGTGGGCCCCTCCAGACAGGTCAGGCGTTTCGTTCGCCCCGGATGGGGCATCGATACCTGTAGTCGGGCGCCGGTGCAGCGGCACGCCGAAACCATGACTCAAAGTCTAGGAGCACCCAGATGCCGTGTGTTTGGTACCAACTCAAAGCCTTCCGGGGGTCTATTTGTTATTTTTTACAAATGAATTGTTATTCGTGAGCAATTGGCGGCTTGCAAGGCCAATTGTCCGAGCGTATTCGGAGTTGTTTTGTGAAAAATGACGATTCGAGTTAACTCGCACTATCTGCTGAGGAAAGTGAGGGAAAGGAATACGAGCAGCTCGCGGTCGTGTGAATCGCCCATGTCGAGGAGTGCTCGAATACGCCGCAACCGATATCGGACGGTGTTGGGGTGTTGGTGTAGGCGATCGGCGGTGTCGATGATGTCGCCGCTGCAGTGCACAAAGGCACGTGCCGTTTGGACCAGTTCGGTAGAGTTTTGTGTGTCGTAGCTTTCGATGCGGTGGCGAAAACCTTGCGCGGTGCGCTCGAACATGGGGTTGGTCTGCGCTGCATACGAGAAGGCGCCCATGGACAGATCCGACCACTCAAGTCTGCGCGTTCCGCTCAGATGGGCTTCATTGAGAAGGATTGTTGCCTGACGAATGGAGATATCTGCCTCGCCGAGGGGCACCAGGTCGCCTATGCCGCAGTAGTTGACGCCAACTCCTCGAATGGCATTTTCTAGGTCACAGAAGACGCCCTCGTGCTGTTTATCGGTGGCATACGAGACGAAAACGAGCAGCGCATCGTGGTAGCGAAACGCGCATGCGTTTTGGACATCCTCGTGTCGCTGTCGAAACGAGTCCAGAAAATCGTTGAGGGTGTCTTGAATTGCGTACAGTGAGCAGCGATCATCTTTTTCGGCAGAGATGGCAATGCAGCGCATCGTCGATCCGGTAAGGCCCGCCAACTTGTTGATCTCTTGTCTTACTTGGGCTTTTGGCTTTCCCGATAGGAGCGTGTCGACTGCGTCGCTTTTGTCGGATGCGTCGAGATCGCGCTGCAAGAGGTTGAGCGACTCGAATGCGACGCGCTCATGGTAAGCGCCGGAATAGAGATATACCGGGACGCCCATGCGTACACTTGCTTGGGCGACTGCATCGGTAAAACATGGCGAGTACACACGTTTAACGGCAATGGCTGCGACACGCCTTTCAATCATGGCAATGAGCGACGCGTCGGATAGGTCGGGGTCTTCATAGCAAAAACCAAGATTGGTGAGAATGAACTCGCCGGGCATGTATGCGCTGTAGTCGTTGATTGAAGGAGGGCAGTCTAAGATACCAACGTTGTAGACGCGGTGCTCCCCGGCATCTTCGATGGGTGCGACTAAATCAATCCGCTCGAATGCCGGTAAGGCCAAAATGTCGGCAACGGTAATCATGGATGCCTCCGAACGACGCCGGGTTGCTTGAACTGCTTTGCGATATACGTGATCTTCTCATTGATACAGCATGAAGACGCGTGTATTGAAATAGTAGACCATTAATGCCTTACCGCATCGACGGGCAAACAGTTGCTTCGGCGCACGAGCGGGATGATATTAAGCTTTCATTCTGTTTTTGCGGCGAAGGGGAATGGTCGTCGCATACAGCATGCGATGCGCCGTTTACCACCGCGGGTTTGGCATGGGCGCGCGGTGGGCATAATGGGTGGCATCGAATGAAATCGAAAGGATCATTATGCCCGCGCTTATCACCCATCATCTGTTTGGCGAGGAAAGCATCGACCGTCTTCCGCAGGGCGTCATCACGTCCGATGAAGAGCGCATTGCCTTCATCTTGGGCAACCAAGGCCCCGACCCGTTTTTCTTTCACATTCTGACACCGCGTGTTTCCGACTGTACGCTGCTGGCGCAGGTCATGCATCGCTCGCGCGTGTCTCGCCAGTTCGCGTGCCTGCGCGACGGCGTGTCGCATCTGCTGCCGCGCGACGCCAGCTTGGGTCGCGCCTTTGCGCTGGGCCTGCTGTCTCATTACGTGCTCGACCGCAACGCCCATCCCTTTGTCTATGAGCAGCAGTTTGGCATCGTGGAGTCCGATTCAGAGCTTGAGGATTCGAGCAGCCAGGTCCATGCCGTGATCGAGAGCGACCTGGATGTACTGATGCTGCAGCTTAAGCGCGATGGCGCTACGGTCGACGATTACCCGCCGGCGGGCGAGATCGTCACCACCGATCGCATCAATCGCGTGGCCGGCGTGCTGATGAGCTATGTTGCCGGACGCGTGTACGGCATTGACATTCCGGCGGGGGAGTACGGTGCTGCCGTTGCCAATATGCAGCGACTTTACCGTGCGATTGAGCCGGCCGGCTCCGTAAAGACGCGCGCGATCTCGCTGGTTGAGGGGTTGGTGCACGACTACTCGCTGCTCGACGGCCTTGCCCATCGCGTGACGACGGAGCTGCCCGAGCGCACCGGTAACCTGGGCCATCTGACATGGAAGAATCCCTTTACCGATGAGGTCTCGAACGAGAGCTTCCCCGAGGTCTTTGATCGCGCGCTGGTCGATTACGAGTGCACGGTCGCGCGTTTTATCGAGACCGGTGACATGGAGGCCGTGACCAGTCACGTCAACTACAGCGGTCGCGTGCTCGGCGCCGACGAGGAGTTCGACCGCGAGGAGTAGGGTCCGCTCCTGTCTCTTTGCCGAATCCTTACCGGCGCCTCCATGCAATTGGGGTACGATGAACTAGCTGCATATCGGGCGAATACGAAGGGTCCCTGTCCATGAAATACACCAAGCTCGAGCGTAACTGGGTCATGTACGATGTGGGAAACTCGGCCCTCGTGCTGCTCAATACCTCGGTGGTGCCCATCTACTTTAACGCCATCAATACCGGTGCTTCTTCGGCAGGCCTGGTGGTCGCTTGGGGCAACGCGCAGACGATTGCCTCGCTGGTCATTGCCATGCTCATGCCCGTTCTGGGCGCGCTTGCCGATTACGCCGGCAACAAGATCAAGTTCTTCTTGGGTTTCTTCCTCACGGGCCTGGTTCTTTGCCTGGCGCAGGCTATCCCAATGTCCGCCATGGCATTTTTGACCGTGTACGTGCTGTGCACCATCGGCCTTAACTCTTCTATGACGTTCTACGACGCCATGCTGCCCGACATTACCACCGACGAGCGCATGGACGCCGTGTCCAGTTCGGGCTATGCCTGGGGCTACATCGGTTCCACCGTGCCGTTCATCATCTGCCTGGCGCTTATCATGGGTGGCTCCGCTCTTGGTGTCCCCACCATGCTGGCAACGCGTCTGTCGTTTGTCATCACTGGTGCCTGGTGGCTCATCTTTACCCTGCCGCTCATTCGCACCTATAAGCAAAAGTACGGTCGCGAGCGTGGTCCCGAGGACACCATCGGCCACATCGTGGGCGGCGTGTTCTCCGAGGTCGGACACACCATGCGCGAGATCGCCCACAACAAGACCGTGCTGGTCTATATGATCGCGTTCTTCTTCTACATCGACGGCGTGCACACGGTCATTTCCATGGCAACCAGCTATGGATCGGCTTTGGGCATCGACTCGACCCAACTGGTGCTGGCTCTGCTCGTTACGCAGTTTGTGGCCTTTCCGTCCGCCATCATCTACGGCAAGCTTGCCGGTCGCGTGGGCACACTCAATATGATCTTGGTGGCCGTCGCCGCCTATATGGGCATCGTGCTCTTTGCCGCGTTCTTTCTCAAGACCGCCTTTGAGTTTTGGGTGCTTGCCATTTTGGTCGGCCTGTTCCAAGGAGGCGTGCAGGCGCTGAGCCGCAGCTACTTCGGCCGCATTATTCCCAAGGAAAAGTCCAACGAGTACTACGGCTTCTTTGATATCTTTGGCCGCTATGCAAGTGTTATGGGCACCTTCTTGGTGTCGGTTGTCACCTCGCTGACCGGCAACCCGTCGCTGGGTGTCCTTTCTATTGGCGTTCTGCTGGTTGTTGGCTTTGTGCTGCTGGTCCGTCTGTCCCGCATGTCTCAGACGGCAGAGCAGGCCGCATAGGAACTGGCCGGTAATTGCGTCCGCCGCGATACTCTTTTGGGGTTATCCGCAATAAACATTCTG
>ERZ1034880.517-NODE-517-length-11439-cov-4.820450_pt1 | contig 11439 bp, 7 predicted proteins | sample MGYA00520630_ERZ1034880 | MGnify/ENA primary metagenome ERZ1034880 (study PRJEB33766, sample SAMN09781725) | gut metagenome | biome: gut microbiome | host: Homo sapiens | place: Madagascar | study: EMG produced TPA metagenomics assembly of the PRJNA485056 data set...
CTCTGCTACAGACCGCTCTCGTTCGGCGAACGCTGTTCCGGGGAATATCTGGAGCGGAATGCGGAACATGTGAATCAGACCCGCGCGAATCTGGAACTCTGCCGTTTTCTGGAAACGGAACATTTTGATTCACCCGTCGTCGCACCGTGGCCGATCGTTCAGATGCTGACCATGCCCGAACTCGGATACGTCTCAAAACCGCTCCCGAATGTCTACTCCGGGCGCGTCCCGTTTTATGCTCCGGTGAAAAAACTTGTTTCGCTTGAAGCGATGCCGCCGGACACTCTGTTTGTCTATCAGGAAAACGATTTTGAAAAATACGGCATGAGCAATCCGTCTCTGCGCCCTCCCCCGGAGAACGAAACCCTGTTCCGCGCGCGCGGAATCGCCGGATTCACACTCGTTTACAAAAAAAATCCGCCGGACAGGAAGATCACATCTCCATCCGGCGGGAAATAAATATTCTGCGCCGATTACGGGTAAACCACCTCGAAATACGGCGTACCATACTCCAGCTTGCAGGTGTCGAGAGCGAACTCAACTCTGCCGTTCCTGAGCGTCACCGGTATTTTGCATTCGCGGGAACCGCTCATATTCAGCGCATAAACGGACGGGAGACCTTTTGCACCGTTTTTCAGCGAGAAACGGAACTGTCCGGCGCGCATCACCTGCTGCATGTCGCCGACATCCAGTTCCGCCCCGAAATTCTCCGTGGAAAACACAGCGTTCTCCGCGGCAAACACCGTTCCGACAACCACGAGCAGATGTTTTGAATCCGCAATACTCTTTTCATTTTCCAGCGAGATTGCCGCAATCGTGCAGGGCGTGCTGACCGATTCCACAGACAGATCGGAAAGTTTGACCGGCTTGCTCTCCTTCAGCACAGCCGACTGGAATTTCGGTGTGTCTATCGTGAGCGTGTTCTTCTGCACATCCGCGCAGATCTCGCCCGTTTCGCTCTCAAAAATTCCCTTTCCCGCATCGGTCCGGTTCGCCGGAGTCAGGATTCCGGCCTTGCGCAGACCGGCGACCTGTTCCCGCAGGATCTTTGCATTCTGCGTGCGTTCCTCGCTCAGAACAATGTACATGCCCATGCTCTTCGCTCCGACAAACGATTTCGGCTCAATGTTGAGATCCGCCGCGGGGTTCTTCGCATTCCGGTAATCGGAACCGATTCGGGTCAGCATATAGAGCGCATTGTAACCGCTCCCGATCGCACCGGTGTACTCCGGTCCGCGAATCGTCCCTTCCGGAACATGGAATGATACCGCATGCTTTGCGCTCCGGATATCGCCGCGCTGCCAGCCGAACGCACAGAACAGCGAATTCATCACAGCCGAAAGATTGCTGCCGCTGTCGAAGTCGTAAGGCTGGAACGGCGCGTAGTAGAGCTTGACGGTATTGGAATGCGGTGCAAGCATCTGCCAGTCCTGCAGACTCGCATAAGCCGCCCACATCGGCGCGGCTTCATGCGCGAAACGGTTGTAGCCGCAATGTGAATATTCAGTCATGAAAAACGGCTTGCCGAACACACGCGTCGCCGCGGCGCGCCCGATGTAGTTGTTCTCCACAATCGAAGATCCCTGATCTATCGTCAGCATGGAGCCGCGCAGCCAGGTGCCGAACGCAAGACGCTGCTTGAAGGTCGGCGGATAGAGTTTGACCTTGTTCGGGTGCGCATGATAGGTGTGCATGGAAACCGCATTGAAATCCGCGCGGGCGTCGCCCTCCAGGTTCCGCATGAACATATCCCAGTTTGTAACGAACCCGCGGAATCCCGAATCTTTGACGACGCCAAGATAGAACGCGTTCATCTCATGAAGTCTCTTCCGCAGATATTCCCGTGCGGCGTCTCCTTCGGGGTCGGCCGACTGAATCAGTTTCCGGCTGAATTCCGGAACCGATGCGGGATTTGCCGGATTGCGGAACTTCCGCCAGTCCGGAGTAAACATCTCGAGCTTGCTTCCGCCGATGTTGAGCAGATGCTCCTGTTCGTTGTAACAGGTGATCGCAATCAGCTGCGGATCGTCAACCAGCGCTTTTCCCGTGTAGGGATTCGGAGTCTTCAGCAGATAGTCGAATCCGGCTTTCCAGTGATTGCGGTAACGCTCATTGAAAAAAATCTGAAAGCGTCCGTAGCTGGAGTCTTCATTTTTCACGGCTTCCGTGAACATTCCGGTTGCAGTGAAAATATCCAGCATCACATAAACGCCGCGGTCGCGCAGACACTTCAGGAAATACCAGTACCGATCTGCAAACTGCGGAAGAACGGGCAGCTCCTCCGCCTTTTGAGCCATGAAAACTTCGGAAACGGTCTTCCGGTTTTTCCCCTGCTTCGGAAGCCCTCCGTTGCCGACAAGAAAAGCATCCAGGAAATGGAAGCGCAGAACGTTCATCCCCGAAAGTGCAATCTGATCCGCAAACTCCTCCAGTTCCGGCTTCGACATCGAAATAAAGCCGCGTCTCCAGCCGCCGGGAATGAAATTGAATCCGCGCAGGCGAACAGCCTCGTTCGGAGCAGATTCAAAATAGAGCCGTCCGACGGCGTCCGCCTTCAGCCATCCGTACTTGTCGATATCGTATTTCTTCACATACTGCGAAAGATCCAGCGCCGTCCCGGGAATCCGCTTCCACTGGTCAATACGCTGGTGCATCAGCGCTTTCCGATCCCACGAAACCTTGTCCATCTTCACCGGACGCCACTCATTTCCGCGGACAATCCGGGTGATCCGGCTCTGCTTCAGCTTTGCGCGGAACGGGACTTTGCCGCAGACGAACCGCCAGCCTTCGGAGCCGCTCAGCACGCGGACTGCAATCAGATTCTTCCCCTTCTTCACGGGAAAGTTGAACACATGGTCGGTCGGAAGATACGTCGTCGCACCGTTGCCGTTGACAATGGTGTCATAGACCGTTTTACCGTTGACCATGAACTCGAACCAGTAGTCCGCCGAGCACCCAACCTGCATCACGCCAGCCTTCTCCGATTCAAATTCATTGAAAAGCACCGCAGCCGTTTTCGGCTTCACAGATTCGCCGGGTTTCGCGAGCATCAGCGTGTTCTCTTTCAGACTCACCGTCCGCCCCTGAACTCCGCCGAGCGTCTGCGGGACAGCCGTCAGAGCCTCAAGCTTGACGTCTTTCAGATCCGGCGTGCGGAACAACGTCCAGTTTGAATTCAGCGCAAGCGGCAGAACGTTGTCCAGCCACTCCAGCTTGACCGCGCCGATATAAAGCGTGGTTCCCTCCGGAAGCTTCCCGGCCATCAGCGAAGGTCCGCGCACCGAACCGCTGTAATCAAGATTCGAAGTGAATTCACGGGTGACGGTCTTCCACTCCGTATCGAACTCAAACTCCATCCATGAATTTCCGATTGTCTTCCACGGAGCCTGATTCTGAAGACAGCTCACAGGCATCTTCCCCTTGCGGTCGCCGCGGATCTGGAAACTGTAACGCAGCTTCATTCCATTGGAAATCTGCTGATTCGAGGCGAAACTGACCATCAGTTCCCACGGCACTTTTCCGGGTGTCCGAACCTTGATCTCCGCGCAGGGCTCCCCCTCCGGAGTTTTCACGTCCGGAGAAATGCGGTATCCGACCTTGCTTCCGGGAAGTATGAGCCCGTCAACTTTCCGTCCTTTGAAGTTCCATTCTTTCAGCACATCCGCAGACACCAGGACAGCGGACGCACACAGCAATGCAGACAAAATCTTTTTCATCACTCAAATCTCCTTTTTTCTGAAGTAATTATCTGTACGGATACCAGAAACGGCAGCTCGGACAGGACATCGAAATCGAAAGGCTTCCATAGGAGTGTCCGCAGGAAACAGAACCTTTTGCCACCGTTCCGACATGACCGTCAAAGAAAAGAACGTTGTTGTTCCGCTCCATATGACTCCATGCGCCGCGGCGCGGATCCAGCGTGCTGATTGCCGAGCTCTTCTGGAACTGCCCGATACCCTCCGTCCAGAACGCTTTGCTCGAAGGATTCTTCACCCGCGTCAGCTGATGCGAATAGATATTGCCGTTCTTGTAGCACGCCGCCGGATCCGCATCCATGCGCATGGCATACATCCGGAAAAACATCACATGAGGCGTTTTGTCATTGCAGAGCGGGTTGATCAGCTTGATATTCGACACATCGGGATTTGCAGCCCCCTTCTGGAACGTGGAACTGCAGACTTTCGAAAGAGCAACAACGCTGGCGTTGTAAGGACATACCCGCCCCTTCTGCCCGACGGCATCATACACGTAGGAAAGCTGTCCGTCCATATCTCCGCCCCAGCAATACGCCCTCTTCCAGTCGCTCGACATGACGAAAATGGAATCTTTGTTGTCATTCAGATATCCCGTCACCGCAAGCCCGAGCTGTTTGAATCCGTTGACGCACGAGATCGCCCGCGCCTTTTCCCGTGCCGAATTCAGAGCCGGCAGAAGCATCCCGGCTAGGATTGCGATGATCGCAATTACCACAAGGAGCTCTATAAGAGTGAATTTCTTGTATTTTCGTCCGGACCTCCAATTGTCTTCCGCATGTCTCTTCTGAATTCCATTTTTCATTGTCCCTACTCCTTTTTTAGTTTGTTTCCGATAAAAACGTTCTTTGGTTCTGGGAATAATTATACTGCATAATTCCCATTTTGTCAATACCAAAGAGTCCGGAATATTTGTCATATCGTTCAAAACCGGAAGTTTTTTCCCGGCAAAAAGCGTTTTCTGTCAAAAAAATGGTTGATTTCCCGTCCGGAGCATGATATATTCCGGAAAAAAGAGAAAAACACAAATGGACGACGCACCGAACACAAATAAAAACGCAAGCATCTTCGGCGGAAAAGTTACATTCAGCCGCAAGGATTTCTCCTGGATGTCCCACGACCTTCAATTCTGGAATCTTGTCATCACAACCGGAGGACAATGCCGTCTCAGCAACCAGTTCGGAGAACTCCGGGCGGAAACCGGCGACGTACTCCTCTCTCCTCCCTCGAAAAACCGTTTTTTTTTCGGTCAACGGCGCATGGGAATGCATCTGGTTCGGATTCAATCTCCATACGCATGTCAACTGGAACCAGCCGGTCAGGGAAATCTATCATGTACACCCCGGCGAGGAAACCTTCACGCGCATCCGGAACGATGCGGAAGAGGCGTATGCTCTGCTCGCGGAAGAATCCGGAAATGTCTTCCCGCTCGTTGAAAACCTGCTCGAAAACATCCTGATGCGCGGCAACGCGGAATCTCTCTTTGAACTCAATCCCCGACTGGAGGCGGCAAAAAATTTCATCGCGGCAAACCTCCGGATCAACGACTTCAAAGAGGTCGCCAGACGGTTCGGAATGTCACGCACGAAATTCTTCCAGACCTTCAGGGAAACCTACGGAACGACGCCGCAGAAATATCACGAGAAAATCAAATTCCAGAACGTCTGCAGCCTGCTTGCGACAACAGACTTGTCGTTTTCGGAAATCGCGGAAATCTGCGGCTTCTCAAGCCTGTTTTATCTTTCAAAACGGTTCCGCGCCCTCTTCAAAACCTCCATGCGCAGCTACCGCGCGCAAAGCTCCGGAAAGACTCTCCTTTAAAAACGGAACCGCCGGTCACTCCCCGAAGGAAACGACCGGCGGACACGGCTGAAGAATTCAGCGGATTTCACGAACCTCAGGCGGCTTCGCGAGAATGTGCGAAACCTCGTAGAAGTTCTCCCACCACTGGCGGAGCGGACGCTGATAGCGCGTATCCACCATCTTCTCCAGGAATTCATCTTCAAAGATCAGCGCCTTGCCGCCGGCCTGACCGACGATTGCACAGCTGTCCAGATGTTTTTCGATGCGGTCGATCATGTGCATGGTCGCTTCGTAGCCAAGACGCGCGGCGAGCGTGCGGTCGAACGGACTCGGGTTGCCGCCCTGCTGCATCGGACCGAGAATCGTCTTGCGGACGTCGAACCACGCGCCGCTCTCCTCTTCAAAGAGCGAGGCGATGAAGTTGATGTCGTAAGTCTTGTTCGCGTGCTCGTTCCGGATGATCAGCGCCGTGCGGCGGCCGAGCTTGAAGTTGTCGACAAGTGCATGTGTGTGCTTCTCCAGCATATCAACGTTGATGCCGACTTCATGCATGTAAATGTATTCCGCTCCGGTCGCCATGCCGCTCATCATCGCGAGGAAGCCGCAGTAGCGTCCCATGACTTCCACGATGAACAGACGGCGCGCGCTGTCGGCGGAATTCTTGATCTTGTCGATCGCCTGAACGATGGTGTTCAGCGCGGTGTCGCAGCCGATGGAGTGTTCCACACCGGGCATGTTGTTGTTGATCGTCGCGGGGATGCAGATCAGCGGAATGCGGAAGATTTCGAATGTGTCGCGGTGCTTGTGCAGCTCGGTCGCAAGCGTGAACGCGGTCCATCCGCCGAGAATCAGCAGACCGCTGATGCGGTTCTTTTCCAGATTGACGGCGATGCGGTAGTAATCTTTTTCGGTCGGGAGCTTGCGGTTCGTGCCGAGCTTGGTTCCTGCGGAACCCGCCCAGTTGTCAACCTCCATCCACGAGAATTCACGGAAGCGTCCGGCAACCAGACCGTCCACGCCGTCTTCAATGCCGACAACTTTGTAGCCCTGGTTCATGGCGACGCGGATCACCGTGCGGATGGCGTTGTTCATTCCGGGAGCGGGCCAACCGGAAGTCATGATCGCAATGCGCGGGCTGTCCTCCGTAATCTCCTTGGAAGGACGGATCTGCGCCTGAATCTTGACGAGCTCGCTGACGCGGCTCCAGTCGATGCCGCGCATGGCTTCCGCCTTGTCGTATTCGCCGGCCTTGATTGCTGCGGCGGTCGCGCGGGTCTTCTGAACCGATTCGATCAGCGGAGCGGTCGTAATGCGGTTGTTCTTGGAAACAATGATCACCGACTCGGAAGCATCGGGATGCTTGACAAGCTCTTTGACAGCTTCGTAACCGTACGCGGTGCTCATATAGCGGTCGTAGGCGCTGGGCGCTCCGCCGCGCTGGACGTGTCCGAGAATCGTGATACGGCATTCGAGATTGAGACGTCCTTCGATCATCTCCTGCACCTGTGCGCAGGTGATGGGTTCGCCCTTGCAGTTGCGCGCGCCCTCGGCAACGATGATGATGTTGTCGCGGCGTCCGGCCTTCTTGCCGTCTTCGAGAAGCGTGCAGAGTTCATCCTCCCAGCCCTCCTGCGGCGGACGTTCGGGAATGAAGACCCAGGAGGCGCCAGTGGCGATTGCGCTCATCAGAGCGAGATAGCCGCAGTTGCGTCCCATGACTTCCACGATGAAAATGCGCTGATGGCTGTACGCGGTGCTGCGGAGCGAGTCGATGGCGTCGGTGATGCGGTGCAGAGCGGTGTCCGCGCCGATGGTCATATCGGTGTTCGCCATATCGTTGTCGATGGAGCCGATGAGCCCGACGATCCGGAGATTGGGGCAGACGGCGCGTTCAGCTTCAGTGATGCGGTTCGCCGCGACGAGTTCCTCGCCGAGCTGTTTCCAGAGCTGACTGAATTCATCTGCACCGGAGAGACTGCCGTCGCCGCCGATGACGATGAGACAGCTGATTCCGCGGTGATAGAGATTTTCCGCCGCGGTCAGGAGCCCTTCGTGCGTGCGGAACGCCTTGCTCCGGGCGGTTCCGATGATGGTTCCGCCTTCCTGCATGATGCCGGAGACAGATCGCCAGTCCATGAGAACGATGTTGTTTTCGATGAGTCCCTGATAGCCCTCATAGACGGCGTAGACATCCATATTGTACGAGATTCCGGCGCGAACGACGGCGCGGACCGAAGCGTTCATACCGGGTGCGTCGCCGCCGCTTGTTAGCACGGCGATCGCTTTTTTTTGCGCTGTGGCATCCATAGCAGGACCTCCAATTTTCTTTTGCTGAAAAGATACCACATTTTCCCGTTTTTGCAATCCGGCGTTTTTTATTTTTCCGTAATTTTTTTGTAAGGAAATCACGGCTGAAAACAGTTCAGCGGATCGCATTCGCTTCAATATAGGGAAGAGTCTTCCTGTAACGCCGATTCAGCTCGCCCGGAGTGCAGTGAAAGTAACGCTCCGTCAGCAGATTCAGATGCTGAACATGCTTCAACCCCAGCTTGTCCGCAATTTCCTTGAAGGAGAGAGTCGAATAAGTGAAGAGGGAAAGCAGATCGTTTTTCTGGCGCCGCTCTCTGTAAACACCGGGCAGGACGCCGAATTCGGCGAGAAACGTCCGGCGCAGATAATCCGGATTCCATCCAAGAATCCGGCAATGCTCCTTCAGGGAATACCGGTGTTCCCGATCCGCATCCAGCCGTTCACGCAGCTGCGCCGCAGGTGAAGCCGAGGGGCTCTCCTCCGGAAGAAAATACTGAAGAAGTGAAGCAGCGGCAAAATCCGCACGCAGATGATCCGCCGGAAGCGCACTTTTTGAAAGTCCGGATATGCTGCTGAACATATTCCGGAGTTCATAAACATCGGCAGAAGGAACTGTGCAGCGGCAAAGAGGAATTTCATTTTCATCCTCCTGCAGATACAGCTGATGCCTCTGCGGATCATACCGGAACTCCGGAAGAGAGAACATCAACACCCAGTTTTCCCGGTCCGCTCCATAATCGAAATCGCACCGGAACCCGGGGAAACCGAGTGACAGAAACGGAGGTTCCGGCAAAGTGCTTCCAGCGAGCAGACCGTCCGGATAGTACACTTTGCACCGTTTCAACCCGGATACTGTCAGGCTGATCCACTGAACATCCATCCGTTGAACCCCCTTCTGAGCTTCGCGGTAAACTCCGCAACTGATAACATTCGGCAATTTCATAGAAAGTCGCTTTTTTATAAATTTCAAGGTTCTTATGTAAATATAATACCGTTTTTCATGTTTGCAAACTGTAAAAGAATTTTTATATTATTTTCCAACCAACCGAAAGGAGGCCAGAAATGGCGAACAAAATATTCAACACCGACAAGCGCATCAAACTCGGCGTCTGGGGACTCGGACGAGGCGGAGACCTCATCGCATGCTGCAAGGCTCTGAACATCGACGTCGTCGCCGGCTGCGACTTCAACGAACACATCCGGGAAAATTTCCGGAAACACGCTCCTGATGTTTTCCTGACTGCGGATGAAGACGAATTTCTCGCTCAGGACATGGACGCCGTGCTTGTTGCGACCTGGTTTATGGACCATGCGAAACACTCGATCAAAGCTCTGAACGCAGGAAAGCATGTCATGTGCGAAGTAACCTCGTTCTACACTCCGGCGGAAGCGGTCGCCCTTGTCGAAGCGGTGGAGAAAAGCGGAAAAGTCTACAATCTGCTTGAAAACTATCCGTTCATGAAACCCAATATGATCGCGAAAAAACTCTGGGATGACGGTCTCTTCGGAGAATTTCTGTACGGAGAATATGATTACAACCACGACTGCCGCGTCCTTTCGTACGCCTATATTGACGGAACTCCCGTTCAGCCGGGATGGGCTGTTCACAACTGGCGCTCCTGGTTCAACGGACACTATTACTGCACCCACTCTCTCGGTCCGCTCATGTATGTCACCGGCTTGCGGCCGGTTCAGGTTTCCGCGCCGAAACTCTCCATTCCGCTGCCGGGATGGGTGAACGACTTCCGGCATACCCCTTCGGTTTCCTTCGTCACCATGAACAACGGCGGAATCTTCCGGAACTTCATGGGTTCGATGACTCTGGATTCTCATTCGCGGAAAATATGGGGAACTCGCGCCGCCTACGATTTCACGGAAGACTGTCTCGTTTCCATTGGCGCGCGCGGCGATGGACGGAAATATGTACTGAAACCCGAATGGCCTGAAATGGGCGATCTGGCCGAGACAATGGGACACGGCGGCGGCGATTTCTGGGAGCTCTATTATTTCGCCCGCGAAATTCTGACCGGCGAAAAGGCGTTCTGGGACGTCTACCGCGCCTGCGACGTCTGCATGACCGGGCTCATGGCAGTGCGCAGCCAGGCTCAAAACGGAGCTCCGATCGACATTCCCGACTTCCGCGACAAAAACATACGGGAGAAGTACCGCAACGACAACACCAAACCCGAACAACCCGATACGGACAATCTGCTTTTCGGGAAAAATCACGACCATGAAATCACCGGAAATTTCACGACGGTCATGACAAAGCTCATTCCTCTCCCGTGGGGATATCCGTGGGGCGGAACCGGGCTCGTGCGCAGCGTATTTGACGGCATGAAACTTTATCCGGATCTGAAACGTCCGGAAGACAAACTGGATGTCATCCGCAATGTCCGCACCCTCATTGCAGAACTGCCGGAACTCGCCAAGGTCTATCGCGACGCGCTGAAAATTGCAGACGCCTACCCGGATTCCCTGGGAGCACGGATTCTCCGCGAATCATTGAGCATCGGAGAGCCCGAAGCGATTCTGAACACCGAACAGACTCTCCGCGAATTGCAGGAATGGCTCATCAGGAAATCTGATCCATGCTGAAAGCGCTTCTTCTTTCTCTGCTGACCGGGCTGATCTGGGCGGCAGTCGGCGCAATCTTCGGAAAAGCTCCGGGCGACCGCAAAAAACTGATCTCGTTTTTCGCAGTCTACTCTGTCATCTACTGTTTTTCCTCTCTTCTCCTCATCCCGGCACAAAAAACCGACTGGGGAGAAATGCTGAAGCTCGCCGCCGTCATGATTCCCGCATCTGCCGCGGACCTGACCGGATTCTGGCTTCTCAAAAAAGTCATGGATTCCGGACCGCAAAGCATCGCATGGGCGGGAATTCAAAGCGCCATGATTCTGCCCTTTCTCGGCGGAATGTTTCTGCCGGGCGTGCATACGACATGGTTCGGATGGACCGGAGTTCTCTTCATGCTCATCGGGCTCGCTTTGCTGGCGAAGGGGAAAAAAAGCACGGCGAAGGAGAAAGCCGCAGGAGAAAAACGTTTCTGGCTCATTCTCGGATGCGCATTCCTGATGACCGGGACGGCACAATTCCTGCGTCTGCTGCCCAACTACATGTCCCTGAGTCCGGCGGTGCTGGGCTGGAGAATCACTCTCGGCGCATTCGTCGCCCTGATCACCTGGAACGGAATCGCCGGAATGACTGCCGGATACGATCTCAAAGGAATCTGGAAAACGGCTCTGCTTTACGGCGTCGTTGTGCTCTGCGGGCAGTACACCTTCTACCTGGCGGCCGATGCGGCGGCAAAATGCGGCTGGAGCTCTGCAGTCTATCCGGCCGCAGTCGGAACCTGCATTCTGCTGTTCAGCGTTTACAGAGTTTTCTTCAAAAAAGAAAAACTTTCACTGCACGGCTGGCTTGGAATCCTGTTCATCATCTCCGGCATTGCCGGACTTTCCGCAAAAAAGTAGAACGATGACGTCACTCTTTCTTCTTCCTCCACTCCGCAGGGAGGAGGAAGGCGATGCCGCCGAGAAGATTCGTCAGGAGAAGAACCGCGGTGTAAATC
>ERZ1034880.524-NODE-524-length-11388-cov-23.167387_pt1 | contig 11388 bp, 9 predicted proteins | sample MGYA00520630_ERZ1034880 | MGnify/ENA primary metagenome ERZ1034880 (study PRJEB33766, sample SAMN09781725) | gut metagenome | biome: gut microbiome | host: Homo sapiens | place: Madagascar | study: EMG produced TPA metagenomics assembly of the PRJNA485056 data set...
ACGGAGGGGGCGGCGGAGGCGGTGGCGGCCGCTGAGCCGTCGACTCGCTGTCTGCCGTCGAACAATGCATGCCTGACGATCCGTATCGGCAACCCAGCTCGATACCCAAGTCCGGCAATCCAACCCGGCAACCCGAGCCGGGCGCCGCATATCTGCGGTATTGCGGTTGTCGTATTGCGATTACGGTATTGCGATTGTCCACGCCCGGTTCGGCTTTGGAAAGCCTACCTTTCGCCTATGGCGATTGGTAGGCTTTTCCATTGGCAGAACCTGAACGAGGTGCCGTCCGACATGGTCCCGACTTGGTTTCGGCTTGGTTCCGACCAGCCGGAAGACACCACTTTCGAAGGAGAAGACATGACGTTGTTCCGTAATCTCGGACCGTTCCACACCACCGCCATCGGCCACGGCGAAATGCCGCTGACCATCGAAAACAACCGCGGCCACGACGTCGGCATCGAAACCCTGCACGCCTCGCTTGACGCCGGCTGCCGCCACATCGACACCGCATGGGCCTACTACACGCCGGGCGAAGAGGAACAGACCGGCGAAAAGCTGGTGCGTGAGGCGCTGGAGACCTGGAAGGGGCCGCGTGAGGAAGTCACCGTGGCCACCAAGGTCGGTCTGCGCCGCGCGTGGGATGGCGACAAGCCGATCTGGCCGCGCGACGGCAAGCCGGAACACCTCATCGAATACGGCAAGCAGTCCGCGCAGGAGCTCGGCGTCGACTCGATCGACCTGCTCTACCTGCATCGCCACGATCCGGAAGTGCCGTACAACGAGTCCTGCGAAGGTATCAAGGCGCTGCTCGACCAGGGCGTTGCCCAGTGGGCGGGTGTGTCCAACGTGAGCATCGAACAGCTCAAAATCGCACAGGAGATTCTCGGCGACAAGCTCGTTGCCGTGCAGAACCAGTATTCGCCGATCCATCTGGAAACCCAGGACACGTTGGAATACTGCGCGAAGGAAGGTCTCGCCTTCGTGTGCTGGAGTCCGCTCGGCGGCTACCGCCACCCGTACGACGAGCATCTGTTCGACCCGTTCCGCGAAGTGGCCGCCAAGCATGGCGTGAGCTACCAGCGCGTGGTGCTGGCTTGGGAGCTGGCCAAGGGCGACCACATGTTCGTGATTCCGGGCGCACACCGTCCCGAAACCATCCTCGACTCCCTGAAGGCCGACGAGCTCGAACTCACTGACGAGGAGCTCGCCTTCCTCGGCTGAAAAAGCACTGCCCGTCCGCATTTTGTTAACCCAACCACTCAGCTCGGGTAGCAAAACACGGACGGGCATACGTTTTTGCGGAACCGGACGGCTATCGGGGATTACAGCACGGCCATCGCGAAATCAGCTAGTAGTTTGACGCCGTACAGCACCACCACCGCGCCACACACGCGGTTCATCGCGGTGACGATTCGCGGGCTGAACTTGTGGCTGAACAGCGACACCAGCAGGGTGATGCCGAAGAACCACAGTGCCGACGCGGTTTCCACGCCGGTGATGAACGGCGTGGACTGACCGACGGTAAGCGTCGCGCTGAACGCGCCGAGCATCAGCGTGCCGTCGATGATGGCCTGCGGATTGCACCACGTCACCACACCGGCGGTGACGATGGTGTGCAGCAGCTCGCTGTCGCCGCCGAATTTCGAAGTGACGCGTTGCGCAAGGCCCTGCGATTGCGAGGTCCGCGACTGCGGCGTTTGCGCGGCGCCATCATCGCCACCCTTGCCGGGAAACAGCAGACCCGCGCCGATACGGATGACCACCAAGCCGCCGATCGCCAGAATGGCCAGCTTCAGCCATGCGTAATCCTGCATCAGCCTGCCGATGCCGAAAAAGCAGGACAGCGACAACGACACGTCGAAAAACAGCACGATCAGCGCGGTCAGCAGCGCGCGGCGGCGCGGCTTGGTCAGCGCCGAATCGATGACGAACAGATTCTGCATACCGATCGGCGCGACATACGCCAATCCCAACGTCAGCCCTTGGAAAAAGAATCCCATACTCGCCTCTTATCCATCCAAACATATTTGGTTGGTTGTAATCAACCCAGCCAAAACCAACCAAATCGCTCATTTTGTAATCGCAGGAAAAACCTCTATTCTGCGAAAAACAACGTAACCAGTGTCATATTGTATAGGTGTTGCTACAATAGGCAACCAGCCAAAAGCTGAGGTTTGGCTCAGCCAATCGCAGGACGGTCCACTGTCAGAAAGCAGATGCGCCGACCGCGGAAAACGCCGAACCATACCGACACCACCAATGTGAAGGAGCGTCATGGCACGCATCGCGCCGCTGAACATCGATTGGAAACCGGACCGTACCACCGGCGAACCCGTCACCGAACAAATCGTCGGATACATGTGCGAACAGGTGCACAGCGGCAACTGGCCGATTGGCTCGCGTCTGCCGTCGCAACGCGCGCTCGCCGAATGGTTCGGCGTGAACCGGTCCACCGTCATCGCAGCCATCAACGAGCTGTCCGACTACGGCATCGTCGAAGGGCAGCATGGAGCGGGCACGCGAATCGTCAGCAACACGTGGTCGCTGATGCTGCCGGGCGCGCCCGACTGGGCCGATTACGTGGATTCCGGCTTCTTCAAAGCCAACAACGACACCATCCAAGCCATCAACCGGTACGAGTTCACGCCGAACATGACGCGCATCGGCACCGGCGAGCTCGACCCGCGGCTCTTTCCGAAAGCCATGTGGCGGCAGGTGCTCGGCGAGGCGGCGGACGAGATCGAAACGCTCGGCTACCCGCCGCCCGAAGGCCTGCCCGAACTGCGCGAGGCCATCGCGGCGCACATGCGCGCCACCGGCGTCGACTGCACGGCAAGCCAGGTGCTGGTCACATCCGGCGCGTTGCAGGCGCTGCAGATGATTTCGGTGAGCCTGCTGCCGGCCGGCACCACCGTATACGCGGAATCGCCGAGCTACATCAAGTCGCTGCAGGTGTTCCAGTCGGCCGGCATGCATCTGGAAGGCGTGCCGATGGACGACGACGGCCTCAACGTGCAGGCATTGCGCGGCCTGCTGGCGGAAGGGGAGCTTGACGCCGGCCGTCCGGCGCCGCTCAACGCGCGCAACCGCAAAGGCAATGCGATCCTGTACACGATTCCGACCAATCACAATCCGACAGGCGTCACCATGAGCGACAAACGCCGGCATGAACTGGTCGAGCTTTCCGTGGACAGCCGACTGCCGATCATCGAGGACGGCGCCTACCGCGACCTGTATTTCGAGGATGATGCCCCGCTGCCGTCGCTGAAGGCCCTCGATGAGACCGGCATGGTCATCACGCTCGGCAGCGCGTCCAAGTCGCTGGCTCCCGGCTTGCGCATCGGATGGCTGGTCGCCGCCGAACCGATCGTGCAGCGGCTCGCCGACGTGAAAATGCAGATGGACTACGGTGCGAGCGTGCTGAGCCAGTGGACGTTCGCGCGATTCCTCACGAACGGCATGTACGACGAATACGTGGCCGGCCTGAAACGGGAGCTGCGGCACCGCCGCGACCGCGCGCTCGTTACGCTGCAGGAGAAAATGGACGGGCTCGCCCACTGGAACGTGCCGTCCGGCGGCTTCTACATTTGGATGACCTTCGACCGGCCGATACGCATGAACCGCCTGTTCCAGCTGGCCGCCGAACGTGGCGTGCTGCTCAACCCCGGCGACATCTACGATTTCGCCGCCGACAACTCCCTGCGCCTGAGCTACTCCTACACCACGCCGGAAGAGTTCGCCGACGCAGTGGACGTACTCGCCGCCGTCGCACGCGAGCTGGCGTAGCGCCTGGCGTAGCCCGAGCTTGCGTAACGGCTGGACGGGCTTTGCCTGTCCCGTGAATCTACGACAATATCTGATGGTCTTTTACGAGTAAGAGGAACATCCGTGCAAAGAAGAAACAAGCCAGAAGTGTTGGCCCCCGCAGGCAATTTGAGGGGACTGAAAACCGCGGTCGATTACGGTGCGGACGCCGTCTACTGCGGCGGCAAGGCGTTCGGCATGCGCAGCGCGCCGAAAAACCTGAGCCTCGAGGATTTCGAGGAAGGCGCACGCTACGCCCACGAGCGTGGAGCCCGCGTGTACGTCACCTTCAACGTGCTGCCGCGCAACAACGAGGTGGAAGCCATGCGCGAATACCTCGGCAAGCTGAAGGACACCGGTGTGGACGCGCTGATCGTCTCCGACATCGGCGTGATGCTCATGGCCAAGCAGGTGGCTCCGAACCTCGAACTGCATGTGAGCACGCAGGCCGGCGTCACCAACTACCAGGCCGCCAACGCGTTCTACGAACTGGGCGCACGCCGCGTGGTGCTGGCCCGCGAAATGGACCTGCAGGCCGTGCGCGACATCCGCGCCCGCATCCCCGACGACCTCGACATCGAATGCTTCGTGCACGGCGCGATGTGCATGGCCTTCTCCGGACGCTGCCTGTTCTCCAACTATCTGACCGGCCGCGACGGCAACCACGGCGAATGCGCGCAGCCGTGCCGCTGGAAGTATTCGATCGTCGAAGAGAAACGCCCCGGCCAGTACTTCCCGATCGAACAGACCGCGGAAGGCGCGTACCTGTTCAATTCGCAGGACATGAACATGCTCGCCCACATCGACGATCTGCTCGATTCGGGCGCGACGAGCCTCAAGATCGAAGGCCGTTCCAAGAGCGCCTACTACATCGCCGCCATGACGAACGCCTACAAGACGGCCGTCAACGAATACATGGTCCAGCGTGGCTTCGAAGATGCCGACGGCAATGTGCTGAAGCCGTTCCGCGACCGCGTGATCCGTCCCGGTGACCCGGAATACGGCAAGCCGGACACCGAGGATGCGATCATGTCCAATGCCGATGGCGCGTTCGCAGGCAAGCCCGACATCGACGCCGTTCCCGTTGGGGGCGTGCCGTCCGGCAACGTTTCGGCTGGCAACGTTTCGTCCGGCAATATCGCGATTGGCGAGCCGGACAATCTGAGCTACCACGCACGCAGCACCCGACGCAAGTCGAACACCGCCGCCGAAATACTGCCGGAAGGCTGGCATCACGCCGGTGTACGACCGGCACCGCATGTCACCCTGCCGGATTGGCTGCTCGACGAGCCCGACAAAGTGGCGCACCGCGACTACTCCACCGGCTTCTACTATCCGGAACACAAAGTGCGGCAAAGCACCGACCGTTCCGCATACTTCCGCGCATGGCTCGTCGTCGGCGAAGTGCTGTCCTGGAGCCCGGAAGACGGAGGCCGCGTGACCATCATGAGCCGCAACAAAATCGAAGCCGGCCAGGAAGTCGAATTCGTGCTGCCCGGCGCGGCCCCCTTCGCCTACACCGTGCCTGCCGGCGGTTTCCGTGACGCCGACGGCCACTGGGTCGAAGCCATCAACAACCCCGCGCACGTCTTCTCCATGCCGTGCCCACAGGAGGTGCCCGTCAACGCGGCCATCCGCTCGCGCACGAAAAAGCCGACGCTGAAAGCCGAATAGAAGACGGCAATCGCAAGCAGGCCTTCCAATCGCAAAACCAAGGAAAACAAGACATGAGCAGTACACAATACGATGACGCGATCCTCGATTCCAACGCCATCGACCCCACTGACAAAAACGGCAACCCGATTCCCGTGACCATTCCGATCATGCTGGCCCCCGGCATCAAAGTCGTCTACACCACGCGACTCGGCGGCACCAGCGAAGGCGATTTCGCGCACTTCAACCTCGGCGGCAAATCCGGCGACAAACCGGAACACGTGCTCGCCAACCGCAAGGCGCTCGCCGACGTGCTCGGCGCGAAAATCAGCCTTATCAGCCAGGTGCATTCCGGCGACGCGGTGGACGTGGACGAATCATTCGTCATCAACCAGCCGTTCGGATTCGACGTGTCCGGCACGAAGAAGCCGGAAGACGAGACGGACGGCGAAAACAACGCGACGGGGAATGACGGTGAGCCGACCGTCATCGAAGCCGACGGCCAAGTGACGTCCCGGAAGAACGTGGCGCTCGGCATGTTCGCCGCCGACTGCCTGCCGGTGCTCATGGCCGATCCCGAAGCCGGCGTGATCGGCGCAGCGCACTGCGGCCGTCGCGGTCTGCAGAAAGGCGTGATCGGCGCGACCATCGAGAAGATGGTGTCCAAGGGCGCCCAGCCGGAACGTATCGTCGCCACGCTCGGCCCCTGCATCTGCGGCGACTGCTACGAGGTCGGTGGCGACATCGCCGACGAATTCGATGCGCAGTTCCCGGGAACCTTCACGTTGAGCCGATTTGGCCAGCCGGGCATCGACATCGCCGCGGCCGCCCTGCAGGAGCTTGCCAAAGCGGGCGTGCCGGCCGACAACATCGTCTCATCCCGTCCACGCGTCAACGCGGCCACGCAGTACCTGTCCGAAGACGAGGAACTGGCCGGCATCTGCGCCGCCGATGGCGAAGGCGATCCGAAGCTTTCCGAACGGTTCAACAAGATCCGCCGCAGCCTGTGCACGCTCGAAAACCCGTTGTGGTTCTCGCATCGCCGCGCGTCGCTCGCCAAAAAACAGCATGAAGGACGCATGCTGGCGCTGATCGTACGCGAATAATCACCATACGAGCCATACAAGCCACGCGATTCGTGCGATTCGAGTGATTCGCGTGGCCACTGTTGCGGATTGCGTGCAGAACCCGCCGCGGAACAGGGTGGCATGCGGCCGCGGCTTTACGGTGGAGCATATGAGTAAGGGAGAGCAGATGCAGGAACAGAAGATGCCGGTCGTGGCCGTGGTGCTGGCAGCGGGATTCGGCACCCGATTCGACGAGAACAACCCCAAGCAGCTGGTGTCGGTGGGTGGCAAGCCAATCGTCTGCTGGAGCATCGAGGCATTCGAAAACAACGACCGCATCAGCGACATCATCGTGGTGGTCAACGAACGTGTCGAAGAGACGGTGAACGAGCTTATCGACGAAGCCGGCTACGCCAAAGTGCGGGCCATCGTTCCCGGCGGCGCCGAACGCGTGGACAGCACGCTCGCCGCCTTGGACCTGCTCAAGCAGGCCGGCATTCCCTCCGGCGCGAAAATCCTCATCCACGACGGCGTGCGTCCGTTCGTCGAGGAGCGGTCCATCGACGGCTGCATCGACAGCCTGGACCAGTTCAATGCCGCCACCGTGGCCTACGCCTCCACCGACACGATTCTGCTCACAGAGGATCTGGGCGACCGCAAGGTGGTCAAATCCGTGCCGGAACGTCCGAACACCTTCCGCGCGCAGACCCCGCAGGCGTTCCGTTTCGGCACCATCGTCAAAGCCTACGAACTGGCCGCCGCCGACCCCGACTTCCACCCGACCGACGACACGCGCGTGGTGGTGGACTACCTGCCCGACGAGCCGGTCGCCATCGTGGACGGTTCCGAAACGAACCTCAAAATCACCACGCCATCCGACATGCCGATCGCCGAAGGCATCGCCCGTAGCCTCGACCCCGAACACGCCAAGGAGGAAGCCAAGGCGCGCATGCACGCCGTGTTCGCCGAAGCGTTCTCCCAGATGCACAGCCGTTGATTTTCATCGAACGTTAAGTCCGTCGACGTGTCGGCAGACTTAACGTTCAACACATTCACCACGTACACTGGAAACCATGCAGCAGATCAACATCGTCATCTCCGGTTTCACGCCCTACGAAGGCATCGACGTCAATCCGGCCGTGCTCGTGCCGGCGGCGGTAGCCAAGCAATGGGCCGATCCGGCGCAATCGCAGGCGATCTCCGAAGAACTGCTGCAGGACATCGCCGTCACCGTCACCAACGTCACGCTTCCGGTGAGCTTCGCCAAAGCCTGGCCCACACTGCTGGAAGCCATCGAACAGGCCAAGCCGGACATCGTCATCGCCACAGGGCTCAAGCGCACCTCCCGTGGCATTCTGCTGGAACGATGCGCCACAAATCTCATGGATGCGGCCAAGCCGGATGCCGACAACGTGATTCCGCCCCGCCGCCCGATCGACCCGGAAGGTCCGGCCGCGTACTGGACGCGCCTGCCGTTGCGGTCGATACTGCACGATTTCGCCAAACACGAGATTCCCGCCGCGTTGAGTTCCGACGCCGGTACGTTCGTATGCAATTCGCTGTTCTACCATCTGCTCAACTGGTCGGCGGGCCAGGAACGTCGCATTCTGTCGGGGTTCGTCAGCCTGCCGATCGTCAACGGTCGGCCGCACGAACGTGGACTGTCGATCGAACAGCAGACCGCTGCGGTCGATGACGTGCTGCGCGAATCGGTACGATACTTCCTGCAACCCTCGTCAAGCGACATTCTGCTTGGCTGAGGACGGCTCCGCTTTCTACGGCACGATTTTCTGCGACATGTGAGTCATGCGGTTTCGACACGTGGTCGCGGACATACCGCCATACCCCCGACAGACTTTTTCGAACGATTTCTGTGCTCTCTGTGAGAATAATGCATTTCGTCCTGCGTGCCGCCTGCTGACTGAGATAGAGTACTGAACGAGTGCGCGCTGGCAGATGCGCAAAGTGTAGGGAATTCGTGAAAGGAAAAGGGCATGGTTGAGCAGTTCCCAATCGTGTTGAGGGGGTACGACAAGGATCGAGTCGACGAGGCGTTCGCTTCGGCTCAGGAGACGGTGAACCGTCTGCGTGAGCAGGTCAAGGCCGACGACCAGACCATCCTTGAGCTGCAGGCGCAGCTGCAGGAGGAAAAGAACAAGAAGGCCGCTCCGAAGTCCTTCGCGTCACTGGGCGCCAACGCCCAGCAGATGCTCGCCAGCGCGGAACAGACCAGCGCCGAGCTGCTTGAACGAGCCAAGAAGGACGCTTCCGCGGCCCGCGCCACGGTGCAGCTGCAGGCTGAAACACTGCTGAACAACGCCAAAATCGACGCCAGGCGCATCATGGACGACGCCAACGCCAAGGCGGCCAAGGTGCTCGGTGACGCCAAGGACGAATCCGAAGCCATGAGGGCCAATGCCCAGCATGAGGTCGACCAGATGCGCAGCGAGGCCCAGAAGGCCGTGGTGGCGCAGCGTCAGACCGTCGATCTGGAACTGACCAACTCCCGTGAGGAACACGGCAAGCGTCTTGCCGCCGAACGCGCCACGCAGGAACGTGAGATTTCCGACATGCGCACCGAGGCGACCAGCAAGATCGCCGAACAGCGCAAGAACGCCAATGAGGAGATCTCCCGCCTGAAGAGCGAGACCAACGACCAGATCGAATCCGCGCTTGCCGAAGCCAACAAGAAGCTGGCGGACGTGCGCGAGCAGGTGTCCAAGATGATGACCGACGCGCAGCGCCGTGCCGCCGAAATCACCGACACCGCCAAGGCGAAGGCCCAGGAGATCACCGACGAGGCGGAAGTGCACCGCACCAAGACCATCAGCCAGGTCAACGCCGAAGTGGAGCAGATCCGCGCCGACATCTCCGCCCAGCAGGAGGAGGCCACGAAGAAGGTCAATGAGCTGCTCACCGACCTGAACGAACGTCGCGAGGCCGCCAACAAGCAGGCCAGCGAGTTGATTTCCTCCGCGCAGAAGACCCGTGACGAGGCTGAGGCGTACGCTTCCAGCAAGCGTGACGAGGCGGACGCGAACGCGGCAAGCATCCTCAAGCAGGCCACCGAAGACGCCGACGAGCAGATCAACGAGCGTCGCGAGGCCGCGAAGAAGGAACTGGACGGCGTGCAGCAGCGCATCGCCGACCTGCAGAGCCGTGAGGCCCAGATCACGCAGCGCGTCAGCGAACTGCGTGCCATGTTCTCCAACGCGTTCTCCGGTTTCGGCATGAACGACCTGTCCGTGGTCAACGCCGTCGATGAAGGCGAGCCTTCCGACGCGCAATCTGATGACGACGCGCAGCACGACGATGAGACCGCCGCACCGGCAGACGCCGACACGCAGGATGCCGCCGAGAACGATTCCGCAGCCGAGACCGAGCCGGAAGGCGACGCCGAATCCGCAGACGCTTCGCAGAACAACTGAAACCATAGAAAGGGAATGGATAATGACCGACATCACGCCATTGAGCGGTGATGAACTGAACAAGCTCGTCGACGATTTCGAAGCAAGCGAGCACAATCGCATGGCCATGAACGCCGTCACGGCGGCCGGCATCGACAAGGTGGCGCGCAACTACGATCGCGCCCGTCTGATGCAGCGTCGTTTCTCCACCGTCGTGGACAACGGCACCGTCACCCATCAGGACCGTTCCGGCCGTTGCTGGCTGTTCAGCTCGCTGAACGTGGCCCGTTTCGTGGCCAAGCAGAACATGGGTCTCAAGGAGTTCGAGTTCTCCCAGAACTACGCCATGTACTACGACAAGCTCGAACGCGTCAACTACTTCCTGAAGGACGTGGCGGCTCTGGTAGAGGCCGGCGAGCCTGCCGATTCGCGTCTGATGCAGCATCTGCTGTCCGACGTGATGGGCGACGGCGGCCAGTGGACCATGGCCATGAACGTGTACAAGAAGTATGGCGCGGTGCCGAAGGATCTGTTCCCGGAGACCGAATCCTCCAAGAACACCGGTGAGATGAACGTGCAGCTGCGCCGCATGCTGCACACCGCGGTTGCGCATATGTACGCTGATCCGTCCGCGATCGATGCGATCATCGCCGATGCGGTCGCCGCCGGTCACCGTATTCTGACGATTCACTTGGGCGAGCCGCCGAAGAGCTTCGATTGGGAGTGGACCGACAAGGATGGCGAGTTCCACCGCGATGGCGAGATCACGCCTGTCGAGTTCTGGAAGAAGTATGTGGGTTCCGCCGATTTGGAAAGCTATGTCTGCCTGGTGGACGATCCGCGTCAGGAGCACGTCAAGGGCAAGAAGATCGGCATCGAGCATCTGGGCAACGTGGCCGGGGGAGACCCGACCGAGTACCTCAACGTGCCGAACCAGTTCATGAAGGACTGCGTGCGTCAGATTCTTCAGGAACAGGGCATTCCGGTATGGTTCGGCGCTGACTGCCATCCGATGATGGACCGTGAGAATGGCGCGTGGGCCACCGACCTGTTCGAGTATGGCCGCGTGTATGGCGTCGATTTCGATCTGGACAAGGAACAGCGTGTCCGTTTCGGCGATTCCGCGATGAATCACGCGATGGCGTTCGTCGGTGTGGATGTGGATGAGGATGGCCACACCACCCGCCGTTGGCGTGTGGAGAACTCGTGGGGAGACAAGATCGCCGACAAGGGCTACTTCACCATGAGCGACGACTGGTTCACCGAATACGTCTACGAGGTCGCCGTCCCCAAGGCCCTCCTTCCCGCCGAATACCTCAAGGCCCTAGAAGAACCCGCCACCATGCTCCCCGCGTGGGATCCGATGGGCGCATTGGCCAAATAGCGCGCGGAGCGCGCGCTGGCCAATACGCGCCGAGCGAATAGCGGAAGCCCGGTGGGCTTCCGCCGCGAGGGAA
>ERZ1034880.527-NODE-527-length-11299-cov-5.214425_pt1 | contig 11299 bp, 10 predicted proteins | sample MGYA00520630_ERZ1034880 | MGnify/ENA primary metagenome ERZ1034880 (study PRJEB33766, sample SAMN09781725) | gut metagenome | biome: gut microbiome | host: Homo sapiens | place: Madagascar | study: EMG produced TPA metagenomics assembly of the PRJNA485056 data set...
ATAAAATCGAGTTCGCGGCGAAGATTTTCCGCCTCAATGGGCGTAAGGACTTCAATGCGGCGGCGAATGTTGCGCTGCATGACATCGGCGCTGCCGATGTAATAGACCGGATCGCCGTTGTTGCCGAAACGGTAGATCCGCGCGTGTTCCAGGAAGCGGTCGAGAATGCTGACGACTGTAATGTTTTTCGCGAACTGCTTCGGCAGGCTGAACGGGTTGAGACCGCAAATGCCGCGGACGATCAGATTGATCTTCACATGCCGCTGCGCCGCTTCATAGAGATGATCAATAATCTCGTAATCGATCAGCGAATTCACCTTCATCGTGATGGAGCCGGGATTCTGCGGAGTGGAGAGTTCGGACTCTCGGTCGATGTGGTAGATGAGTTTCTCCTTGATATTGAAGGGAGCGACCCAGAGTTTGTTCCAGTCCGGCGGGCTCGAGAATCCGGTAATGACATTGAAGAGTGCAGAAACGTCATCGGCTATCGACTTGTCGTCCGTGAAAAAGCCGAGGTCCGTGTAGAGCTGTGCAGTCTTGTCATTGTAATTGCCCGTTCCGAGATGCATATAGCGGTGAATGCCGTCCTCCTCCTGGCGCACAACCATCAGAGCCTTGCAATGCACCTTGAGCCCGGCGATTCCGTAGACGACGTGAGCACCCGCGTTTGCGAGTTCGCGCGCCCAGTTGATGTTGTTCTCCTCATCGAACCGCGCCTTGATTTCGACGAGCACGGAAACCTGTTTTCCGCTGCGCGCGGCGCGGATCAGGGCGTTGACGACCGGCGAATTTCCGCTGACACGGTAGAGAGTCTGTTTGATTGCAAGGACATTCGGATCGTTCGCAGCCTCCTCAAGAAAACGGATGACCGGGCTGAACGATTCATACGGATGATGCAGCAGGAAACCGCCCTTTTCGCGGATGACGCGGAAGATGTCCGATCCCTTCGGCAGGTTCACCGACGCCAGCGGCGGAAGCGGCTTGTCCACAAGTTCAGGGAAATTCTTAAGTCCGGCAAGACGGAAGAGATCCTTCAGATTCAGCATTCCGCTGATGGAGAAAATCGATTCCGTGGAAGTTTTCAGCATCTCCGCGAGCCATTCGCGCGAAGCGCGGGACATTGTGGAGGAGATTTCCAGACGGACGACTTTGCGGCGCGCCTTTTTCTGGAGCGCAATCTGCATTTCCGTCAGCAGGTCGGCAATGGACTCTTCATCAATGGAAAAATCCATGTCGCGCGTAATGCGGAACGCCGAGCATTCAAAAATCGTGCATTTGCTGAACAGCAGATCAAGGTTGTTCGCGATCAGCTCCTCGCTGGTGATGAACGAAGCGCGATGTCCGTAAACCTCCACTTCGATGAAGCGCGGAATCAGCGACGGGACCTCAAGAATGGCGAAACGCTCGCGGTCGTCGTTCTCTTTGCTGAGACGGACGAGAAGTTCGAGTCCGAGGTTCGGAACCTGCGGGAACGGATGCGAGCTGTCAATACCGATCGGTGTAAGAATCGGGAGCCAGTTGGAGATGAAATGCTTCCGGAGCGCATCGCGTTTTTCCTGCGTCAGATCCTTCCATGCGAGCAGGCTGATTCCGTTCTGCGCGAGTTCGGGAAGGACCTCCTTGTAAAGTAGACGGTATTGGCGGTCGACGAGCGCGCGGATGCGGGTGTCGAGCCGGTCCATCAGTTCGGCGGGAACGTAGCCGCTGTCGCCGTAAACTTTTTTGAACGGCTCGCCGAGCTGCTGTTTGACGCCGGCGACGCGGACCATGTAGAATTCGTCAAGATTGCTGCTGAAGATTGCGATGAATTTCAGACGTTCAAGCAGGGCGTTGCCTTTATCGGTAGCCTCGCCGAGAACGCGGGCGTTGAATTCAAGCCAGCTGATGTCCCGGTTGATATACTGTTCGTTTTCGACTGGAGTTGTCATAGCCGATCCTTTCTCCGTCAGAGGAAAATGATTTTAGAAGCAAACGCGTAGTTGAACATGTCAGTGTCGATGCAGTCGAAGCCGGCGGAACGTCCCATTCCGCCGATTTTAACCGTGACAAGTCCGGGGGAAATCCTGACCGTCATGCGTTCATCCGGTTTGCAGATGACCGCGAGACCGCACGCGAGACGCAGAATTGCCGCGAGTTTGCTGATGACGTGGCGTTCCTCCACCGGCAGCGCAATGTAATCGAGGTGCTGCGGTTTCGGAACCGCCTTGCGGTGATAACGCGCGACCATTGCGATGATCCGCCGTTCCGCCTGCGAAATTCCCGGAATCTCCGTATTCAGAATGATGTAATGACTGTGTTTGTGGTACGCCTGGTTGTTCACGAAAAGTCCGGTTTTGTAAAGCAGAGCCGCGACTTTGAGCAGTTTCAGCTCCTCGTGCCCCATCCCGTGCAGCGGCGCAAGTTTTTCAAAGAGTTTTTCCGCGAGAATGACGGTTGCCGCAATCAGGCGCATATCGCTGGAATAACGCTCGGCGATCTGCGTAGCGCAGCCGAAAATCTGCGGTTCAAACGGATCGCGGCGGTGCATGGAACTGTTGATGAAGTCCTCAATCAGCGCATATTTTGTGGAGATGGTCGGAGCATAGATCATCTTCGCGCCGGTGAGCTTAAGGAGATTGGAAATCATCATGCAGCACGGCAGAACAGCTTCCGCGAGATCGGATTTGATATTGTATTCGCGTCCCAGCGCCTCGACGGTGTGTGATTCGGCGATCTGGCGGAGCTGTTTGAACTCTTCGGCTTTCAGCTCGAACATGCCGCGTTTGGTGCGCTGTTTTTTCATGGCGAGCATGGCGCGGGAAGAGGCGCCTGTGACAATGACGCCGGTGCAGTTCATTTTCCGCGAGAGATATTCCAGTTCGCTGAACGCGTAGTCGATAACCGGCTCCAGCTGCTCGATGCGCGTAGCAGCGGAGGAGGCGTCTGAAAATCCTTCAACGGCGCGGAGCGTTCCGAGCTTGATTGTTTCGGTGAAGCACATGATTCCGTGGTCGAACATGCTGACCTGGCAGGCTCCGGTGCCGATATCGGCAAGAAGCAGAGACTGCTCTTCGAAATGGAAATTCGCGGGAATGACCGACTGCACCGCAAGATAACCGAGACGCGCCTCGTCCGGTCCGGTGAAAATTTTGACATCGATTCCCGAAAGGAATTTGATGCGTTCAAGGAAAATATCCGCGTTTTCCGCCTCGCGTACGGCGCTGGTTGCGATAGCGCAGTACTCCTTGATGCGGTACTCGCGCATTTTGAAGCTGAATTTCTTCATAATCTCGCAGAGCATCGCAACGGATTTGTTGCCGATGCGCCCGGAGCGGAAGACGTCGGCGCCCAGCGGAACGGGGATTTCAAGATCCTCAATCGTTTCGTAAGTGCCGCTGGACTTGTCGACCTGGACAATCAGCAGACGGGCGGAGTGCGCCCCGATGTCGATGGATGCGAGCATGGATTTCATTTGCGTCCGGTTCCTCTGGCAAGGAGTGTCGCTCCGACGGCAACCGCATGGTCGCCGAGAGTTGAAATACGGATTTCCACGTCCGCCGGGGAAATTCCGAACAGATGACGGTTGAATGCGCTCTTGAACGGAATCACGATCTGGTCGCCGAGCGCCTCCACGACGCCGCCGCCAAGCACAATGCATTCCGGAGCGACAACCGCGCACGAGGCCGCCGCGGCAATTCCGAGCATGCGGAATCCCTTGTCGATCACTTTGCGGACCGCCGGATCATCCTCGTTGTAGGCGCGCGCAAGATATTTGCTCTTGATATTGACCGTTTCAGGATTGAATTTTTCGATCGGCAGCAGCGTGCGCATTCCGCATTTGAAAATCTCTTTTTTCAGAGCTTTGACAAACGCTTTTTTGCTGCAGTAAGCCTCCGCGCACCCGCGGTGTCCGCAACCGCAGCGGCGTCCGCCGACCTTGATGATGGAGTGCCCCAGCTCGCCCGCAAGCCCCTTGTTTCCGGTCAGCAGCTTGTCTTCGATGATGATTCCGCCGCCAAGGCCGGTTCCGACATAGTATCCAAGCGAGGAGTGGAACCCTGCGGCGGCTCCGGCGAAGTGTTCGCCGAGCTGACCGAGATTGCCGTCGTTTCCGAGCTTGAAGTCGCGTCCGAAAGTGTTTTTCATAATCTGAAGCATGGAAGCTTTTTTCCAGCCGAGGTTGACGGCATGAAGACAATCGCCGGTCTCCGGATCAATGGGAGAAGGAATGGCGGCGCCGAAATAAGAAATATCATCGAGAGTGAGCGAAAGTTTCTGCAAGGCGGCGAGCGCAGTCTCCTTCATGGCAAGCGCGGTGCCTTCGGGACCTGCGGCGGGGTCGGTGGGTGATTTTGCGTCAGCGATCACCCGGTTGTCCGGGTCGGTGACGACTGCATAGATTTTTGACCCTCCGAGGTCGATGCCAAGTGCGAGATTTTCTGCCATTTTCTCTTCTCCGTGTTTTAATTGCATTCAACGGAAATATAATGGAAAAATGCAGAATTTCAACCCCTGAATCCAGCGGAAAGGGAATGTTAATGGAATTTTAACAAATCGCGCAAACTCCGGCTCAAACCGGGAACAACCATGTCCGGCGCAATTTCCGCGCTCGGGACCAAAACAAAATCACGCTTCGAAAGTTCCGGATGCGGCACGGTCAGACGCGGAGAGCGGATGACCGAATCCCCCATCAAAACGATGTCTATATCCAGCGGACGCGACACCCAGTGCGGGTGATCGGCGGGGCGTCCGGCCTCCACTTCAATGCGCTGGAGCAGGTTCAGCAAATCCATCGGTTCGCCGTCCCAGATTCCGAGAACCGACTGATTCAGGAAATCCGGTGCGCCCTCCTCGCAGCCCATTGCCTTGCTGTGGAAAAGAGCCGATTCCCTGAGCGTGCGGAATCCTCCGCGCTCCAACTTCAGAAGAGCGGTCCGGAAGGTCTCCGCAACCTCGCCGAGGTTGCCGCCGAAAGAAAGAAGAACCGGATTGTGCGACATTGAGCTTGCCTGCCTGTCTGAAACGAAAAAGCTCCGCACGGGACGGAGCTTTTCCGGAAACGCGGGAAATTACGCGTTGAACTTGAACGCCTTGACAGCGCCGACGGATTCCTTCATCGCCTTCAGGTCAGCATCCGAAATATCGGAGCAGACTTTGATGACGGCGAGGGAATTGCCGCTCTTCAGGTTCTGCGGAGCGCGGATGTCGATGATGTTCACACCCTTCGCGCTCAGAGCGCCGGAGAGCTTCGCAATCACGCCCGGAGCATCCGTGTATTCGAAGAACAGCGTGTTGCCGGACGGCTCCAGATAGAGACGGTCGAAGTCGTTGAAGCGGGAAATCATCATTTTGCCTTCGGTGATCGTTCCGCGGACGGAAACCTTGTCGGTGGCGGAAACGAGGTCGATGGTGATGGATTCGCCGTAGTTCTTGGCATCGTCAGCCGGACGGTTGACGAGCTCGACTCCGCGGGTCGTCAGGAATTCCTGAGCATCTTTGGCGTCGAGGTACGGATCAAAGTCGCCGCTGAGTCCGGCGCAGATCGGAGCAGTCATCCATTTTGCGAACTTGGCAAGAGAGCCGTAGAAGCTGGTTTCGATCTTGTTGATCTTTGCATCGCCCATCGCTGCTTTTGCGAGCTTGGCGAGGGAAGAAGCGAGGTGCTGGTACTCGGCGTTGAGTCCATCGGGCACGCCCTTGTTGACAACGCAGGTGGTCACGCCGTTTTCAAAGTAGGCGACAGTCTGTTCGGCAGCGCGTTTTGCGGCGACGAAGTTTGCTTCCTTCGTGCTGGCGCCGAGGTGCGGAGCCATAACATCGGCAACATCGGCAATGGATTTTTCGCCCTCCGCGTCTTTCTTGTAGACGTCGTTGCAGTAGATGATGCCTTTTTCCGCTTTGAACTTGCGGAGAGCATCTTCATTGATGATTCCGGCGCGTGCGCAGTTGACGATCATGACGCCCTTTTTCACGAGAGCGAGGAGCTTTTCATTGACCATGCCGCGGGTGGCGTCGTTTTCGGGAACGTGAAGGGAGATGACATCGGCCTTCTCGAAGATTTCCTCAACGGAGGTGAGCTTGACGCCGATTTCATCCGCCATTTCTTTGGTGATCATCGGGTCGAAGCCCAGGACGTTGACCTCGAATCCGGAGGTGCGCTTGACGAGCAGGCGGCCGATATGACCGAGACCGATGATACCGAGGGTCTTGCCCGTGAGTTCACGACCCATGAAAGATTTCTTTTCCCATTTTCCGGCGCGGGTGGAGATGTCGGCGGGAATGAGCTTGCGGTAAGCCGCGAGAATCATCGCAACGACTTCTTCGGCGACGGCGTTGGAGTTTGCGCCCGGGGTGTTCATGACATCGATGTTTTTGCGGCGGGCATACTTGATGTCGATGTTGTCATAACCTGCTCCGGCGCGGACGACGAGCTTGAGCGAGGGGAGAAGGTCCATGATCTCCGGAGTGACTTTTTCGCTTCGGACGATGATGGATTCCGCATCGGAGTTCGCTTTTGCGAGATCCGCGAACGGGGTCTCCATGTCCTGAACGACGGTGAAGCCTTTGGCTGTGAGGATTTCGGAAACTACTTTGTCGAGTTTCGTCGGAATAAGAACTTTTTTCATTGACATTCTCCCTTTCGGTTTTTCTATCATCCTATAAGATACTCCCGAAACAGCGTTCTTGCAAGTTCTTTTACGGAAAAAATTTCCGTTATTGCAGCGAACTCCGGGAAATTGCGCGTATTTGACGGGATAAAAACTTGGAAAGTCTCTTTCAATCAAGTATTGCTGCCCCAAAAATCAAACAAAAGAAAACAGATTCTATGGGGAATATGCCACAGGAAGAAAAATAGTCCGCACGCGAGAATACAAAGCTTAACCGTCACAAATCTTCAGAAAATGAACTCGAATAAAATTGCAGAATACATTGAAGTCGCAGTAAAAGGTTGACCTGCATTGCAGCCGTCTGACATTTTTCAGATTATTAAGCGGCAATGCCGGTCATTTTTCATTTCATCGCCGGCGTTTTCAGCCTTTTGTCTGATTTGATGGCAAATATCATCAATGAATCAAGAGTTTTATTGGTCCAAATGTTTCTGCAGGAGTATTTTCCCATAACCGGCAGAACCATCGGCATGAACCTGTAAGAACTCTCCATTTTTCTTGTGGAACTTGCAATGTGCAAGAGTCAGTTTAGCAGGACCGCCATAACGCAATCCCGGCACGTAAACATACGGCTGTTCACTACCGGGGCATCGTATAATCGACTTGTTAATTTTGTTGTTTTTTATCAAGGCGTTCAAGTCGCGGGCTGATGGATATTTATCACCGAAATCGCTTGCATACAGCCGCAACTCCACCCCAAGCATCTTCAAGTTTGATGTACATGAAACTTCCACGCGTCTGGAGTCCTTTTTCGGTTTCGCCTTTGAAAGGTCTGCTTCAACAGATTTATTCTCTGGATTATAAACGACCCTGATACCGGTCAATCCTTCTATTTCCGGTTGTATGCCGGGAGCCGTATAAAAAATATCACTTTCTGCAAGCCATTCATTTTGTCCGCACGGGTCATTCAAGACAACAGACAGGCATTTTACAGTTCCTCCCGGAGGTGCATCTTTCTTTAAAAACTCTTCAATCGCGATTTTTGAGTTTTCAATAATCGAGACCTTCTGCAGCTTGCTTTCCAGGTCTGCAATTTTTTCTTCTAATAGTTTTTTCTCAGCAATATCTTTTTTAGAAGGGCTGCACCCTGTTACAAATACAGCCAATATCGCTGCCGCTGTGAAAATTTTAAAAAAGTTTCTCTTCATAATCAACTCCTTCTGTTGTTTTGTTTTTGAAACACTTTTTCCTGTTTTGCAACGTACATGGTTCTGCTCAATCCATTTGCTTTTACTTTATTCTTTAACATCTCCTCTTATTCTCTCTATATAACTCTTCATATTGTTTTTTTCAAATGTAAAAAATTTTTTCTTGCAACATTTTCCCATAACAGGATTGCATTTTTTCAAACTTACAATAACATATCATCTGCATCTGTTTCCCGATACAAGGCTATAACAGCCCTCCCCCTTTCACTGCGCGCAACGGTATTCCGCGGGAGGCTAATGCTGTAATTGACGAAATACACGCGAGAAATAATAATGACCCGAAAAGCCAGTCAGCACAGCGATCTCGTCAATCGTTTTGTCCGAATAATGCAGATAACGGCACATGGTCTCCATACGGATCCGGCGGCTGTACCGCAGAAGTTGCGGAGTCATTCCGCAAACACTTTTCCAACGACAGCGGTTCGTGGGCAAAAGACAAAAAACGTACTGGCCCTGCCCGCCGCATTCGGACTTTGCAACGATACCGAATTTCATCTTTCCGTCGCACTTCTCGACCGCAAACGGGAAGACGAGTATATTGCGGACGTTGGAATTGCCGGGGCGATATTTGCCCCGCGAGTATTTGCTGATTACGGGTATGAAAACACAACGTTCCGGATTTTCACTCAGGAAAAGTTCCCCGGCTGGTGCAAATGGATCCATAACGGCGAGACCACGCTTCTGGAAGATTTTGCCGGACTCTGTTCGCACAGTCATGTCATGTTCGGCGATTTAGCCGCGCGGATGTGCGCCCGGCGGGTTCGAACCTTCGTTTACGCGTCCGGACTTCCGAGAAGTTGTTCTGAAACCGGAATTTATCGTGCGCTTCATTCGATGAACGTACAACGACTCAATCTGCGACTGTATTTCCGTTTTCTGAAACCTCATCCGGCATAAAGCTGACCGTCTCAGATCGTCCGGACATTCCCGGGTTCCTGATCCTTCCGGAGGAGACACCTCATACGCCTTCCGGTGACGCGCCGTTTCCGGTGGGAGCAGTTAGTACATAGACGATGAATACCTGCAAAAGGGCTATAAGAAAGTGCCATTCGGAGATTTTTATTGCTGTAACATGTTCTTCCTGCAGAGCACGGCGCGGGATGTCATGCTCTGCAGGGGAGCTCGTTACGCTTCCTCCGGCTCGCCGAATGCAACTATATACTCTTCCGCGGCGCAGTGTTTTTCCATCCATTTGCGAGCTTCCCATCCCTCAACCGGAATGATTTTTTCGCCTCCGCACCAGGTGTTGTCTCCGCAGGAACGTGAATAGCGAGTATTTACCCCGCCCGATCCGGCGAGAAAATACGCGTTTTTTTTCGTGCGGTAGAGGGACTCGTAAACGTGGTTTAGATCCCCGCATATTCCGTATTCATAGTTTCCGAGTTTGGTTGCCGTTTCGGTGTTGTAGATTTTTCCATTGATGATTGCCTTCATATACCCTGATCCTTTCTTGTTTTAGGGTTAGCAATATTTTTCAACCGAGGAAACGTTTCCCCTATATTTTCTCTTATTAAGGAGCATCCTATCTAGGTCTCCCAAGAGAGCACATTATTTCAATACATGCTCCTCTTGCGAGGTGCTACTTTGGCGGCTGGGGCGGCGACTTCGGTTTCAATACATGCTCCTCTTGCGAGGAGCAACGGCCGCTCCGCCGCGCGCAGATCATCCGTTTTCCGGTTTCAACATGCTCCTCTTGCGAGGAGCAACCCGAGCGCGAAGGATGCAATCTCTTCAACCGTGTTTCAATACATGCTCCTCTTGCGAGGAGCAACTGGCTGAATACCACACGTGAACCATTGCTTTGAGTTTCAATACATGCTCCTCTTGCGAGGTGCAACTTGTACCCTTTCCCGTATCCGCCCGCCGCGTCAAGTTTCAATACATGCTCCTCTTGCGAGGAGCAACTGACCCGCGCGGTACTGCGCAATCGTCGCACCCGTTTCAATACATGCTCCTCTTGCGAGGAGCAACTGGGAGGCAATGGCACTTCTTAACAACAACAGGTTTCAATACATGCTCCTCTTGCGAGGAGCAACATCTTTGTCGTGCCCCGCAATCACCGGCGCCTTGTTTCAATACATGCTCCTCTTGCGAGGAGCAACCCGGCGGGATTTCATCCGGAATTTTTCCGGGAGACGGTTTCAATACATGCTCCTCTTGCGAGGAGCAACTTAAACGGAATGGAGATACCCCATGCGGTTTAACGTTTCAATACATGCTCCTCTTGCGAGGAGCAACCCGTCGAGGTATGCGGCTTTGCGTGCGTCGTCGCAGTTTCAATACATGCTCCTCTTGCGAGGAGCAACCAAGACGCGCGGGAATCCTGTATTCCGAGATTGGTTTCAATACATGCTCCTCTTGCGAGGAGCAACCCAAACCACTTGCTTCAGCCGCCGCGCTTGAGCCTGTTTCAATACATGCTCCTCTTGCGAGGAGCAACTGAGGCGGTATGCAACCTCTTCCATGCCGAGCACAGTTTCAATACATGCTCCTCTTGCGAGGAGCAACTGGGCCCGGTGTTACGCTCAGTATATTGCACGGCGTTTCAATACATGCTCCTCTTGCGAGGAGCAACTCAAACGGGTTTGAATACTGCGCGTTTATGGTCTTGTTTCAATACATGCTCCTCTTGCGAGGAGCAACAGATACTGCAGCGCGTCCGCCACATGCGAATACGTTTCAATACATGCTCCTCTTGCGAGGAGCAACGCTCACGCCGCGAGAATTTGCGGTGTATAAGCTAGTTTCAATACATGCTCCTCTTGCGAGGTGCAACTTGGTGAGAGTGTGGGTTGTACGTTCCCGTTCGTTTCAATACATGCTCCTCTTGCGAGGTGCAACGCCAGCCATCCTTGCGGATTGTCTCGCTCTTCGTTTCAATACATGCTCCTCTTGCGAGGTGCAACCGGGGCAAATCGCCCAGAAAGAAAGGTCATTATGTTTCAATACATGCTCCTCTTGCGAGGTGCAACACGACTCCGCCGCCGACGGCCCCGTAAATCATCGTTTCAATACATGCTCCTCTTGCGAGGTGCAACAGGTTGACACGGGAAGTTTGAGTTCAGAGGAGCGTTTCAATACATGCTCCTCTTGCGAGGTGCAACGTCGCCTGTTTCCCCGCGGATGTGAATTGGATTATGTTTCAATACATGCTCCTCTTGCGAGGAGCACAGGACCGTTTTCTCCCCCGCACTTTTCAACGTTGTTTCAATACATGCTCCTCTTGCGAGGTGCAACGCGCACCCCGAGGTTTTCGACGAAGCGGACGTTCCCGTTTCAATACATGCTTCTCTTGCGAGGTGCAACACGCGCGGGCATGCTCGCGTACGCGTACGCGAAGGGTTTCAATACATGCTCCTCTTGCGAGGTGCAACTCTTTCGGACACGGTTTTAGAATCTATCCCTAAATAACACCTAATTTTCTAAAAATAATAATACTTGCAG
>ERZ1034880.528-NODE-528-length-11286-cov-5.648473_pt1 | contig 11286 bp, 7 predicted proteins | sample MGYA00520630_ERZ1034880 | MGnify/ENA primary metagenome ERZ1034880 (study PRJEB33766, sample SAMN09781725) | gut metagenome | biome: gut microbiome | host: Homo sapiens | place: Madagascar | study: EMG produced TPA metagenomics assembly of the PRJNA485056 data set...
AGTCAAGCACACATTCTTGAGAAACAGTCGCGCCGCCGGACGGCGGATTCAACGGTTCGCCCATATGGGTGGATTCAAGAATCCACCGTCCGGCTTTTTCTATATCGATTCGCCGCGACAAGCGGCAGGAAACTCATCGATGATTTATGCGAACAGTTGGATGAAGCGCGTTCGAATCTGCGCGGTGTGCGTTCCGATGCCGCCGTTTGGCGTGTACTGCCTAATTTGATTGCACAGCCGATTATCAACACGCGATACCTGCAGCAAGTGGTGGGACTGTCCAAACCGCAAGCGGAGCGTGCGATCAAAACTTTGAGTGAGCGTGGCGTTGTGGTGGCACGTACGGGAAAGCAACGCAGCGTTGTATACGAACACCGCGGCATTCTTGACGTGCTTGATGATTACGCGGCCGGATTGCGAAGGGGGTGATGGGAGTAACCAGCTTTCAACAGTCTTTGTATGAATTCTTTGATAGCGGGTTGCTCTTTAGAATTGCTCTATTGCAAAAAACTATATTGTTTTTATTGGCTTTGGGACATGTATGGCGTGATAGCTATGTACCTCAAACCGACGCAACCAGTAGAGAAGAACGTTACTGGGACCTTGTGGATGCAATAAAGTCGAAGACATCGCACTTCCGAATTTTTGACTGGCATGCCGTATATCGCGTCAACATGACCGATTATGCGCATCATGCTGATTCCTCCAATGTTCTGCATGGCATGCAGGCGTTGGTCGCAATTTCAGACGGTGCGGATTCGCTGGATTGCGCGGCAATGGCAATTGGGCAAAGCCGTCACTTGGGCGGGGGCTTTTGGTGCCGGTTGATCTTTACCTGAGCTCGCTTCGTCCGGATGAGGATTTTGGAAAAGGGGTTCCAACATGGCTGAAATGAATTTGGAACAGCGGCAATACCTCACAGCAAGATTTGAAGAATTCGTTGCTGTGGTTCATCCATCGGGTGATGATCAGCCGGTCCGTAAGCCCTATCAGTGGCAGATTAGATTGATGCTGTATGTCGCTGGACATGGGCATTGGCCGCAAGGTATTGGAGCGCCGACGGCATCGGGCAAGACTTGTGTAATCGATATCCATGTGTTCCTCAATGCAATGGCCGGGCTTGTCTCTGCCGAGGGGAGCGCCGAGAGCCAAAAGCTTGCTGGCGTGCCGCTGCAGCGCATTCCTCGTCGTCTGGCGTTGACGGTGAACCGCCGCTCGCTGGTCGATGACCAGTTCGACGAGGCAAGCGCGTTGCAAAAGAGGATACAGGCTGAAAACAACGAAAGCGACAAGCTCGATATATATCGTAAAGGTTTGGATCTGCGTTCTGCCATTAATGATGGGCTCCAGCCAGAATCTCCGAGTCCTCGAATGATTGCGGTCGAACTTCGTGGTGGCGTCAGTCCGGATCGTGAATGGCGCTATTATCCGCAGACTTGCGCTGTAATCTGTGCAACGCCGGATATGTTCGGTAGTCGGCTGCTGTTTCGTGGCTATGGAACCAGCCGTACCATGCGTTCCATGGAGGCGGGATTGCTCGCCTACGATACGGTGTTGATTGTCGATGAAGCGCATCTCAGCAGGCAGCTGCTGAAGACGGCTCGTCAGGTAGCTCGTATCGAGAATATGGCCAAAAAGCCTCTTGTTAGGCAGATTGCTCCTCTGCAGGTTGTTGAGACCACTGCGACTCCTGCATCTGACGATACACATGATGCAGTCTCCGTTGAAGAAGCGGATTTTGACATCGATTCTGCGTTGAAGAAACGTTTGTGCACTCCGAAATTCGTATTTGCCAGCCTTGATTTCAAGAAGCCCAAGGACGAGATAGATGCGATTGTTTCGAAATGTGTTGAGCTGATTCATGACAATGAAGAGGCCGATCGGCTGAATGATTCCGATCCTCATATTCTCGGGTGTGTTCTCAATACCCTTGATAAAGGTAAGGCGGTCGCTAAAGCACTTGCCAAGCAGTGCAAGAAAGAAGGAATCCATCGTCCCATCGATGTGTATGTTGGTCCGATGCGTGCCTACGATAAACACAAGGTGGTCGAGAAGCTTCGGAATCTGTCCTCGATGGATCCGCAGGATGCGCCTTGCTGCATCATTGGCACGCAGACCTTGGAAGTCGGCATTGATGTCGACTTTGCAAATATGGTGACTGAAATCGCCCCTGGCTCTGCGCTGGTCCAGCGTGCAGGACGCGTAAACCGTCGTGGCATGAGGCCTGAAGGTTCATTGCATGTATTCGGTCTTGATCTGCAGCAGTTCAATGAAAAGAAGCAAGCCCAGCAGGTGTCTCCATACATGCCGGAGGATATCTATGCGGCGCAGGATTGGTTGAATTCTCTGAATATGGGAAAAACCGCGGCTCCTAATATCAGTGCCTGGTCTTTGGCTATGAGCAAGTCCCCTATTCCAGGAGAAAAACCCGGCAGACTCTTGTTCCAGCGTCTGGAACCATGGGATGTTGAGAATCTGTCGGTTACTGATGAGGATTTGTGCGCTGATATTAGTATGGCTGATCTTCAGCAGGGACATTCGGATCTGAACATCTGGTTGCGTGACGATCTCGGATCCGAAGATCGTGAGATCAGTGTCGCGGTTCGCCACTTACCATGGGACGACGCTCTGGCCATCAAACTATTGGAAGTGACACAACCGGAAAACGATGAGCTATTCCCCATCAGGAAATGGTATGGACTTACTAAGTTTTTTGAAGAGCTGACGAATAAAAACGCTAAGGCCGAAGTCGTCTTTGAGGAGGAAACCGACTCCGACAAGAAAATTGCCCATACCGTCAAGGTCGATCATAGGGTGTTCAGGTACCGTGCTTCGGATCCTGAAGGCCATCGTGTGGTTTGCATGCATAATGCAAAGCAGGGTACTGTGCAATCGGGTGACGTGCTTATCTTCGATGACTATGAGAAGGTTTTCTCTACATTTTCCGAGGGGGTTGCCATCTTCGACCCGGAAGGCTCCGAAACGGCGGCTGATATATTCAATCAATGCGGTTCTTCTCTTCTAGTTACAAGTTCTGATACTTTGAATGATCCGACACTAATCAAGGTGCTTCAACAGATTCAGGAGATCGAGGAAGAATTAACTAAGAGTAATAGAGCAGAGTTCTTTGGTTTTGCAGAAGAAAGTTCTGCAAATAAAGATGATAATGATAGGAAAGACAAAGGAAAAATATCTGATTCGACCGAAAATAAGACTCATAAGGATGATGAGAATTCATCTGATTCTGCTGAAAAGGTCATGAAGAAATTGCTTTGTCCACTTCGTACGGCAACTGTTGATATATCGGATTTGCCTCAACAGGAGGGGGATGAAGAATGCTCATTGATTTGGAAAGGCAGAGAGACTCCTGAGGATTGCTATTTTGATATTGAGAATAATCCGATTCGACGTGATGTTCAATGGGTTGTAAGCAGCGCTTCCGAGAATGTGCCGGATTCTGAATCGGATCAGGAAATCTTGATGCCGGGAAAGGAAACGAAAACTCTGCTTCTGGGAGGAGCTTTCAACGATTCCGATGGATCTTCTCGTGGGGAAGGACATCAGGATCATGTCGCCTGCCGTGCGCAAGCGCTTGGGACTCTTGTCGGACTTGATTCCACAATGGTGGAAGACTTGCGCATTGCTGGCGAGTACCATGATGAGGGCAAGAAAGACGAGCGCTTTCAGAAGTTACTCCGCAATGACAGGAAGACGGAAGATGAAAGGCCCCGAGCAAAAAGCCGGTTTTTCCTGTCCTGCTCTCGAGAACGGGAGCTTCGGAACATGTATGAGCTTCATGGCTGGCGTCATGAGCAGCGTTCTGTTGCGGAATTCCAACGTGCCTGTGAGAATCATGAGCGGTTGAAAACCATAAGCGAAGCCGATAAGCAACTCATTGAGCGTCTTATCGGTACATCACACGGTCATGGTCGTGCAACATTCAGGCATGAAACGGCGTATCTGCTTCCTCAGGAGAAATTCGATTTCCTCAATGTGAGTCCGGAATTGAATGATATCTCGAAACGTCTATTCGATTTGGGGGAGTGGGAAACCGTTATTGACCATACCAACCAGCGGTATGGCTTCTGGGGTATTTCCTATCTGGAAGCACTACTGCGCGCGGCTGATATTACATGCTCGAAGGAGGGACTGTGATGAGCGTCATTATTCCTGCGGATGCGACCGATGCGTTTTCGCATCTGTTTATGATTGGTCTTGCTTCAATCCTTGAAGATGCCGATGCTGAAAGGATATGTGTATTCCGTTGGAAGGACACTCTGCAGGCGTTTGAGCTGAAAACTAATGATGACTTGGATGTTGACCAGATGTCCGAAGTCGTTCACGCTCATGCTAAACGATGGTCACAGTCATTGCCACTGACTTCCGAAAACGACTACACGGTTGCCGGCGAAGACGATAAGCCGAGTAAGACGCTTCATGCCACCATGTCCCCAAGACTCAGCAATCTGGGTGTCCCCTTTGGATGGGAAAAACTGCAGAAAGACCGGGAATCTGCAGTTGATGCCATGCAGACTGCCGGTGACTACCGTTACTTCGGTGCGCTCGGGCAGCCGTCGTACTGGTCAGGGAAAAAGAACAAGGATGATCTGCAATCTGATAATGGCGCCTCTCGGTGGGAGATGGTGACGCGTAACCAGGGAAAGGAATTTGTCAGAGACCGCTTGCTTCCGTTGTCACAGATAGTCGCGGCAAGATCCGTTGATGAAGTTCGCGACGGACTTCTGGGGCTACGCATCGAGGATGAGGCCGGTAAGAATGAGGCTACAAGTCGTACCGCGACAGGTCTACATGCTCCATCGAAGACTGACAATGCACGTGCCTGGTGTGCGTTGATTGGTGTCTCGGCTTTTCCGACCCGTATCTCAACTGACGGTTCTCATGCTTCCACTGCTGGATCCGGAGTTTTCCGGGACAGCAGTGCTGCATTGTTCCAACTTAAAGGACAAATCCGGTTCGCGATTTTACCGTTGTTCGATCAGTATTGGACAGCTGCAAAATATCGTTCCATCGTTCGTAGCAGTGCGCTCGCAGAATTCGGTATCCAACACGCTCGAGCGATCGATGCGCAATCGCGGTTGGCAAGTGCCTCAATTGACTGGCTTGACGAAAAAGGTGTTCTGGCATGTTGCCTTTTTAACCAGTTTATGTCGAATAATCCGAGTGCTCCGGAACGATGGCTGGAACCTGGCGAAATCATTCCGGTGATGCAAATGGAATAACGAATACGGAGGAAATCATGGACGATGACCCCATTCCGATTAGTCTGGTTGCAAACTACATGTTCTGCCCGCGTAGAGCATGGCTGGAAGCGGTAGGAGAAAAAGTCGATTCGGATCAAATCATGCGAGGAACATATGATCATCGCAAGGTTGATCGCACTGGTGGCGCTCCTGATGCTGATTCATTCCAAGCCGTAAATATCAGGCATGAGGAATGGGGCGTTAGTGGCAAACTTGATGCTGCGAAAATGACGGATGATGGCATTGTCATTCGTGAATACAAGGCAACGCCCGTGAAACGGGCGATGATCGTTACCGAGGCGATGCGGACGCAACTCGCCTTGCAGGCCGCTTGTCTTGAAGATATGGGTTTTCACGTGGCGGGAACGGAGATTTTCTTTACAACCCATCATCGGCGGGTCGATGTTGAACTTGATGAAGACGATTTTATCAACGCGCATAAAGCTGTAGAAGCAACACGGACTCTTATCAATTCTGAGCAAGCTCCTGAGCCATTGGAGGATAGTGCTCGATGCATGCGTTGCTCGCATGTGGGAATTTGTTTACCGGAAGAGCGCAAGCTGTGTGCGGTAACACATAGAGTCATGGTTTCGTCGCCAGACAATCAGGTGACCCATCTTGCGACTCCTGGTGCAAAAGCTTTTACTCGGTCTGGCAGAATGATTGTTCAGAAAGACGGAGAGGAATTAGCGTCAATTCCAATTGATACCATGCAAGGGTTGCAAATTTACGGGAATACGGACCTATCAAGTGGTCTGATTCGTGAATTGATGTGGCGTGACATTCCTATCGTCTGGTGCAGCGGGGCGGGACGCATGTATGGATGGTGTGTTCCATCATATGGGCCGAATGGAGAGCAGCGCGTCGATCAACATGTGGCTTCGCATGAAGGACGACTCGGACTCGCCCGTGAATTCATCGTTGCGAAAATACACAATCAATCCGTTCTCTTGCGACGTTCGGAATCAGATAATCCGGTTTTACCGCAGCTACGTCGTATTGAGAAACAAGTCGGCAATGCGAATCGTTGGCAGGATGTGCTTGGGCTCGAGGGGGAGTCTGCGGCATTATATTTCTCACAGTTTGGGCACCTCATCAAAATGGACCGTCAAGCCGAATGGCCTTGGATTGCTCGTATGAGAAGGCCTGCTCCGGATGCATTGAATGCCTTGCTTGACTTTACATATACCTTGCTATTGTCGGATTGCGTCCGAGCGTTGATTTCCTGCGGCCTTGATCCTCATGCGGGTTTTCTACACAGCAGCAAGCGGAACAAACCAGCATTGGCATTGGACCTCATGGAAGAGTTCAGAGCTCCAATCGCGGATTCCGTAGTACAAACAACGATTAACAATGGAGAAATCAGCGCGACCGGATTCACGGATGTGCTTGGCTCTGTGCGAATGACTGATGAAACGCGTAAGGCAGTGATCAAGGCTTACGAACGGCGAATGGCCACGGAAATAATCCATCCGGTATTTAAATACAAAGCTTCTTGGCGAAGGACGATTGAAATTCAAGCACGAATGATTTTGGGATATCTTGATGGAACTCAGTCCGGATATCGTGGAATCAGAATTCGCTAAGGAGATGCGACATGGTGAATCAGCAACGGGGCTATTTAGTCGCATACGATGTGAGCGACGATTATCGTCGTTCACATATCGCGAAGATTCTTCAGCATTATGGGGAGCGTCTGCAATATAGCGTGTTTCTATTGCGCGTCAGACCTTCGATGATGCTTGATGTTCGCATGCAAGTTGAACAGGAAATTGATGGTTCAACTGATTCCGTTGTGTTCTGTTCTTTGGGGACGATTGCACAGACGGAAGAGGGATTGGATTTCTTGGGACATCGTGGGTATACGGATTTAGACATACCAACGGTGATTTGATTCTTAGCTCAACATAGCTATGTCGCTTGATAAGTGAAGAGTGTTTGTTTTTAGGTGCGAGTGCTGAATCGTTTCTGTGACACGCGGTGAGCGCTCGCACCTAAGAACAATAGGCCTTATGTGTGAGGGCATTCTGGGGATGTATCTCTAATCTGGACAAGGGGAAGGACCTCTCGCAAAAAGCTTTGAGATACGTGTCATTGCAGTGTTTTATAGTGTGACTATTCCTAAGCTTTTACGCTTAGGACTTCATTGAGGTGGCTTCGCCACGAAACTCCTCAACGGCGAACTCATGGACATTCCTAAGCTTTTACGCTTAGGACTTCATTGAGGTTAATCGAGACTGTGGAACGTGTCGCCCGCTACCATATTCCTAAGCTTTTACGCTTAGGACTTCATTGAGGTACGCCCGCCTATGAGGGGTTGGAGTCCGCTTTGGCAGATATTCCTAAGCTTTTACGCTTAGGACTTCATTGAGGTCGTCTGACCGGCTGCATCGGCCCGCAGAAGACCGGCAATTCCTAAGCTTTTACGCTTAGGACTTCATTGAGGTGCTCACCAACGAGAACGGCGACTCTTGGATGGTGCAGATTCCTAAGCTTTTACGCTTAGGACTTCATTGAGGTATCATCAGTGAGCCTGGCCTATATCGTCTGGTCATATTCCTAAGCTTTTACGCTTAGGACTTCATTGAGGTGATGGCCCAGCAGTCGTCCTCGATCCGGGCCTCGATATTCCTAAGCTTTTACGCTTAGGACTTCATTGAGGTGCGACGCTGAAAAACCGCAGGTAGAAGGCTTGTCGCGAATTCCTAAGCTTTTACGCTTAGGACTTCATTGAGGTCGTCCAACGCATCCGCTACTTCGAGCTCCCAACCGGCATTCCTAAGCTTTTACGCTTAGGACTTCATTGAGGTGGAACGTCTCGTCAGGGAATGGCAGATCGCGGTAGTCATTCCTAAGCTTTTACGCTTAGGACTTCATTGAGGTGAATCCCTCATGCCAAGACAAAACCAACAGAATTAAGATTCCTAAGCTTTTACGCTTAGGACTTCATTGAGGTCGAGAGTATCTTTTCGATGAAGAGTTCCCGGAAGATTCCTAAGCTTTTACGCTTAGGACTTCATTGAGGTAGTACGCCGGAACTTGCCATGAAAGCCGGTACTCGCATATTCCTAAGCTTTTACGCTTAGGACTTCATTGAGGTCGGTTTGCTTCGGTTGACTGGTGGGAGGGGTCGGAGATTCCTAAGCTTTTACGCTTAGGACTTCATTGAGGTACTGGCAAGGTGACAACCTCTACTTGCATGAGACGATTCCTAAGCTTTTACGCTTAGGACTTCATTGAGGTTCGAACTGTTAGGGCTGAACATGACCAGCGCGGTCACATTCCTAAGCTTTTACGCTTAGGACTTCATTGAGGTTCGAAACCGCAGGAGCAGCCCCAGTCGGAGCAGCGATTCCTAAGCTTTTACGCTTAGGACTTCATTGAGGACCAGAGCCGAAACAGTCACACGGCAGAAGCTCGCCGCCTGAAATTCCTAAGCTTTCATGCTTAGGACTTCATTGAGGAAAGTGGCTCGATGAGGAGCATTACTTGGTCATCCTGCAATTCCTAAGCTTTTATGTTTAGGACTTCATTGAGGATCGGTCCGCGAGACCTCCACCAGCCTCGAGATCCTATTCCTAAGCTTTTATGCTTAGGACTTCATTGAGGAACCGTCATGCCGCCCTCGACCATCGTGACCTCGTCAATTCCTAAGCTTTTATGCTTAGAAATTCTGAGGGGATGTGGTATTCTTACGGAAGAGCACCCCCGTTGCCGTCTTTTCGATAGCTTCCGAGGTGCTCATTTGATTGTGGGTGATGTTCTTGGAGGAATGAAGGCACCCATATTTCGCTTGTGGAAGCTTCCAATGCGGAATTCTCAGGGTGGCTTTTTGATTCCACCCTCAGGTAGTTCAACGATTAGCTTCAGGTGGTATGCTGGCTTTTGTGAGAGGTCTCATTGGCACCATTCGGTGACATTGAGACCTTCATCTTTGCCTTATATTCGGTTGTTGATTTTCCGTATCCTGGGCAACGTTTTGATTTCGCTTTTCCGATTCGCTTATTTGGCTTGTGTCTCTTCTACCGCTTACCGTCTCACCCCATCCCTGTACTATAGGGGGTAAAGAGGAGAGGACAATGGCACGATATGATTTTTGCCCGCAATGCGGCACTGCAAACGCGAATGGTGATTTTTGTATCAATTGCGGCGCGTCGTTGGTGACGTCTGATGATGTGGTTGATCGGGATGCGCCGGCTCCGACGGTTCCGATTCCGGTTGTGCCTACGCCTCAGGGGTATCTTGATGAGAATGGTAGGCCTGTCGGTGTGCAGCCGTCGGGGGAGCGTGGCCCGCAGGGCGATGCTCCTCGTCGCGGAGTTTCCAAAAAACTGATTGCGGTGGCTGTGGCGATTGTGGTTGTCGTTGCGGCGGTGTGTGGATGGTTGGTGTGGCGTGATCGGCAGCATCGTAGCCAGTTGGCGGATTGTGTGAGTGCGGTTGGTAGAGTGAAGGCTGCTGAGCGGAAGGCGGAGGTGGATTATCGGGCGGCTGTCAAGCTTGCCAAAACCGATTCGAAGCGTATTGCCGATGCATCGTTGCTTGGTGAGATGACTGATGTGCTTGGCTCGCAGAAGCCGATTGTGGCGGCTGATTATGTGTGCGATGCTGGCGATGGTACGGCGCGGTTGCGTACGGTCGCTGAGCAGGCTCGTAGGGATTTGTCATCGCAGAAGGCGTGGCTTAAGTCGGTGAATGCTGCGGCGAAGCGGGTTCAGACGAGTATTGATAAGCGGACCGCGTCTGATCGGGCTGCTAAGGATAAGGCCGCCAAAGACAAGGCCGCCAAGGAGGCTGAGCGTCAATCGCAGCAGGATGGTATCAAGACGGACGAGTATGTCAACACGCGGTATGCGTATTCGATTCAGGCTCCGTCGGATTTCGTGTGGTTTGATGAGTCGGATAATGGCGATGGCCGGCAGTTCAGCAGCGATGATGACGATGATATCGCGATCTCAGTGTGGGGTTCATACAATGCCGATGGTGATACGCCGTCCAGTGCGATGCAGCGGTATCTTTCGGAGCATGATGTCAGTTACCATGCGTTGGGCAGCGGGAGCTTTGTGGTCACGTGGGAGGAGGATGGAACCGTCACCTATATTCGTGAGTTGGTGGATGACAATACCATTCGTGCCGTGCAGATCACGTATCCGACGTCGTCGTCCGATCGTGGCGGCAAGGTAGTGGAGGCCGTCGCCCACACGCTGAAAGCGTTGTGATTTTCTGGTGTTGTGACGGTTGTATGGATGGTTGTGGTGGCTTCGAGAGGCTGCGACGCCAGCTTTGGCGGTCCGCACGCCTGCCATGCATTCGGCATGCGGACCGCGTTCAGCGCAGAGGGCGCACGTACGAGCCGACTTCGGGACGGACCTGGGCGAGCGTGCCGTCGGCGTTATGCGTCAGGGGAGCGAACACCGTTTCCCTGTGGCATCCGTCGCCGCCGCTCCAGCGGGAGGCGTGCCCTGACGGGTCGAACGCGAAACGATGGTAGGCGATGATCCACTCGTCGGTGCCGGGGATGTTCACAATGTTATGGTGTCCCGTGGCGTACAAGCCGCGTTCGGGAGCCGGCATGACAAGCGGCATCGGATCGCTCCACGGGCCGGAAAGCGAACGGGACGTCGCGTATTTGACGCAATAGGTTTCCTCGCGCGCGTCGTTCTCCGACCAGGAAGCGTAGTAGATACCCTGCCGTTCGTGGATCCAAATGGCTTCGCGGAAGTCGCCCGGTACCCAGCTGATTGCGCGCGATTCGTCAAACGCTAGGCAGTCGTCGCGCAACGGTGCCACCCACGCCCGGCCATTGCCCCACAGCAGCCAGCGTGTGCCCTCCGATGCGATGAAGACACCGGGATCGATGGTATGGCAATCAAACGTGCCCTTGCGAATCAGTGGCTCCGGCTGCGGCGTGAACGGTCCGTAAGGCGTATCGGCCACGGCGGCGCCGATCTGCGATCCGGCCACGAAAAACAGCACGTATCGTCCGTCGGCCGCGTGCACAATCGACGGAGCCCACGCTCCATCC
>ERZ1034880.531-NODE-531-length-11257-cov-4.588466_pt1 | contig 11257 bp, 9 predicted proteins | sample MGYA00520630_ERZ1034880 | MGnify/ENA primary metagenome ERZ1034880 (study PRJEB33766, sample SAMN09781725) | gut metagenome | biome: gut microbiome | host: Homo sapiens | place: Madagascar | study: EMG produced TPA metagenomics assembly of the PRJNA485056 data set...
CAGACCCAGCGGAACGGTCCGAAACCGTAGTCGAAGTAGAGCGGCCCCATGATGTCCTGGACGTAGGACGGATAGCGGAACGAGCCGTCGGCCTTTAATATGTCCGCTCCGGCTCTTGAAGATTCCAGCAGGAAAGCGTTGCCGTAGTCGAAGAAGTACATCCCCTTGGCTGCCAGCTCGTTGATGGCGGCGACGTGCCTCCTCAACGACGCTCGTACCGCCTCACGGAATCTCTCCGGCTCCTCGGCCATCATCTTGACGGACTCCTCAAATGTCTGTCCGACAGGATAGTAGCCTCCGGCCCACGGATTGTGGAGCGATGTCTGGTCGGAGCCAAGATCCACAGGAATATTCTCGTCCGCGAGTCTCTCCCAGAGATCCACGACGTTTCCTACGTAGGCCAGCGATACGGTCTCCTTGTTCTTTATCGCCTTGCGTATGCGTGGAATGAGTTCGTCCAGATCCTCGTGCAGCTCATCGACCCAGCCTTGGTCGTAACGCTTGTGGGCGGCTAACGGATTGATCTCGGCGGTGACGCTCACGACTCCGGCGATGTTTCCGGCCTTAGGCTGCGCTCCCGACATTCCGCCCAGACCGGCTGTCACGAAGAGCATTCCCTTCATATTCTCCCTCGTTCCCGCGATGCCTCTAGCTTTCAGTTGTTTGCGTGCGGCGTTCATCACCGTGATGGTCGTTCCGTGCACGATTCCCTGAGGACCGATGTACATATACGATCCGGCGGTCATCTGGCCGTACTGTGACACTCCAAGCGCGTTGAATCTTTCCCAGTCATCCTGCTTCGAATAGTTCGGGATGACCATTCCGTTGGTCACTACGACCCTCGGCGCGTCCTTGTGGCTCGGGAAAAGTCCCATCGGATGGCCGGAGTACATAGAGAGCGTCTGCTCGTCGGTCATCTCCGCCAAGTACTTCATCGTCAGCCGGTACTGCGCCCAGTTCTGGAATATGGCCCCGTTGCCTCCGTAGATGATCAGCTCGTGCGGATGCTGCGCCACCCTCGGATCCAGATTGTTCTGGATCATCGCCATAATGGCCGCAGCCTGACGGCTTCTGCAAGGATATTCATCAATTGGTCTCGCGTAGATGTCGTAGGACGGGCGGAAGCGGTACATATAGATGCGGCCGTAGTCCTTCAGCTCCTGGGCGAACTCCGGCGCCAGCTCGGTGTGGAACTTGGCCGGGAAATATCTCAGCGCGTTCTTCAGCGCCAGCACTTTCTCCTCGGCTGTGAGGATGTCCTTGCGCTTAGGGGCGTGGTTTATGGTCTTGTCGTAAGGCTTCGGCTCCGGGAGCCTGTCCTGCGGGATGCCCGCAAGTATCTCTTCCTGAAACTTATCCATTGATCTTCGAGTTTACGATGTCCAGAATCTCTTTTTCTTCTTTCACGGCCTTGGCTGCGATCTCATCGGCCTCGGCGACCAGCTCGGCGGCCTTGGCCTTGTCGCCAAGGGAAGCGGCGTTGATCTTGACGTTGAGCTGCGCTCCGAGAACCGCGCTTCGTGCCGCCAACGCTCCGACACCGGCATCTGAAACTGAGTTCGGATTTCCAATCTCGGCCATCGCCCTTGTGATCTCGAAGGCCTTGAATGAAGCCTTCATCGTGCGCAGAGGTACCTGTGTGGCGTAAAGTGTGGCCTTCTCGATGGCTTCGGCGCGGGCGGCCTTCTCCTCGTCCGTTCCCTTTGGAAGCCCGAACGCGGCCATAATCTTGTCAAACGCCGCGGTGTCCTCATCGACAAGGTTTACCAGATCCTGCATTACGGCGTGTCCCTTCTCGGCCCAGTCGGAGAACTCTTTCCAGCGGTCATCCCAGCCTCTCTTGTGGGCTGAAAGGTTGGCGACCATCGTGCCGAGAGCCGCTCCGAGGGCTCCCATATAGGCGGAGATCGATCCGCCGCCCGGGGCAGGGGACTCTGATGCCGTCTCCTCGGCGAATCCCTTGAGAGTCATTCTGATAAGCCTTTCCTTGACAGCGAGTTGCTCAGGATCTTCCATAAGATATTCAATCACCTTTTCGTGCGGATTGAACGGTTTGAGGTCGTCAAGGCTCATCGACTTGACTGCGATCTTCATTATCTCATCCTCCGAGATTCCGAGCGAGCGCTCCTGCTTCTCGAGGTAGAACTTTCCAGCTTCCATCAGCACACGCTTCGGCACCAGTCCGACGATCTCGGCTCCGGTGACCCTCAGCCCTCTGGCCGCGGCTGCTCTGGAGACTTCCTCGTAGGCCACGTGCAGAGGTGTCGTCTTGATGTCGGTGATGTTCATCGAGACCTGTGCTATGCCATATTCATCAATATACCAGCCGATCGCCTTGCACCCCTTGAGGGTTCCCGGCTGCCAGCGGTCCTTGCCGTTCTCGTCCTTGAGCACTTTCCCAGTCAGGCTTCCGCCCTCGCGCATCTTGCGCCCTTTCTCGCGCACGTCGAACGCGATCGCCATCGCGCGGCGGGTTGAGGTCGTGTTGAGATTATAGTTGACGGCCACAAGGAAGTCTCTGGCTCCCACGTTGATGGCCCCGCTCTTCGCCACGGTCTCGTTATACTCCTTCGGTCCGAAGTCCGGTGCCTTGGCCGGATCGGCGATCTTCTCGGGGAGGGCCTCATATTCCCCGGCCCTGCAGACCGCGAGGTTCCTTCTCTCTGGCTTGAATGCCGCCGCCTCGTAGCAGTAGCAAGGGATGCCGAGCTCGTCGTAGATCCTCTTCGCCAGCCCGCGCGCAAGTTCGGCGCATTCCTCAAGAGTGGTCTCGGCCACCGGTACGAGCGGCAGCACGTCGCACGCCCCCGACCGAGGATGCGCTCCGTGGTGATGCCTCATATCGATAACCTCTCCGGAGCACTTGACTCCTTGGAAAGCCGCCTCCAGCACAGCTTCGGGGCTGCCCACGAAGGTCACGACAGTCCTGTTGGTCGCCTCGCCCGGATCCACGTCTAGCACCTTGACGCCCTCCTCGTTGCCGTTGACCGTCACCTTGGCCGAAGCGATGGCCTTAACGATCTGATCAATAACATTTTTGTCTCGCCCTTCACTGAAATTGGGCACGCATTCTATAATCTTTGCCATAGTGGTTATGTGTTTTTAATATGTGGCTATAAATTTATGAATAATTTGCCAATATTCATTGCAAAACCAAAGGGAATCTTCCGATTCTCTTTTAAATATGAACAGAAAATGCGTTTTTCATGGTCGCCGAGCCTGTCGAAGCGACCGATGTCCCCGTCCGGTTCATTTGAACGGCTGCCTTTGGGCTATAATTGCCGGGTTATTCCGCCTTCCGCCAGCGGATATAGGACTCGTTGCGGTAGGAACGGCGGTGCACGTTGATGCCGAATTCCACAATTTCCTCTTCCTTAGGAATATACCAGCCGTAGGACAAGGCGCTTCCGACGAGGTAGATCGCGTTGTCCACTTCGAATGCGGCGAGAGTTGCCGCGAAATCCTGCATCGTCATCTCTTCACGGGAGACAGCGATGAATATTTCACCGGCCTTCGAGCAAAGCGCCTTGCGGACAGTGGAACTCTTCAGATTGTTATCAACTGGCGAGCCGTTGTCCACGAGAGGATATTGCCTGAAAAAGTAGCCTTCCGTCTCGACGGCCTTGTCGAAAAGGTCCGTGTTTTCGGCGACTCCGATTGTGATCCGGCCGTCGATGATGGCGCAATAGCCCTTCTTGGATATTCCTTGAGCCAGCACTTCTCCTTTGAGCACAAAGGATCCGAGGATCTCGCGGTTGTCCGCGCGGATGTCCGCAGCCTGGGCCGCGAGGACATATTCACTCTTGTCCGCTTCGGGCGCGCCGACTGAGAGTTCCGGAACGGCGCAGTGCGGGATGTACAAAGTCAGCGGGACGCCGCCCGCGACCGTGGTGTCTATTTTCTCTGAATATGCCACCCCGCAGGAGTCCGGGTCTTCCGTGGCGACCGTCATCAAAGAATCGCTTTTCGACTCCACGCTTTCCTCGAACAGTCCTGTCTGCTCGTCGCTCACGGCCTTTTCGCCTCTCCCGCAAAGTGCGATCAGAGCCGCGGCGGCCAGCGCAAGCAGCGCGATGACGGGAATCAGCCACTTTGGCCGCTTGGGAGGTTTGTTCCCGTTGACGCTTCGACCTTTGTCACCCCCTATGAAGATGACTTCATCGTCCCGCACATTATCGTAGTCCTGTCTGTTCATTTGAGTCTTCGTTTAGTCGTTGTTGTCATTGCCAAGAGCGGACTTCAAGGCTTTCAGCACTTCTCTTGACAGCCCGTCGGAAAGCTCCACGTTGAACCTGTCGCAGTCTGACAAGGCCAACGTCTGTTGTGAGATGTTGATCTCAGAGACAAAATCCAGATTGATGATGTGGCTTTTTCCCGCCCTGACGATAGTCTTGCTCTCGACATCGCCGATCACATCGGACAAACTGTTGTGGATCCACCCCAGCTTGTACGTCACCAACGTGCCCTTGCTGCCTTTCACCACGTCAAGGACAGTGAATATCCTGCTGTAGTTCCCCTCCGCCTTGACATAAACAAGGCTCTCCAGAGGAATCCGCAGAAGGCTGGCCGTAGTCTCTATGACAAGATATTTCCCCATCAATTCCAGATCTTTCGCCCACGAATGTACAGATTATTTCCAAATAATCACCAACTCCCCCCGACAAATGTACGAAATCAAAGAATATCGTACGAAACGCTCGCCACGATTTCTAATGAATATGCTTGCTTGAATATGTTCGCTTGCCATCAGGCTGCTCGTAATGATGCGTTTGATGAATGTATTCCCACATACAGTCCGTATACAGACCGCCCTTCCTGTGTGCCAACTGTCATCGCAAGATAATTTCGTACCGGAAATGACCTCTTGGTGTACCAAACACCCTCCTAATGTGGTTTCGTACACCAGAGCCACCCTTTCCTATACCAAACGCCACCCTAATGAGGTTTGGTACACCAGCGCGTTCTTTGGTGTACCAAGTCCGATCACCCCGGAGGCCTTGCACATTCGTTAATGATTGACCAGAAGTTTTCCACAGGTGATCAATGGAGATTGTGTGCCGCACCTTCGTGGATAGCGAGCGTTTCTTTGTGTCGTTACAATCGAAATCATCCGGAGAGTACTACACGTTAGGGCTGCGTTACCGCGACGTAACCTGGAGCAATCATATCTGGAACACAAATGTGTCTGCACTTGAATTTATCGTTTTTCAATAATTGCTCAAATACGGCTTTGACCTTTTGATTACGAATGATAAGAAAGATTTTGTTCTTTCTAAACATACTGCAATTATGGCCAACGTCTTTGAGCATAATAAAACATCTGACCAACAAGCGATGATCCGCTTCTCTCCAATCATCAGGGCGAGCACATCTTGATTCGAAATATTGTCTAGATGTGTCAGCATTAGAAATGTCGGTAATTATCTCACTATTGGTTAGTTGTATATATATAGAAAGATGATCATAGATACGTCCCCCATACCATATCTGACCGTTCTGATTAAATAGGCGGTTTTCTGGGTCAAGAACAAATACGTTGTAACGAAAAATGCTCATAATTCAATCTTAATTGGTTTTGTTTAGTAGAAGACATTTCTGACAAATACCTTCATCAATAAGTCCGTTCCACGCCATATTGGCAGAAACGTTATAAAGATAGTGATATTATCGGACTTTCGACACTTTTCTGAGGATTGTTTTCAGGCAAGGCCTTCCTCTTCTCTCAAAAATGGGACGTGATGCGCATCGCTCTGTGAATGAGTGGTTTAATGTATTGTCTTTGGCTCGATTCCGCTATAGAAATATGCCTAATTGGTTGATCGCTAATTGATTGGATGCCACTGGCTGATATTCAAAGAGTGGTGTGTAATGTTTTTATATTCAGCGAAATAAGTGAACTTCTTTGGGAGGGTTCAACTAAAGGCAAAGTTCTTATGTATTCATTGATAATTAGTTGGCATTCACTGGATGGTGCTGCGGGGCCTGGGGAGATGCTTCTTTTTCCGTATTCCATAAAGCGATGGAATGCTCCTTCGAGCTTATAGACACCATTCGCGATTCTCTCCAGCCACCCACTCCTGACATACAGAGTCTGCTCTTTTCTGTCGCCACTTTGTTCTACAAGCCCGGAAGAGAAGAACCGTGAGTCTGGATGGAAAGAAACAGGACTATGCACTTTAGGCTTGCTCTGAATCCCTTCGGCAACATTTTTGACCTCTTTTGCTCCTCAAGAGTGCAATCCGCACTCTTGGGAAACGTTTCTCGCATTTTTCGTTTCCCGATGGTGCAGCCAGACATTCATAGACGACATTATTTAGTCAAGCAATATGTACGATGCCCAGTAGCCTGGTTTTGAATATTTCGGGATGGACTTGAGACGCTTGACGGCCCGGTTGAACGATTCTTTTTTCGAGCGACCATTGAACAGATGCTTGTAGAACTCAGTCATAAACACATAGGTGGCCTCGTCATCTATTGGTTTCAGGCTCATCAGCAGTGACTTGGCACCTGCTTTCTTGAACGCTTGCTGTAGACCGGAGATGCCTTCGTTCGTGATGTCCCCGAGACCTGTGTTGCAGGCCGCCAGAACAACAAGGTCGGTGCCTGTCAGATCCATACTTGCGATCTCGGAACCCAGCATAATTCCGTTGTTGTCATCGTAAGGGTCGATTCCGTTTCTCCAGGCTTCCATACAGTCCGAGAATACAATCCCGCATCTGTTCAAGGCTATGCCCGAATCACTTTTCAAAACGAAATCATTCTGTTTGGCGCGTTCGGAGTTGTAATAGAAACCGTGCGTGGCAAGGTGGATTATCGAGACATCCTTCCCGGTAAGGGCGCGGAAAGTTTTCTCACTCCCTGCCTCACCGGTATAATACGATGACCGGATGCCTTTCTCCTCCGCAAGAGAGTTGATCGTGAGTACTTCACTGAACGAGGCCTTGAGGTAGCCGAAGCCGTCTCGCTCCACGTCTCTCAGAACCTCACCACGTTCCGAGAAATGTGGGGTGATATCGTTTTTCTCATAAGACATAGCCCCGAACAGCACTATGGACTCAAGCGGCTTGCTGTCGCGGTCACACAGTGACTTTGTGGAGGAACAGTTGTGAAGATTCCATCGGTCGGCCACGGTGCGGCCTTTGCCGTCGCTGAGCGCGGAGATATTCACAAGGCTTAAAAGTCCGGCAGGGGAGTAATAGACCTCCTTCCCTTTGATGAAAGGTTCCATCGGGGCGACCAGCAAGTCATACAGTTCGTGTGACTTGCCATAGTACGGATTCCGCTGGTGAATATATTTATCCGCCGTGTCGCAAGGGCAGAGTCTGACCTTCTTCGGCTCCGGATCGCCGTGGTTCAGGATCAGGGCATAGTAGCATTCCTCTTCGTTGACGAAAGTGAGCGGACGCACTATCTCCACCGCTGTCTCGCCTGCCTTAAGGCTTTGATAGACATCATCGCACGTCACGTTGCAGTTCTTCCATAATTCTTCCGACGGGATCTTTGAGACCGTCTCGTTCAGCAGGTTGCTGAAGTGCTGCTCCCTTTCGAGGGAAGCCTGGACCTCCGGATAGGCGAATGCCGCGATTGAACGGGAAGGGTAAGGGTGAGGATTGTAGTTCAGCCTCAGAGAATCAACATATTCCACAAGTCCCGAGACTCCTGACTCCTTGATCGCCTTTATGAGGGTTGACGTGATCAGCGAGGAAGTTCCCTTGATGAACAGGGCCGTGTTGTAAGCCTCTTTCGCAGATGATGAGTTGTAGGCGAGCGGCATCAGATTCACTACTGATTGCAAGAAATTGAAGTCAGGCTCGATGTAGTCCGTCAGCTGGGTGAACCCTCCCGTCGGCGACAGGTAGGTGATGCTTTGATCCATCGCCTCCTTGATCCATTTTGAATATTCCGGATCCTTGATCGCATAAAACAATCTTGCTGTCTCGTACATGACCATAAGTTTAGCCTCGGACTTCCATTTGTACGAGTACAGATCCTCTTTCTGTTGGAACGTCGATTCTGCCAGAAGTTTCAGAATATCAACGGCATATTTGAAATTATGGGTTTTAAGGCAGGTTATGTACCTCATATACAAAGGATCAACGTAGATGTCGGAGATCCCGTCATCCTTGTAGGTTTCGCACTCCTCCAGATGGTAGCGGATCAGCGAGTCCACGGCAACGGTGTCGGCCTCATCGGCATATTGGGTAATCTGGGCATAGCCAAGGAGAGAATCGTACGCTTGCCGGCTGTCCTTCCCTAACGCCCTTGTCGTGGTGACCATCCTGTCTTTCCAAAGTTCACATAGTCTGTTCAGGTCAGGCTCCTCCTTCTCCCAACATCCATCTATGGCATATCCCAAAGCGGTGATTTTCAATGAATCATTGACAAAGCATTCCGGCTTCAGACACTCTTCCCCAATGATGCCCTGCACGCTGTACGACTTGTCGTTCGCATAACCCAGCATAAGCCTCACCAGCACATCTTTATTCTCTGTCTTTTCGATTGCTCTGGCGAAGAAGTTGTCAATCAGCAGCGAGTCCGTCCCTCTGTAGCCGGTAAAATTTCTCATTGATAATCCAAGACTCAGTTCCCTGCAAATCTCCAGATTGGTCTCATAGTTCCGCGTTCGGTTGAACCGCTCATAAAGATTCTGGGTTTTCTCGCTTCTGTAAACGCCAGAGTGGATGATGTCATATTCCTCTTGGTCGGAAAGTTTGTTTTCCTTCACCGAAAACCCGCAGTTCCGCAGAAACTCGTCTTTCCGGAACTCCTGCTGCCCCTTGCACGGCGTAATCGCTCCGCATAGCATCAGAACAAGTCCTGCTACCTTCATAATTTGCCATCTGAAAGTGTTCTTCATTCTTAGGTTCATTGTATTATAAATTCGTACAGATAAAGCCATTCTGCCGTACCAAATTCTGTCCGCACCTCGTTTTGTACCAAAGAACCCTTCCTGGTGTACCGATTGACATCTTTAGCCTGTAAGAACGTAAACAGCCGGAATCTATGTACATTGGTCGTTGGCCTTACGAGATCCCCTGCAGATCTAGTTTATAGATGAAGTCCTTGTCAATATGCTCGTTTTTGAGAAACGTCAGCATATAGACAGGAAAATATGTGACGGGACCTTTCACGGAAACGTTGTCGTTGCAGAAGACCATCTCGCTTTCTATCCTATTGTCAATCTTTCGCTTAATCATCTTATTGTCCGTTTTTTCAAGGTAAATAAGCGCATTTTTGTCCGATTATTCCATCTATATTGTGTGAAAGCATTGAGCTTACTGAATAAGCAACCCGTGCGGAAGGGATTTGAGTTCTTCGTAGGGGATGACGGCATTGAACTGACCGTCAGAGTAGCAGCCGATTTCCGGGGCGTGATAATAGACAATCAGACCGTTCTTGGTCATGGCGGCTCCGCTACAATCCAGCAACCATTCAGGATGTTTTGAGAATCTGTCTGGATATTTGTCGATCCAATGGTCGTAAGCCGCCTCATTTCCGTCCTGTGGCTCCTGCGCCAAAATCATTCCGCCAAATCTGGCCATCGCCAGCATTACAAACAAAATTTTGAAGATCGATCTCATATTTCAATGTGTTTTCCTGAGTCGAACGATATGTTCTCACCATTAAATACATACCCTAATTGGTTTGAAAGGCAGTTTGTCTTACCTATGACCGCATCTACATTGTAGTGTGAGTGACCGAATATCCAAAAGTCTATGCCACTGTCTTTGATGTAGTCTTCCAGTTCCACAATGAAGGCTCCGTTGGCGAGACTGTCAACAAATTTTGGACACTGCATGCGGAATGAGGGAACGTGATGGGTTACGACAATCTTATGCTTGGCGGTACTGCTCTTAACGGCATCTTTTATAAAACCCAAACATCGTTTGTGTTCGCGGTTGAAATCGGCAAAAGAGAGGAACTCACCATTGTATAGTATCCTGTGGAAATCGCTGATCACCTGCTCGGTGTAGTATGCCACATTCAGAGGAATTTCAGCCCAAAGTGTTGACACTATGAAATCAACATTTTCTATGTGAGTAACAACGTTGTAATAGCTATGCACATTCCAGCGGATCTCCAGACAATATCCGTCTTTTAATGTGGCGATATCATAGTGCTTGTAAAACTCGTGGTTCCCCATACAGCAGATGACTTGCTCGTAATTATCTGAAGCCCAGTCCCAGAATGGATGTTTGATGTAATTGTCATCACCAAGGTAACCTATGTCCCCGGCGAGTACAAGTACGTCTCCGGTCACTTTTAGCGGGTGTTCTTTGAGATAGTTCCAGTTCTCTGCAAATTCCAAATGAAGATCAGAAGCGTATTGGATTTTCATGGCATTATTTTGAATATGGAATCAAGGCGCTCAAGGTATAGTCCGACAGAATTCTCATCAATGCCTAAAGCATTTGCAAGTGAGCCGAACAATTCATCTTTTTCTTCTTGAATCGAGATGACAAACTTATGTACGCATTCTACTATTGATTTAGGGGCATACACCACATCGTTTTCCATAATGGCAACATTTTTCAGCACATCGGAGCGATGCTTCTTAATATCCTTCGTGTTGACGTGCTTCCCGGCATTCTTATCTTGTGTAAGGTTAAGATACGCTCTGGCTTTCAGTGCGACCAAAGCAACCGGCGTAGCGTGTCGTATGCCTTTTGTCAATTTACTGTGGTCGATTGTGAAATGATAATAATCATCGTCCATAATTATCGCACTAAGGCTTGACACGTTCTCGTCAATCGGGAGAGGTTCGATGATGATCCCCTTGGGATTTCCCAGTATATTCGGATGTCGTGAGAGCAACTCTATCATTTCGGGGTAGCCATCCTTGCCATCAAGGAATCTGTAGAGTTCATATTTGTGACGTCTCCCATTGCTATTACTGCGTTTTTCTGGCCTGTACCCTCCTTCATGAATGAAATCCCAAAAACGAGAACCGAATTCAGGAGTGATATTCTCAATGATCACGATCATATCTATGTCATGAGTGGCCCGAGGACGCATTTCGGTGTCCTTTAACGTTATTTCACAGGCTGTTCCTCCAATGATTACATAATTATCGGAATAGGCCTCGAAAGCATCTTTGAATTTGTCTAGTCCAACCATTTCGTTTCATTGATTATTCGTTCCACTTCATCCTCCACACGGGCATCATCGTCTTTTCTAAGTGATAAGACAAGGGAAAGCTTGTCAACCCATTTGCAGGTTTCACCCAGCTTTGAGACTGCCGGATATTTCCATATCT
>ERZ1034880.533-NODE-533-length-11179-cov-4.564455_pt1 | contig 11179 bp, 11 predicted proteins | sample MGYA00520630_ERZ1034880 | MGnify/ENA primary metagenome ERZ1034880 (study PRJEB33766, sample SAMN09781725) | gut metagenome | biome: gut microbiome | host: Homo sapiens | place: Madagascar | study: EMG produced TPA metagenomics assembly of the PRJNA485056 data set...
GTGGGGTTCGGCCCGGCCAAAGGTGGCCGCGTCGATCATGCGGGAAGCCCGGCTGCACAGCACCCCGAAGGCCGTCTCCGGCACCGTGCCGCCCGCCGCCGCATACTGGTCATAGGTGCAGTAGAGCATGGCGGGCCCTCCTTACGCCTCGATGCGCTTGATGTACAGGGTCTTGGGCTTGGACACCTTGATGCCGTACACCTTGCGGCCCTGCACAGCGGACGCGCCAATGTACTTGCCGGAGCCGCTCAGATCCTGCAGGTGCACGGGGGTCTGCCACTCCATCACACGGTGGCACCAGTTGGGGTGGCCGCAGATGAACTCGGTGGTAGTTTTCTTGGTGCTGACACGGGTGGTGTTCTCGAAGTCCATGTTGTTGGATTCGTACACCGCAAAGCCGGCGATCTGACCCACCGCACCGGTCTGCACCAGCTGCTGGGACAGGTCACCCTGCTTGATGAACTTGTCATCCTGCATGAGGATCTCCAGATATTCGGGGCTGACGATCATAAAGCGGCCGGTCTGGGGCACGCCGTTGCGGCTCAGGGTGCGCTTGGCGACCAGAGCCTCTTTGTAGGCGGTGGAAGCGGTGCAGGCGGTCTTGGTGGCGCTGATGGTAGCACCGGTTGCGCTCTGCAGCGCCTCGATGGACTTCTTGTCGATGGACAGAGCCATGGAGTAGGCTGCGCTGTCCAGACGCTCGGCGGTGATGCCGTCGGGCACAGACGCGGCGTCAAAGCCGTCAATGATCTCGTTGACAGCCTCGTCGTTGTCAATGTCCAGGTCCAGATAGGTGGTAGTACCGGCATCGGCGTCCACGCCGTTTGCCTTGTCGTATGCCTTGACGGCCACCTCAGTATCACGGACAGGGATTTTCACCTTACCGGCCTTGGGGCTGCCCTCGTAGCGGGTGTTGAAGATCGCATTGTCGCGGGTGACCAGGGTCGCCCGCAGCTTTGCATCGACCAGAGCGGAGTAACGCTCCTGACTTGCATGTGCCATAAAAAGCTCCTTTCGTTGTTACAGGTTCAGTTCGGGATTCAGGGATTTGAAAGCGGCTTCCACACCATCGGATTCGTTGGCAGGAGGTGCGCCATGTTCTGCACCGGTGGAGACCACGGCTACACCGGCAGCGCCGTCCTCGCCGAAGGCCCAGGGGTTTGCCTTGGCGGCATCGTCCAGAGCCTTTGCGATGTCGGTGCTGCGGTCGGTGGAACCCTTCAGGGCGTCCACGTCCAGCAGGGCACGCACAGCCTTGACGCTGCGGCCCTTTTTACCCATGATGGCGGCATCCAGCGCGTTATCGAAGGCAAAGCCGTCGGCCTGCGCCTTCATGTCGGCTTTGAGCTTGGTCAGCTCCGCTTCGTATTCCTCGGGCTTCTTCTTGCCTTCAAAGGCTTTCAGGCCGTCCTGCGCGGTCTTGAGCTGGGCGTTGGCATTGTCCAGCCGGGTCTGCAGGGCAGCGGCGGCCGACTTCTCCCGGTTGATGTCGCTGCCGTTCTCCTGCATGACCCAGTTCAGCTGTTCCTCGGTGATGCCGGGGATCTGTTTCTTCACGTCTTCACGTTTCATGGTGGAAAGCTCCTTTCGTGTGTGGGACCACAGTTTTTTACACTGTTCGCTGTCAGTATTCGGTCTTGGGCGGGGTACGCGCCGCCCGCCGCATGGTGCCGCTTGCGGGGTTCGAACCCGCCACCCCCGGATTAAAAGTCCGGTGCTCTGCCAACATGAGCTAAAACGGCATGAAAAAACCACTGTTGTGCCTTTTGATGGGCATACAGTGGTTAAAATGGGGTGTTTCCGTGAATGAAGGCTTACTTTTTGTGGTGCGGGTGCGGCGTGTATTTATCGTCCTGCGCAGTCTGAACGGCAGATGCAATCATGAAGAACAGCCTGACCCCGTTCAGCAGAACGATCTCCAACAGCGCAAGGATCATCAAAACAACAAGAATCGTAGTAATCATGTGTATACCTCCTGAAAAATGGGTAAAAGAAAACCACCGTCCGGGTGGATGGTGGTTAGTAATCACGGAAGGGGCAGGCTTCACAAATTTTCTTCCAGTTCTGCTTCGCTTTGAAGCGGGAAGGAATGAATTCTTCTCGGACACTCTGGTTTTCCAGACAGTCAATCGGTTCTGTCCAGTCATCCACCAGCGGACACTTAACGCTTGCAGCTGTGCCGGTTTCGTCCGGTCTATATTCTACATTACCCAAGAAGGCCATTTTTCTTCATCTCCTCAATGAGTGCGTTCACATTGGCTGTATACTCAGCAGAACTGTACGCAGTACGAATATGCATTTTATTCGCGTCAACGTATGCAGCACCCTCAGTTCCATAATACTGCTCAAATTGCCCGTTCCAAACGGAAACAGAGATTTTAGCATCCCGAATGTACTGTTTTGCCTGAGCTTCGGTGACATGATGCTCTCGTTCCTGATTGATGTGAGCATCATCGAAGGTCAAAGCATCCACATCAATGGGTGTTGGCGTAAGGTGGATTTCAGCCGTTCTCTTGAAACCTCCGGCGACGCGAAGGCTTTCTTTTATTATAGCATCTTTCTGTTGCTTTTCATAGCCTTTGACCGCCCAGCTTGCCCTGCTGGCTTCGCTCCTGCCAAACTTCGGCACGCTGACACGGGCGCTGTCCACACGTCCGCCGGTGGCCTTGGCAAACTCGCTCAGGCTCTGGCGGGCCGCCCGCAGGCGCACGGCGCTGTCGGTGGTGTCAGACCCGGCGGCGCTCTCGGCCAGATACCGTTTTTTCCATTTGCGGACGTGCCGCTCCCGGGCACGCTGCATCTGGGATATCTCGTAGGCGGTATATTTTTTGCCGTTGTACTCGATGCTCCGGGCGTTGAGTTCCTGCAGGCTTTCTTCCGTCCATTGGGGCGGGTCGCCCAGTTCGGGGAACACCGCAAAAAAGGTGTGGCGGCAGTTCCAGCCGCAAAGGCCCGCGCCGGTGCCGTAGCCGGTGGCCTGCTCAAAGTCCGGGTAATGCTTGCCCAGGTAGTCCACAGCCCCGCCCCGATGGAAGCGCCGACCCTGCCACTCGGCATGGGAAGGACGGGCACCGCCATGCGCGGAGGTCTCCACGAACTCGCAGCCCATTTCGTCCATGCGGGCTTCCTGCAGCTTGCCTGCGGTCTGGTTGACACCGGTCAGCACAGCACGCCGCGCGGCCACCTCGATGCTGTCGGTGTGCCCGCTGGGATAGGTAACCATGGGCATATCGTCTGCAAGGCTGTCCACGGCCTGCTTGACGGCGGTTTTGTAGTCAAAGGCACCTGTGGCCACCTTGCCCCAGGCGGCATCCAGCGTGCGCTCGAACGCGCCTGTGACGGTGTTGGCCGTGGTGGCGGTGAGGTTCTGCCAGGTGCCGCAGGTCTGCCGGGCACCGGCGTCCAGCAGGTTGTTCAGGGCGGAGCTCTCCTCAAAGGGCGTCGGCTCGAGATCGTAATGGTAGTAGATGGCGTCCTCGCGCTCCATGGCTTCGGTGGCGGCCTGCAGAAGCAGCCTGCGGATGGTCGCCTCGCTCTTGCCGCTGTACTTGGCCAGCAGCTTCACCACGTCATTGCGCACAGCTTCGGTCTGCTGGTAGCGCCACAGCTGCCAGTTGGCGGTGGCGGTCACCGTATCCATTTTGCCGATGCGCCGGGCCACGTCCTGCAAGATCTGTTCTTCGACCTGCTGCCATAAGGCCACGAAGGCATCCGGCATCTGGTCGAGATAGCTCGGCGGCAGCATCAGGCACCCCCGAAGGTAAGCTGTTCATCGGTCTGGCTGTCAGCCTTGGCCTCTGCCGTCCACTGGTGGGCCTCGTCCTCGCTCAGACTGTACCGGGCGGAAAGGTAGCGGCAGCGTGGCACAAGGCCCGCCAGCGCGTCTTCCCGCAGCTGGTTCGTGCGCTCCTGCTCGCTGACAATGTAGCTGTCATCCCAGTTGACCGAAATGCTGGTCTCCGGGTCCACCGGTGCACCCAACAGGTTCTTTGCTGCCCACAGGATAGCCCGCAGAATGCCGATCAGCGCCGTTTCGATGGGAATCTGGTTCTTGTTGGCGTTCTGCACAAGGTCCTGTCGGCTGCCGGTGTACTCGGTGGCGGTAGTTACAGTGCCTTGGTCGAACTTGTACCGGTGGCAGCCCAGCTTGCACTTGAAGCTCATCATGTCCAGCGCGTCCTGCACAGCCCGGTGGTTGTCTTCGGTGCGCAGATCGGGGTTATACTCCCGCCATGCAGCGGGCTGGTCGATGCCGCCCTCCGGCGTGGGAAGTTCGTAGAAGATCTGGCGGTGGACGGCATCCGGCGGGACAGCGTGTTCTTTGCCGTCCTTGTCTACCCATTTTTTACACATGGAGCGGTCGTAGAAGATTTTCTTGCCGCCCAGGCGAAGGTCCTGCCGGTAGTTGTCGAAGGCGTAATCCACCATCTGGGCCGCGTCCAGCGCTTCGGAAAAGATGCTCATACCCAGTCCCATGCCGCCGTCAATGTTCTTGGCGACGGCCGGGCTGAACAGGCTGAACCACGCCGGTGCGCCGGTGACCGTGATGCTCTCCACCGTGCCCGGCGGGGTCTTGTCCTTGGTGAGCTTCGTGAACTTCGGTGTGCCGGAAACATCGTCCATCACCTCAAACCACTCGTTGGTGATGGTGCGCTTGCCGTCCTTGCTGGTGTGGGTCTGCAGGTAAACAGCGGGCTTGCCGCTCATCATACACTCAGACACAAAGGCGGCTTCTGTCACAACGCCGCGCTCCACGCTGATGGGCAGGATGCAGCAGGCGGGGTCATAGTCCAGCTGAATACGGCCCTGCGGCGAGGACAGAGCGTTCCCGGCGGCGTCTACGGTCAGCCCTTCCACACTCAGCACAAACGCGCCGGTGCCGGACCAGTAGGCCTGCTCTACCAACTTGTTGGCATTCTCCCAGAAATGCAGCTGCCGCAAAAGGCCGCCGGTCTGCTGCTCATCGCTGCCCAGCAGGTAGGCGGCCGTCTCGGCATCGCCAATCTGAAGGGTGGTCTTGTCGTTGAGCAACAGGTTCGCCCAGTCCTCGCAGACGTGCTTCGGCATCCGCAGGGAAGCCAGACGCCGCGAGAGGACACTGCCGTCCGGGGCATCTTCCTTCTGGTCGTGGATGTCGGGCACGTCGCCCTTCCACCACTGCCGCCAGATTTCGATATTGCCGTAGTAGTCCGCATCCACCTGCAGATGCTTCGTTTTGTTCAGATATTCGATAAAAGCCGAAACGTTCATCTTGCAGTCAGTCTCCTGTAATCACGCTCAATGGTGTACTCAAAGGCGTCGAGGGTGTCAATGTCGGTGGTGCCGTCGTCCAGACGCTCGTCTACGCCGGGGTGCTTCTGGCTCCACAGGGCGCTTGCAAGGGCGTCCCGCAGGGTGGCGGCCTCCGGCATATACCAAAAGCGCCCGCCGCCCATGAGAATGGACGTCAGGCGGATGCGGTCGATGATAGCGATCTTGGCGGAATTGTTGACCCGGTCGGCCAGCCACGAAAGCTTGCTGGCTCGCAGCCGGGAACGGATGTGGTTGATCAGCGTCTGCTCGGCGCTGTCGCAGAAAAGATAGTGGATCTCGCCGTACCGTACGAACACGGCGGTGCAGAACTCAATAAGCTGTGCGGCAAGATAGTCGGCATCCTGATTGCGCGGGTCCACCCGCTGGGATGCCAGCCCCACGACGCCCGCGTAGTATGGCAGAATGCCGGTGGCCACGAAGGCGTGCTGCGACCCGTTGCCGCCAAAGTCCACCCCGATGTGCACCCGCCACGGCTTGCAGGGTTTGTCCGCAGGCCAGAGGAAGCGGCCATCTCCGGCGGCGATGCTGTCCGCGAAGGGCCGGTAGAGGATGCCGTTTGCTGCGGCCCACTGCCCGAGAATGAAGCGGTTATAGTAGACGGTGCCCGCGTACTCCTTCTTCAGGTCGGCCACGAAGTCCGGCGGCAGGGTCGGGTTGTCGTCGATGGTGTAGGCCTGACAGTAAATGTCCGCGTCGCTGTCCAGAAACTTCTTGAACCAGTGCTGCGGATTGTCCGGGTTGCAGGTACCGTCAAAATGGCTGTGCGGGCAGGAAAGGCGGCTCTTGAGCATCTGGAACACACCTTCGTCCCATGTGGTGATCTCGTCGCCGTAGGCGTACTCGAAGGCCGCGCCCTGAATGCGGGCAATGTGTTTCTTGTTGTCGGCACCCAGCACATACACCTTGCGGCCAAACAGCTGCACGATGTTGCCGGATGCTGAGGTGCGTACCATGCCCACAAGTTCCGGGCCCCAGAGCGCCCGCATGGGTTCCAGCACGTTGCGTTCCAGTGTGCCGAGGGTGTTGCCCAGCATGACGCACAGGCCCTCGCCCCGGGCTGCGCAGATGCGCTTCGGGATGGTGACGGCACAGTCCAGATAGGTCTTGCCGCTGCGGGTCGCGCCGGTCTTGATGTTCCAGCGGTGATTGCAGTTGCGCAGGAATTCCTGCTGGAACTCAGTCAATGGCACTGTCCACACCTCCCAGAAGGGCACGGGCGGCTTCCAGTGCATCTGCGGCGGGGTCTTCCTGCACGGTCTCCTCGCCCAGCATCTTCAGCAACACACCGGCCGCCCGGGCGTCGCCGCGCTTGGCTGCGTCCGCAATGCCCATGACAACGGACATCTGGTTATCCACGTCCTCGGGGTCCACCGCATCCCGCAGCAGGGCGTTCACCCGGCGGCGGTCAGTCTCCGGCAGGCTGAGGTAGTAGTCGGCCGCTTCCTTCATGGAGCGCTTGCGGCGGCGTGCAGCCCCCGAAGCAATGCCGCCCTTCTGACCATTCTTCGCCGCTTCCTCGCCGCTTCGAAACTGTGTAAGCTTCCCGTTTTCGAGATTCTTTTCGTTGGCCACGTCACCACCTCTCTTGCCGTAAAATCAAAAAGCCGCCCATCAGGACGGCTCGGAAATGTTCAAGAAACCCGGCTGGTACATTCAGGCTGTTGGTCGGTAGGTGATCCTCTGTGTCAGCCGGGCAGCACAAAGCCCGCAGGATTGAAGGGAGTAAACCTTTCCTGCGGGCTTCGGCATTCTAATTATACTTCGGATTCAAGGTGTTGGGTAGATGCTGTTTGGTGCGGTTTAGTGCTGTCTTTGATCTCCAGCTTTTCAATGGCAGCACGATGCCGGGTAAAGGCCCAGCGTTTTGCCAGACGGACATGCACGGCGATCTTGTCCCATCCTTCCAGCAGGATGTACCGCCGGAACAAAATCATGAAATCCACCTCGTTGTCCAGCTGGCTGAACACGTCCATGATCTCGGCGCGGATGGCATCGCACACGGCAGACTGTGCTTCTGCGGCCCGGCGGGCTTCGTCGATGCGCTCCACACTGCGGGGCAAGGTCTGTCCGTCGCCGCTGCCGCCCGGCACAGGAGAAATGCGCTGGGTGGTGTGGGTAGCGTCGGTCTGCAGCGTGGCCAGTTCGTCCAGCTTGAGCAGCTCGAACCGCTTGGCCGTCCGGTACCGCCAGAGCCAGGCCTTCTTTTCTTCGTAGGTCATCCCATCGCCTCCACCCGGACGAACACGCCGCAGGGGTCCGACCAGAATTTTTCTACGATCTCGCTGCACACCTGGGCATCGTCGGCCCAGAAGTGCAGGCGGGTCATCTCGTCCTTGAGGGCCTTTTCCAGATTGTCGGTGTCCGGCTTGCTGGTGCGCCATGTGCCGTCCGGGTGCCGCCCCTCGGTGGGAAAACACCACTTGACCAGCAGGCGCACCGGCTTGCCCGCAGGAATAGGCTGCTGCGGCGCGTGGGGCGCAAGGTAGGCGTGGAGTTTGGCACGGGCGGCTTTCAGTTCCGGGCTGTCGTGGAGCACGGCGCAGGGCTTGCCGCCCTTCATGTAAGCGTGCAGCTGCTTTGCGTTGTGGGTGGTGGTGGGCGGCTGCATGGGGATAAAGAATTGCGTGTACATGGGGTTCACCTCGTTCTTTCTTTTTCTGATTTGCGCCAACGTGATGGGGAGGGTCTCCGAATGGATGGGGGCTGTGTACGCCCCATCCTTCGGGATACCCCATCACAATTGCAGTTGCAGTTTTAGCTATTATATATAGGCTATTTTGCACTGCAAAATCTGCAGTCATAGCGGCTATAACTGCAAAATTGCAGTTTTTCGTGTCGTGCAAAATAGCGGCTATAACTGCATTTTTACAACAAGCTGTAATTTGAATTATTACAACCTGTTTAGCCTGCGCTGCCGGGTTCTTTGCGGCCGACCTTCTCGCCGTCGATCCAGAAACGACCGTCATCCTTCAGCCGGGTCTTGATGGTGCGGGGCTTCAGGTCCATGTATTCGGCCAGCGCGTAGACGGTGACTTCGCCGTCCATCATGCAGGCTTCAAAGGCGGTGTCCAGCTCGGCCTTTTTGTCTTTGGTGACTTTGGTCTTGTCGCCCCAGCGCTTGGAGGCACCGCGGCTGCCCAGCGTCTTGAAATCGCTGTCTGGCTGCAGGTCTTCCAGCAGGCCGCTGTCCGGCTTGTGCACGGGGTAATCGAACCAGAGGTTCACCGGGTCGAAGCGGGCGAACTCGCGCAGGGTGCCCTCGATGCGCCAGGCGGTCATTCCATCGGCCTTTTTTTCGGCAGCAGCCACGTCGGCGTCGATGGCCCGAAGATCCGCGAGGCTCAGCTTTTCCTTCGCGATGGTCAGCATCCGGTGGCGGCTGAGAGCGTCGTCTAGGCCGTAAGCATCCGCATGGCCGCGCTTGTCCAGCATGGCCTTGATGACCCGGCAGGCAGCTTTGTTGTGCAGCTGCTCCCGGATGGCATCGGTGGGCACCAACTCGGTCATGTCCAGCATGGCGTCCGGGTCGCGGGCGAACACGCCGGAGCCGGATGCTCTGTCCATGCTGCGCTTGCCGCCCTGTGCGCCCTTGCTATGGTGATGGCAGTAGATCACGGCGCAGTCCAGCGCGCGGCATACAAGGTCGAACTGGTTGCAGAACTTCGCCATCTGGTCGGCGCTGTTCTCATCGCCGGTGATGACCTTATAAATGGGATCGAGGATGACGGCGGTATAGCCTTTCTTTTGCGCCCGGCGGATGAGCTTCGGGGCCAGTTTGTCCATGGGGACGGACGCGCCGCGCAGGTTCCAGATGTCGATGTTCTGCAGATTGTCCGGGGCATAGCCGAGGGCGGTGTACACATCCTTGAAGCGGTGCAGGCAGGAAGCCCGGTCCAGCTCCAGATTGATGTACAGCACCTTGCCCTGTGCGCAGGAGAACTGCCCCAGCCACGGCTTGCCCTCGGCAATGGCGATGCACAGTTCAATGAGGGCAAAACTCTTGCCCGCCTTGCTGGGGCCTGCCAGCAGCATCTTGTGGCCCTTGCGCAGCACTCCGAAAATGAGCGGGTCAGCCAGCGGCGGCAGGCTCTCCCAGTCGGCGGCGAGGTTCTCGGTGTCCGGCAGTTCATCCGTTTCCGCTTCTAGCCAGTCCCGCCATTCATCCCAGCAGGACTTTCCGATGTTCGTTTCCAGCAGCACCTGCCGCTTGTCGCCGCGCGGGATGCCAGGCATCCGGCTCAGACGGCTGGGGTTGCGGTTCTGCTGGTCGATGGTCAGGCCGTTCTTCTGGCAGGCAGCGTAGAGGTAATCCACCCGCTTGCGGTATTCGGCGTAGTCCGGGGCGTCCACCTTCACGATGGCGTGGACGCTCTTGCCGCCGGAATACACCAGCGCGGCGCAGGGCAGTTCCAGCTGCTTAATGATGGCCTGCTGCTTGCCCAGCTCCATGTTGTCGCACTCCACGAGGGCGTAGCGGTAGGCGGTGATGTTGGCGTCCTTGCGGCCTGTGCCGTCCACGGGGTTGAAGCAGATCCAGGCACCCACCTCCGGGTCCCAGTCGCCCAGCACCTTGCCGAGATCCCCGCCGCAGGTGCCCAGTTCGGCAAGGAGCTGCCCGGCGGTGCGGGTCCAGCTGCCCTTGGCCGGGCGGCGTTTGTCGTCGGCCATGAAACTCTCGGTGACATAGGCCACATACTCGTCCTCTTCAAACAGGGCCTGCAGGTAGCGCCTGAGCTGGTCCACAGGGTCCCACTGTTCCGGCAGGGCGAGATCGTGGGCTTCCACCCAACGGGGGTCTACCAGCTGGCCGTCTGTGTGGTTCGTCCCGGCGGAGATGTCGTCGTTCCAGTCCAGTGCATGGCCGGCAGGGCCTCTCCATCCGCTGGAATAGGCCAGCTGAAAGATACTGCTGGCCGTGACGGGGCTGCCCCCGCCGCCGTGGAAACTGGCCCACTTCTTGGCGCACTCGCCTTTGTGGTAGCGGCCCCCGTCCCGGGCGCTCCACTGTTCCCATGCTTCCACGGGCAGGCCGGCTTCCTTCAGGCCCATGCCCACCAGGATCCATTCGTCGTAGGTCAGGGCGGACGGGCTGAGAAAATCCAGCGCTTCTTTGAGTTCATTCGCATTGTCCATTCACGTTACCCTCCAAAATCAAAAGGACTGTCTGCAGCAGGCGGCTCCGCAGCGGGGGTATAGGTGCGGGGGTTCACGCCCTTGGGCACGCCGCGCCAGCCCTGAGCCGCTATGCGATCGATCATGTGGCGGGCGGCCTCAAAGCTCCAGGTGCCCACATGCTGGAACCCGTACTTTTCCAGACAGCGGATCTGTTTGGGCGTGGTCAGGCCCTCGTCCCGGCGCTTGTTCAGGCGGTCCAGCAGCAGGGCGGCCTTGCCGGCGGATTCCACTGCGTCCGGCAGGATGCCCAGCTTTTCCAGCGCGGCGGTCTGTTGCTCGCTGGGCGGACCGGCCTCCCAGCCAAAGGCGGGCACATACCCGGCCAGATCTTCGGCCTGAATGCTCATTTCGTACTGCAGCGGGTCCACCAGTTTTGCCTTTTTACGGCGCTGCTCTTCCAGCTGCTTGGCAAGGGCTTCTTCCCGCTGGGCTACCACGTCCTCGCTGGCCTGGGCGGCGGCCTCCTCGATGTCCTCCGGGCAGCCGGTCTCGGCCAGATGCTCGGTCATCTGGCGGGCCACAGTGCGGTCCTCACAGACCAGGTCTGCCGGGCGGCACAGCTCGTGCTTGTCGGTCATCCACAGGAAATCCAGCAACAGCAGGTCGGTCTTGCCCGGGGAAAGGCGGGTGCCGCGCCCCACCATCTGGCTGTACAGGCTGCGCACCTTGGTAGGCCGCAGCACCACCACGC
>ERZ1034880.546-NODE-546-length-10988-cov-3.555017_pt1 | contig 10988 bp, 17 predicted proteins | sample MGYA00520630_ERZ1034880 | MGnify/ENA primary metagenome ERZ1034880 (study PRJEB33766, sample SAMN09781725) | gut metagenome | biome: gut microbiome | host: Homo sapiens | place: Madagascar | study: EMG produced TPA metagenomics assembly of the PRJNA485056 data set...
CCGCAAGGCCCACGACGGCAGGCTGCACTTCCGCTGGGTCGGCGGGGACGGAGGCCACTGGGAGCGCAAGCTCACCGCCAGCCCGTGCCGCTACCAGGAGGCGCTTGCCGACGAGTCTGGATGGGGGCGGCTGCTGTGAGGTACCTGAGCCTGTTCAGCGGCATAGAGGCCGCATCGGTGGCATGGGGGCCGCTCGGCTGGGAGCCGGCGGCGTTCGCCGAGATAGACCCGTTCCCGTGCGCCGTGCTTGAGAAGAGGTACCCGGGCGTCCAGAACCTCGGAGACGTCTCGGGAGTCGATTGGAGGAAGTTTGTCAAGAGAAGAGGAAAGCCCGACGTGCTCGTCGGGGGAAGCCCCTGCCAGTCGTTCTCGATCGCAGGGAGCAGGACAGGGCTCGACGGTGCCTCTGGGCTCATGTGGGAGTACGTTCGAGCTGTACGCGAGGTCAGGCCTCGATGGGTTCTTTGGGAGAACGTCCCGGGAGCGCTGTCGAGCTCGCATGGGGAGGATTTCCGATGCCTCCTCGAAGCCTTGGATGCGCTCGGGTATGGTCTGGCATGGAGGGTACTTGACGCGCAGTTCTTCGGCCTGGCCCAGAGACGCGAGCGTGTCTTTCTTGTCGGGCATCTTGGAGAGCGCCCCCCCGTCGAGGTTCTCTTTGAGCAGGAGAGCGTGCCTTGGGATCCTCGATCGTGCCGCGAGAAGAGGGCGGAGCTTGCCGCCGCAGCTGGAAGAGGCGCTGAGGGAGCAAGCTTCACGCTCAAGCTGAGGCACACGGGGAGCGACAACCCGGGCGGCGGGGCCGGCCCGCTGGTCCAGCGCGACGTGAGCGCGACCCTGGCGACCAGCCAGGACCAGACGCTGTTCAGCTTCGCGCAGAACAGCCGCGACGAGGTGCGCCTGCAGGGCGACGGAACCCTTGTGGGCGCGTTGTCAGCGCAGCCGGGCATGAAGCAGACCACCTACATCTGCGAGATCGCGCACTCGGGCAGCAACGGCCTCGGGGCCGGCGAGTCCGACGCCATGCCGACCCTCGACACCTCCGGCGGCAAGGCCGTCTGCATCGCCGACGACAACGCGAACGCGGCAGTCGACGTGGACATGGCGGGAACGATAAAGGTCGGCGGCTCGGCGCCGATTGTCTCCTCTTGTCGGTCGGGCTGCGCGGTGAGGAGGCTCACGCCCACGGAGTGCGAGAGGCTCATGGGCTTCCCCGACGGATGGACGCGGGTTCCGTACAGGGGCAAGCCTGCCGAGGAGTGCCCGGACGGCCCTCGCTACAAGGCGATCGGCAACTCGATGGCGGTGCCCGTGATGCGGTGGATCGGAGAGCGCATCGGGAAGGCCGAGAGGGGTGGGCTGGAATGATCCACGGGACGCACGGCGCCTACTTCAACGGCGGGTGCAGGTGCCCCGCCTGCAAGGAGGCGGCGCACCGATACTACCTGGAGGTCGCGAGGCCGCGCAAGGAGGGCGAGCGGGTCGAGCCCAAGGGCGAGGCGCACCCGCTCGTCGCCTACGCGGCCTCGCTCAGCGAGATGGTCTACACCGTCGGCGGGAGGACGAGGGTCTTCGCCTTCCCCCCGATGGGGGAGCTTAGAAGGGACGATGATATTGGTTAGCAAAACGTGCGGCGCGTGCAGGCACTTCCTGGGCGTCTGCTGCGACTACGGCGTGTGCGAGCGGGAGGTCCGGCTCGCGGCGGACGCCATGACGAGGGAGAGCGACCCGCGCTGGGTCTGCGCGATGCACATGCTCTCGTGGGCGTCCGACAACCTCAAGGACGCGCAGGACGACGCGTGCGGGAGATGGGAGGGCTGCGAATGGGAGTGATCGTGGGCACCGTCCCGACCTTCGCGTCCACGGAGGCCGACAAGGCGCAGGCTATGAAGGTCGTCGAGGAGGCGGCGGAGGTCTTCGGCGCGTGGCAGACGTGGGTTGACGGCGGCTGGTGCGCGGGCGACCGACGCGCGCTCATCGGCGAGTGCGCGGACACAATCCAGGCGGTGGGCAACCTGCTCGACGCGCTGGGGGTCGTGGACATGGAGCAGCACATGGAGGAATTCAGGGCGCGCAACGAGGCGCGAGGAAGGGAGTACAGATGACGGAGAAGCAGGGAGCGGCCGAGTGGCTGCGGAGAATCGTCGACGGGTACGAGGCCGACGGTGAGCGAAGCTGCTATGACAAGGCCAAGCTGTTCGGCATCGATTGCGCCCACGAGATGATGGAGAATGAGCGCCTGAAGAAAGAGAACGCCGAGCTGAAAGCCGAGATCGCCGACTGGAAGGGCAACGCCGAAGGGTTCCAGCCAGATGCGTACATGAAGCTGCCGCTCGATGCCGACGGCGAGCCGATTCGAATCGGCGATGTCTTGTATTCGAGCGGAAACGAGTGCCGCGGGGTCAGCATCACCGTGAAAGCGGACGAAGCATGCGTCGGCGTCCATACCGACGAGGGCGCGTTCCTTCCATCGGTGAATCCAAAGTACCTCTCGCGCAAGAAGCCCGAGCCAGCCGACAGCTGGGAGCAGCTGGAAGAGGACGCGAATCTCGGTTGCCGCGATTATTGCGAGAAATATTGTCTCGAAGAATGCGATTACAACATGCGCGTGCACATGCTCGCCCGAGCCAAGAAGCTCGCGGGCATCGAAGAGGAGGCGCGGAATGATTAGCGACGAGGAGCGCCGCGAGGTGGCGCGGAGGTTGCGGGAAATCGAGGGGCGGACGACGTCCGAGCTGACCGACGGCGAGCTCCTCGACCTGCTGGCGGATAAGGTGCGTTTCGGCCGATACGGGAGCAAGAACTTCGACGAGGGGCTTCTCGGGCGCTTCGCAGACCTCATCGACATGCCGAAGGCGAAGCGCGAGGACGATGGCAATTACTGGCGTTGCGGACATTGCGGAGCATTCAGCCGCAAGGACGCTGTAACCAACTGCTTCAGCGTGATTCCGTCGCGCTGCTGCGGGAACTGCGGAAGGGAGTGGGAGCGATGATTAACGACAAGCAGCGGCGTGAAGCCGCCAGAGGGATTAGGCAGTTCCTCTCGGTGTCGCAGGACAAGCGCGCCTGGGACAATGACGGCTTGCAGACCGTCGGCAGGTTGATCGGAACATCTGTCGGCGAGAACATCCTTGTGCGGTTAGCCGACCTCATCGACCGCCCGACGTGCTGCAACGTCTACGACGAAATCTACGACGAATACGAGGGGGGCCGTTGTGAAAACGGCTTCAAGTGCAGCAAGTGCGGAGAGATCGTCGAGGATTGCGAGGGCTACCGCGTCACGGGGACGTTCAATTACTGCCCGAAGTGCGGGCGAGAGGTGGTGAGCGAATGAGCGACATGCACATATGCGACCGATGCGGCAAGCCAACGCCGAACTACACAAAGTACGTGCTCGGCTCTATCGACGGTCGGGACGGCTGCTCGGTGTGCGATGACTGCAAGCAACACGACCTCGAACTCGCCTGGGAGAACGAGCAGTGGCACAAGGACGAGATTACGTGCCCATGGTGCGGATACTCGGACCCAGACAGCTGGGAATTCGATGGCGAATATGACGACGAGTACGAATGCAGTCATTGCGGCAAACCGTTCATCGTTGATCGAATCGTCGATGTCACATACACGAGCAAGCGCCGCATCGAGGACATGCCAGAATGGTGGGTGAGCGAATGACGTTTTCCGAATATGTTCTGCTAGAGGAGAGGGCGGAAGCGGCTGGCATTGGCGACGACCCGTCTCTTGCCCAGTTGCTCCACTATTTGCAGTTTCAAGAGGTCGCCACTCGCAATTTTCAGGCGTACTTAAACGAGATGCAAGCATGGTGCCGAAACATCTCCAAAACGGTCGAATCGCGAATAAGGGAAGCGGAGAAGGAGGTCGAATGAGGGTCTACAAATGCGACCGATGCGGAAAGTACGTACCGCTGGAAAAGAAGTATTTCTTCATACGGAAGCCGACCCCGCTATGGCGTCTCGGGCGCAAGATACACATCTGCGACGACTGCGCGAAGAGCTTCCGCAGATGGTTCAGAGACCCCGAGGCGAAGGAGGCGGACGATGCTGAGCGACGCGATTAAAGGCCACGTCGAGACGATGGTGCGCCCAGTGCGTACCAGCTTCTTCGACCCGCGCACTGGCGAGCCATGCGAGACCAGGCCCGAGCCGCTCAGGCGCGAGAAGGGGCGCGAGACGGCCGAGGAGCGCAACGCCGCGATCGCGAAGCGCGAGCGGGACGAGCGCGAGGCGCGCGATATTTCCGAGGCAATGCGGAGGCGCGCGGGGCTGAAGCCCGACGGGGCGCGATGGCCGAGCAGGCGCGCGGGCGGCCGAAACGGAGGCAGGCCCCGCCCTGTGGTCGTCGACGGCAGGCTGTTCCCCTCCGTGGCGGCCGCCGCCGAGGAGGTTGGCCTGACGGCGCAGCACCTCGGCAGGCGCCTCAGGGGCGGCCCCTGCACGGTCAATGGCCGCAGGGTCGCGTTCGCCGAGGACTGGGCGTGACGCGCCTGCGACAATGGGGGGAGCGGGGCATCGCAAGCGGCCCCGCTCTTTCCTCCCGATCGCGCCCATGCGGCGCAAACCTCCCATGATGCCCCGCCTGTCCAGGTGGGGCATCATCCGTTTCAAAGGCGTAACATGGTGGAAAACTGCCTGAAACGGAAGCCCCACAACTGCCGAGTATCTTTGCTGGCCACGAAGGCGGAAAGTTGGGAGGGCTCTATGTGGATCGAGTACGAGAAGGCCGTCGAAGTGCTGGCCGAGAGGTACGGCCTGGTGATGCTGTGCGAGGAGAAGGGGCTGCCGTTCGCTCGGGAGGCCCGCGACGAGGGCCGTTTCGGCGCCTGGGTCGTGTCCAGGGCGTCTGGCGTGGACTACGGCGAGGTGCTGACCGACGTCAAGAGGAAGTGGAAGGCCGACCACCAGTGACGCGCGCGCGACAATGGTCTGGTCGGAAGGAGAGCGGATGGCTAGGTCGAAGGGGCTGACGGCGGCCCAGATACAGGAGCTCGTGGGCGGTCTTGAAGTCACGGTGGAGCCGATAGGCAGGCTCCAGGAGTACGCGGGGAACGCCAAGGAGCACACGGCCGAGCAGGTCGACCAGATAAAGGAGAGCATGCGCCAGGTCGGCTTCTGCGACCCCATCGGGGTGTGGACCAACGCAGAGGGCAAGAGCGAGGTCGTGGAGGGCCACGGGCGGCTCATGGCGGCGCTTGAGCTGGGGCTTGAGAGCGTGCCTGTGATACACCTGGACGGGCTGAGCGACGAGCAGCGCCGCTTCTACGCGCTGGTGCACAACCAGCTGACGATGAACACGGGCTGGGACTTCGGCAAGCTCGACGCGGAGCTTGAGAAGCTGTCCGAGCTCGACATGGGCGACTTCGGGTTCGAGGACTTCGAGCGGAAAGACCGCCCCGGAAGCGCGGATCCCGATGGCGCGAGCGAGATAGACGTCTCGGAGTTCGCCGATGACAGATTCGAGCACGAATGCCCGCGCTGCGGCTTCAGGTTCTAACGGGAGGGGGACGTTTTTATGGAGACAGGCAGGTTCCCATGGAAATGGCGGCTCTCCGACATCGAGCAGCCTGGCGCAGACGCCCCGACGGTGTTCAGCGTCTTCGCCTGCGGCGGAGGCTCTTCTATGGGGTACAAGAGGGCAGGGTTCCGCGTTCTCGGCTGCTGCGAGATAGACCCGGCCATCAACGCGATTTACAAGCAGAACCTGCATCCCCGCTTCTCCTATGCGATGGACGTGCGCGACTTCAACAAGCTGGACGAATACCCCGACGAGCTGATGAGCCTCGATGTGCTCGACGGGTCGCCGCCGTGCTCCACCTTCAGCATGGCGGGCGACAGGGAGCGCGCCTGGGGGAAGCAGAAGAGGTTCGCCGAAGGCCAGAAGCTGCAGACTCTCGACGACCTGTTCTTCGTGTTCCTTGAGACGGTCGAGAGGCTGAGGCCGAAGGTCGTCGTGGCCGAGAACGTCAAGGGCCTCATACAAGGGAACGCGAAAGGCTACGTCAACGAGATAATCAGGCGGTTCGGGTCGCTCGGCTACGACGTGCAGCTCTTCCTCCTGAACGCCTCGCGGATGGGCGTGCCGCAGATGAGGGAGAGGGTCTTCTTCGTCGCCAACCGCATGGGCTACGGGAAGCTCAGGCTCGACTTCCGCGACAGGCCCGTCACCTTCGGCGAGGTCAGGGAGCCGCACGGCAAGCCGATGAAGAGCGCCGACATGAGCGTGTACCGCGAGGCCAGGCACGGCGAGACGAGCCTGAAGAACGCCATGGAGCGCACTACGGGAAAGGGGTCACGCTTCAATGAGGTGCTCCTATGGGACGACTGCACGCCGGCCACGCTCTGCGCCAGCGGCGTCGTCACGAGAATGTGCGACCTGACCAGGGCGACCCCGAGGGACCTGCTCAACATCGCGACGTTCCCGCAAGACTACGCCGTGCAGCCGAACAAAGCGAAGTTCGTGGCAGGCATGAGCGTCCCGCCGGCGATGATGGCTAACGTCGCGCACGAGATAAAGAGGCAATGGCTCGAAGTCTAGCTCAGGCCCCGCTTCGGCGGGGTTTTTTCTTTGCCCTGTGACCAATGGGGCACCATTTCCTTCATGGGAACTGCAAGAAAACATAGGGGCCAGCCGACGCGCTACAGCGCCGAGGTGCACGTGCCGTGGGGAGCGTCGCTGGCGCGTCGCGGCTGCTCGGACGCGGAAATCGCCGAGGCCTTCGGCGTGAGCGTCCGCACGGTGTACAACTGGAAGGGCGCTCACGAGGAATTCTTGCAGGCGATAAAGGAGTCGAAGAGCAAGGCCGACGAGGCGGTCGCGGCGAGCCTCTACGAGAAGGCCTGCGGCAAGGCGACCCGCCGCGTGAAGAAGGTGCGCGAGGTCATCGGGGCCGACGGCGGGAAAGTCAGGCTCACCGAGGTGACCGAGGAGACCATGCCGCCAGACACCACGGCGATGATCTGGTGGCTGAAGAACCGCCAGCCCGAGCTGTGGCGCGACAAGCCCGCTCAGGACGACACCGACACCGCAGTCCTCAAGGCCGCCAAGGAGCTGGTCTCCTCCGTCCAGAGCGCGATCGAGTAGCCATGCCGCTCACCAAGATGCAGCAGGAGTACCTGCGGAGCTGCACCCACCGCTACAACGTGAAGTGCGGCGCGACGGGCAGCGGCAAATCGTACGTCGACATAGCGGTGACCATCCCGCAGCGGATAATGGCGGCCAAGGGAGAGGGCCTTCTCGTGATGATCGGCAACACGCGCTCGACTTTGGAGCGCAACATCCTGGAGCCGATGCGCTCGCTCTACACCGAGGACGTTGTCGGCAGCATCCGCGCGGACAACACGGCCACCATCTTCGGCAGGAAGGTGTACTGCCTGGGCGCGGACAAGTCCAACAGCGTCTCGAAGATCCAGGGCGCTACCTTCGAGTGGGTCTACGGCGACGAGGTGACTACGTGGGCCGAGCCCGTGTTCCAGATGCTCAAGTCGCGCCTGCGCTGCCCCCACAGCCACTTCGACGGCACGTGCAACCCCGACAGCCCGAACCACTGGTTCAAGGCGTTCCTCGACAGCGAGGGCATCGACATATACCGCCAGGACTACACCATCTGGGACGGCGCGCTGCTGCCCGAGGTCGTGGCGCAGCTTGAGGCCGACTACGCGGGGACGGTCTACTACGACAGGTATATACGCGGCCTGTGGACGCAGGCGGAGGGGCTTATCTACCCGCGCTGGCGGGAGGCGCTCGAGCCGCGCTGGGAGGGCGGGGCCGACGAGTGGGCGGTCTCGTGCGACTACGGCACGCAGAACGCATTCGCGGCGCTGCTCTGGGCGCGCTCGGGCGGCACCTGGCACGTGGTGCGCGAGTACCGCTACTCGGGCCGAGACACGGGGCACCAGAAGACCGACGCCGACTACGTGGCCGACATGGCGGCCTTCTTGGGAGACCTGCCGCGTGACACCCCCTTCATAATCGACCCCAGCGCGACGAGCTTCCACGCGGCCATGCGGCGCGCGGGCCTGAAGGTCCGCAAGGCGCGCAACGACGTGGCCGACGGAATACGCGAGGCCGCGGCCTGCATGCAGTCGGGCGCGGTGCGCGTCGCCGACGACCTGCCCGAGCTGGCGAAGGAGTTCGCCGGCTACGTGTGGGACGCGAATGCCGACGGAGACAGGCCCGTCAAGGAGAACGACCACCTGATGGACGCTCTGCGCTACGGCGTCGCGACATTGAGGATGTACAGGCCGAGGGCGGCGTACGCGTCGCCCTTCGGGGCATAGGACGGAGGGGGACGTGTCGGAGTCGACCATAGTCACCTACCAGGAGCTCGCCGAGGCGGGGCCGACGGCGGCGTTCGTCAAGTCGGCGATCGAGCGCTACAAGCGCAGCGAGATGTACCGCAACGCGGTGAGCGCGGACAACTACTTCAGGCAGCGGAACGAGACGATCCGCGACTTCACGCGCATGCTCTTCACCGTCGACGGCGGGCAGGTGCGCGACTTCACCGCGAGCCGCCTGCGCATCGCGAGCAACCTCTTCAAGCGCCTGAACGTCCAGCGCTGCATGTACTCGCTCGGCAAGGGCGTCTCCTTCGTCGGCGTCGGCGAGTCTGGCGAGGACGTGACCAAGGCCAGGCTGGGCGACAGGTTCGACGACGACGTGAAGCAGATAGGCATCTACGCGCTAATCCACGGCGTGGCGTTCCCGTTCTGGAACCTCGACCACGTGGACGTCTTCGGCGCGAGCGAGTTCTGCCCGATCTGGGACGAGGACTCGGGCGCGCTCATGGCGGGCATCCGCTTCTGGCGGCTCGACCCCTACCACCCGCTGACGGCCGTCCTCTACGAGCAGGACGGCTACACGGGCTTCAGGGCCGCGAGCGCAGACGGCGGGAGCCTCCGTGCGGACGAGGACGGCAAGCGCCCCTACAAGCAGACGTACGCCGAGGTGCCCGCCGACGGGCTCAAGCTGGCAGTGGACGGGGAGAACTACTCGCGCCTGCCGATCGTCCCCGTGTGGGGCTCCGACGCCCGCCAGAGCACGCTCGTGGGCATGCGCGAGGGCATCGACGCGTACGACCTCGTGAAGAGCGGCCTGGCCAACGACGTGCAGGACTGCGCCGAGATCTACTGGATAGTCGAGAACGCGGGCGGCATGGGCGACGCCGACCTGGCGCGCTTCCGAGACCGCCTGAAGCTGACCCACATCGCCAACGTCGACTCCGACGACGGCGGGACGGCGACACCCTACACCCAGGAGGTCCCCTACGCGGCGCGCAAGGAGGTCCTCTCCCAGCTGAAGGCCGACATATACGAGGACTTCGGCGCGCTCGACGTGCACACCGTCGCCGCAGGTGCGACCAACGACCACATAGACGCGGCCTACCAGCCGATGGACGAGGAGGCAGACGAGTTCGAGCGGCACATCCGCGAGGGCATCATGGACCTCCTCGCGCTCCAGGGCATCGTCGACACGCCCATCTTCACCCGCAACCGCATCAGCAACCTCAAGGAGCAGGTCGAGGTCGTGGCGATGGAGGCCGAGTGGCTCGACGAGGAGACCGTCCTGCGCAAGCTGCCGAACATCACGCCCGACGAGGTAGCGGAAATCCTGAAGCGCAAGGACGCGGAGGCCGCAGACCGCATGGCCGCCCTGCCGCCAGCCCTGCAGGCGAACGCCGCGGGGCAGCCCGAGGGCGAAGAGGAAGGCGAGGAGTAGCCCGTGGAGGACGCCGCCCACAAGGCCGCGGACGCAGCCGTGGAGGCCTGGAAGGCCGAGGTGGCGGAGACGTACCGCCAGGCGCAGCTCGACGCCCAGGAGGCGCTGTCGCGCTTCCTCGCGCGCTTCGAGGAGCAGGACGCGAAGAGGCGAGCGAAGGTCGAGGCGGGCGAGCTGTCCCGCGAGGAGTGGCTTGCATGGCGCAAGGGCCGGATGCTGACGGGCCAGCGCCTGTCGTCGACCCTCGACCAGGTGGCGCAGGCCTACTCGCACGCGAACGAGGTCGCCGTGGCCGCGCTCGCGGGCAGGCTCCCCGAGGTGTACGCAGAGAACGCGAACTTCGCGGCCTTCCAGGTGTGCGAGGCGAGCGGTCTCGACCTGGCCTTCTCGCTGGTCGACGCCCCGACGGTGCAGCACATGCTCACGGCGGGCGAGGCGCTCTTCAGCGTGCCCGCGCTCGACGTCGCGAAGGACGTCGCCTGGAACCGCAAGCTCATGGCCTCGCAGCTGACGCAGGGCGTGCTGCTGGGCGAGTCGATACCCAAGATGGCGCGCCGCGTGCAGAGGGTCACGGGCTCGAACATCGCGACGGCAACGCGCACCGCCCGCACCGCCGTCACCGGCGCGGAGAACGCGGGCCGCGTGTCGAGCTACGAGCGGGCGAAGGGCATGGGCATCTCCCTCAAGCAGGAGTGGGTGGCGGCGCTAGACAACCGCACGCGCCACAGCCACAGGCAGCTCGACGGCGAGAAGGCCGAGGTCGGCGGGACGTTCTCCAACGGGTGCCGCTTCCCAGGCGACCCGCAGGGCCGCTACGCCGAGATCTGCAACTGCCGCTGCACTCTGGTCGCCGCGGTCGAGGGCTTCGAGACCGACGACGCGAAGAGGGCGAGCAAGCTCCCGAAGGGCATGACCTACGAGGAGTGGAAGGCTGGCGGAAGCGGGAAGAAAGAAGCTGGCGGCGTGCGCGATGGCGAGAGGTCGAAGAGCGCAACTAAGCAATCGCCACAGGCTGACGTGCTGATGAAAAGGAAGACCGATAGCGCCAACTCCCAGAAGCGGGCTTCAGTAAAGCCCGTCAACGAGCATCTGTACAATTCGCAGAAGAACTACGTTGAGCGCCATGGAGGGATCATTATTCGCGGAGGGTCCGATGTCGAGAAACACCTTGACGAAATGAAAGCCGACGCGTCGAGTGTTGGCGATGTGATTTTTCTGCGCGAAGTCGCTTCCACGTCGGAGGTTTTGGAGGAAGT
>ERZ1034880.547-NODE-547-length-10980-cov-5.212174_pt1 | contig 10980 bp, 10 predicted proteins | sample MGYA00520630_ERZ1034880 | MGnify/ENA primary metagenome ERZ1034880 (study PRJEB33766, sample SAMN09781725) | gut metagenome | biome: gut microbiome | host: Homo sapiens | place: Madagascar | study: EMG produced TPA metagenomics assembly of the PRJNA485056 data set...
TGTCCAATGGGAAGCCGGCGTCCGCACGCTGAGCGGGCTCGGCGCAGAGAAATTCGTCGAGTTCGGTCCGGGCGCTGTTCTGACCGGATTTGTCAAGAAAATTGATCCCTCCAAAACATTGGTCAATGTTTCCGGAATGATTCAATAAATTGCAACTGAAAGGATTTAGAAATGGGAAAGAACCTTGAAGGAAGAGTCGCGCTCGTCACAGGCGGAGCCCGCGGCATTGGCAGAGCCATCTGCGAAAAACTCGCATCGGAAGGCGCAACCGTCGCCATGGTCGACATCATGCTCGACGTTGCGGAGAAGACCGCGGCTGAATTCCGTGCGAACGGTCATGAAGCTTTTGCTGTTGCCGCGAACGTCGCGAAGTTCGAAGATGCTGAAGCCGCCGTCAAAGCTGTTGTTGAGAAATACGGCAAGCTTGACATTCTCGTGAACTGCGCCGGAATCACGCGTGACACCCTGATGCTCAAGATGACCGAGCAGGACTGGGATGCCGTTATCGCCGTGAACCTGAAGGGCGTGTTCAATATGACGAAAGCCGCGATCCGCCCGATGATGAAAGCCCGTTTCGGCCGTATCGTCAACATCTCCTCGGTTGTCGGCCGCATGGGCAACGTCGGCCAGGCAAACTACGCCGCTTCCAAAGCCGGTGTTCTCGGTCTGACCAAGACGACTGCGCGTGAATTTGCCTCCCGCAACATCACCGCGAACGCCGTCTGCCCGGGCTACATCGCCACGGATATGACGGAAAAGCTTCCGCAGGAAGCGCGTGATGCGTTCCTCGTGAACATTCCGCTGAAGCGTGCCGGCAAACCCGCCGACGTCGCGAACGTCGTTTACTTCTTCTGCTCTCCGGAAGCGGATTACGTGACCGGACAGGTTCTGAACTGCGACGGCGGTTTCCTGATGTAATTCCCGTTTTTCAAACGGAATACAATAATTTGCGCCCCTCCCGCTGAATTCAGCCGGAGGGGCGCAATGTTTTCAGGGGAATTTTCTTGTTTCAGCTTGAAAAGGAATCGGCAAAGCGGTATTTTACAGCAACTTTAAAAAGGAGATTGCAATGGCAGATCAGATTGGCAAAAGACTCAAAGTTCTTATGATCGGAAACAGCTTCACGCAGAGCGTTCCGTATTTCTTTCCGAGTATCGTCGAGGCTTCCGGAAACGATACGCTTGTGCTTGAGATGGCGGCAATCGGAGGATACACTCTCGCAACTCACTGCAGCGATTATTATAAATCCGAACAGAATCCCGAACACAGACCCTACTGGACCGGATTCAAACAGGCAAGTCTGCATGAACTCCTCTCCGAACACAAGTGGGATATCGTCACCGTTCAGCAGGCCAGCGATCAGAGCTGCAATTACCCCGTAAATTCATGGCGCGCGGATGAACTCATCAGTCTCATTCGCCATCATCAGCCGGAGGCGGAAATCATGACGCAGCTCATCTGGGCATTCCGTGCAGACGATGCGGCAATCCGCATTCCCGACGGCTACTGGAAGTTCGACCAGCACGAAATGTACGAACGTCTCCTCAAAAGCTATGGGGAACTCGCGGAAACACATCACCTCCGTGTCATTCCCGTCGGGCTCGCGGTTGAGATCGCGCGGGAAAAATCTCCGCTCAAATTCAAAAACTATGATCCGGCAATTCTCGATACGCTCAATCCCCCCGACGTCCCCCCGCAGGCGGGCGATCCGGTCGGCGACATCCGCTGGAGAAAAGACGAAAAAACAGGTGAACTTTCCCTCTATCGCGACACCAGCCACATGAACGTTCGCGGCAAGTATCTGCAGGCGTGCGTCTGGTATATCCTTCTTTATGGGCGGAATGCCGAAGATATCAAATACATTCCGAAAGAGCTTTCCGATTCCGAGGCGAAGCTCCTCGCCCGGTGTGCGGAACAGGCGGTCCGCGAGTACAAACAAGTCAAATAATCCCGAATCCGCAAACGAAAACGGCGCAATTCCGTGAATCCGGAGTTGCGCCGTTCTTCATTTTCAGAACAATTATTTTTCTTCCGCCAGTTCCTTTTTCGGGAACATCCAGCCCTCCAGGAAGATGACCAGAGAGAACAGCACCAGCGATGCTGGAATCAGGAAAAACGAATGTTTCAGACCGAAATGGTCGCCGCAAACGCCCATGATCCATGTGAAGAATCCGCAGCCCGGAATGCCCATCGCCGAAAAATAAATGTAAAGCATTGTTGAATCCAAATGCGGCAGCTGATGCACACCGTACACCTGAAGCGTCGGCCAGTACGGAGCAATTCCGATTCCGCCGAGAAAGAGGAGGAAGAACAGGAGTGCGAAAAGAAGGATTCGCGAACCGAACATGTCCGGCGTCAGAACGGTCAGCAGAAGCGTAACCGGAATCGTGCCGAGTCCGGCGGAAAGCAGAATGATTTTCAGATTTCCCGGACGCGCGATCAGTCCGAAGTAAGTCCGTCCCGCGAACATGCCGAGCGCAATTGCCGCCGTGCCGAGTCCCGCCATCCACGCGCTCGCATTGAAGCTGAGCTGAATGTATGCGGCGGTCCAGAAGGTCAGACAGAACTCCGAACCCGCGCCGAGGAACATTCCGATGCAGTAGACCCAGAAGCGCGGAGTTCTGGCGATTGCGGCGGAATATTCCCAGATTGCGGAGATGCTCACTCCACCCGATGTTTCCGGATACTTTTTGTCCGGCTGTTCCTTCCAGAGAAACAGCAGCGAAGTCAGCAGGGCAAGTCCGCCCGCGCACGCAAGGATGATACGCCAGTTCACGCCGAGCGTCAGCAGACCGCCTGCGCCGAGGACGCAGATTCCGATTCCGATCGACCAGAACGCATGGGCGATATTCACATATTTTTCCGGCGCATCCTTGTGAAGATCCTGCACGAACGGCGTGGCGACTCCTTCGCAGATGCCCTCTCCGATTCCGGCGATCAGAAGACACGGGAAGAGCATCCAGTAGGCGGGAGCGAATGCGCAGAGCAGTATTCCGCCGCCCGTCAGAATCATACAGGCTCCCATTGAAATGCGTTTGCCGATCTGTCCCGCGATTGCTCCGCAGAGAACAAGCGCGATCACGATCGCGACGCTGCGCATCAGATGCAGGACTCCGCCCGCAGCCATGCCGCCTTTGTCGAGCGGGAAATTCAAGTCGGCTCCCATTGCGACAATCACAATCGGGATGGAGAGCGAACACAGCGCGTATGCCGCGAACGCCGCGTATGACGCCACATCATAGCGTCCCAGTTTCAGTTTTCCGGAAGACATAACAACTCCTTTTTTGTGAAGCAGAACGAATAAGATACTCTGAAAAGCAAAAAATACAAGCTGATTTTTCGTTTTGCAGTTGCTTTTTCAAAAAGGGCATTGTATAATAATCACGAAACAAAAAAGGAAACAGATCATGACAGTCATAAAAAAAATGCACAATCCGCTGAAGGTTGTCTCCTTCGGCGAAGTCCTGTTCGACATCATAGGCGGCGAGCCCTTCCTCGGCGGAGCCCCGCTGAACCTCGCGGCGCATCTCTGCAGGCAGGGCGCGCAAACAGCACTTGTTTCCGCAGTCGGCAATGATGTGCTCGGACGGAACGCGCTTGAACAGATCCGGAAAATCGGACTCGATATACACGCAATCACCACGCTCTCGGACCATCCGACCGGAACGGTGACCGCCCGGCTTGATGAAAACAAAGTCGCAACCTACGATTTTGCGGCGGACACGGCGTATGATCACATTCCGCTTCCGCAAATCGATACCGATATCGACCTCTTCTGTTTCGGCACACTCGCGCAGCGTTCGCCGGAATCGCGCGAAACCCTCCGGAAGCTCCGCAGTTCGCTCGACTGTCTGTTCTTCTACGACGTCAATCTGCGTCAGAATTTCTATTCCAGAGAGATTTTGGAGGAGTCTCTGAACGCGGCGGACATCGTGAAGCTGAATGAGGATGAGTTCCCCGTCCTGGCTTCGATGTTCGGTCTTCCGGACGACCCGGAGGCGTTCCGGCGTCACTTCGGACTCCTGTTTGTGCTCCTGACGCTCGGTCCGGACGGCTGCGATCTCTATGCGGATTCCGGCAGGATTCACTCTCCGGCAGTTCCGGTAAAAGTCGTCAGCACAGTCGGCGCGGGCGATTCGTTCAGCGCGGCGTTCCTGTATCATTACCTGACCGGCTCGTCCCTTGCGGATGCGCTTGCAGCGGGGAACCGCCTTGCTGCGAAAATCGCCGGACAAAAAGGCGCAATCTGAGGAGAAGTGGAATGGACAGCGACGATTTCCGCGTTCTCGGAGCGGATATTTATTTCCGTTCAGGCTTTCCGTTTGCGATTGCGAAATACAACCATACGCAGAAGGAATTCGCCCACATTGCACCTGCCGTCCGCGAGTTCTGGAAAATCACGTACATCGAAAACGGTGCGTCGACGCTTGAGTTCAGCGGACGGCGTTACAAGCTCTGCGCGGGGAGCATCTACCTGATGCACCCGGATTTGAAGACACTTTACCATATTACGGAAGAGCCGCTTTCGGTCTGCAACATTCTGTTCACCAAAGATTTTCTGAAAGAGTTCCTGCCGGAACTGATGCGCCGTTTCCATTTTTTCTCGGTTTTCACGGATGACTTCGTCCGTCAGAAAAAAGTCCCCTTCTACGCGCTGGAATCATCTCGTCCGATCCGTGCGATGGTGATGGAGCTTGAGCAGGAATATTTCCGCAAGGAGATCAACTATCAGCTGAACATCAAATTGAACCTGATGCGTCTTTTGCTTCAGTTTCAGCGGGAATCGGCGTTTCTGGAATCCGGACGCGAGCGGATCGTATCGGAGATCCGTTCGATGCTGGAGGAGGATCTCCGCCGGAGCTTCAGCCTGACGGATCTGGCAAAGCATTTTGCGGTCAGCAAGCAGCATCTCTGCCATTTATACAAGCAGCAGACGGGGCGTTCGATCATTGAGGACGTGAATGAGCGCCGGATGGACCATGCCGCGGAGCTCCTTCTGAACGGCGCGACTCCGATTTCCGAAATCTGTTACCGTTGCGGTTTCAACGATCTGAGTTACTTTTACCGTACGTTCAAGCAGCGTTTCGGTCTCAACCCCGGCGAATTCCGCAGACACGGGAAATGATTCGGCGGGTGAGAAACAGTCGCTTAAATTCGGATTCTGTAAATCTTTGGAATCAGGAACTTTAAAACAGCCGCGGCGGGGACTGAAAGGATCATTCCCGTTATGCCGCCGAGAAGTCCGCCGAGAAGAACAACGATAATCGTCTCCAGCGTCGTCAGTCCAATCGCCCCGCCGACAAGCGTGGGATAAAGGAACAGCTGTTCCAGAAGACCGTTGACCAGCAGGTAGGAGAGGCAGACTCCGATCAGGGTGATGATCAGATGCGTTTCGCAGAAGCAGAGGCAGACCGCAACGGTCAGCGCAAAACTCGCAAGCGGTCCGATGAACGGAAGAAAAATTGTCATGCCCGCAGCAAATGCAAGCGGAAACGCGTTCGGCACCGAAAAGGCGGAGAACAGAATGGTGTAGATTGCCGTTTCAATCAGGACAATCGAAATGTAGCCGCGCACCCAGCGGTTGAACATCAGAGCAATTGAATTGATGATTTCCGCTGCTTCGTTCCGCACATGATCCGACGTCTTCGGCATCCACGGCGAATTGAAGATCGCATGAACACACCAGCGTCCGATATCCGATTTTTCCCCGCCCGTCCCGAACGACGCCATCTTCACGGTGAAGAAGAGAAAGAAAAAGAAGAACAGAAGCAGGTCAAATGCAAACGTTCCCAGCCTCGACGCCGTATCCAGCAGGAATCCGATCAGGCCGCGTCCTTTGGAGAATGCCAGTTGAGCCAGTTCCGAACGGTTTTCCTTTACGTAGCCGTGAATCCAGGTGCGGAGTTTCTGTGCGAATTCCCGTAGCGAAAGCGCTTTTTCTTCGGTGTCCGTTTCCGTTTTTTTCTCCGGTTCCTGAAGAGCCGGTGTTTGTCTTCCGGCATTTGTTCCCGGTTCTTTTTCCGAGATCAGTTTGGAAAGTTTCTGTTCCGCCTGCTTGAGCGTCGGACTTTCTGTGGCCCAGCGGTTGATGGATTTGCCTGCGTTCATTGCGGCCGGGATGATCAGGGTCGCAGAGGTAAACAGAATCAGCACAAGCGCAACCGCAAGAGCGATGAACATGGCTCCGGTTGATTTCATGACCAGACGGTTCCGTTCCGCTTTCTGTTTTTCCTCTTCGGTCGGAATGTGTTCTCCGGCAAGTTTCCGGCGGAGCCGGGTAACCGGGGAAAGGAGAAGACGGAAGAATGTATCTGCGCCGCGCATAGGGGCTGTCTGGAACATGCGTTCGAAGAATTTTTCGAGCGGCAGAAAAAAATATGCCGCTATGATCCCGAAAATGAGCGATTTCAAGTAGAGCGCAGTCAGCACGAAGAGCAGAAGAATCACGATCGCTGCGATGACGCCAGCGCCGGAGCGGAAGAGTCCTTTTTTCTTTTCGGAATCCATGCGGATCTCCTGCGGTCAAAGTGTTTTCGGGACCGCCGCAGTGACGGCAAGGATCTGCGGAAGCAGCTGTTTCTTGCGGCTCAGAATGCCTGGCAGACGGAAAATGCCGTCGGAGCGTTTTCCGTAGGGAAGGGCGCGGATGATGGGGACGGCTCCGGCAATCAGCAGTTCCGAATTGCCCCGAACCGGGTCGGTGACGAGCAGAGCGATGAAGTCGAGTCCTTCGCGTTCGATGATGCCATTCATATCCTTCAGCAGTTCATCGCGTCGGCGGTGCAGAAGTTCGAGATTGTTCTCCTCCACCTGCGAGAGCGCGAAACGGTATGTGTTTTCTTCGTAATTCTTGCGGTCGGCGTTGATGACTTCGAGCGATGTCTTGACTGCGAGCGGGGAATCAATCCGCATGAGTCCTTCCATGAGTTCGCCGCCGGTTGTCCCTGAAATTTTTTCAAGCCATGCGCCGATCGCGCGATCCTGGGCTGTGGTGGTCGGCGACTGATAGAGCAGAGTGTCGGTGATGAGTCCGCAGAGCAGCAGTCCGGCAATCTCTTTGGTCGGCCGCAATCCGGCAGAGCGGTACATTCCGGCGACAAGCGTGCAGGTGGATCCCACGGCGTCCGCGGTGAATTTGATCGGTTCCACGGTCGGCTTCATGCCGATGCGGTGATGGTCGACGACTTCAATGACGGGGATTTCCTCAAGTCCGGGGATGCCCTGGGTGACTTCGTTGTGGTCGACGAGAATCATGGAGTACGGCGGCGGCGCGGAGAACGCTGTCTGCGGAACGGCTCCGATGAGTTTTCCTTCATGGTCGCAGACGGGGAAGACGTCTTCCGAGGCGGCGAGCGCCTGCAGCCGCACTTCGCGCACCATGTCGTCGGGCGAGAAGACGGGAACCTTCCGGTTCAGCGACGCCGCGCAGACGGGACAGCTGAATTTCAGACGGCGGATCACTGTTGCGGAGTCGCACGCCGTGCGCAGAATGGTTACTTTTTTGAATGTGGCGAGTTCCACCACGGAGGATTCTACAGGGCAGTTGCCGGTGATGATGAGAAGTTTGATCGGGCGCTGAAGGACGCGGAGATGAATCTCCGGCCGGTCGCCCACGATGATTGCGGGCTCGTGGTTCATCGACGCGTTCAGGTGACGGTCGAAGAAATCTGCGCTCATGGCGGCGACAAAGACGTCGAATGTGTGCAGCTTGTTGTCCGAGTTCGATTCTCCGGTCAGCGATTCCGCGTCGAGCACGGCGCGGATCATGCTGATGGAGGACGCGATGGAGCGTCCCGTGAGGCTTTGTCCTTCCTCCGAACCGATATTCAGCAGGTCGGAGAGCAGGGAGAACGGACTGAGTGTTCCCTCGTACTTTCCATCCGCGCTGACGACCGGCATTGCGGGAACGCCGGTGTCTTTGAGCTTTCGGACCGCGTCGAACAGCGAAAGGTCGGCTGTCACATGCGGAAAATCCGTTTTCATGATGTCACGGATGCGCAGATAGACGTCGTTTCTGCACTGCGGGGGCTGGAGCTTGAAGTGGTCAAAGATCCATGCCGCGCGGTCGGGCAGAATGCCCGGGCAGATCGGCGTGACGTTTTTCTGGCCGAGCGCATGTTTCAGCGCGGCGAGAGCATAAGCCGACATGATGCTGTCCACATCCGGGTTTCTGTGCCCGGATATGAAGACAGGACGGTCATAGTGCTGGATCGGAGGAAGTTCCATCGGAGCGTCACGCGGGGAGGTGGAACGCGTCGATGATATCCTGAACCTGCTTGTCGTTGATCGGCTTGAAGTCGCCGATGCGTGCGGCAAGGCGGATGCACTTCGCGGTGAAGTCGGAGACTTCGAGGCGGTCGAATGCTTCGATCAGGTTCTTTCCGACGGTGATGATTCCGCAGTTCTCGACGATGACAACCGGGGTTGCGGGCGTGATCTTGTCGGCGACGCAGAGCGGGTTCGCCATGAAATCGGCGCAGGAGACAACCTGGATGTCGCGCATGGCGATATAGCTTTCCGGAATGGTTCGGCTGTCGAGCTGTGTTCCGGTCGTGGCGTATGCCATGACGTTCGGGGAACGGGACATCATGATGGCATGAGCCCAGTCAAAGCGCTTGTAGATTTCACGGAAGAGCGCCGCCTGGCATGCCGGATTCTTTCCGGCTTCCGCCTTGCCGTCTGCAATGCGGACAATGTCTTCGATGCGGAGCGCGAGGGGGTCGAATCCGGCCGGAGTGACGAGGAAGTCATCGCCCGCGATCTGAGCGGAGATTCCGAGGTTTCCGGTGAAGACGAGGCGCTGGCGGTAGAGACGGGAGGCGAACTTGACGATGCTGTCGCGCAGTTCGCACTCGTACGGGGAGGCATAGTCCTGAACGAAGGTTTCCCATTTAGCGGGATTGCATGAGCCCTGCGGCTTGAGCGGAGCCTTCATTCCGGCGGACTGGATCTGGATGCGGGCGATGAAGTCGAGCGTTTCGAAACGCTTGAACGCCTGTTCGACGGATTCCCCGCAGACGACGGCTCCGTGGTTTTCCATCATGACGCAGTCGGCCCCCTTCGCAAATTCGGCGGAGATGATTTCTCCGAGCGTTTTGCTTCCGGGGATATCATACTTGGAGAAGGCGACTTTTCCGCAGATTTCCGCGGTCCCGGGGATGAGATTGGTATCGGGGCATCTTCCGACGAGGCTGAATGCAACGAGTGCGGGGGAGTGGGCGTGAAGCACGCTTTTTGCATCCGGACGCAGGGAGTAAACTGCTTTGTGGAAGGGAAGTTCGACGCTGGGGCGGTGTTTGCCGATGACGGTTCCATCGGGCTTGACCATCATGATATCATCGGGACGGAGAGTTCCTTTGTCGATTCCGCTGGGAGTGATCCAGATATTGCCTTCATTGTCTTTAATAGAGATGTTTCCGCCGGAGGTGGTGGTCATTCCATAATCATAGAGTCTCTGGAGGTTTGCGACGAGCAGGTTTCTCGGATGAACATAGTTGCAGGACATATCAGTCTCCTTTTTTCTTGAGTTATAATGCAACAGGAAAATATAATGGTGGAAATGAAATATGCAACCGGAAAAGTTTGAAAAAACGGAAAAAGACATGGAATAAGGGATATTTTCCATCTCTTTTTCCATTTTGAGAGGAGGTGAGCATGGTGATTGTTCGTTGCGGAGAACTGGAGAATTTTTCTCCGTTTTCTTTGTTTGAACAGTGTGATTAAATTTTTATTAAGAAATATATCTTAATAATAAAATGTTTTGTCTAGTAAGATATATATCTTAATTTATATGTATATGATTAAATTTAAGTTGCTGTGTTTATTGAATGTTTGATATTTTTCTTAAAAATAGATGCTTAAAATTTGTATTGATGCTTGAAAAGTTTTTTCTGTGGAGTTATTTTAAACCGATTTTGAAAGAGGGCGCTGTTTTGAACGATGAAGGATGAAGGCGGAAATGAACGGAAAGTTGAAGAACTGTTTAGAAAATCCATTTCCGGTTTGCTATATATCCGATGAAAAAACGGTTGCAAGCGTAAAGGAAAGATATGTTCACAACACATTCAACACTTCTCGCAGGGATGAAAAACGGAGATGACGTTTCGTGGTATCAGTTCCGCGATACATACCGTCCTCTGATTTTTCATTGCGCCTCGCAGTGCGGTTTGCCGGCATCCGGCTTTCCGGCGCTGGAACAGGATGTGCTTGTGGCGTTTTTCAAGGCGTCGGAGAAGTTTGAATACAATCCGGAAAAGGGACGTTTCCGCACCTACCTCGGCTGCCTGATCCGTCACTGCATTGCGCAGCAGAAACGCAAGCTTGCGGAATCGGATCAGCTTGCGGAGTTCGGTCAGGATGATTTTCAGGACGATGCTTTCGACGAGCGATGGGAAAAAGAATGGAAACGTCATGTGTTCTGGTGCGCCATGAAACAGGTGCGCCGGGAGCTGCCGCGGAAGACGGTTGATGTTTTTGAACGCTGCGACTTGAAGGGCGAAGCTCCGGCGGCGGTTGCCGCTGATATGAACATTTCTCTTGCGACGGTCTACAATTACCGTTCCGGTGTTCTTGCGCGCCTGCGTAAATTTGTCCGGGAGCAGGATGACCCGGAGGAGGGTACCGATGAAACATTGCGATGACGTTCAGCTGGAAGCCTTTCTGAAGCATGAGCTGAACTGTGCAGAAGAATTCAGATGCCGCGTTCATCTGCTGTTCTGCAAAAAATGCAGAACGGCTCTTGCGGAAATGAGAGCAACCCGCGCGTTTCTTTCTGAATTCCGCGAAGGGGTTCTGGCGATGGAAAAGGCTCATCTTGAAGCGGATGCAGCCGAGAAGAAATCTGTGCGGAAAAAAGAATATGAAGGAGATTGCGGATGCTGAACAGTTGCAAATGGTTTTTGGCTTTAAGCGCCGGAGTCGTGGCGGGGACGGGACCTTACGCGGCGGAACATAGGACGGAGGCCGTGAAGACCACGCCAA
>ERZ1034880.552-NODE-552-length-10912-cov-4.539652_pt1 | contig 10912 bp, 7 predicted proteins | sample MGYA00520630_ERZ1034880 | MGnify/ENA primary metagenome ERZ1034880 (study PRJEB33766, sample SAMN09781725) | gut metagenome | biome: gut microbiome | host: Homo sapiens | place: Madagascar | study: EMG produced TPA metagenomics assembly of the PRJNA485056 data set...
GCGACTCCAGGAACTTACGCCAATGCACCTCCGCTTCCGAGAGTTCCACACTCACACCCAGCACGCAACGGCGACCACTCTCCGTGATCCCGTACGCAATCAACAGGGCACAGTCCACCACCGCATTATCCTCGCGACGAACTTTTTCGTAGCGGGCGTCCAGCAGCAAATATTTGATGGATTCCGGCAATGCCTGTTCCCGCCATTTTTTGAACTCGGCATCCAACATTTCTGGGTCTTCACGGGAATTTGTGGGTAAATCAGCGTGAGATACATCAGAACCCGTCGTCAGTCAAGCGGCAATCCGGCATAACCGCTCCCCTGCGGGTCGCTTTTATTCCGTTTGCCGTTTGACAGCCGCCAGAACCTGATGTAAACACGGCTTTTGCCGGTTCGGAAAAAAAATGACTTTTTTCATCCAAACCATTGAATAAAAACAGCGCATGGCGTAATATTTTGTTGCAAACAATGTATTACGAGAAACCATGCGCCTGAAAACTATACTCAATCACGGGCTGAATTTCAAATGCTTTTGTATTGGAAAATCAGAATTTAACGATAAAAAAGATTCCATCATAGTGGAAATTAAGGCTCGAACCAACAGCAAGCCTGTTTGCGGTATCTGCGGAACACCATCGTCTGGCTATGATTCATTGCCGGAACGGTTGTTTGAGTTCGTCCCGATGTGGGGACTGCGTGTTTTCTTTCGCTATGCGATGCGTCGGGTCAGTTGTCCGCGCTGTCAGCGTGTTGTGGTTGAGAAAGTTCCGTGGAGTGATGGAAAAAATCATTTCACCAATCATTACGCCGCGTTCCTTGCTTCCTGGGCAAAAGAACTTTCTTGGAAAAGCGTAGCGGCGCATTTCCATACCTCTTGGCAAACAGTCTGCGCCGCAGTCGAATGGGTGGTGGATTACGGGTTGACACATCGGGAAATAGACTCCGTAACGGCGTTGGGCGTCGATGAAATCGCATGGCATAAAGGACACAAATATCTGACGCTGGTTTACCAGATTAATCCCGGCGCACGTCGTCTGCTTTGGGTTGGAGAAAAACGCACGCAAGAAACCATGAACTCATTTTTTGCCGACATGATGAAGCTTAAAGCAGATTTTTCTGCTCAAATCAGGGTCATCTGTTCTGATATGTGGAAACCGTATTTGAAGATGATCGCCAAACATTTACCTCAGGCAATCAACGTGCTTGACCGCTTTCATATCATGCAAAAATTCGGAAAGGCTCTTGATAAAGTTCGGGCGGACGAGGCAAAGCGTTTGCGTCAAGCAAAACAACCTCCGCTCCTGTCCAAAACTCGTTGGTGCTTTCTGAAACGCCGAGAAAACTTGACTGAAAAGCAAGGTTTCAAACTCAATGAACTCTTGAAGATGAATCTGCGGACGGTAAAAGCATACCTGTTGCGGGAACAATTTCAAAAGCTTTTGGAGTATCGTTCGCCGGGATGGGCCGGAAAGTTTCTTGAACAGTGGTGCCATGCCGCAATTTTCAGCCGGCTCGAACCGATGAAAGGCCTTGCAAAAATGTTGACGGCTCATCGACCTTTGATCTTGAATTATTTCAGGGCAAAAAAGCAGTTCAACAGCGGGATCGTCGAGGGATTGAACAGGAAAATAAATCTGACTATCAGAAAATCGTTCGGATTTCGGACGCTCAAAATTGCAAAAGTGTGCTTATATCACCAGCTTGGCGAACTGCCAGAACCGGAGTTCACCCACAAATTCTGGTGAAGAGGCATTTATTTAAAATTTCATCTCGGCAAACATTATCTGCTGCTCTTTCCGCGGTTTCTTTCGGTCACAGATTCCCGGAATTCTTTCGGCGAATGCCCGAATTTATGACGGAACGCCCGGCTGAATACAAACGGATTGGAAAAACCGCACTCCCGGCTGATATCCTGAACAGGTTTTTCCGAATCGTGCAGAAGCCTCGCGGCATCAAGCAGACGCAGTTCCTTCATGAACGCCCCCGGCGTCCGCCCGGTCTCGCGCAGAAACATCTGACGCACTCCGGTTTCCGAATATCCGAGACGGTCCGCGATTTCCTTCACGCTCAGCCCTTCGCGGTAATGGGCATACACATAGTCGAAAATGAGACGCGGGATCTTTTCTACCGGCGGCAGGGAAGTCTGCTGACTCTTTTCCAGAAGCCCGGTCAGAAAATCCGTCAGACAGAATACGATCTCCCGCTGCGGTCCGGTCCCCGTTTCCGAACACAGGCTCAGCATCCGGCTCAGGATCTTCCGGTCTTCCGCATCAAGGCGGAACACCCGGTTCCGGAGAGCCTCCATTGCAAGCATGTCTTCCTGCGAAGCGGTGAAATTCACGATCAGCCGGAGCTGTCCTTCCGGGGAAACGGATGAAATCCGGTGCATCTGGAACGGAAAAATCAGGAATCCCTCGCCGGGGCGGAAATCGTAGAAGTTGTTTTCAACATACCCCTTGCTTTCACCGCTGAGATGAATCTTCAGCACGAACAGCTGATGAAACTGTCCTTTCTCCAGCAGAGGGGTGGGAATGTTCATGCGCTGCACAATAACCTCGACATCACGAAGCTGAGGATACCATTTCGTTTCAAGCGGTTTTCGCTCCAGGGAGCCGGGACAGAGCGCAAACGCCCGCTCCGCAAGTTTCGATAGTGGTATGTTGTTTGATTTTTTTGACATTTTATTTTCTCCTTCATGCGGTATATTACATCAGAACAGCACAAAATCAACCTGGAAAAGGAGTTTTTATGAAAAAAATCAAAGTCACAATCTGGAACGAATTCCTGCATGAGCGGGGAGAGGGAAAAGTCGCCGACACAATCCGCAAATTCTATCCGGACGGAATCCATGCCTATCTGAAGGAAGCTCTTGCGGCGGACGATCTTGAAATCCGCGCGGTCTCCCTCGATCAGCCCGCGCAGGGACTGCCCGATGAGCTGCTGAATGATACCGACGTACTGATGTGGTGGGGACACGTCGCACACGACAAAGTCTGCGACGAACTTGTTGCGAAAATCGCCGAGCGCGTCCGTTACGGCATGGGGCTGATCGTTCTCCATTCCGGTCACCTTTCCAAGATCTTCCGCACGCTGATGGGAACGCGCTGCCGTCTGCACTGGCGCGAATGCGGGGAAAAGGAACGCCTCTGGGTTGTTGCTCCGGAACATCCGGTCGCCAAAGGGATTCCGGAAACCTTCGTCATCCCGAATTCGGAAATGTACGGAGAGCGCTTTGACATTCCCGATGACGGAAAAATCGTCTTCATGTCCTGGTATGAAGGCGGAAACGTTTTCCGCAGCGGAGTGGCATTCCAGCGGGACAGCGGAAAGATTTTCTATTTCTCCCCCGGACACGAAGCCTATCCGATCTACCACGATTCCAACATTCAGAAAATTCTCGCAAACGCGATCCGCTGGGCTGCACCCGCGGAAATCCTCGCACCGCGCGTAACACCGCAGCCGGAACCGGCGGAACCGATCACCACACCGAACCCTCTGAAGGCTCTGGACACCAGCGCACTTCACAAAACCGTTTAAGGAGAAATCATGAAAAAATTAAAAGCCGGCATTGTCGGATTCGGACGCATCGGGCAGTTCGGACACTACACGGAAATGAATGAATATCCCGACCGTTTTGAAGTTGCGGCGGTTGCGGACATCCTGCCGGAACGTCTGGAAGACGCCCGGAAGAAAAATCCCGCAATTCAAACCTGCTCCTCCCTTGAGGAGATGCTCGCAAATTCCGATCTCGACATAATCACCATTGCGACGCGTCATCCGGACCATGTTCCGATGGCGCTCAAGATCATGGAAGCGGGAAAGATCGCGGTTGTGGAAAAACCGGTTGCAACCTCGCTTCAGGAAATGGATGAACTGCTTGCGGCAGGCAAAGCGCATCCCGGAAAACTCTACTTCCGCCACAACCGCCGTTTTGAAGCACCGTTCATCAAAGTGCGCCAGCTGATCCGCGACGACGTCATCGGAAGCGTCCAGTACATCAAACTTTACCGCAGTGTCGGCTTCTGCCGACGCAACGACTGGATGACTATGACGGAATTCTACGGAGGACTCCTCACGAACTGGGGACCCCACCTCATCGACCAGGCGCTTCAGTTTCTCGAAGCTCCGGTTGCGGACCTCTGGGCGGACGTCCGCAGTGTCGTCTCCATCGGCGACGGCGACGATCTGTTCAAAATTCTTCTGAAAGCGGAAAACGGACGGCTTGCCGACATTGAGGTTTCCGGGTCCAACACCATGCCCGGACGCCAGATGGAAATCACCGGAAACCGCGGAACGATTGTATACAACGGAGGAAAGGAAATTGAAGTCCGCCGCATTGATCCTTCCGTGGAACTCAAACCGCTGAAGCCGCATCCGGAAACGCCGGGGCTCTCCTACGGAAACCATGATGAAAAACTCTATTTTGTCGAGGAGAAATATCAGGTTCCGGAGATTCCGTTCTCCACGCTCTGGGTAAAAATCCACGAATCCGTCACTGAAGGCAAGGAGTTCCCGATCACTCCGGCGGAAGCGCGCGAAGTCGTCCGCGTCACGGAAGAGGCTTTCCGGAAGAGCGGATTCAAACCGATTCTGAATTACAAAAGATCATAAGATCATGAAATACAAAACGGCGGCTGAGTTGACAGCCGCCGTTTTTTTCGTCTTCCTAAAACAGGACTCCGCTTAATAGCGTCTCCGCCGGATCACTTCATCCTGCCACTGCGGCGAAAGAGAAACGAACTTCACGGAAAATCCGCAAAGACGGATAATCAGGTTCGGGTATCTCTCCGGATGTTTCTGAGCATCGCGCAAATCCGCAGAGCTTGCGCAGTTGATCTGAAGCAGCTGGAGTTTCAGCTCCGCCGCCGCTTTCAGAATTCCGAGCTGGACTGACGGCGGGAAATTTTCCTTTTCCATCATCAGATTCACGACGGTGTTTCCTGCGGCATGGCGCAAATCGAGTTTGCTCAACGCAAGAAGCACGGTTGTCGGATCCTCGTTGTTGCGGAAATGCGAGGGATTCAGACTCTGCGCCATCGGCTCCTCGGCATAACGTCCGTCGGGTGTCGCATCCGTTTTTTTGCCGTAGAAGAAGAATTCGCGGTAACTCCAGACTCCCGGATAAAATTTTCCGCCCCGTTCATTCGGAATTCCGCGGAGCGTCTCCGCAAGATCGCGGAAAACGCGGCGTCCCATCCGCGTGGACTCCGGGGTATTGTCTCCCCAATGCGGCAGAGAGAGTATCTGTCTGCGCATCCGCTCATATCCTTTATAATCGGCGCGGACCGCTTTCAGGAGTTCCGGAAGGGTGAACAGCTTTTTCCGGAAACAACCCTGTTCGATTGTAAGGAGCGAATCGACAACGTTGGCAAAGAAGAGGAAGGACATTGCGCGCGGATTGTAGCGGCAGCCGCCCTCCGAATAATCTTTTCCGCTTTCCAGACATCCGGTCATGCAGGCGGAATAGAGCGGAGTCGGCCACGTTTTCCGCCAGGTAGCCGCCCCGTTGATTCCCTGAATTCCGCAGACCGTGCGCAGAACCTGTTTCAGGTTGCCGAGCAGAATGTCATATGCGTTCCGGAAACTGACCGCATGGTCGAGCGGCAGGAACAGCAGTCCGGTTTTTGCGGAATACTCCTCCGGCTTGTGGAATGTGGCTTCGAGAACCTTGTCCATATAGAAATAGTTGCCGTTGCCGTTGTCCTCCCGGCTTTCCACGACCAGATCCCAGCAGCCGGCGCAGTTGTACTCGCGGGCGTCTGCGAGGCTGTGTCCGGAGGCGGTCAGCGCAGGAATAACGCCGTCGTCGTTGACAAGGGAGTAGATTCCGCAGCCTTCCGCAATATGCCCGGTGATCTGAAGCAGGTATTCATCCGGGGATTCCGCGCTGAAACGGCAGTGCGGTTTCGGATAAATAAAATTCCGGCGGCGGTACGAATCCAGAAACATGCGGGTCAGAGCGTTGAAAACAGTCTTTCCCTCCGCATCACAGCCGCCGAGCGTCAGGGAAATCTCCATTTCGTGGTCGATTGCACCGGAACAGGAAAGGTCATGACTGTTGTGCGCATCTCCGACAAGCAGGAACATATCGATGAGCTCCTGCGCGGATTCCGCGGTAAGTCTGCCTTCCGCAAGATCCTTTTCATAGAGGTCCTCCAGCATTGCGTCCGGACGCCCCAGATTGTTGCTGGCAAGTCCGTCCAGGACTCCGAAAATTTCGCGGCAGAACCAGAGCGAGTTCAGCCCTTCATAGAAGGAGCGCGGAGCCTCCCACGGGGCATACGCCGCGCTTTCCGCAATCATCGAGAGATTCCGGCGCTCCACAGGGGCGGCGGCACTCTTCAGCATCCGCGCGGCGTCTTCGGCAAAACGCAGCTGGATGCTGTGCAGAGCTTCAAGTCCTTCCCGCGCGGCTTCAAGGAAGCCGCACACTTCCGGATCCTCCGCTTTCCGCAGATCTCGGCAGACACGCTCGTAATAATAACGGAATCCATGCTTCAGGATATTGCTCTGCGGCGGAGAATGATGAAGCGCATCATAGTAGGGTCCGCAGCAGAGGAAAAAGCCCGCATCGCGGAGCGCATCATACGTATCCGGCGGAATCTTTTCAAAAAGTTTTTTCCGTTCAAGCGCTGTTTTGGCGATCACGCGTCCGGGAGAGTTTTTCTCCGCGCCCCAGCCGCCGTTCAAACCGAATTCGCAGTAGAACGGTACTCCTTTGAAGATATGACCGCGCATTTCCCTGCCGATGATACGGTAACTTTCCGCCTTCACCTTCCAGATGCTTTCTCCTGCGGCAAACATCCGGTCCGCCGCTTTCTGAACCTCCGCGCTGACGGCCTTGTTCCTTTCGACCGTTGCGGCATCGGCGCAGACTTTCGCTCCGTCTTCCCCGTAGAAAACAGTCAGTTCATGAAAGATTTCTTCCCAAACCATGGATTCACCCCGTTTGTTATTTAACTTCCTGCAATGACGCATTCAGGAATTCGAGTCTGCCTTCCGCACAGCCGATCTGGAGGAAAAGATCCGAATCCTCCAGGGACTTGCCGTCAGGAACCATAAACGTTACGGACTGGTTATTCTCTCCGGCGGAGAGCGGAAGATACTGGTTGAAAAACACCTTCTCTCCAATCCGGCGGATCGAAAGAAGCACGCGCGTCTTCTGACTGCTCCGGATGGAGTAATCAAGTTTGTACTTCCGGCCCGGCGCAAGGAACGTTCTCTGGATCAGACGGATTCTGCCTGCTTCGTCCGCCTTTGAGATCTTCACCGACAGGTTCGGCGATGTGCTGAACTCATGCGCCTGCGGCTTGAATGTCGTCTTCTTCCAGAAGTCAAAACCCTGTTTGAAACCGTTGTCTTTCAGACGCTCGCCACCGTTTTCGCGGATGCGTCTTTCCAGTGAAATTTCATTCAGACGTGCGTTCAAAAATTCAAGTCTGCCTTCCGCATTTCCGATCTGGAACATCACTCTTGCCTCAACAGGAGCATTTCCCTCCGGCATCTGGAAAGCGGCCTTTCCCTTGTTCAAGCCTGCGGCGAGCACCTGACCGGCATGGCAGTAAGGTTTCTCGCCAGTCTTCAGAACGGTCAGAACAAATTTCGTTGCTTTTTCGCTGCGGATGCAGTATTCCAGTTCGTACGGCTTTCCGGGAACCAGCACAACGTTCTGATTCAGACGGATTCTGCCTGCTTCATCCGCCTTCGAGATGTTTACTGACAAGTTCGGCGACGTGCTGAACTCGTGCGCCTGCGGTTTGTACGTGGTCTGCTTCCAGAAGCCAAAACCCTGTTTGAAATCGTTGTCTTTCAGACGCTCGCCGCTGTTTTCACGGCAGAAATTCTCAAAGGCGGTATTGCCGGAGAATTTGCAATTCTGCAAAAAGCGTTCCAGCGTTTCCATGTTTTCCGCTGTAAGATAAACGGGAGTCGGAACTGCCTTGAGCTCATTCGAAACATACGGGTTGCCGAATTCATCCAGGATCTTCACTCCGGCATCTTTCGGAAACTCAATCTGACGGTTGTCGTTTTCCGCGATGGAAAGAGCGTAAAGCGTGCAGACCGCTTTTCCGTTTCCGGAGAATTTGTAAATCCGGAAGTCGCGCATATCCGCCTGTCCGGTAAACTTCGTTCCGCGGAGAATATTGGCAAAAGCCGCGGAAACAAGGTAACGCTCATTCGGAACAAGTCTGGTGTAAAACACGTTGGAAACCGAACTGTCCTTCCACTGTGCATTGTCGTTGATGGAGTTGCTGACAAAGTATTTGCCGGGAAGACAGATTGAAGCGCCAAGTCCGTTGACGGCGTCAATCAGGTTGCGGCGCGCAAGGAGTCCGGCGGCAAAAATGTTTCCGTCCTTCGAAAGACCGTCGCGCGATTTCAGATTCAGATAGTAGACCTCCGTATTCCAGAGCTGCGGAACGGGATTCACTTTCATTGTCCGGCAGTAATTCCAGAAATTATTGATGATTTCATTGCTGGAATTGGGGGAATCTTCATAAACGGAACGGTAGGGATGAATCACCACGACATCGGAGTATTTCCCGAGTCCGGCTTTGAACTGACGGACAAACTTGTCGTTCATGTTCAGTCCGAAATCCCCGGTCAGACCGAGTCCGAGCGTCTTGTTCGCCGGATTCTCCGCCTTGAGAATTTCATATGCGCGTTTCAGATAAGTCTTGTAAATTCCCGGCTGGAGATGACTGGACGATTCATTCAGGATTTCCCAGAACTCAATGCGTCCGCTGTAGCGTTTTGCCATCAGACGGACCATGTTTTCCCATTTATCCATCGGAGGCGCCCAGGACTGATAGCCTTTCCATGCAGGGAACGTGTAAGTTTGCAGGAGTTTTGATTTTGCAATAATGTGCGGCGGCAGATGCTGCCAGAAACGGGGAGCCATACGCACCGGATTCGGAGGCCCTGCAGGAGTTGTGAGGAACATTCCGCCGACAACCGGAATATAGCTCAAGCCGGCTTTTCCGCAGATGTCAACAATATGATCCGCCGTCTTAAACTGATACTTCCCGTCCTCAGGCTCAAATTTGCTCCAGCCGAATGCAGAACCGCCGTCCCAGCCGCGCATATAAACCTGTCCGCAGCCTGCATAAAAATCCGCCTCGTTCTGCTGAACGGAGTACGGACCGCATTCCGAAGTTGTGAATCCGCTGACGCCAAGGTCAACCGGCAGTTCTCCGCGCTTTACAAAAGCCTTTCTGACAGTTGCAATACGGACGAAATTCGCCATTCCGCAGCCGCTTCCGCGAAGAGTCCAGACCGCATTGAGTTCCGACAGGGCAAGCTCTGTTACAATACGGGTTCTTCCCGGTTCCAGTTCAATTTCAAAAGACTTGGAAGCCTCCGTTTTGCGCGTAATGCGGTTTTCCGCCGAAAGCGCGAACTTGATGCGCCGCTTCTGCGCAGTATGGTTGATAAACTCCACGCGCACCGGAACCGTTGCGCCCGGTTTATACGTCATGTCAAAAGATTCGTTCAGCATAGAGAGCGCGGCGGTCACGGGCTTACTTTCCGCCGAATCTCCAGCCTTTACAAGCGAAAGGCCCGTAAGATAAATCTTCAGATCTTTTTTCTGTGCAACATCTTTTTCCGGCAGCCAGAAACCGAGCGTCAGAGCCTCCCAGACCGGCTCTTTTGCAGAGGAGCTGAAACGGTGCGTGACTTTGGTCCATTCGTTCGAAACCGGATAGTTCCGGCTCTTCCGCCAGTCCGGGTCCCCGTTGAAGAGTTCACGATTCAACCCCAGCACACCGACCTTGTGATCCGGAGCGTTTGTCTTTACCATAAAGCTCAGTTCATATTCCGTTCCCGGCTGCATGAGCAGTTCCGGAAGCGTAACATCGACCGGCGTTGTTGGCGGAATCGAGAGTTCCAGAACCCTGCCTTTTCCTGTTTCCGCAGGAAGAAACACCGGCGTTGTCTTATGGTAGTTCTGGTAAATGCCGATTCCGTATCCGGCTGAACCATGTTCAAAATTTCCGTTGCAGAACATGTTTTCCGCCTGCACTCCGCTCGCAAGGAGGAGAGAGAGTCCCCACAGAACCCTTTTCACTGTTGTCTGTTTCATCTTTCACCTTTTATTTGTCGAAATTGAAACCCCAGAAGGAGTTTACCCCGTTTGTATATTTCAGAAGAGGCGCGCGTCCGCCGACCGCGGCGTGCCAGTCCGCATAAAGCACATTCGCATATCCGTTGTGACGGAATGAAAAAGAAGTCTCTTTTGACAGATCCAGGCAAATATTCGCCTGAACAGATTCCGTGACTCCGTTTCTCTGATCGACATCAATAACCGTCATCCGCTCCGAAGGTCTTTTGATTCTGGTGTAGCGGTTCGTGAATGCGTAGGCGATGGAATCCGTACGGTACGCGCCGAGATAGCCGTTCATGCCGTATTCCTGATATTTTTCTCTTGCATCGTACGAGACTTCCGACTCCGGACATTTGAACGGCTTCTGATAGGAAACCGTCGTTGCATCGGAATAAACCCGGACCGACGGGCTTTTATGTTCCATCGGTCTGCCGGAATAGAGGAACGGAACCAGCATTTCCATCCAGTTGATATTATAGCCGCTGGAATCCGCCACGCCGCCGCTCGGAGTGATCCAGTCATCATATGCATCAATATACGCGTTGTGAAGCAGGGAAATCTGTTTCAGCTGACTGGTGCAGGAGATCGCCCGCGCCTTCATTCTTGCCTTGTTCAGCGACGGAAGAAGCATACCGGCAAGGATGGCAATGATCGCAATCGTAATGAGAAGCTCTATAAGGGTAAATCTTGCAGAACTTCTTCCTTTCCTCCAAAAAGCGGAGAGCTTTGCATTCATGATTAAAACCTTTCTTTTCCTGTTCGTTATCTAACTGTGCTGCAGATTACTGACCGATGCTGTTCCTGAAC
>ERZ1034880.564-NODE-564-length-10714-cov-21.211371_pt1 | contig 10714 bp, 10 predicted proteins | sample MGYA00520630_ERZ1034880 | MGnify/ENA primary metagenome ERZ1034880 (study PRJEB33766, sample SAMN09781725) | gut metagenome | biome: gut microbiome | host: Homo sapiens | place: Madagascar | study: EMG produced TPA metagenomics assembly of the PRJNA485056 data...
CGGGACGCAAGCACACGTTCCTGCCGCTCAACGGCATCACGCACATGACCAACGATGCGACGGTGGCGCGCAATCTATTGCTGCTGCAACGCGATTTCCTTGCCGACGCGTTGCGTTGAGCGAGCATGCGGTGCTGGCGGCCGCGTCGATTGCGGTCGCCAGCCTTTACAAAATAAAAACGCGTTTCCCTGCGAGACCGTGGATTGCCAAGTATCCGCGGGACCACAAGGAAACGCATGCCCTTCTCAGTAGGGAAGATAAAACGGTGCCAGACACCCTTGCAAGTCAGGGGGTACCACATTTGTGTAGTCCCCCTATACGGGATGTCATCACGCTTGGAACCGTTCGGTGACTGCGGGAGCGGTGTCGGGCATCGGCATCGGCAGATAGGCGAATAGCGTCCAATCGCCATCATGAAGCGTTGTGGTGAGCGTGCCGCCATATGATTCAAGCTGCTTGCCGAAGTATGCGAGGCCATGGCCTCCCGAGAGCGAGCCGCCGTTCTGCTTGGTTTGCGTGAGATTGATTTGCGTGATTTCAATGGCGTTCGGCTTGAGCATCACCGACAGGTCGACTTTGCTGCCAGGTTGGGCATGCCGTGCGATGTTGGCGTAAATCTCCCGGAGCAGATCGTTGGCGAGTTTGGCCATGGTTGGTGAAGCGCTTGGTTTGCCGCCTGCCACATGGTTGACGGAGGTGATGTCGAATCCAAGCGTGCGCAGACGCCGATCGCCGTTATTCATGGTGGTGTCGAGCAGGTCGGCGAGGGCTCTGCCATCATCGTCCTCGTCGAGCGATGTGACATCCATATCCAATTCATCGATGACGCGGTGCACATTGGTCAAAGCGGAACGGACATAGTCATTGATTTGGTTCCAATCCTTGGCGTCCGATTCGTTTGTGTTGATATCCGCGCCGGCGTGCCGTTGCGCCACGAACACCGCCGCGGACAGGTCTCCGGTCACGGCGTCATGGATGGCTTCGGCAATGCGGTTGCGGCTTTCCATCTCCCGCAGTCTTGCCTTGGTCTGCTCGGCCTCCATACGGCTGTTCGTGGTTGTTTCATTCCAACGCAATGCGCAGCCGAACAGGGCCACCATGCCCAGCATGGCGATGATGGACACGGGGTTGGTGTTGGTCTGATTGCGCACAAGAGCATTGAACAGCTCATCCAGCGTGAAGAACGCGAACAGCAGCAACGCGACGAGATTGCTGGTTTCGAACGACAGCAGACCCAGCGCGTACAGGATGCCCGGCAACGAGTTGGCGTTGGTTCCGGGTATGCAGTATGAGCCGAATTCGGCAATCATCAGGAACAATGCCGACGCGGACTTCGGGAACAACGTGGAAAGCAGTAGCAGCACTATCGCCACGATGTCCCAAGCCAGCATGAGTGGGGTGCGCGGTGGAGTGTACGCCATGCACGCCAATATCCAGCATGTGGTGATGATCATAAGACCCGTGCGAATCGGATGCCACAGATTCGGGTGGTCAGTGCGCATGCGTATGCGCCAGGAACGGAATCTCGCGCCGAGTTCAGACAGCATGGGACCTCACCCACAATGCCACCGCTTGACGGGCCGTCTTGCAGTTGAGCTTTTTGAGGATGCTTTGCATATGCTTGCGGACAGTGCTTTCAGAAATGTCCAGTTGCTCGGCAATCTCCCTATCCAACAGACCGTCCGCGCACAGGGAGATGATTTGCTCCTCGCGCACAGTGAGCTGCGGTGAGGTCTCGTCCTCACGGCTGATGCGCAGATTGGCCAAGGCGGGGGATTCGAAGCCTTCCATCACACTGCCGCCGCAGAGTCGTTCGATGGCTTGGGTCAGCTGGTCTGAGTCCTCTTTGCTGATGAGCCCTTGCGCTCCGGCCTCCATCAGCTTGTCGCGGTAGCTTCTGATGGAGAAGCTGGTGACGCCGAGGATTGGCAGATGCCTGTCCACCAGACGGATACGACGGCATGTGGCTGGCCCCTGCAATCCTTCCATGGACATGTCGAGAATAAGCAAACTGAGATTGTTGCCAGTCTCCTGGCACCGTTCGATTGCTTCATTGCCGGATGTGGCCGTCCACACCACGTAGGCGGTGGGTACCTTGGCTTCGATGAGATAGCTCAATGATTCCAACGCGCGCGGATCATTGTCGACCAGCGCGATGCGATGGATTTTGGGCACCAGGCCAGACGTGTACTGAGCGCTCATTACTTCCCGCACAGCCACTGCAACAGTGGAGGGCAGTCGATGACGTACACGTCGGATGGCGTCGTGTCATCGGCGGCGTACGCGGTCGTTGCCGGAGCTCCGGCGATCAGCATGGTAAGTGTCATAAGCAGTGATGCGATTCTCATGCTGCCATTGTACGGGGATATGGTTCCAAGCTGTTCTGCGCGCGAATGTTCCGCGATTCCGGTAACTGAGGAGGTGCCGTGCACGTGGGTCGGATAGCCAGATACCCGGTCTGCAATCCCGATGCGGATGTTGCTGGAATTCTTCCCAATCCGCTATCCGTTCCTACCGTTCCCGCACGCCATTGACGCGATACACGCGGCCATGGCCGGGTTAACGGCAACGATTGTTGGATCGACCTCGACGCTTGCCGTGACATCCGACGCGGTATCCACGAGGGTGTCCGTCATATGGGAATCCTTATGATGGGAATATGACTTTCACGCTTATCGACGAGGCTCATTACGACGCCGAGATGGACGGCACGGTACTACCCGCGCTGGACGCCTGCATGACGGAAGGCTGGATGGAGTCGGCCACCGTCGATTGGAACGGCGACGCGTTGCCCAAGCTGGACCGTCCCGGGCGGCTGCACTACTGCTGCTACGACGCGCACAAATTCGACGTGCTGCGTGAGGACGGCGCTTCGGGCATCTTCCGTGGCGTGGTGGTCATCTCGCACGGATTCACCGAATTCGCCCGCAAATACAGCGAGATGGCATGGTACTTCCTGCTGTCCGGCTATTCCGTATGCATCCTCGAACACCGCGGGCACGGCCATTCCGCACACGACGTGAGCAATCCCAGCCTGGTGTGGATCGACGATTGGCGTCGGTACGTGGCCGATTTCGCAGCCTTCGCCGACACTGTGGGCCGCGAATACGCGTGCGGCGAGCCACTGAACCTGTACTGCCATTCGATGGGCGGCGGCATCGGCGCGGCCGTGATGGAACACTATCCGAGCCTGTTCGACAAGGCCGTGCTGTCCGCACCCATGATCGCCCCCGTCGTCGGCATGCCGACATGGATCGCACGCATCGCTACAGGTGCGTTGTGCGGCTTGGGATTCGGCAAAGCGCGCGTATTCGGTCACACCGATTTTTCCCCCGAACTCGATCTCGACGAGCATAAGGGCGCGTCCGAGGCGCGCGTTCGCTGGTTCCACAAGCAGCGCGTCGACGACGTGGCATGCCAGACCAACGCGGCCACGTTCGAATGGGCGCATCAGGCGATGGCATTGTCTCGAGCCGTACTCAAACCGGACATGTGCGGCGCAATCGAAACCCCGATGCTGCTGTTCCAAGCCGGACGCGACATTTGGGTGCTCAACGGACCGCAGGACGATTTCGTGGAACGCGTGCGCGAAGGTGGCGGATCAATCGAAAAAATACGGTACGGCAAGTCGTTGCACGAGATCTTCTCCATGCCGAACACGGTGGTCGGACCGTATGTGAACAAGATTCTCGACTTCCTCAGCGCGCCCGCGGACAGTCTGTGAGCGGCTGTCACTGCAAGACACATGCGGCGTGTACGGTGTGCGATGAGCGAACAGTGAAGGGGAAGGAGCCGCAGTGGCGGAAAAAACGTTCGAACGCACGCCGAAAGACCTGATTATCGGCATTGCGATGACCCTGTGCGGCGGCGTGCTGTGGGGCGTCAACGCCACCGTCTCCAAAATCCTCATGGGCACGTACCACGCCTCGCCGCTGTGGATCGCATGCGTGCGCGAACTGGCAGCCGGCGTGCTTTTCCTCACCTGCTCGGCCATCATGACGCCGAAACTGCTTACCGGCGCGCTACGCGATCGCAAATCATATCCGCGGCTGCTGGCCACCGCCATCATATGCGTGCTGCTGGTGCAGGTCGCCTACCTCGAATCGATCAACTGGACCAACTCCGGCACCGCGACCGTGCTGCAAAGCCTGAACCTGCTGTTCGTCTTGGGGGTCGTATGCCTGCGCGGGCGGCGACTGCCCGGCGTACGGGAAGGCATCGGCGTGGCGCTCGCCTTCGCGGGAACCGTGCTGATTGCGACCGGCGGCGACTTCACCACGCTGAAACTGCCGTTGGTCGGCCTGATTTGGGGCGCTATCAACGCGGCGTCCACGGCGGCCATGGTGTTTCTTCCGGTCAAGCTCATCGAACGTTGGGGCAACTTCACCGTCAACGGCATCGCGTTCCTGATTTCCGGGCTTGTGCTGCTGCCATTCGTGAAGCCGTGGGCCACGGCGCCGCAGTTGGATTGGCTGGGTGTGGGGCTGATGGCGTTCACCGTGATCGGCGGCACATTCGGCGCGTTCTGGCTGTATATGGCCGGCGTGGTGCGCGTGGGCTCGATGCGCGCCACCATGCTCGGCACCAGCGAACCGGTCATGGCCACGATTTCCGCGGTGGCATGGACGGACGCGGTGTTCGAACCGACCGATTTGGTTGGATTCGTGATGATTCTCATCATGGTGTTTTTGGTGCGTTAAGTGCCGTGACGGGCGTTGCTTTTCGGGCGGCGGCGTGCGGACAAACAAAAAAGCCGGACACCCACTTACTGGCGTCCGGCTTCGCTTTGCTTAGCGATTACCGTGACTTACGACGTGCGAATATGACGTACGGCAGCTGGAAATCAGCCTTCAATCGCAATCTGATGCTTGGGCTCAACCTGCTGCTGCGCTTCGGGCTTCGGCATTTCCAGGCACAGGGTGCCGTCCTTGTAGCTGGCGTGAATGTCGGAATCCTTCACGTCCTCGCCAACGTAGAAGCTACGAGAGCAAGAGCCGGCGTAGCGTTCGCGACGCAGCCAGCGGCCGTTGTCGTCCTTGTCCTCGTGCGAGCTGTTGCGATGCGCGGAAACGGTCAGATAGCCGTTCTGCAGGTCCAGCGAGATGTCGTCCTTCTTGAAGCCAGGCATGTCGATGTCGACCATGTAGCCCTTGTCGGTCTCACGCACATCGGTGCTCATCATGCCTGCGGACATGTTCGGATCGCATGCGGCTGCGCGGTCCATGTTGCGCCAACCCTCGAAGAACGGATCGTCGAACAGATCGGAGAACATCGTGTCATTCATCAAAGCCGGAAACATTGCCATAATCGGTACTCCTTAAGCAAATGCGCGTTCTGTGCGCGGAGTAATGCGGCTTGGCAGCCGGCCGTGCGATTATCGCTGCGGCGTCACCATCCAGCGAGACCGGCGACCGGGTTCGTTGCCGCATCCGGAACCCTCCCGGGCTCCTGACCTTGACCTTTCACTTCACCCAACTCTTCCGTGTCCTGCTCATTCCGCGATTATGCTCACAGTGAAATACCGGGAAATGCTTGCGATTGCGTGCGCGGAAAAGTCGTACGGCGAATTTCGTTTTTCTTCAGAATCGGACGCATGGGATTGGTCTGCAATGCGTTACGTATCTGTTTTTCCAACCGGTCACGTGAAGTGTGGTTTTGGGTGGCTATGTGTTCGATTCTGCCGAATTGGTTATTCGGATTGTGTTTTCTGGAATCGGACATTTGTGGTGCTGGTTTTGGGTTTGGATGTCCGTTTGTCTGTTTCTGCTGAGATAGCTGGGCTTTCGGCGCATTTTTAGTACTTTTTTGTCACATTTCATACGTTTTGGATAAAGCAAAAGGGCTGGAATCGTTGGATTCCAGCCCTTTTCGGCCCGTGCGAGCGGGGGGAGTTGAACCCCCACGAGCATACACTCACTGCCACCTGAAGACAGCGCGTCTACCATTCCGCCACGCTCGCAGACAATCGACTAATTTACACCTTTACTATCTGTGGCACAAATCGGCGTGTCGCACCGCCGTATTCGCAAAGCGAATGCACAAAGCGGTGCGACACGAGGAGGGAGGAGGCCCTGTGGACCTCCAGACGATGGAGCCATCCTTTGTTCAAAAAGCCGCGTTTGCGTAGCAAATGCTCAAGCCCCGCGACTTCCATCCAGCTCCTCTGGCTCAGCCCTTCGAACCGTTCTCGTAGAACTTGGCGAGTGTCTCGTCGCGGAATTCGTTGAAATAGCCGCCGTCGATCGATGCGCGGATATCGTCGAGCAGCTTCACGAAGAAGTGCTCGTTGTGGATCGTCGCCAGCGTGAAACCGTTGAATTCGCGGGCGCGCAGCGCGTGGTCCACGTATGCGCGCGAATAGTGCGTGCAGGTGTAGCAGTCGCAGTCCTCCTCAAGCGGACCGAAATCGTGCTTGAACTGCGCGCGCTTGATGTTGTAGCGTCCGTGACGCGTGAAAATCGCGCCGTTTCGGCCGCAACGGGCGGGCGCCACGCAATCGAACGTGTCGCCGCCGTTCTCCACGCAGGCGAAGATGTCGTCCACCGCGGCGATGCCGAGCACATGGCGCGGACGGCTTTCCGGCATCGCGTCACAGATCCAGGCGCAGGTGTCGCCGATGATGTGCTTCTCAATCGCGCCGCCGATGCCGACGCCGTCGAAATCGAGCGAAGCGATCTGTTCGGCGGCATGCCTGCGCAGATCCTCGTAATTCGCGCCCTGCACTACGCCGTAGAGCGCCTGATACGGCTTGCCGAGACGTTCCTCGGTAAGCCGCTTGTGCTCGGCCACGCAACGTTGCGCCCAGCGGTAGGTGCGTTCCACGGAACGTTCCTGGTAGCCGCGGGTGTTCATCAGCGTGGTCAGCTCGTCGAAAGCGAACATGATGTCGGCGCCGATCTTGTGCTGGATGCCCATCGAGATTTCGGCGGAGAAACGGTGCAGCGAGCCGTTGAGCGGCGACTTGAACGTCACACCGTCCTCGTCCACGAACGCGAGCCGCTCCTTGCCTTCCGCGATCACGTCGTCCGACTTCATGCCGGTGACGTCCATGGCGAGCGTCTTCTTGAAGCCCGCGCCGAGTGACAGCACCTGGAAGCCGCCGGAATCGGTGAATGTCGGACCGTTCCAATTCATGAATTTGGCGAGTCCGCCGGCTTCGTCGAGCACCTGCTCGCCGGGGCGTTCGTACAGGTGGAACGCGTTGGACAGCAGGCATTGCGCGCCAAGATCCTTCATGGTTTCGGGCAGCACGGCCTTCATCGCGGCCTGCGTGGCCACCGGCACGAACGCCGGGGTGTGGATGTCGCCGTGGGGGGTGTGGATGATGCCGGTGCGGCCGTAGCGCGCGCCGCCGCGCCCCTTGCCGTCAGCCGCATCTGGCAGGCGGGTTTTCTGCTCAAAGTAAAATGCGTCGCGGCGGCCGGGCTTGCCGGGTTCCGCGCCGCGGGGATGTTCGATAAGGTTTTCGGTCGATGCCGCGCTGGTCGTGTTGCCTGCTGCGTCGTGCGTTGCGCGGGCTGCCGCGTTGGCCGCTGAGGTCTCGTGCGCCACCGCGCCGGTCTGTGGTTCGTTCAAGCTTGTCATGCTCTCAACTGTATGCGATAGCGCCGATTGCCGCGGTGGCGCCATCGGCGGTCGACGGTGGCATCGTATGGAGCAAACTGCCAAGCGATTCGATTGCTACTTTCAACAAACATTCAGGAAACTTCCAGAGCAGGTATCTTTACTCTTAGATAGCAGTTCGAGCGGCACGATTGCTGACCATGTTGAATGCCGCGAGACGAATAAGGAGCAACAATGGCTGAAGATAATAGCGATCAGAACATCGCCCAGCCGCAGGATGGCACGCAGCAGACCGCGCCGCAGACGCCGAGCGAGAACGTCGCCGACGAAGCACAGACTTCCGTTACCGAACCGATTGCAGCGCCGAACGCGGGCGAGCAGCCCACCACCGCCCTTCCTACCGTGGACGCGGCGGATGGCACGGCAGGCAATACCGCTGACGATACGCCGGATTATGCTTCCGCTGCCGGTGAACGCACGGTGATCAACAACGCGACGCAGGATGCGCCGACCGAACAGTACCGTCCGGCGCCCGAATACGGCGCGTACGGTCCGGTGCCGACGCCGCCGGCTGGCGATGCCAGCGGCCAGACCGCCCAGCAACCGCAGTACGGCGCGCAGCAGCAGGGCCAGCCGCAGGACAACCGTCCGTCGTTCTTCGGCGCTTTCGGTAACCCGTATACGACCGGCAATCAGCGGAACAATGGCAATCCGTTCGGCAATCCGTTTGGCGGCTCGTCCGCGCAGAACGGCGCGCAGCAGAACAATCAGCAGCAGCCGCAGTACGGCGCGAACATGCCCCCTGCGGGACCGGGCAACCGCAATCCGTTCGGCGCTCCGGGGCAGGGCTTCCCGAACCAGCCGAACCAGACGCCGGTCGTCACCAAGCAGAAGTCCGGCATGACCAGCCATGTGGTCACCGCCGTTGTGGCCGCACTGGTGTCCGGCGCGCTGTGCCTCGGCGTCGGCTTCACCGCGATCACCAACGGTTGGGTGCATGTGCCGACCTCCAGCTCGCTGTCCGACGTCAAGTCCAACACGTCCGGTTCCGGTTCCGCCAAGGCGAAGTCCGGTACGGCGGTCGATTGGACCGCGGTGGCCAAGGAAGTGTCCGATTCCGTGGTGGCCATCGACGTGGCGACCAGCGACGGCGAAGCCAAGGGCTCCGGCGTGGTGATCAGCGACAAGGGCTATATCGCCACCAATAACCACGTGATTTCCGGCGCGCAGCAGATTCAGGTGACGCTCGCCAGCGGTGCCGTCTATTCCGCGAAGGTGGTCGGCACCGACACCACCACCGATTTGGCCGTGATCAAGCTCGACAATCCGCCGAGCGATCTGAAAGTCGCGGAATTCGCCGATTCCGACAATCTCGCCGTCGGCGAGGCCGTCATGGCGATCGGCAATCCGCTCGGCTACGACGACACCGTCACCACTGGCATCGTGTCCGCGCTCAACCGTCCGGTGACCGTGACCGATGATGACAACAACGCCATCGTCACCAATGCCGTGCAGATCGACGCCGCCATCAATCCCGGCAACTCCGGTGGTCCGACTTTCAATGCGGCTGGTCAGGTGATCGGCATCAATTCGTCCATCGCCTCCACTGCGAGCTCGTCCGGTACTGCCGGTTCGATTGGTATTGGCTTCGCCATCCCGTCGAACCTTGTCAAGCGCGTGGCCAACGAAATCATCGACAATGGTTCCGTGAAGCATGTGGTGCTCGGTATCACCATCAAAAGCGCTACGGTCGAAGCCGACGGTGTGACCCGTGGCTGCGCCCAGGTGCAGGCCGTGACCGACGGTGGCCCGGCGTCCAAGGCCGGCGTGAAGGCCGGCGACTCCATCGTGGCGTTCAACGGAAAGGCAGTGAACAACAACTACTCGCTGCTCGGTTACGTGCGCGCCTCCGCCATGGGAGACAAGGTGAAGCTGACCGTTGTGCGCGGCGGCAACACCATGGATCTCGAAGTGACGCTCGACCAGGAAGAGACCAAGACGAACTCCTCCAACAAGCGGGAACAGCGTCAGCAGAACAACGACAACGACGATAACGGCAACGGCCAGAATGGCGGCAGTCAGAACGGCCAGAATGGCGGTAACGGCAACAACGGCGACGGCGGTGGCCTGTTCGATCCGTTCGGTCTGTGGTAAAGCCGGATGCGCGGCATCGTACGGCAACGTACGGTGTGCGGCGTTCATGCCGACAGCGATACGGGTGGCTGCCACCCGATAGGCTGACGGCGAAGTCGCAACCGCAATCCGCGTAATCGCGGAAAACGCTGAACAAGCCGAAAAACGGCGGAAAACAAGGGCTGTGCGAGCAATCGCACGGCCCTTTTCGTATGCGCGGAACACGCGCGACGAACGGAAGCACACGCAAACGGCCGCGGCAATCGCAATGCTCTGTTATGCTGGAAATATCTTTTTACGCCGTGTATCGATGGTCCGCGCAGGCGGGGCGCCGATGGGTTAACAAGGCGTCCGATACGAGCGTAAGGAGATTCTCATGCGTAGAATCATTTCCATTTGCAAAGAAGTTCCGCTGCTGCCGATCGCCATCATTGCCGCGATTCCGTTGGCATTGCTGGGTTCGTGGCGTCCGTGGGAGGCCGCTGGCGTCTCGCTGACTTTCGGACCGTTCAATCCGGGCGTCGGACAGTGGATCGTGATCGCGCTGGTCGTGTACACGATTGTGGTGACTGTGATCGGCATGATTGACGATTTGCGGCACGGTCACGTCGGTGTGGATTTGCTGGCCGTCATTGCGATTGCGTCGACGGTGGCGGTGCAGGAATACTGGGCTGCGTGGGCCGTGGTGCTGATGATTTCCTCCGGCGAGGCGATTGAGGAATTCGCACAGTCGAAGGCGGAAAGCAACCTGACCGCGTTGGTGGACGCGGCGCCGCGGACCGCTCATGTGGTGACCTTGCCGGGCGTGCGCGGTCATGTGCATACGACCGGTGGCGAGCATGCGGCGGACGTGACGGAGGGTGGGTTCCGCAAGGTTGCCGGGGCTGGTGATTCCGGTGTTGGCGGTTCCGCTGCTTATGTGTCCGTTTCTGGTGAATCGGACAAACCTGGTACCAAGCCTTACGACGCGGCCGGCGAGCATTTCGAAACCGTTCCGGTCGACCAGGTCAAGCTTGGC
>ERZ1034880.568-NODE-568-length-10682-cov-3.663969_pt1 | contig 10682 bp, 10 predicted proteins | sample MGYA00520630_ERZ1034880 | MGnify/ENA primary metagenome ERZ1034880 (study PRJEB33766, sample SAMN09781725) | gut metagenome | biome: gut microbiome | host: Homo sapiens | place: Madagascar | study: EMG produced TPA metagenomics assembly of the PRJNA485056 data set...
GGTTTCAGGTGTTCTGGCGTTATGCGGATCAGGTTGAGGGGCATCTTGAGCCTGTCCGTCGTGAGATTATGCTCATTCTTCCGGATCTGCTTCTTGGAAAGTTATAAAACAAAGCGGGCCGCTTGAATCAGTCTCAGGCAGCCAGCTTTGTTTTTGGTCACATTTAAAAAATCAGTGCGAATGTGAGTGCGGCGAAGGCGGCGCCGGCAATTGGGCCGAGGACCGGGATCCAGCTGTAGGACCAACCGCTGTCGCGCTTCGTGCTCTTGAACGGGAGCAGGGCGTGCGCGATTCGAGGGGCAAGGTCTCTGGCCGGGTTGATAGCGTAGCCTGTGGCTCCTCCGAGTGACATTCCGATGGCCATAATCAGCATCGTGACAGGGAAGGCTCCGACAGTGCCGAGACCGATGTCCGCTGAGTTTCCAGGGGCGGAGAACATCAGGATGCAGAGCACCAGAAGCCAGGTCCCTACGAACTCACAAAAGAAATTCCTGCCAGGGTTGGAGATGGCCGGCATTGTGCAGAACGTCCCGAGTTTCGTGTCAGGATCCTCGGTCGCATCATAGTGATCCTTGTAAAAGGCCCACACGAGGCTGGCACCGAAGAAGCCGCCAAGCATCTGGGCGAGTATATAGCCGGGAACCAGGGTCCAGGAGAAAGTGCCGGCGACCGCAAGGCCGATCGAGACGGCTGGGTTGAGGTGGGCTCCTGAATATGGCCCTGCGATGAACACACCGCACATCACGGCGAAGCCCCAGGCCATTGTGACAACCGTCCAGCCAGCTCCTTTCCCCTTTGATTTTTCAAGACTTGTGCAGGCGCACACACCGTCACCCAAAAGGATGAGGACAAGAGTGCCGAGAAATTCGGCCAAAAATGGATTCATATTCGTAAGTCTAATTATTTCTTAGAAGGTGTTTTGATTTGTTTGTTTGAAGGTTTTTCACCTCAAAGAACATTTCAAACAAATCAAAACAACTTCTTGGTCAATGTTCTGCTGATGGCGTCGGCCCATCCGGTCTTGGCGGCTTTGACTGATGTCTCATCCATCTCCGGAGTGAAGACACGGTCTGACCGCCATTGTTTTTTTACTTCGTCAACGCTTTCCCAGAAGCCAACGGCAAGCCCGGCGAGACAGGCGGCTCCAAGGGCAGTGGTTTCGGTGACCTTCGGTCTGATGACTTTCGCTCCAAGAATGTCGGACTGGAACTGCATCATAAGATTGTTTCTTGAGGCTCCACCGTCAACCTTTAGCTCGCCAAGACGTATTCCGGAATCCTTCTCCATCGCCGCGACGATGTCCATTGTCTGGAAAGCTATGCCTTCGAGGGCGGCCCTGGCGATGTGTGCCGCAGTTGTTCCGCGTGAGATGCCGAGAATGCTGCCTCTTGCGTACTGGTCCCAGTACGGGGCTCCCAGTCCTGTGAGCGCCGGAACCAAATAAACACCGCCGTTGTCGGACACGGATGCGGCCAAGGCCTCGATCTCTGAGGAACTCTTGATTATCCCGAGGCCATCCCGAAGCCACTGAACCACGGATCCGGCCACGAAGATCGATCCCTCCAAAGCGTAGTTGACCTTGTCTCCTATCTTCCAGGCTATGGTGGCCAAGAGATTGTTATGCGACATTATCGGCTTCTCTCCTGTGTTCATCAAAAGGAAGCATCCCGTCCCGTAAGTGTTTTTCACGGAGCCCGGTTCGGTGCACATCTGACCAAACAGAGCGGCCTGCTGATCACCTGCGATGCCGGCCACAGGCACTTCACCGCCAAGCAGGTTTGTCTGGCCGTAAATCTCTGAGGAAGACTTCACCTGAGGCATCATCGACATCGGAATGTCAAGAATGTCAAAAAGTTCCTCATCCCACTGAAGGGTGTTGATGTTGAACAGCATCGTGCGTGAAGCGTTGCTGACATCTGTGACGTGCTCGTGGCCTCCTGTAAGATTCCACACGAGCCAGCTGTCCACAGTTCCGAAGCGCAGTCTCCCTTGCTCGGCGCGCTCCCTTGCACCCTGCACATTGTCCAGAATCCAACGGATCTTAGTCCCTGAGAAATAGGCGTCGATGATCAGCCCGGTCTTCTTGCGGATCAGCTCCGTCATCCCGGCCGCCTTTAGGGAATCACAGAAATCCGAGGTTCTCCTATCCTGCCAGACGATGGCATTGTAGATCGGCTTGCCGGTCTCGGCGTCCCAGACAATGGTGGTCTCACGCTGGTTGGTTATTCCGATCGCCGCGATGTCCGCTCCGCCAAGTCCCAGCGAAGTGACCGCCTCCGTCATCATCGCATATTCGGTCGCCCAGATCTCCATCGGGTTATGCTCGACCATTCCCGGTTTCGGGAAATATTGTGTGAACTCCTTCTGGCGCACGGCCTTGGCCTCGCCGTTCCTGTTGAAAACAATCGCCCTGGATGAGCTTGTACCCTGATCCAGGGCAATGATGTAGTCTCTCATATTCTTAAATCAGATATAATTGGTGTCTTTATTTCAGGAATATTATTCCGTTGAGGTGGATGCTCCTCGCATTTCCACCGTCGTTGTCGATTGAAATGTTGTTGGTAAAGAACACTCCGCCGTCTCCGTAGAAGTACAATGGCTTGCTGCCGTTCTCTTTATCAGCCTTGTCAATCTCACTCATCGGAATCGCCAGCATTACAGAATCCGCTGAGACCGTCACAAAGACAGTGTCGGCCAATGGCACAGAACCGTTGAAGTTGATGCTTTCAAAACGTGTGAACCCCTCAGGAATAACAGCCCCCCTGGCGTTGATCTCAATCCAGCGGAAGCCGTCAGCATCCACCGCGACCGTGTCCACCTGTCTCTTCTCCGCCCAAAGACCAAAGTTCCAGAATCCGACGGTCGTGTCCACTATCTCACGCACGACCTTCTCCGGGTATATTGTGTAGAGATATTCCATCTTCCGGTCTATCCCAACCACAGTCGCGGAATCTCCTGATTCCATTATCTCTGAATATCTTGCCGAGTCCAAAGGAAACCTGATGTCGGGGGAGTGAGAGGTCAGCGCTTTCTTCACATCGCTGACGAGACTCCTTCGGGACATAGCGGCGAAATTCTGTGGTCCGACGGACGAAAGAGCCGCAAGCGCGAGAAAGGACAGCGGAATCCACCGGAATCTTTTGGACTTGCTGACCGTCAGACCTATGCAGACCGCGTAACACCAGACGTTGAATAGGGCGAGGTAGAGACGCGGTGCGGTGATCCCATAATCAGTGATCCTTTTGACAATTCCCACAGTCATCAGCATAAGAAGAGGAAGGAATATGGCCGGCGACAGCCTGAGGGCCTTGCGGTCGAATCTCCATCTGTTCTCCTCCTTGCGGAATTGCACCGGATAGATCAGGAATATCATCAGCACCAGGCAGAGCATAGACACTGTCACAAGCGTTGAGACCCATCCGCGAGGCAGATTCCATTCAAAAAGGATCTTCACGGCATAGGCGTAGAGCGTCAGGACGTAAGCTCCTAAAAGAGGAAACAGCAGGTAGTTGATAAGGCCGAGACCCGTCTTTCCGGGACGATCGGTGTCATACCTCCCCTTGGTTGGAATCAACTGCATAAACACCATTGGCGCGATGAATATCATACTTACCCAGAAAATGTCTGCGAACGCTTTCCATCCGATCTCAAGCCCGAAGAGCATATTGAACGCAAGAACGAGCAGATCCAGTCCTCCGGCAAAAAGCAGTCCGACCACAAAAGCGGTCGCGGTCGCGGCCGAGCAGTCGATGATATGGTTCCAAAGCCCCGTGTCATTGTCGGATTTTTGCTTGACCGGGGCGATGAATATTCCGGAAACGATGATCCACACAAGGGTGGCCGCGGCATTGGTCCAACCCGGGTCCAACGGCCAGTTCTGACGGAACGTGAGGCATATTCCGAGCCATAGAACATTGATGGCAAGAGCCCAAAGCGGTTTGACGGGGTGTTCCTCGCCCTTTCTCCAATCCGTGAGCGCAAGTTTGACCGCCAGATTCAGAAGACCTGCGGTTATCGTCCAGAACATCAGGAAGAAAGAGTCTTTCCCTTCGATTTTGTCTTCCGAATGGACCAACACGACCGCCAGAATTGCCGCCGCTCCCATAAAGCAAGCCGAGACCGGGAATCTCTTGAAAGTACCTGCCGCTTTCCGGCATAGGTTCTTGAATGTGGTTTTGAATGTCATACTTTTTAATTCTCCGCCTACAAATATAGTCTTTTTTCAGAAACGATGTCCTTTCGGGCGCATAGACCTGTTCCGCACACGGGAGCATTCAGTCTTGCCGATAAATCAGCAATATTTTGGAATATATTCATTATCTTGCGGAGGTAAAGAAAATTCTTAGCAGGTATGAAACGGAATATTCAGTTATTGTTTTGTCTGATTGCAATAGGAATGCTGTCATCCATAGCTATTGACGCTTCCGCACAGCAGGCTCTTTGGAGCGGGGCGCAGGTGGTGTCCCCTCAAATCAATGATGACAACACGGTGACTTTCAGGTACTCCGGCCCGAATGTCATTAGGGTTCAGGTGACCGGCGACTTCCTTCCGCCACAGAAAATCAGCACTCCGAACGGTGAGTTCGAGGTGCCGGGCATCGCTGAACTGACCCAAAATCAGAACGGTGTCTGGGAATATACCAGTGCCCCTCTTGAGCCGGAACTGTACAGCTACTCCTTCATAGTGAACGGCCAGCGTATGAACGACCCGTCGAATGTCTATCAGATAAGGGATGTGGCCACGGTCACGAGCATATTCATTGTCGGCGGCGGACAGGCTGATCTTTACGAGGTGAATGATGTTCCGCACGGGACGGTGGCAAAGGTTTGGTACGACAGCCCGTCCCTTGGGATGAGGCGCAGAATGACGGTTTATACCCCGGCAGGTTATGAGGAAAGCGGCAGGACCAGATACCCGGTGCTGTACCTGTTGCACGGAATGGGCGGGGACGAACAGGCGTGGATGGAGCTCGGCCGCGCCTCCCAAATCCTTGACAACCTCATCGCTCAGGGCAAGGCGAAGCCGATGATCGTGGTGATGCCGAACGGAAACGCCTCACAGGAGGCGGCTCCCGGCGAGACCTCCAACGGCCTAGTCCAACCGCGGTTCAACCTCCCGAAGACAATGGACGGCACCTACGAAACCTCTTTCCCTGAAATCATTGAATATGTTGACTCTCACTATCGTACAATCCGCAAAAAGGAGGCGCGTGCGATAGCCGGCCTGTCTATGGGAGGATTCCATTCCCTCCACATATCAAAGGAATATCCCGGCACTTTCTCGTACATCGGCTTGTTTTCCGCCGCCATATTCCCGGAAAAGGAATCTTCTGTCTATGAAGACTTTGACGGCAAATTGGCGAAACTTTTCGCCACAAAGCCGGCCCTCTTCTGGATCGGCATCGGCAAGGATGATTTCCTCTACAAAGCCAATACCGACTTCCGCAGGAAACTTGATGCCGCTGGTTATGAATATACCTACGTAGAGTCCGCCGGCGGCCACATCTGGCGCAACTGGCGCGTCTATCTCAGCCAGTTCACCCCGTTGCTGTTCAAATGACAAACCAGCTTGAAGTGAATCACCTATGGGGGCGGCCTGAGAGATTGGACCGGGCCTCTTTATTATTGAAATGTAACAAATGATGAATATGAGCGCACTTTCAGTTCTCTTTATAGTTCTCCCGATCCTGGCGGTATCCTTTTTCCACACGTTAGAGGTGGCGTTCACCGCCAAGCGATGGGTGGGGCGGCATTGGGTGTCCTTGATGAATGAGCACCCAAATTTATTGAATATCCTCTTCCGCCTTTCCGGAATGAATATGTCAGCGTTAGTCATTGCCGCCGCTGTCGGTTTCCTTGCGGTTCTCCTCTCAACCGCCGCATTGTTCGTAGGCGGCTTATGGACCGAACGCATCTGGGCGACAGTCTTTATGGCATATTCAGTGTGCTCCCTGATCAACATCGTCCGTGCCGTGATTCTAAAAGCTTATGTCCCCGGACTGGTGACCGCAATAATCTCCGTCCCGCTGATCGCCCACACCACCTATTCACTTTCCATCGTCTGGCCCTGCTGGGAAATGCTCTTGTTCGGCATCCTCGGCCTTGCCATTGCCGTCGCAGGTCTTTTCATTGCCCAGCGTATAGGGTAGCTTTCCACCACTATTTCGGCATCACAGAGAGAAGCTTCTCGTAACTATCAACACAATCGTATCTGACATCAGCGCCGCTCAAGTTGTTGAAAAGAGCCCGGGCGCAGTCTATCTTTGCCTTAAAGATAATCGAGGACATTCGAGAAAATTGCTTAAATATGCAGCATAAATCTTTTGAAACAATGGCTAAAAAGGAAGAGTTGACGACAGTTATGCACGCCGAACTGATGAATGGCGAAAAGACTCGTGAAGAACTGACAATCTGGGCTGTGAAGGGTGCTATGCGCAGAGGGCTCTCAAAAGAGGAAGCCTGCAAGCGATATGGCGTTACCATAAGCGAGTTCGAGGGGGATATATGAAACTTACTTCTTCCCAGAGAGGTAACCCTTAAAATAAGCGACTGACTGCTTATCTGTCAAATCTATCTCTCCAGCCCCATCTTCGCCCATCATAAGATCTTTGCTCCATCCGTCCTGACACGGCTGCCCCGCAAAGACAGCCACCATACTCACCACCGCGTCAGTCTGGTATCGTTGTATCTTGAAGTTGAATTTCATTGTCCATCTATTTATTCCAATATGATCCAAATACCTCGTGTTGTCCCTTGACGTTTCAGTATTCCGGATTCTTGCAAACCTTTGAGTGCCTCTCGAGTTTTACGGTCGCTAATATTAAGTCTATCAGATAATTCCTTTCGAGAAATTGATGGGTTTGACTTTATGAGAAATAGTATTTGACTATTCAAATCAATTTGGATCGCATTTGGATCATTTGGATCATTTGACATAAATGGATTAGCTATCAGATTAGCTCTGAACATAAAATCATCCTGCCTGAAAACAGGACTTGGCCATCCACCTTCTTCCAACTCCCTATACATTCTGTCAACACCCTCACCAAACTCACGAATGAACTCGTATTCTTTCATAAATGAGGCAATCTTAGGATTTCGTGAGAAATGAGTTGTCCGCATATTATGCAGTCTGACCCTTCCTGGAAGGATTCCCGGGCTTTCCACTGTGAAATGATCGTCGAACAATTTTATTTGTATGTCCGTTCCGAGTATGGAATAATCCCTGTGTGCCACCGCATTCACAATTAACTCAGTCCAACAAAATTCCGGATATTCTGGTTTTGTCACGAACAGAGCGTTTGAGGCAAGATAAGTCCGCTCTTTTATTTGCGTCTTTACATAAGCTATGGCAGATTGAGTAATTTCGAGGATCCTTCCTTTGAATGTAACATCTTTTTTTGCTGTAGTAATGATGTCTTAGCATTGGTCGGACGTGGAACTTCAGAATGTTTTTTGTAAGTTTACGGAAAATTGTATGAGATAATGAATATCGTGCGTAAGATTTTCGTGATTGTGGCTGCCGCTATCTGCATTGCGGTCACGGCGTGCTCCGTGAAAACAGTTGAGGTTCCTTTCGATCCGAATGTCGAGGACTACACTCCGATTGTTGTTGAAATCCTGAAGTCACATCCTGAGGGCAATCTTAAAATCCGTTTCGGAAAAGGGCTATATCCGTTCTACCCGGAGCAGGGGGCGCGGGAGTTCCTGACGCTGTCAAATAACGACAGCGGTGACAAGCGCGTAGCCTTCCTGATCAAGGACATGAGGAATGTCACGATCGAAGGCGACGGCTCCGACTTCATGTTCCACGGGTGCATGGTGCCGTTCGCCGTCAAGGGGTCGTCCAATGTCACGATCGAGGGTGTGTCTGTCGATTACGACTATCCTTGGACGTTCGAGGGGACGGTACTGTCGAACGATTCGGTGGCTAGAAGCTTCACGGTCAAGGTGTTGCCTGACACAAAGTATAGGATCGAGGGCGACAGGCTGTTTTTCGGAGGCTATGACTGGGAATATGCGATGGGGGAGAGTATCTTGTTTGATCCGAAGACCCACAGGCCGTACTACAACACCTGCGCTTACGACCACGGCTATTGGTCCGGTGAGATGGGGGCTCGGGAGATAGGCGATGGCGTCATCGAATTCACCCGCCTCAGCGCGAGGAATGTGCCGCCGGTCGGAAGCGTTTGGGACGACAAAGGACCTACCGGACTGAACAGACGTTTCCCGGCGATGGCTGTGCTGTCATCCAAGAATATAAACATAGAGGATGTCCACATCTACCGGAGTGGCGGAATGGGACTGATCGCTGAATATTCTGAGAATATCTCGGTGAAAGGTTTCTCGACGGCCGCTCACGAAGGCTCTCCGAGGATGGTGACCACTTCCGCGGATGCCACGCACTTTGTCAGCTGCAACGGAAAGATTACGATAGAGGACAGCCAATTCGAGAGTATGCTCGACGATGCCGCCAATATTCACGGAATATATATGCTTGTGGATTCGGTGCTGTCAACTAATATTTTACGGGCGCATTTCGGTCATTTCCAGCAGGTTGGCAACCAATTCGCTGACGCTGGAGACAAGATCAGTTTTGTGGACAAATCCAACCTCCGTCCTATAGGTTCCGGAGTGATTAAATCTATCGACAAATCCGACCGGAAAGCCTATCTTATCGAGACGGACTTTGATCTGACCGGAGTCGAGAACCCGACGAATATCGCACTTGAGAACCTTTCCCGTGGAGCGGACGTGACCATCAAGAACTGTACCGTCCGTTACAACAGGGCCAGAAGCCTGCTGCTTTCGACCTACGGCGACGTGCTGGTTGAAAACAGCGATTTCGCATCCCAGATGGCCGGAATCTGCGTCAGCGGTGACGCCAACTTCTGGTACGAGTCCGGCAGGACAAAGAACATCGTGATTAGGAACAATAAGTTCACGGATCTGGCCATCGGCGCGAACGGCCCGCAGGCCATCCTCCAGATCGATCCCGAGATCCCGACCAAGACAAGGGGCAACGACTTCCACTACCACAACAGCGTGACCTTCACCGGCAACACGGTGTCAACCTTTGACAGTCAGATTGTCTATGCCAGAAGCGTCGGGAAGCTCGACATCTCTGACAACATATTCATTGATTCCAAGTCTTATGCGCCGCTGTTCCCTGGGCAGCCGGTTATCGATGTGCAGTTCTGCGGTGATGTGACCATCAAGGGAAATGACTTCTCCAAATGGAAGCCTGATGCCGAGATCAGCGTACACGATTGCGTCAAGGTTGAGAATGATTCCAATCTTCCTGTAACAGACAAACCGAATCCTTACCGTGAGCGGAATTGGTAAGGGTCCGGTTCGCTAAGATATTTTCGGGACGGCCTACTTTTCAGAGGATGCCGTCCCTTTTGATTTGTCTTCCTCTTGTGAAGCTTCGTCAGTCTTCTGCGCCCCGTCCTTGTACTTGAACCTACGGATCTTATGAGTGGCCGTCTTCTCGAAGTTGTCCTTCATCGCCTCGACCTCGCCGATTTTGGACTGCTTGCTGACGTGCTTGTTGACATATTCAAGAACTGCCTGCTTCATCGACTGGAGGTTGTCGAAGAACTTGTCCTCGCGCTCCTGGTTCCAGTCGAGCACATTGTCGTCGAACTTGACGAGGGCGACCAGCTTGCCGTTCCTCTCGACCACAAGTGACTCATTCACACCGCTGAAGGTGTTGATCACCTGCTCGATCTCCTCAGGGTAGATGTTCTCGCCCGAAGGACCCACGATCATATTCCCGAGCCTTCCCTTGATGTAGTAGCGGCCCTTGGAATCCTGGCACGCAAGGTCGTTGGTGCGGAACCAACCGTCGTCGGTGAGCACTGAGCGTGTCCTTTCCGGGTCGCGGTAGTAGCCCAGCATCACATTGTCACCCTTGGCCACGATCTCGCCCTCTCCGGTCTCCGGATTGACGTTCTGCAACTTTACCTCTACATTATAGGCAGGGACTCCGATTGAGCCGACCACGGTCTTGCCCACACAGGCGTTTGTGATCAGCGGAGCCGTCTCGGTCAGGCCGTAGCCGATCGCATAGGGGAATCCGGCCTTGTTGAGGAAATCCTCGACGGTCGGATCCAGCTTTGATCCTCCGATGCCGAAGAACTTCAGCTTGCCACCGAAGGATGCGTAGAGTTTCTTCCCGATGAGCCAGTATAGGAGTCTCGGCGTGTGTCCCTTCATCCAGGAAAGCACGCGGCTCTTCTCCACCGTCGGAACCACGCTGTTCTTGTAGACCTTCTCGATGATCAGCGGCACGGAGCACATGATGGTCGGCTTGACCTTCTTCATCGTCTGCATCAGGATGCTCGGTGTGGGCGGTTTTTGAATATAATAGACGCAGCCTCCGACGTACAGCGGGTAAAGCACGCTGAACGCCATCTCGTAGGTGTGCGACATCGGCAGGATGGAGAGCCAGCGGTCGTGCTTCCCGGCCTTCTGGGCGTGGTAGGCCGCTATGATGTTCTGGCAGAAGTTGCGGTGGCTGAGCATTACGCCTTTGGCCTTTCCGGAAGTGCCTGATGTGTAGATGATTGACGCAAGATCGTCGGCCTGTGGATCAACACCGTGACCCTCGCAGGTGAAAGCCTTGTCATCCTTTTTGATGAAGTCGAAAGTCTCTATGTCGATCACGAGGGTCAGTT
>ERZ1034880.569-NODE-569-length-10653-cov-30.111247_pt1 | contig 10653 bp, 10 predicted proteins | sample MGYA00520630_ERZ1034880 | MGnify/ENA primary metagenome ERZ1034880 (study PRJEB33766, sample SAMN09781725) | gut metagenome | biome: gut microbiome | host: Homo sapiens | place: Madagascar | study: EMG produced TPA metagenomics assembly of the PRJNA485056 data...
TTAACATTATTATTATTTTCTTTTACATTTTCAGCACTAACATTTTCTCCATATTCTTCATTTTTACTTTTTCTAATACTATCCCATTTAACAGCAGCCTTATCTATAATGTCTGCCGTTGTTTTAGCTGCAGCAAGTTTTGTATTGCCAGTAACATACTTACTAGCATATTGAACTTTTTTTAATGCTAAATCCTTCATATTTACAGCCTGATATCTAATTGGTCTCGTAGCTTTTTCTCCAACTGCTCCTGCTTTTTCTGCTGCCCACTTACCTGCTTCTACTTCTTTATCAAGCATTTTATTCATTAATCTACCTGCTGCTATAGTTCCATTCAACCTTCTTTGAACCTTAGTAAAGTTTAAAACTATTTGCTTTCTAAATACTATTAATAGAACCCAGCAAACACTTTGAATTAATAAAGCCACAGTAAAACTTGTTCCCATTCCCATAAAAAACTCTAAAACAACCTTGTCAATTACTATTAGAACTCCTATTGCAAAACTCAATAAAATTATATTAAGTTGAATTCCTAAATATTTTTGTCCTAGCCACTTTAACATATTTAACCCACCAAAAAATGGAACTATTGCTAATAGTAATAATACTGGTGCTATTAGTATCATTATATTACTTAAAATTTGAAGAAATATTTGAATAACACCTAATATCATAAGTATTCCTATTTTCACTACGTTTATTAAAAATAAAATTAAAGTTGCTGCTAATCTGCTAGTCATTGATACATCTTTAATTTCTGTTTTTGCTAACTCTTTTCTTTCATCTGAATTTTTGCTTAAACTCAGCATTTCTTTTGACTTTCTTATAGCTTCATTTTGATTGTAATCTTCAACGGATACTTTTCCATCATATTCTAATATAATCCAGGGTTTATGAACTAAATTTCCCCACAAGGTTCCATTCATATTATTTATTGCATTTGCAGTATTAGCTTCTCCACTTAATGAAGATACTAATGTCATTCCAATATCATTAGATATATTTAAAGTTTCCATTACAAACTTACTGGCTGAACTTGAACTAAATATACCTGCCATTATTGATAATAGTGCTACTATCAAAATATGATTAACTGCTGCAGCATAATTACGTTTTGCAAAATATATAAGTACACTTATTATTGATATTACAAACATAAGCATAAAAAACTGATCAAATATCCCCGTCTTTAACGCTTGGCTAACGCCTTGTATAACTTCTTCAAACTTCCCTGAAATATTACTTGTAAAGCAAAAGTTAAAAATACTTACTCCTAACCATGAAACAATTAACATTCCGCCAAAAATAAAATTAGCAAAAGCATTAAGTCCTTTATCTATAACATCTAAAAATCCTACATCTCCAGCATCTAAATTATAATTATTTCTATAAGGATCATTTATAAACTGCCCCCATCCTTCTCTTATTCCGTTGAAGGGATTATTGCTTCCTTCATCTAAAAGCCCATCAGCATAGGCCACATTTTTAAATACATTCAGTATAATAACCACTAAAGCAAATACCATTAATACTTTAATAACTTTCTTTTTATCTATTTTTTCTTTAAGTCTTTCGATCACTATCTCACCAACTTTCTAATTTATAACTCTTCGTACATTTCCATTAAAGGCATTTTTCCAATAAGTATTATCCAAACTATCTATTCCAACACCTTTGGGCTCTGCATCATGTAAAAATGTATTGTTTCCTAGATATATTCCAACATGATTATTGGTAACACCTTCAGTATCAAAGAAAATTAAATCTCCACGCTTCATATCTTCTTTATTTATTGGAGTTCCCATATTTACTAAACTCCAAGTTACTACAGTTCTATAATCACCTAAATTTATTCCTGCCTTTGAATAACACCAATGAACAAACGAGCTACAATCAAATCTCAAAGCTTCAATATCTTCAGGAGTTCTTCCTCCACCAAAAATATATGGTGACTTTCCTACAATCTCTAATCCCGCTGTTATTGCTTTTTCTATAATCTCATTACCTGATCCTGGAGCAATGTCATAAAGATATAGTGAATATGTTTCTATAGTCTTTATTAACTTTTCAGCATAACTTGAATCTGTTGCATATCCAGCCCTTTGAAGTGCCTGTGCTTGTTCTATATAATTAGGAGCATCAAATACTCCAGCTTCTTGATATCTTCTATTTTCAGTTAAAAAAGTTATTCTATCATCAATAGCAGCATCCCAACTTTCGTATACTCTCCATCTAGCAACTATAGTTATAATTCCACCGTTTACTTCTTCCTGAGTAGGTATTTCAATTACTGGTCCGCTCCAAGATGAATCAGCTTTTACTCCAAAAAGATTATTGTATCTAGCTGCTAAACCAGACTGCCCCCATGCAGATTCATGAATAGCTTGAGCTATTGTTATTGATGGAAATAATCCCTTTTCAAACCCTCTTAATGCTCCTGGTAAAACTCTTGATACAAATATAGCTTGCTCTTGATTTAATGATACATTAGTGCCTACATCCGCTGATGTAGAAGCCCCTCCTGCAATTAAGAGAATAAAAATAAGTGGTGCTACTAAAAAAGATAGTAGTCCACTTATTACCATTACTTTTTTCATTAAATTCTTCCCTCAGCTTCTTTGTTTTCATCTAAATTAATAGTATCTTTAGGTTTTGTATTAAAAGTATCTATAAAAATGTCGAATATTGCATCAAAAGTTATCTTTTCTACTCTTCCATCTAGGTCTTGAAATATAGCTTGTCTATTTTCTAATTTTAATATCATATCTATGTTCTCTTGCGATTTCTCAATCTTCATAAAATCAAGCATTCTCTCAGCTTCTTTAACATTTTCGGTTTTAAAGAATAATTTATATGTTAGTGTATTTTTTATTTCTTCAGATGGAATATCTAAAACTGAATGCCCATTGAATATGCAGCCACAATTTAATGATCTTCCCTGCCTTGCAAGGAAATCGAATAACTTCTTCCCTTCTGAAGTATTTTTTAAAAACCAACTTTCATCGAAGAGTATTAAATCAAAAGTATCTCTTTTCTTCATAGCAAATTTCTTAGCAAAACTAGACATTAACATCATAAGACAAGTAGATACACGTTCTTCTTCCGTATATTCATCTTTCTTAGTTGCAGCTTCAGGCATTTTTAACTGATCAATTTGAAGAATATTAAGTCTATTATTTATTCCTATAGCTTCTTCTGTTCCATCTCCAAACATCAGCTTTGGTAATCCATCTTTAGCCATTCCCCTTAATCCCCTTGCTAACATAGCTGCTGCTTTCTTTATTTCTTCCATCTTTTCATCTTCATAAGATATTTCTAAAAGCTCAATAAGTCGTATCATTGAACGCTTTTCTTCGTTTCTCATTTTCACTAACACTTCTTTTAATACGATATATTTATCATCTGTAGGTGTTATTCCAGTTAGCTCACAAACTATATTTAATGCTAAATCGCAAGCGGAGTTAACATCATCACTATACACATTGAACGGATCTAATTTCCCTTTATCTTCATCACTTGAAGTTAATCTAACTACACTTATTAAATCACTCATAAACTCAAAATAATTCTTCCAATGAGTCCGTTCTGACTTTGGATCAAAGATAATTGCAGAACTTCCTGATAATACATGAAGCATAAGAATTAAGTTAGCATTAAAAGACTTCCCATAACCTAAATTCCCTGCAATAAACATAGCTGGTGATTTATTTTCATGTGGAGCTCTTCCTAGATACAGATGTACTTTTTTACCACTATCTGTATAAGCTATAAAGTTCCCTATATCATCCCCGATTCTATCATTTGCTCCAATAATTCCGCCTGCTAAAGTATTCATGGCTATTATATCTACATAGTCTCTTGTATACATACTACTTCCTGGAATGAACTCCATAAATAACTTATACTGATCTGTTAATGGATTTACTAAATTAAATCCTTTTTTATTAAATGACTTAACTAATTCTTTAGCTTCACTTCTAACAACTTTTTCGTCTATTCCTGATAAACAAACGGATATACTAGCTTCAATTATGTGGCCATCATTTTTATTAATTTCACTTTTAAATTCATCTACAGCAATTTTCCCTTCGATAAGGTCATCATCCACTTCATGGCCACCTTCATTAGCTTCTCCCATTTGAGATGCTATTTGTCTTGCCTTCCCATTTAATTTACTTTTACTTTCTTCCGTTGAATTCTTCTTTAACTGGATACATATCTCTGCTCCTGGATAATTATCCTGAATACTTTTAATATACTCTCCACCTGGAAATTGCAAGTTAGGTATATCTAAAATACTTATAAAACTTTGATAACTTATAAAATCACCATGATCTATCTTTAAACATCTGCTTCCTTGTTTAATAGCACCTTTAACTCTATTTTTATAAGCATCTCTTCTAGGGATAATAATTTCTTCTGACTCTTCTATCTTTATAAATCCAACATTTAGATTATCATTCTCTAAATCTAATCCCCTTTTTGTTATCCTAGTAATTAAATTTTCAATTTCTTTCTTTTTAAGTTTTCTAATATTCATATTCATCTTTTGTGATTCTAAAAAGCTATTAGCTTTCTTTCTAATCAGTTTGAAACGACTTTCAGATACATATTTATCTGCAATGCCTAAAAGGCGATTAAAAGCCTGCACAGGCTCTTTAAATACATTCTCGATGAAATCCTCGCCTCGTTCTATAAAATCGCCTTCTGCGGCCTCTAAAATCGAAATAAATATATAATTATCATATTCATATTCTTTTAGCCCATTAAAAACTTCTTCTTCCTCTATTTCTTCATTGAAAACCCTTTTTTCTTTTTCTCTATCTTCTAAAATTTCTATTGTTTGTCCTAAAATAAGCTCTGAAACGTCTTTTAGTGGATCATCTTCTCTTACTTTATCCATCATAGGTACTAAAGCATCTCTGCATGATTTCTTTCTAGGAACTAATAAAATTTGTGCTTCCTCTGGTATATCTTTTATAAAATCTTTTAAGTTATTCATTATGCTGATTTTCTTAACCGTTGATTTTGAATTATATTCAAATCCGCCAAACTTAAAGCCAGCATAACATTTATTTTTAGTAAATATTATATTATCTTTTACAAATTGGACTGGAAATTTAAACATATCTTTCACTTCCTTTGTGTATTTTTCTCCAACAAAAAATAGATGTCACAACTGACATCTATTTCTTATTTATAAAACTTTATTTCTTTAATATCATCTCTTATTTCAAACTGCTCTATTGTTTTCTTTCGTATTCTTTGATACTGCAATAATCTTAATAAATATATATGTGGCTTCTTCCCATCTATTTTAGTTGTTTTAAATACTATAGAAACCCCTAAAGGAATCGCTATAAACTTATATATTGGATTAAGCGGTATTTCTACTATTGCATTTATAATAAGAACTATAAAAAGCGTGCTTGAAAACATTATTAAAGACTCTATTGCAATAGGAACTAAGATAGGGATATCCCCTATCTTGTATATTTTAGTTTTTATATTCTTTAAGTTGCTATAACTTCTTAGTATAATTCTATCATCTTCCATATTTACCTACATTCCAAATATACCTTTTACAGTATTTATTATTATATTTATCGCATCAGGTGCAAAAATGAAAATTCCTATAGTACCACCTATAAGTAATGTGGCAATTAAACTACCATAACTTTTCTTAAAGAAATCTTTTAATAATAAAAAGCCCATAATAACTATATAAAAAGGTTGAAAATAATTATTTATTAAATTATTTTTTATAGTATTCCCACTTACATCAGCTAAAACTGGCATTGATTGAGCAATTAAAAGCCCTAAACTTAATAAAAAAGCTTGCACTAAAACGCTCTTCTCCTTTATAAATTTCTCTGCTCTTTTCTTTAAATTTTTAACTTTGTTCAGCATGATTTATTCTCCTCCAATTTAATTAATTTATATTTAAGTTAGATACTCTTGTATCTAAGCTCTTAACTAAGTATTTATCTGCATTTTTAACTAATCTCACGTTGAATCTTTGTTTAAAATCATTTCCAAAAGACTTTATAGTTAATTCAACGGTTACTAGATGTTCTTTTTCATTTAGCTTAAATATTGTGCTTTTATTTATAGACACAAACTCACTTGAACTATTTACACTTTTTATAGCTCCCTCTTTTTCTAAAAAGAAATCTAATTGTGTCTGCTCTCCGCTATAATATGCTTTAAAGAACTCTACTAAACCTTCATTGATTTTTTGAATCGTTGCTGTATCGCCTTCCTGCACCCCTGAATATTCAGTTGTTTTTAATTGAGCTTTTTCAGGAGCTGCTATTATTGCTGGTACATTTTCAACTAACATTTTGTTATTTTCATCAACATAAATAGGAATTTTTATATATTCAGTTACAAGTGCTATATCATACTCTTTTTTACTTGCTTCAATATTCTCTTGTCCTGGTTTAGCAACAAATTGTTTTATTTTAGCTGCAACAGAAACATTAAATTGATTATCAGAATATTTTTCAAAAGAAAAAGCACTAGCATTGATAATTTCCGAATAACTTGAATTATTCATATCAATAGCTAGTTGCTCACTAGTAAATTTCATTATTCTATTTTTAAAATCATCAGGATTCAACGGATACCTGGTGAAATATTCTCTTGTAAATTCTTCTGCATAAGAAAATAATTTAGCTTCTAATCCTAAATCTTTCTCCATTCTTTCTACAAATAACTTATTTTCATTTAACATAATTTCAGTATTATCAGGCTTAAATATGCTTACTGCACCTCGAATAACTAAAATCGTTATTAAAGTCCAAATTGCTATTCTCAATGCTTTTATATAATCAAAAGTAATTAATTTACTTACTTTTTTACTATTAAGCTCTTTATCTATAAGATTTTTATCTTTTAGCTTAGGGCTTTTATCATCTTTTACTTTCTTAAAAAAATTTTTCAAAATTTTCCCTCCTCTTTTATTTTATCCATTCAGCATACTCCTCATTATCATTGTTTTCTGTTAAAGAATCCTTATTAATATTTATACTTTCAAATTCATCTTCTATATGATCTGCCTCATCTATAATTGAATCCTCTATATTTTCTTCCTCTAAAAAGTTATCAATTGGGTCTTCACCTTCAATTAATAAAGAGCCAACATTCCTATTAATATCTTTTAAATGTTTTTCATCATCGAAATAATAAGCTTGAAACTCTTCAGTATCTGCTCCTACTTTTATTAAAAACCTTCCCTTTACATCCTGAAGATCCTTAGCTTTTGTATTTGATAAAACAATCTCTGATGCTGAGTTATCTGCAAATCTACCACATATTCTGACTGGAACATTAGTCTTAATTTGCCCTGTAATTACTTTTGCATCTGGTCTTTGAACTCCAAGTAAAAGATTTATTCCAGTTGCTCTACTTAATCTTGCCAATGTTGATAATTCTTTCTCAATAGCAACTAAAATTTCTTTATCTTCTTTACTAAGACCAGTTTTATCTAGCAACTCAGCTAATTCATCTATAATAACAACGATTCTGCATAAATCAGACTTAGTTTTTTGATTATATTCTTTAAGATTTTTAACTTCTAAATCTCTAAATAAATCTAATCTCTTTTTATTCTCCTTTGTTAGCATTGATAAAACTTCTAAAGCTGTTTCTTTTTCTGTTATAACTTGTCCAAACTTTTCATAAGCCTTACCGAATTCCACTCCCCCTTTAAAATCAATCATATAAGCTCTACAACCTTTATTTAATAGCTGCCATAACATAGTTCTTAATATTACGGATTTTCCTGAACCAGTTTCACCCGCTGATAATACGTGAGGTGTTTTATTCAGATCAAAACTTATCTCTCTTACAGCATTTTTACCTACTACCACTACCCCATCATCATTATTTATATAAGCATCATTCCAGTCTATCTTTCCTGGTATCTCTGCCGTACCTGGTATAGTTCTTAATATAACCCTATCCTTTCTAACATCTTGATTTATAGATATTATTGTCTTATTAAATAAACTTTCTAATTCATCTCTATTTGCTTTCCAATTCTTCAATGGAATAGCTCCTTGAAACTTTAAAACTTCTAATCCAAAATCATCTTTTGTTTGTCCTAAAAATGTAGGTAATTTCCCATCAACTCCATAAAACTTATATTGCTCTAATCGCTTTATAAGTTCTTTACCTTGACTCATTCCTAATCCTGAAATGCATTTTAAATATAATAATGGAGATATCAATAGTCCATAATAGATTAGATATTTCCAAACAAAATTTTCTATAGTTGCAATCTTGCTTTTAAATACCAAAGCTCCAATCATAGTAAAAATACTTACTATAAATCCAATTAAAAAGTTTCTATCTTTTAATTTTTTAGTTCCATAATATACACCTTTGAAAAAATTTGATAGTCCCTTACCAATACTATTTACAGCTTTATTAGCATACTCATCTACAGCTCTGTTAAAGTCTTTTTCCCATTGCTGCATCTACTTCATCCTTTCTTTTTATTTTCTTATTAGCTCAATTACAGCTAACACACTTTAATTCTTCTAATTTCTTTTTATAACAATTTAGAGCATAAGTATGAATTTTTCTATCATATTCACGAGTATCAATAGAAATTTGATACTCTAAATCCTTAATACCTTTTTCCACTTTCTCCATATCCTTTGGCACACAGACCACAAGATTATTATTTTTATCCTCCGATAATATCATCAATATCACTCCCAATCTTCTATTTCAATTTCTTTTTTACTTTTTCAACTATCTTTTTAACTATATTAGTTATCTTCATTCCACTAAAAAATAACTTAGAACTAATTGAATAAAATATTTTCAATGCCACACAAACAGCAAATATAGCAATAATTTTATCGAATGTCTCTATTTGTCTCATCTCCTAATTTTAATTTTTAAACAAGAAAAAAGAACTGAAGCAATTTTAAACTTCAATTCTTTTACTATATAAATATCTTTTAGATGTTTCAAATTTAGAATGCCGTAAAGCAGTTTTAACTTCTTTCTCAATTATTTTTTCTTTCTCACTTTTTTCAACTTCAACTAAATCATTAACTAATTCTTTCTTAACTAATTTAGCATAAGCACGTCTAAGATCATGACACTTAAAACCTAATTTATTGGCTTTTTCCTGCATAACACTTTTAGAATAAAAAATTTTATCTCTAGATTCTTTATCAACTAAAAATCCTTTTAACTTTTTTGATAAATATTTATCTCCTAAACATTTTACTTCACCAAACTTTCCACCTTTACCGTCTCTAACGGTTACAAAAATATCATCACCATTAAATTTTATATCATCTTTCTCTAATGCTTCAATTTCAAAAACTCTTAATCCTGAAGCTATCATTAATCTATAAGCTAATTTATATTTATCATTTCTCAATGCATTAATCTTTCTCAATGCATCCTTTAACTCATATGGTTCATAACTCTTATGTCTATTCCTAGATTTATTTTTAATAATAAGTTTTAATTCATCTTCAGAAATTATATTTATATTCTTATTAGCTTCTTGAATAATTCTTATAGAATTTACAACTTGACTTAATGCAGTTTTATTTTTTATAGATTTTAATCCATCTAAAATATCACTTTCTTTATTGTTTCTAATAAATTTAGCAAATGCATTTTTATAACACCTTTTAGTATTATCTCTAAGATCCATTTTATTTAATTCATTATCTAAAATTTTAATATACTCTTTATTCATAATAATAAATATTCCTTTTATTTTTAACTAGATAATTCTATTAAACAATCTAGTTAATTCATACTAGATTGTTTAAATAACAAAAGTATTAATAGATAAACTATTAACACCTTTGTTATCTTAATTGACGCCTAACGTTGTCAATTAAGTGGGGTTTATATTACATCTATCCATATACACCATATAGTTCATAATATTACATTCATTCATATTCTACAAAGTAGCCTATTCATTCATTCCATATTACTACCTATATGGTATATATGTATATATATACATATATACCCCATTATCTATGTGGTAACTAAATCCCTATAACCCCTTATATATCAATGGTTATACAGTGGTGGAATTGCCCTATAGTACTTTTTATTTTCCACCACATTATTCCACCACTAAATTCCACCACTTTTTTGCCCAAAATCAATAGTTTTTAGCATATTAAATGGTGTCAATTTAATAGCAAACTTTCTAACATTCTTCCCATCTATTTTTGTTGAAATTGTAAATCTTTTTCTATCATTATCTGTATCTAACCAACGAAGATCTCGCCACATTTTTTTCTTTTCTTCTAATGTTAAAAAATCTTTTTGCTTTAATAAAAAGTTTAATAAATCTATTTCTACAAATAATGTATCTTTCCTTTCAATTATAAAATCTGAATACTTATAATTTAATAATTTTACTATCTCTATATATTCCTTTACTAATCTACAATAAGTTTCTAATTCCATTATTTTTCTCCTATTTCTAATAAAATTTTTCTATATTTTCAAAGTAAATCTTATCAGAAAACCAGTCAAATTTTTTATTTATTTAGCTCATCATATCGCCTTGCTTTTTTAAATTTTTCTTCTAAAATATCTTGATTTTCATTTAAAACTTCAATATGTTTTTCTTCTAGCCAATCACTATATTTT
>ERZ1034880.574-NODE-574-length-10578-cov-5.387437_pt1 | contig 10578 bp, 9 predicted proteins | sample MGYA00520630_ERZ1034880 | MGnify/ENA primary metagenome ERZ1034880 (study PRJEB33766, sample SAMN09781725) | gut metagenome | biome: gut microbiome | host: Homo sapiens | place: Madagascar | study: EMG produced TPA metagenomics assembly of the PRJNA485056 data set...
GCTTATGGCCGCGGGTGGCCAAGGTTCGCTGTGGCAACCTTCCGGATGATAAAGACAGAATCGTAACAGATTCCAAGTCCATCTTTCCTTTTTACAGTCACTTCGACAGACTCAGTGACAGAGGCGTAACGTCTCGTTATAACTGTTGCAGAGCTCGTCGAAACACGGCAACCTATGTGCTATTCCTTCTTCAGCTCGATCGCTGGGTTGGTGCGGGCGGCGCGGACGGCCTGCCAGAGGACGGAGAGGACGGCTATGACAGCGGTGAACAGACCGGCCACGGCGAAGATCCACCAGTGGAGACCGATGCGGTAGGAATAGCCGTTCAACCAAGTGTGCATCAGGTACCACGCCACCGGGACGGCGATGACGAACGCCACACCGATCATCTTCATGAACTCGGCCACAAGGCTCCACAGAACAGAGTTATAGTCAGCGCCATAGACCTTCTTGAGAGACACTGTCCTGCGTTCCTGCTGCATGTAGTACGAACTCATCGCCACAAGACCCAGTGCCGAAACAAACAGCGAAAGGATTGTGAATATGACCATGATCTCCAGCACCCTCCTCTCGGAAGAGAACACCATCTTGATGTCATCCTCCACATAGGAAGCATCGAATATCTTGTCAGGATACATCTCATCGATGACAGCCTTCACCCTGACGAATGCCTCCTTGTGATCCGGCGTGGTCTTTATAAGGATCGTCCACGGCCACCTGTCAGCAGGATATTCATCATACTGATAGATCAACGCAGGATGCTGTTCCTCCAGCAACGGTTTGATTTTGAAATCATAGTAGATTCCACCGATCTGCATCGTTCTGTTGGACTTGGTCGTGAACTCCGTGGCGGTCTCGTCTATTCCGAGGACTCCGTAGGCATATTCATTAAGCCAATAGCAGTCAGGTGTGTGATTGTCCTGTTTCTTCCTGATGCCGAGGATATTGAAATAGGCACTGTCGCCCTTAACCAACTGGAACGAAGCCTCTCTTCCACTTTCGGTGGACATAGTCCAGTTGTTGGTGTCGAACATCGGGTAGCCATCGCCGAGACCGACAGCCTCAACGCAGCTTTCCGCCTTAAGTTTGTTGATGAGCGGAGCCAATTCGCCCGCGCGACCATATTCATTGCTGATGGTGATCTGATCCTCAGTATTGTAACCCGCCGGAGCATTGATCATAGAGCGGATCTGGAGGGACATCGTGAACGCCGTCACAAGCATCACGACCGTGATGACATTCTGAATGACAATGATGACCTTGCTGTAAAGTGTCTTGGTCTTGAGCCTGAGCGTTCCTCGGACAATCTCGATCGGCTCGGCCTTCTGGATGATAAGCGCGGGAACTATGCCGGCGATGACCCCTACCAAAACCGTGAACAGGACGCAGACAAGCACGCTCACCGGAGAGATTGCCTTGAAGATAGAGATGTCATAGTTCAACACCTTCGAAGCCGCCGGGGAAATGGCCTCGCCAAGCAGGACGGCGATGACCATAGCGGCCGCGCAGATTATGGTGCTCTCGACAATCATCTTCATGAATATGCCGCCTTTCGTCGCCCCGATGAGCCTTCTGGTGGCCATCTCCTTGGCACGGAAGCCGGAGAGAGCCGTGGTCATATTCACATAGTTCAGGATGGCGAACAGAAGCAGCAGGAAGCACATTCCGGCAAGCAGCATCACTGTCGTCTTGTTGCCAAGACGCAGACTGTCATTATAGTCCTCATTGCCGTCCGACAGGAAATAGATATCACGTAAAGGAATGATTCTCACGTCATTATCACCTCCGCCGTAGTCTGACATATATCTCCAGAAATTCTCCCGGCACCATTTAAGAATATCATCGTGTCTGGCCGGAAGATCGGCGTTCGGATAAGCCATCACAAAGCAAGTGGATGATCCGGCGTTGGACATCCGCTCATCGTTCGACTGGTTGGTGATCGTCATGATCTCTCCGCGAAGGAATATGTCGCACGGTCTGATGATGGAGTTCTCAATGTCCTTGAACACACCTGAGACTGTCAGGTTGCTTACCGTTGAGTCAGCGCCGTCGAAACGGATCTCACGTCCAACCGGATCCCTGTCCCCGAACTGAGCCTTGGCGAAAGACTCACTGATCAGGACTCCGCTTATCGAGGCCTTCCACTCACTGAAGTCGCCCTCCACGAGAGGGAAACTGAACATATCGAAAAACGACGAGTCAGCGTAAGAAGTCCTGGCGTTCACGATGTTGCCGTCGATCTTGTACTCCTGCAATCCGTTAGTGGAATATGACGCAGACTTCTCAATCTCCGGAAAGTTAGCCTTCATGTGGCGGGACAGCCAGTAAGCGGACGAAAGGGTCTCTTTCTGTGCGATGACGTAGATCCTGTCGGCGTTCTTTTGGAACGAGTCAGTACTCAGCTGACTGGTGACGTACACGGCCAGAAGCAGGACAAACGCCATCGAGAGGCTGAGTCCCAGAAGGTTGACAGCGCTGTAAAGTTTGTTGCGCTTCAAGAAGTTAATGAAACTGCTCATAAAAATCATAAATCCCCATTCACGGCCTCGTGGAGGCCAACTTTTTGTTTTTCAGTCTTTTATACATATATCCTCCCCACCATTAGAGGCAATAGGATATTCAAGCATATTCCTAATATCCAATCACTTATCCTCCACGGATTTTTACCCGTTTTTTGTTTTGGGAATCCCCTCCAGAAGGTTGCCACGACAAACCCTCCGCGCTTCGCGCTCCGTCCCTCCCAGCCTGACGGCTGGGCCCCTCCCGCTTATTGCCGCGGGTGGCCAAGGTTTGCTGTGGCAACCTTCTGGATGAACCGAGACAAAGTATTAAGGAGTTTGACTATAAGATTCAGGCAACCTTCCGCCAATAATATCTTAAACGTGAGGGGCGGCGCTTATGGGTGGTATAATTACATTATCTACTGTCAAGTCCGTAGTGGTGATTCATCAGCTATCGCCAAGTAATCAGCCGACCCTCACGAGAAAGATTCAACGCTAAAGCTCGTTCTTTACGTCAGAGACAATCTGGCCGTCGAACAGGTCGATGGTGCGCTGTGCCACGGCGGCGTCTCTCTGGGAGTGGGTCACCATTACGATTGTCGTTCCCTCCTTGTTGAGCTCGCTGAGGAGATCCATAACCTCCTTACCGTTCTTGGAGTCCAGGTTACCGGTAGGCTCATCGGCTAGGATCAGCTTCGGACCTGCGACCACGGCACGGGCGATGGCGACTCTCTGCTGCTGACCTCCGGAAAGCTGCTGAGGGAAGTGCTGGGCTCTGTGGCTGATGGCCATTCTCTTCATAATCTCGGTGACCTTCTGCTTACGCTCGGAGGCCGAGATGTTCAGGTAACGGAGTGGAAGCTCGATGTTCTCATAGACATTCAGCTCGTCGATCAGGTTGAAGCTCTGGAACACGAATCCGATGTTACCCTTACGGAACTTGGTGCGCTCCTTCTCCTTAAGCTTGCTGACCTCTGTGCCGAGAAGCTCGTAGGAGCCGGAGGTCGGATTGTCCAGAAGACCCAGGATGTTCAGAAGCGTTGACTTACCGCAACCGGAAGGACCCATGATGGCGACGAATTCTCCGTCAGCGATTTCGAATGAAACTCCATTGAGGGCTGTTGTCTCGATCTCCTCTGTTCTGAAGACCTTGGACAGATTGTTGACTTTAATCATGGCTTTGAAAATTTTTATTTGTTATTGTTTATATTCATTAATCAATTAGAAGACAAGCACATCGCTGTCGCCGTAGTTGTCGTAGGAGGAGGTGATGACCTTCTCGCCCGGCTCCAGTCCTTCGAGGACCTCGTAAAACTGAGGGTTCTGACGACCGATGCGGATCTCGCGTTTGACAGCCTTGCCTCCATCCTTGCTGACCACATAGATCCACTTGCCTCCCGTCTTCTGGTAGAATGTCCCGCGAGGGATGAGGACCGCCCGCTCCGGCTGACCGAGCTGAAGGTTCAGGTAATATGTCTGGCCGGTCCTGATGTTGTCGGGCTGCTGGCCCTCGAACTTGAAGTCCGCCTGGAACTTGCCGTCACGCACCTCCGGATAGACCTTGCGCACCTGCGCGTCGTACTTCTCGCTCTGACGCTCAAATGTGGCGTCGAGTCCCGGAACCACACGGTCAATATAGTGTTCATCTATCTTAGCCTCAATCTTGTAGCTACCCTCGGAGTTGATCTGGCCGATCTTGGTGCCGGCACCGATGTATTGGCCAAGGTTCGCGTCCAGAAGTCCGAGAACCCCGTCGATCGGAGCCTTGATCGTAAGGCTCTCCTTGCGGCGGCGTATGAGTTGCATGTTCATCTTCATGTTGTCAAGACTCTCGCGCAGACTCAGAAGTTGGGTCGAACGGTAGAGACTGTCCTGCTCCATGCTCTTGAGAGTCAGGTCAAGGTTCTGCCGTGAGAGCTCGTAGTCCTCCTGGGCCTTGAGGAAGTCCTCCTTGGAAATAAGCTTCTCTTTGTAAAGCTGCTCGTTCTGCTCGAAGGTCCTCTTGTTGCGCTTGGCCTCGGAGGCGTAACGGAGCCTGTTCTGCTCATGGGAAAGTTTCTGCTGCTCCATAGAGATCATCGTGTTACGAAGGATGTTCTCCTTTTCGGCAAGCTCGGCCTCGGCGTTAAGTATCTGAAGATCAAGATTGTCGTTGGAAAGTTCAAGGATAGGTTCTCCGGCCTTGACGGTGGAGCCTTCCTCGACGATGATCTTCTGGACGGTACCGCCTTCGAGCGGGCTGATCTGGATTGTGACCATTGGCTGTACCTGACCGCTCACACGGATATAGTCGTTGAACTGTCCGTCAGTCACCTGGCTGACCGTGATCGTGTCCTTGTCAACCCTGAGGGTCTTGGAATTGTCTCTGAACACGAGGTAGAGCACGAACACTACCACGATGGCTCCAAGCCAGTAAGGCATCGCCTTTTTTGTGAAGGCTGATCTCCAACCTTTCTTTTTCTCGATTATCTTGTCCATAATGTTTGTTATTATTCGTTGATTATTTCTGAGGTGGTCGCTTCGACAGGCTCAGCGACCGGCACGGTCATATTCATTGATTGATGTAATCTACTCCGTTATAGTAGTTGACCACGCTGCGCTTGATGAAGTAGGTCAGCAGCGAGTTGAGCCGCTGGGCGTTCGCCTCAAGGTAGTTGTTCGATGCGGTCTGGAACTCGATCGGAGAGATTAACCCCTGCTCCAACTTTTTCATATTCAATGAATATGCTTCCTCCTGCACATCGGATTTTCTCTGCGCCTGAATATAGGCGGCCGACGCTCCGTCGCGATCCTGGACAGCCCTGCGCACCTCGGCGGAGATGTCCCTCATCTTCTGGTCGTACTCGGCTGAAGCCTTGGCGACCGCGTTCTTCTTTCTTGCGATGTTGCTGTGTCGCTGAAATCCTGAGAAGATTGGAATATTCAGGGACAGCTGGACATATTCACCACCATTGTTCTTGAACTGCGTGCGGAAAGGGTCGGATGCCGAGCCGCTGCCAGGGTAGGTGAAGTAAGTCGTGGACCATCCTGCGTAGGCGTTCAGCGAAGGGAGAAGCTGCCATCTGGCTGTGCTGAGCTCACGCTTGGCGTTCAAGAGGTTATAGCGTGCCACACGTGCGGCCGGGTTGTTCGCCTGCGCGAAATCAACCATATCCTCCAGAGCCAAGGAATCGGTCAGCATCCTTTCGCCGTCAAGGGCCACAGGGAGTTCCGTGTCTATGACAAGCTCGTGATCCTCAGACCAGAACATCACGTCCTCAAGTGTGATCTTAGCGTCGTTGAGCTTGTTGTTGGCCTCAACGAGTTGGTACTGCTTGTCGGCGAGGTTGGAATCCATCTCCACAACATCCGCGTGACCCTTCTGTCCAAGTTCCTCCTGACGGCGGGCTTTTGTGAGAGATTCCTCGGCGACCTCGACCTGAGCCTTGTAGATGTCGGCCAGCTGGCTGTAATAGAGCACGTTGCAGTAGGCTTCCATCGTGGCGAGGCAGATGTCAGCCTCAATCTGGTCTTCCTGCGAGTTGCCAAGAGCGATGGAAGTCTTGGAGATCTTCATATTGTTCACGGCCTTGAATCCGTTGAAGAGGGCAATGCCGGCGCTTACACCATAACTGTTGTGGAACGAGGTTGTGGTGACGTAGGTGTTGGTCTTAGGGTCAACCGCACGTCCGAAGTTATAGTAGGCCGAGCTGCTTCCGCTTATCTCAGGGGTGAACGCATCGAAGATCGCATCCCTTCTCGCAAGCCGTGCGTCACCATTGGACGCCTGCTGGATCCTCACCTTGGTGCTGTTGCTGATCGCATATTCCATGCACTCCTTCAGCGTCATCGGAGTCGGAAGCGCCTCCTGCGCGAAAACCGGAGCGGCGACCATCATCGCGAATGTTATGAATATTGTCTTTTTCATATTTCTTTTTCCTTTTCGGTAAAAGTCATAAGCATTAGGCGTGCCAAAATATTCAATTAATTAGTTATGAATATTTTAGCGATTTTAGCGATTTGGGAAAGTGTAAAGAAATTTAACACTGGGTGTAAAGAAACTTTACACTTTCACCGATCACTTCGACAGGCTTTGCGGAACACTTGGGCGACGTTTATTCTCTACGACACAGTAGATTTCGTCAAACGAAGTGCACATCTTAAGAATTAATTGTTATTTTTGCTGTATCAATACTACTTGTAAAACTCCTGATCTGTAAAATGAGACTATTCAGAATAATTCTGAAAATCGCATTGTCGGCCTTCACCGTGCTGATCGCCTGCTCCTGTGGAAGCAGGGAGGCCGGACGACTTATGAACTCGGCCGAGGACCTTATGTGGACAAGGCCCGACAGTGCTTTGGAGACGCTGGAGACAATTGACACACTGCGTCTTAGAACCAAAGCGCAGCGGGCGAGATACTCCTTGCTGTTCACAATGGCGTTGAACAGAAATTGGATTGACACCACAGACCTGCATTTGATACTACCAGCCGTGTCCTACTATCAGAACAATGGCTCCAACGACGACAAGATGATGACGTTCTACTATCTTGGGACGGTTCAGCACAATGCCGGAAATCCGGAAGATGCGATCGCAAGTTATGTTCGTGCCTTGGAATACTCGTCAGAATCTGATAATTTGATTTTTAAAGGACTGATAGCATCTGCGATTTCAGATCTTTACTATCAAGAGCAAAACTATTCGGCCAGCCTGAGTTATGCCGAGAAAGCATTGACATTGTTCAAGACGGCAAAAGACTCTACCAGAATGTGGGTAACTACAGCGATGATGGCTTCTATATTGGGATCAATGCATAACTATGAAAAATCGGACAGCCTTTATTCGGAATTCTTTTCATCACCTTGCCGTGATTCGTCACTATATGCAAGAATGCTTCTGAACAAAGCCTTAGGTAATCTTTGGAAATCCAATCCTGAACCAGATCTGAGTATTGACTTATTTCGTAAATCAGTCAATGAATTCAATGGCACTCCCACAACTAATGATTATTGCGCCTATGCCTATGCCTTGGAATTGTCAGGCAAGAGTTCCGCGGCGGACAATATTATTTCTCAACTAGAGGCTCAAGGCTGTCAATTGGACGAGATAGATGTATGGTGTTATCGTATATGCAGGCATCGCGGGGAGTACAAGGAGGCTTTGAGTCTATTGGAAAGGTCTGTGAGAGAACGTGATTCTACCGTTTACAAAGCCATTAATCAGTCCGTTGCACTGGCACAGTCCGCATATTATCAATCCAAGTCGCATCTACTGCTCCGGGAAAAGCAATTAAGGGACCAGCGCCAATGGATTCTCATTTTGTCCGGTGTGATTATTCTTTTAGGTCTATTGTCCATCTTTACACTTAAAAAGAAAGAATGGAGGCACAAAGTGGAGGACCTGTTGCAGATAAACGACAACATTAACCGTTTGCTATCCCAAGAGCGTACAGCCAAGGAAGATTTTCGCTTAAAGCTGGATTCCATAAAGGATGGTCAGTCGAAACTTGTAGAAAGGGAGGCGGCTATCAAGGATCTTCGTTCTATGTATATCAAAGCCTACAGGTCGCAGCTGGAGAAAATCAGCTTACTTTGTTCCGAATATTGGGAGTCTCCTAATACCGATTGGAATAAAGAACGAATCTATGAGAGAGTGAGAGGACTTGCGGCAGAGTTGGAGAATAGCGGTGAGGGTAGACTTGAGGCGATGATTGACGGAGGCCTTGACGGCATTATGACCAAACTTAAGACTGACTTCCCTGATATGAACGAAAAAGACTATAGGTTTGTGGCCCTTCAGATTCTCGGTTTAGATGCAAAGACGATGTCCTATGTTATGGGCTATTCTGTCACAACGATCTACACAAAACGTAACCGCCTAAAAAGCAGGCTGCTAAAATCAACATCTGACAATCGTGACCTCTACATCGAAGTCCTTTGTTAAGACGCTAATTTTATGATTATCAACAATATGAGCCTATATCAAGCGCAAGGCCATATTATAATCAACTGACAAACAATGACTTAAACATTTTATCAAGAACTCAAATCTAAACACACCCCTAACCATTTAATTATCAACACTATTAAACACAGAATGTCAAAACTTTTTTTCATTGAATTTTGCTATATTCTCCCGAACTTTGCAGTGTGAGCAAACAAATTAATGCTATGGAACGAATACTATTAACTGTTGTTTTGGCCTCTGTCTGTTGCTGGCCGTTATCGGGGAAAGTATGCGGCAACGATGACGACGGACCTGTTGTGGTTATTGTAAAAGACAAACAAACCACAGGACATACGCAAACCAACCGAGCCCCAGTCAAGGTTCTGGTTGAGTGCTTCTATTACCCGTCCGTTGATAATCTTGAGCTGTCATTCCTTTCGGATCTCGGCACAGTCGACGTTACCCTGGAGAATCAAACTTCCGGAGAGATCCAAGATTATGCAGGCGACAGTTCCATTGGACTGATGGTCATTCCTGTCTCGCCAAACACCGCATACCGAATGGACATCACAACGAAAAACGGACGTTGCTACTATGCACTATTTAGAACAGAAGATAATGTCAACGATTAATGATGTCACAAAATTAAATGTACAAATCATATGAAAAAGATTTTTAAAGTCTCACTTGCGATCTTCGCAGTCGCGTCAATGGCTTTGGCCGCATCTACAGTTATGATGGCAGACTCTGTAATTATAGGAGGTAAAGGAGATGCTGATGACCGTGAGTACTGTCTTTTCCAATCAATGGGGTACTGTCCGCACAAACCGATGAACTATATTTGTAAGGTTTCGTATACGGCTGAACATTGTCGCCGTCATCTTTGTTGTCAAAATTATTAGCAAAAGGTCATTTATTAATTAGATTAAACTGGTTGATTTCCATTTTATGAACCATAAAGACATCACTATCTGCCTGCTGATCATAGCCACACTAACATCTTGCGAAATGGACAAAATATATCCTGTTGAGGTACAAGACGGAATGTATGTCATTGACCGACACGGGATTGTAGAAGACTATAAACCAGACTTTTCCGGCAATAAGGTCTACACTTATGCGTGGGCCAGAGGCCTTAATGAATGGCTGTCACTCTCTCCGTATGGCAAAATTGACAAGATAATTGCGGACAATCCAGACTGGGAGTTTGTGACGTATATCAATGGCACAGTGGAGGACAGCACTCGCATACGCAAAAAACTAGACAAGTATAATTGCAATTTTCCTGTGATACTTGACACCAAAGAAGCATTTTGCAAAAAGAACAAATCAATGAACAGTATGGGACTTTGGGGAGGGATGTGTAATAAGCATAATGAGTTGATCGGCACAAGTGTCATAGGAGATTCTCTTAGTTTCTTCGATCCGACATTCGAGAAAGTAAAACGAAGATTACATAGATATGAGAAAAGATAGTTTTTGGAAAGTAATCACCTTCGTATTTGTTTTCGTTGATATCTTCCTTATTATAGGTCTAATGCGTATACTTAAAGATTACCAGAAGACTTCGTCTATGTTTCAGGAGCGTCAAGGTAGAATCGAGGAAGTTCTCAACGATATTACTGATGTTGACAATGATCTAATTCACGGTCTGCTTGACGATGAGGGGTTATCTCTCAACTTTGACCCGCAAATGTTTATGGTAATTCCGGCGTCACCTTGCTCGGCGTGCCTGGACAGAGAGTCTCTTCTATTTGAAAAATTCGCAAAGACAGGACTTGTCAAGTGCCAAATTTTAGTGCCGGATTACAGACTAAAAGATACAAGAGCCTTGTTCTCTCGTGACTTGAATTTATCAATAAATGCGTATTCTTTGGAAACGCTTACAGATGACTATTGGCGTTATTCAGAAAAAATCATTTATTTTTTATCAAGAGGGGCTGATATTTCTAACATTATGATTACATCAAAATATTCAGACATATCTACAGAGTATTATTTTGAGCATCTCTCTAAGAAATTGGGCGATTATACTTTGAATCCATAAATTATTTAGGAATTATGCACTTTAGGCTTGCTCGTAGTAAAGGCATATTTACGTGGCATTGTTATGGATTGCAAGCCAAAAGTGGATGGTCGCGGACATCAA
>ERZ1034880.578-NODE-578-length-10518-cov-4.058587_pt1 | contig 10518 bp, 8 predicted proteins | sample MGYA00520630_ERZ1034880 | MGnify/ENA primary metagenome ERZ1034880 (study PRJEB33766, sample SAMN09781725) | gut metagenome | biome: gut microbiome | host: Homo sapiens | place: Madagascar | study: EMG produced TPA metagenomics assembly of the PRJNA485056 data set...
GTCAGCGCGGACACGCCGAAGACATTCATCATATTCAGTTCCAACGACTATGGTGTTCCGCCGGAGAACGAGGTCCGCTATTTCAACGCCCTCGTGAAGAACGGTGTCCCTTGCGAGATGCACGCCTTCCCTGGCGGCGGCCACGGCTACGGCTTCCGCAACGCCAAGTACTGCAACGACCCTATTCAGGAATATCGAAGCGACTTCCTCGCCTCGATGGCCCGTTTCCTCAAGGAACTTTAGCGACACCGAAAGCACAATAACAAACAAAATAAAGCCATCCTCAAATCGGGGATGGCTCTATTTTTATAGCCGGACGAAAGTCCGGGAATATATTCGTAAAACTACTCAGCTTCGGTGGTCTCACCTGGCATCATCACAACCTCGACGAAGTTGCCGGAGTTGTAGAGTTTGGCGGCGGCGTCACGGATAGACTCCTTGGTCAGGCCATTGACAGCGGCCTCCCACTCCTTGTCGTAGTCATAGCCGCTGCGGAAGTAGCGAAGCAGGTCTGACAGCCAGTAGGAGTTGTTGATCCGGCTCTCAGGAACATTCTTCTTGAAATGCTCGACTGTCCTTGTGAACTGCTCATCGGTCGGGCCTTCCTCTGCGAGTTTTCTGAATCCGTCCTGTGCAAGGGCTCTTAGTTTCTCGGCCAGGGCAGGCTTGCAGTTGAAGTAAACCTGAAGGAGATATCTTCCGTTAGGGTCCTTGCGGGCATTAGCAACGGTCGATGCACCATAAGTGCCGCCCTCGTCCTCACGGAGAGTGTCGGTGTATATCTGGTCGAGGATGTAGCTGACAGCACTTGCAAGTGTCTGGTCCTTAACGGTGAACGGACGATAGTCGCTATAGACCTGAAGTACGGTGGTCAGCGGAGTCTCCATCTTCTGGTCGAAGACATCTACGACCTTGCCCTTGACAAGCTGCGGCTGCACATCAGCCCACTTGGCGGCCTTCTTACCCTTAGGAAGGGAACCGACATATTTCTCTACCAAAGGTTTGAGTGTGTCAAGATTGACATCACCGACAATCACCATAGTGGCTCCGGCAGCATCGGCGAAGAGTTTGCGGTAGTTCTTCTCGATGGTCTGGAGGTTGGCTTTCTCAAGTTTCTCCATCGAGAGCACCTCGTTTCTCGGATCATCGTTGTAGAGGACCTTGTTGAATCTCTTCTGGAATGCGAAGTTAGGAGTGTTCACGAGGTTAGGGAGCACGGCCTTGATCTGGGCGATGGCGTTGTCAAATTCCTCCTGATCGAAGCGAGGCTCCATAAACTCAAGGTATAGAAGCTGGAAAGCGGTCTCAAGATCCTTCACGGAAGAGTTTCCGGAGATTCCGTTATAAAGATCATCTATGAAAGGACTGACACTCACCATCTTTCCGGAAAGCATCTTGGAAAGTTCTGTTCCCTTGAATTTTGACAAACCTTGAGCGTTCTGGAACACACTGTAGATGCTGCCGTCGAAAGAAGGAAGATCCTCGGTAGCGATCAGACTTTCGCCACCGTTCTTGTAGAGAGAGAAGAGGATCTGGTCTTTCTTGTAGTCAGTAGGAAGGACAACGACCTTCACCCCATTGGAAAGGATCCACTCCGTCGCACCATAAATAGTAGAGGAAGTCTTCTTCACTTTTCCGCCCTTCAACGCGGCCGGATCCATAAGCGGCTCGCTTGCCTTCTCCTCAGCCGGTGCCTCGATCTCGGATTTCTTAACCTCATCGATTACCTGAAGAAGCTGCTCGGTCGTAGGAGTCGCGATGCCTTCCTTCTCAGGGCCGCTATAGATGACGACAAGGCTGTTCTCATCAGCGAAAACCTGCGCAAGAACCTGATTCATCACCTGTGCGTTAAGTTGAGCCAATATGGCCTTCACCAACTCAAGCTTGGTGGCCGGCTCCATATACGCATAGTTACCAAAGAAGTTGTTGATCAGAGGGTTGACGAACTCGCTGTTCTTCCTTGTCTCTGCGCTGTTGGCTGACTTTTCATAGACAGCGATGATGTTGTCCTTGGCCCTGCCGACCTCGGCCTCTGTCAAACCGTATCTCTTCATTCTTTCAAGTTCGGTCACAAAGGCCTTGAATCCGCCAAGGATGTTGTCCTCCTTCAGGCCGACATTGCCATCGGCGCCCTCGATAGCCTCACAAAGTTTTCCGAAGCCGAAACTTCCATACAGATACGGAGCGTCAGCCTTGGAGGTGATGTCATCAAAACGCTCGCTCATTACGGACTGAACAACGCTTTCTATCAGATCCATCATAAGGCCGGCCGAAGTGGAATTGAGAGCCTCGTCGCGAGCCTCGCTTTCCCAAACCATCTCAACGGACGATGAAGTGGTCTCAGGATCAGTGATGACAGCCACACGCGGCTCGGTGAACTCCTTGAACTGAATCTTCTCCTTAGCCTTAGGGTTGACGGCGGCCGGAATGTCAGCGAATATCGACTTGATCTTTCCCTCGACTGCATCCACGTCAACATCACCCACAACGATGACTGCCTGCATATCAGGACGATACCACGTCTTGTAGAAGTTCACAAGGCTCTCAGGCTTGAATGTCTCAAGGTTCTCCTTGCTTCCGATCAGGGTACAGGTGGCGTACTTTGTGTCGCCATAGAGGTAAGGAAGAGACTTCTCGAAAGTCCTCCAGCCTGCGTTCCTGCGGGAACGTCTCTCCTCGATGATCACCGGACGCTCCTTGTCGATCTCGGCAGGATCATTCGTCACGAAATGCGAGTAGTCGTGCAGGATCAGAAGGCAGGTGTCCACCACCGATTCCCTTACCAAAGGAATATTATTGAGCATATAGGTGGTCTGATCGATACCTGTGGCAGCGTTCACGTTGCCGCCGAATGAGGCTCCGATGCTCTGAAGCCAGTTCAGGATGCCCTTGTCAGGGAAATTCTTCGTGCCGTTGAAGCACATATGCTCAAGGAAGTGCGCGAGACCGTCCTGGTCAGGTGTCTCCTGAATGGCTCCGACATTGGTGGCGAGATAGAACTCAGCCCTGCCGGCCGGCTTGTCATTGTGTCTGATGTAATAGGTCAGACCGTTCTCCAGCTTGCCGACCTTGACCGCAGGGTCATTCGGAAGCTGCTGCATCTGAGCCTGAGCGATGAACGCCGAAGCGGACAGCACAAAGGCAGAGACGAAAATCAAAAATCTTTTCATAATCAACTCTATATTAGGATTATTATTGTTCATCGGAATATTCAAGGACATCTCCTGGCTGGCACTCCAAAGCCCGGCAGATCGCCTCCAACGTGGAAAATCTGACGGCCTTGGCCTTCCCCGTCTTCAGGATGGAAAGGTTCGCCGGAGTGATCCCGACCTTCTCGGCAAGCGCGGCGGAAGACATCTTTCTCTTCGCCAGCATGACATCAACATTGACTATTATAGACATATCTTTCAATTGTTCAATAGCACAAACTTACATCAATATATTCGTTATTCCAAATTTAATTTCCGTTTTTCGATAAATTATTATTGAATATATCCGCATTGGCGAAAGTTGGGGCAAAAAACGTTATATTTGCATCATTATAAGCTATTCTTATGTTAGAGGATTTCAAACTGAAGGTCTTTATGGCCGTGGCGGAAAACGGCAGTTTCACCATCGCGGCGAAGGCGCTTGGCGTTACCCAACCAGCCGTGAGCCAAAACATAGCCGAACTTGAAAGGAACATGGGAGCGGAGCTTTTCACCAGAGGCCGCGGCTCGGTGACCCTGACAGCGGCCGGGATCATTTTCAAGGAATATGCGGAAAAGATCCTCTACTGGTACTCCGCCGCAGGACACCTGTTCGGCCCCACAGGCAAGATCACCGCAAACAAACCCGTCAGAATCTCCGCCGACGGCTTCATCGCCAGCCATATTCTCCCCGATGCCATTTCCAAACTGCTGACATTCAACCCGTCACTGACATTCTCCATCACAAACGAGCCCGATAAACAAGACATAAGGCTCTACTCCAGAAAGCACGTGGTCGAGCCATCATTCGATGACATCAGCACATACGTGTTCAGTGTGACAGCCTCTGCCGTCAGCTCCAACCCGGCATATTCGAGAATCACAGAGATGGAGACCCTTCCCCGGAATGCCCGGCTTGCGGTTCTGGGAATATATTCAGAGATTCTTCCGCTGGACTTGAAGGCCCGCATAGCAGTCGTGTCGGATTCCGCCGAAGCCATAGTGCAACTGGTAACAGGCTCGCCCGACCTCATCGGATTACTCCCCCACCAAGTCGCACCCCAGGATCTCATCACACTTCCCGTCTCCCTCCCCAGCCTCACCCTTGACGTTCATTTTGAAGCCTCCGATCCCTCCAATCCCGTTGCAACAGCCCTGCGCCGCATTCTTTGCGACCTGTATCCGGCTTAAAAGCCAACCGAGTATGTTCCTGATCCATTGATTCTATTGAGAGTCTTCCTTACCCTGGATGATCAAGGCGACAAGGTCTTCGACATCCTCGTTTGCAATCGCCAAATCAAAGTCCTCAGGATCATACGACTCCCCTTCCTGAAGTCCCAGCCATTCCTCGTATGAGGCCTTCTCCTCCGGATCATCAACCTTTCCTGACAGGATGTCAAGCATTTGCGCATAACCCCACACGCCCCCGACATCTTCCGGAGGACAGGCTCCTTTGCCTGATGTCACACATATATCCTCGCCACGGAAAGGTTCGTCACTGACCGATGAGACCCTTACATTATGAATCCAGCCATCTCCGAAATCATATTCAAAAGAGATTGTGCTGCCTTTTTGCGGCAGAACGTCCTCGACAGTGACGGTCATCTCGTCTATCGCTCTGCCACCATAACCAAAATCGAAGCTTGCGTCAATGTTGCCTCTGGACGTATAGAACATTCCGCCTTTGGTGAATTGTGAGAGATGATAACCAGCCCAACCGAATGCGGTGATAAGTATCTTTCCAAGGTTCCCCAACCAAAGGTTTGACGGCACCTTTATCCTCCTGAACACCTTGACAGGACATTGTTCGATGGATGCGTATAAGATATATGTCTTAGATGGTTTGCTTGAGTCCACCAGCCGGTCGGTCTTGGATTTTTTCCTGCCTTTGGAACCTCCGGCATTTCCCGTCCCGTGGATGTTCTTAGTGTTTGCGGTGGCCGTCACACCGCTGTTCGCAGTTGAATATGCCGCTGTCTTAGCCTGCATCATTTCGAAGAACGAAACCATAAATGAGATTTCCGCCTCCGAGATTCCCGGGTAATCTTTCCTGATCACCTCTTTGAGTTCGTCACGTTCCTTATCAGTCATTGAAATCGCATTATTTCCGCAAGGTAGTCATTTTATCCGGAATCCAGATGAGTCGCCGACAAAAATCTGCAAGGGTATATTCAAAATGTCGTTCTACTTAATCAACTACGGGCACGGGGTGGAAAAGACTCTTTATTTCTGGATTATGAACTCCCCACCGGCAACACTTTCGGCTTCTTTTGCTTCCCAAGAGTGCAGAATGCACTCTTAAGAAACGTTTACCCCACTTTTTGTCTCCCAAGGGTGCTGTTGATCATACCTATGGGAGACATTATTTCCCCTTCTTGCTTCTAAAAGGTCATTCGGAATCCGTGCGGAGACCTGCGCCGCACTCTTGAGAAGCATATCCGCCTATTCTCGTTCTCAGAGAGTGTCCGACTACTCTTTTGAGTAACGCACACCCTCATTTTTGTTGCCCAAGAACCGGAAGATGAGAGGTTTGTTATTATTCATTGACACTCGTGGCCATACACTCTGGGCTTTCTCATAGTAATGACATAGCCTGCAGGGCTTTGTTATGGATTGCAAGCAGAAAGCGCATAAGTCTGTTTTTTTTAGGAATGAAGTCTCTGACCATCCCATACAAGGCCTTGATAGAGTGTCTTCTGAACGCCCTGGCGCATAGACTATATGATTCACTATCGGGCTTTGTGAGCATAGCGGTATATGACGACCGTGTTGAGGTTGAAAACCTCGGAACTCTACCGGCCGGCTTCACTCTGGACGATATGATGAAGCCGCATATCTCACACGCGCAGAATCCGCTTATCTCCCAGATTATGTACTATGGAAAATATCTTGAGACCTGGGGATTGTCAACTTGAATATTCCTTCGATATTTAACCCATTCAAATCCTCATACTTATATCTTGATGATTAATCCGCCTAATATATAGGCTTATAGCATATCAAGTAAATATCCTTTGCTAGTTTTTTCAAATAATAATCAGATACACAAAAACGCAGTTCTCCTTCCAAATTGTATGCAATGACAGAAGGTGGGGGACATATGGATGATAAATTCATTCCTGATGATACATTCTTATTCACACGCAACCAATCAGGTGATGATATTTCATTGATTGGCATATATGCATAAGGAACAAGGTTACCATCACCATTATTATGATATTTTTCCCCAATAAAAGGACTATTCAGATCATCTCCAGCATCCAGTAAGTATACTTCAAAACTGATGTGATTATCATTTCTACACTGATATAAATACCATCCTTTCTCGTTTGTTTGTAGTCCACGGCTCAGTTTAATCCATCCATCATTGATCATTCCGTGATTGGCGGCATTATGGAAAGAACGTTCTTGCTGTCCGTAATATGACTCTTCCATAATCATCTTACGCTCTTCATAGTATGTTTTAATTATTTGTTTCTTACGTTCATACGATGGAAACCAGTCTGTACTTGAAACGCCATTCTGCTTATTTACGAAAAATTTACGAATAAAATTCGTTATTCGCGATTGATCAAATATCAGCATAATATCATAAAAGTAGTCAAGGTTGAATATAACAAAAACTGGAGGGCAATAATAATGATTACCCTCCAGCTTTTAAAGAACGTCTGATTACTCAGCGGGGTGGATGGCGCCCATCGGGCAGGCATCGGCGCAGGTGCCGCAGTCGATGCAGGCGTTTGGATCGATGGTGTAAACGTCACCCTCGTGGATAGCGCCCTGAGGGCACTCGCCTGCGCAAGTTCCGCAAGCTACGCAATCAGTTTCTGAAATCTTGTAAGCCATAATTCAAATAAATAAAATTGTTATCATTTCTGCCAGTCTCCGGAAAATGCGGAAACATTATGCAAATATAAACCTTAAAATCACAATATCAAACCCCATACCACAAAAACGATGAGGGCGATCCCGACTTTTATCGCTTTCGCCTTGAAGAATGAGGATTTGCTGTCGGCAAGAAGAGGGAGGGATGCGTGGCCGTCCTGCACGATGGAATTGGCCAGCAGGACGGGGAACGGGATGACACCGCTGGCGAAGAGGGTCACAAACACAAGATGCGGCCCTGACTCAGGGATCAGGCCGACCACTATCGCAAGCAGAATCATCAGAGCGGTGTTGTCGCTGATCCACGCGGAGAGGTCGATGAAATTGAACAGGATTCCGATTACCAGGAGCACCCCGAAAGTCCAGGCGAATATGCTCGGAAGATGCTTGCGGACAATATGCTCCCAAAGATGCTCCTCGACGAAGTGGTCGGAGGCGAAAAGCAGCGCCCCCAACACTACAAGACTTAGAGCACCGAAAAGCCAGAAAGTCCACTCCTCGTCAAAAACGGCAAGTCCCTCTGCCTCACCACCTTCCTCCAAAAATCCAAGCAAAAGGGCGGCTATGAATATCACGACTCCGGCAAACAGGGATATTCTTGTACTTCCGAAATGCCTTCCTTCCTTGTGATGATGTCCGTCCTGATGCTCGCATCCGTCTCCGTGAAGTTCAAAGGAATCCTCAAGACGGGTTGGCAGCGGCTTGTCACCGGACGAGAATCTGTCGATCAGCAGTCCCGTCACAACGGCCAGCACAAAAAGGATAAGGAACAGCAGAGCGGCCTTGCCCGGGAACATCGCCAGCATCATAAACGACTCGTCCCCGGCCGTGGCGATCATCATAGCGACCAAAGCGCCGAAACTTAGCATCCTATGCGTATAGAGCGACACTGCTGCGAAGCCACCGACACATCCTGGAACCGAGCCAAGTAAGGCAGACACAAGCACTTGGGCAAAGCCTGATTTCTTGAGGGATCTGAATATCCTGCCGTCCGACTCCACATTGAAAGACTCGATGATCATCATCATGACGACCACCAAGCCGGAGATCAGGACAGCGCCACGCAAAGCGTCAAGTAAAACGGAAATGATCATGGTCTGTTACGCTGTCACCCAGCCGGTGAGATAAAGGTTGATGATAGGACGGAGAGGTGAGTTCGTGGTCAAGGTCAAGACTATCAGGCACTCCCCTGCCGGGAATCCCTTCGTGTCGAAAGTCACCTTCAGGTCACCTTTGCCGCCTGCGGGAACATCCGCGAAAGCCTGCGCCTTCACGTGCGAGCTCTCTGAATCCACCTTATATATTCTTAAAGGAGATTTGCCTTTGTTGGTGAAATGGAATGTGCAGTCCACATTCGCCCCGGCCTTGACCTTGCCGAAGGAGAATGTGCTCTCGTCAGCCATCGGATTAGGGCCGTCATTACGTTCCTTGTCCGTGAGCGATGAAAAATTCTCTTTCGTGTACGTGAATATTCCTATGCGGCTCTTGCCGGCTCCGAGTTCAGGATTAGGGTCAGCCACGATGGCCTCGGCACCGGCCGCCACTGGCTCTTTCTCCGCCGACTTCGAGACAACCGCCTTGTACTGGCGGCCGTCCACCAGCGGAGTCGCATAGTAATAGTTCTTCCCCCAATGGTTTCTGTCCGCTGTGACCGTGTAGTTCAGTTTGGCAGTGGACTGCGCCGGAACGGGGTTCGGCGACACCTTTACCGAGAGTCCCTCACTGACATCGGAGAAACTGACCGACAACGGCTTGTTTCCGAGATTAGCCACCAGAACCGTTCCGCTCTTTTGCTGTCCTTGAGACAGATTTCCACCCTTAATGTCCACTTTCTTGAAGGCCAGATTGCCGAAACGGATCGGATAAAGTTCTCCCAAAGATAATTGCTTGTCGTGGGTAACGCCTCTGAGCCTCAGGACGACAGGCTGCTTCAAACCAGAGAAATATGCGGGCATAGACTTGTCGAATGGGTAGCCTCCCTTCTCGTCATTCTTGAAGGTGGCCTTGATGGTTCCGGTCTCCCCCGAAGCGATTGGCTTCCGGGTCCATTCCACATTCGTGCATCCGCAGGAAGATACGACATTATAGATCAGCAATGCTTTCTCCCCCACATTCTTGACCGTGAATGTGGCCGTCACAGGGCCGTCCGACACCAGGATGTCCCCGAAATCGTGCACGGTCTTGTCCAGCTGGACGACTCCGCCGAATGTGTTGTCCTTGCCGGAGCCTTGGGCGGCGATGACACCGCTGGCGGACACAAGCAAAAGCACCGCGGCGGCAATATGCTTGAATATATTCATAAATCACGCTGTTTAATTGTTTGACGAGCCCTCGCATCAAGGAGACTTTCAAACAAACGCTTCATAATATTCATAAGGAATGCAAATTCCTTTCCATTGGCAAATTTACCATTTAATAGGTACTTTTTCAAGTCCAGGTAATCCAATCGCAGGAAAGAGTTCTGAAATCGCCGTCAACATTCGAGGGCATCTGATGGGACAGAGAGTTCCAAGAGGGACAAGAAGGACGGAGGAGGAGAATATTTATTTTTTAATGCGTCCCAAATTTTGTAATTTTGTACGATTATGCGATTAAGATAAATGGCGAACATAGAACAGAACTACGACTACACTGACGACAACATACGGACCCTGGAAGGTGTCGAACACATCCGCCGGCGTCCGGGAATGTACATCGGAAGACTTGGCAACGGCTCCAACCCGGGAGACGGCATTTATGTGCTGCTCAAGGAGATTGTGGACAACTGCATCGACGAGTTCTCCGCAGGATTCGGCAAGCAGGTCATCATTAAGATTGAGGACAGGCAGGTCTCCGTCAGGGACTTTGGACGAGGAATTCCTCTGAACTCCGTCATCAAGGCCACCAGCCAACTGAACACCGGAGGAAAGTTCGACGACAAGGCCTTCAAGAAGTCCGTCGGACTCAACGGTGTGGGTACCAAGGCGGTGAACGCCCTGTCAGAGAGTTTCTACGTGGAGTCGTTCCGAGGAGGAGAGAGTTCCTGGGCCCGCTACGAGCGTGGACAGCTTGTGGACAGCGGCAGGAAGGAGAAGGTCAGTGAAAAGAACGGTACACTTGTCGTGTTCACCCCGGACAGTGCAATGTTCGGAGGCTTCGAGTTTCATATGGACTATGTGGAGACGATGGTCAAGAACTACTCCTACCTGAAGAAAGGACTCGCCGTTGTCCTCAACGGAGTCACCTACAAGTCTGAGAACGGCCTTCTGGACCTTGTGAACGACAATCTTTCCGAGACCCCGCGCTATGCTCCGATCCATCTTGTGGGCGAGGACATCGAGGTCGTCTTGACCCACGGCAACTCCTACGGCGAGAACATCGCGTCGTTCGTAAACGGCCAGAACACCCGTGACGGAGGAACCCATCTGGCCGCTTTCCGTGAGGCCATCGCCAAGACACTCAA
>ERZ1034880.587-NODE-587-length-10387-cov-4.549845_pt1 | contig 10387 bp, 7 predicted proteins | sample MGYA00520630_ERZ1034880 | MGnify/ENA primary metagenome ERZ1034880 (study PRJEB33766, sample SAMN09781725) | gut metagenome | biome: gut microbiome | host: Homo sapiens | place: Madagascar | study: EMG produced TPA metagenomics assembly of the PRJNA485056 data set...
CGCTGACGATCGACTTGACCGGAGCGTATTCCGAAGTCCGTCTTTCGGGAATATCCCTCTGCTCCGGCCACGATGAGGTGACGTTCGACATCACGATGCATCACCGTACTGGAGACTGCCGTTCCCGGCAGACATTCAACGGGTTGGCTACCGGGGAGGCCAAGTGCGGATTCTTCGGCAAGATTGTGATCGCGCCCGAGGCGCAGAGAACCGAGGCGTTCCAGGAGAACCACAACATCTTGCTTTCCGACTCGGCCAGGATCAACACAAAGCCACGGTTGGAGATCTATGCCGATGATGTGAAGTGCTCGCACGGCGCCACGGTCGGGAAACTGAACGAAGACGAGCAGTTCTATATGCGCTCCCGTGGCATTCCTGAGGACGAGGCCAAGGTGCTGCAGATGATCTCATTCGTGGCTCCGGTGCTGGAGAACATCCCGGAAGAGTCCACAAACGGCACTCCAGACAGGACCGCCGTCGCCGAGCTCGTCGAGAACGCCATCCGCAGCTTCGCATTACGGTAAGCTGCCTCACTGTAGGTTCAGCAGCGCGCCCACCATAAGTGTGCTCCCAAAGGAGCCAAAGCCGTGATGGATAAATATTTGTAACACAAACAAATAAGAATTTCCCTTAAGGTGATTCTAACGAAAGGTAATCGATGAATTAACTGATTACCAATATGTTGAATGCCACATGATAAATATGGAGATAGGATGATTGTCAAGACAAACGTCAAACTGAATCTGGGACTGAGTGTCCTGCGGAAACGTGCCGATGGTTTTCACGACATCGAGACGCTGTTTGTTCCGTGCTTTGATTTCGGGGACATTCTTGAGATCATCGCGGGCGATGACTACAGCCGGACCTCGACTGCTCTGTTCGCAAAGTACGGTGGCCCGGACGGGTGCATCGACCAGCAAACTCAGCGACTGGCAGGCCTAGTGACCGATGAGCTCAGTGATTCGCAGGAAGCATCGGTTGGTTCGACAAGCTCACCAACCGGGTTCAACGAATCAGCCAAGGAAGGCGAGAAAGAAACGACTCTCTCGGGAAATGTAACCGCATCAGAGGATGGAAGATTAGTGCAGGGAATATCCGAGAGCGGGAAGCTGATGGTCACGATCGCGCGGGAAGAAGGTGTGGACTGGGATCCGCTCAAGGATCTGTGCGCAAAGGCGTATGACATTCTGGCACAAGATTTCGACCTGCCTCCTGTCAAGATATTTCTGGAAAAGAAGGCCCCCGTGGGAGCGGGACTCGGCGGAGGTTCTGCGGACGCGGCATTCACCCTCAAGGCTCTGAACGAGTTATGCGGGCTTGGCCTTGACGACCAGAGGCTTTCTGAATATGCTGCACGGCTTGGCAGCGATTGCGCCTTCTTCATATTCAATCGTCCTATGATCGGATCAGGACGTGGGGAAGTACTTGAACCTTATGACATTGACCTTTCTGAATATGAAATCAAGGTGCTGATTCCAGAAGGGATCTCGGTCTCGACGGCGGAGGCGTATAAGGGAATTGTTCCTCGGGAAGGTCACTTCGACAAGCTCAGTGACCAACCTGGCCACCTTTGCTCATCAGCCATCGGGGTGACTGAACCGGCCAAGCCTGACACAATAAATGATCTGAAAACCATACTGGCGATGCCGGTTTCCGAATGGAAAGACAAGTTGCTGAACGATTTCGAGGCCACCGTCTTCAAGGCGCATCCGGAACTTGCCGCCATCAAACAGTCTCTCTACGACTCCGGTGCTGTTTATGCAGCAATGTCAGGTTCCGGCTCCGCCCTTTTCGCCTTGTATGAGAAATAATCGTGCGTGAAATACCTCTTCTGGCTCACCAGGTCACATCGTAGGGCTTTTCGTGAGTGAAACGCAACTACTCACTCACCGGGTTTACATCGGAATAGCCTTGGATCAGGAAACAGCTACTCATTCCACACGCCAGATAAAAGAAGAGGCCGCCGCTTTCCCCAAAGCGACGGCCTGTTGTATATAAAACGAACTTAACAAATAGACAACAAAAAGAACTTTTGTCTGTCCAAGGGACAAAGGTATTAAGATTTATTGAATATGCAAAGCTTTTTGTTAATTTTTTAAAACGATTTTTGCATCAATCATTCATTAAAGTCCTATCGTTTGCTTACAGATTTAAGCAAATTATCCGTTCCTGTACTCGCTGGGGGTCATTCCGGTGTGTGCCTTGAAGAACTTGTAGAACACGGAAGGGTTCGGGAAATGCAGCTTGAAGACGATCTCCTTGATGCTGTCGTCAGTGTACTTGAGCATATTTTTGGCTTCCAGAATGACGAATGAGTCGATCCAGTCCGGGGCGGAGCGTCCGCTTACCTGTTTGATGAGTTTGGACAAGTATTTCGGGGTGAGCCCAAGGTGGCTGGCGTAGAACGCCATATTGCGCTCGGATGTGTGATGCTCCGTGACGAGTGCCATAAAATGCTCGAAGATCAGTTTCACACGGGTGTTCACGACCGCTCCCGGCAATTCCGGGGTTCTGACCGCGCTTTTCTCCATCAGCCCGCCCAGAACATAGAACAGAGATGCGATCAATGACCCCACAGCCTCCCTTTTGTTTGGCACGTCAGAAGTCAGAACATCTCCGATAAGATCCAAGTATTTAGTACAGAATGCTATGTTCCTTTCATCGAGCTGGACGCAGGGCTCCGTCAGCAATTTCAGCCGATCATCGAAAATTTTCTTAAAGTCGAAACTTATGCTGGAAAGATATTCCTTAGAGATGGCTACGACGATGAACTCAAAGGAGTGGTCGTTGTCCAAATCGGATTTGTTGATTTTGATTATGTTACCAGGAGTTCCGACAAAAAGCGTCCCCTTGCTTATCGAATATGACCGAAGGTTGATCTCCACGTTCAGACCTCCAGATTTGCAGAAAATGGCGATGTACGCATCGCTACGACAAGGATATTTAAGGAATTGAAGATTGTCGCTGTACTTCACGTCCATAATGAAAAAGTCGTCTCCAAGCTGAAGTTCGTTCTGGACGGGAACGAGCTTTCTGATTTGTTTCAGACCTATATTCAATAAAGAATCCGGCATACTGTAAAATGTTTTTAGTGTCTCACGGCAAAAATAGGAAATATTTACGTTATTGCAAAATTTCGCAATATTCGACCTTTTGATAATCTTAAAAGCCGAACGGTAATACTAATGGGAAAATTTGGCAGTTAATTTGTAGTGATGTATGCCGCTTGACACAAAATTGAAAACAAGAATTTATGAATATGAACAAGTACATTGTCAAAATCTCAACATTGGTCGCTATGGCTCTTGCGCCTGTGGCGATGAATGCCCAGCAGACGCTGACGCTGGAGCGGTGCCGCGAAATGGCGATCGAGAACAACAAGACCTTGAAACAGGCTGAGACAAAGATCGAGATGGCCGGTTACGACCGTAAGATCGCGTTCGCCAACTATCTTCCGAACATCTCCGCTACCGGCGCGTATGTCTATAACGCCAATGACATCGCCCTTGTCAGCGACGCCACGTCCCAGAAACTTCAGAATATGGGAACATTGATCCATACTCAGACCCAGGAGTTCGCCCAGAGTCTGATGACAGCGATCAAGTCCAATCCTGCCGCCGCCGCTGAATATATGAAGAGCCCGATGTGGCAGACGGTTCTCGAAGCGCTTTCGCAGACGGATATGTCACAGACAATCAACGCTCTCGGTAAGGAGATTGATGACGCTTTCCATCCAGATATGCAGAATATTTTCGCTGGCGCGGTGACGCTTCAGCAACCAGTCTTTATGGGTGGGAAGATCATCGCTGCCAACAAGATTGCCAAATTGGCGGAGGAACTGTCACAGACACAGTACGACCAGCAGTATCAGCAGGTTATCGTGGATGTCGATCAGGCGTATTGGCAGATTGTCTCCATCGCCAACAAGAAGAAATTGGCGGATGCTTACGCTGATCTCCTTCATAAGATGGAGCACGATGTGGCTCTTTCCGTCCAGGAGGGTGTGGCCACGGAGTCTGACGCTCTCCAGATAAAGGTGAAAGCCAACGAGGCGGACATGCTCAAAACCAAGTCAGACAATGGCTTGACTCTTGCCAAAATGCTTCTCTGCAAGCAGATAGGTCTTGATCTCAGCACTGAGATCGTACTTGCTGACGAAACCCTCTCCGACATTCCTGTCCCTCAGATGGGTGCGGACAAGGATCTCGACCAGATTTATGCCGACAGACCCGAGACCAGAAGCCTTGAGCTTGCCTCGAAGATTTATGACGGCAAGGTAAGAGTCGCAAGGGCTGATATGATGCCTAAGGTGGCGTTGATGGCTGGATACTCAGTGACCAACCCTAATATAAAGAATGGATTCCAGAAAGACTGGGGTGGATTCTTCAACGCTGGCGTGATGGTGAATATTCCTATATTCCACGGCTTTGAGGCTTTGAGCAAGACCCGCAAGGCAAAGGCCGAGGCCACTCTCTACAGAACCCAGCTTGAGGATGCCAAGAACCTCATCAATCTGCAGGTGACCCAGTTGCGCAAGCAGGAAGGTGAGGCGTTCGAGAAGCTCACGATGGCTCAGAACAACCTGTCCAGCGCTGAGGAGAATCTCCGCACCGCAACTGTCGGCTTCGAGGAAGGCGTGATCGACACCAACACCGCGCTCGCCGCCCAGACCGCATGGCTTAAGGCTCATTCAGAATATATTGACGCGGGGATCGAGCTTCAGATGCTTGCCGCCAACCTCAACAAGGCAGAGGGCAACAACCACGCTCAGACAAAATAAGCGTTAAGAATAGGTTGCTAAGGATTTAAGTTAAAGGATAATAATAAAAACAAAGAATATTATGGAAAAGGAAAAGAAAAGCTACAATCTTGTGATTGGCATTGTGGCGCTGATCGTAATCATCCTTCTGATCGCCGTCATCGGCTATTTCGTCTCTAAACCAAAGCCTCTGATGATTCAGGGCGAGGCAGAGGCCAGTGAGTATCGTGTGTCCGGCAAGGTTCCGGGCAGGATCGAGGAACTTTACGTCAAGGAAGGCCAGATGGTCCACAAGGGGGATACGGTCGCTTTCATCGATTCTCCTGAGGTGCGTGCCAAACTGGCGCAGGCCAACGCCATCAAGGCGGCTGCCAGCTCACAGAGCAGAAAGGCTCAGAACGGAGCCCGCAAGGAGCAGATCGCCGGAGCCTATGAGCTTTATCAGCAGGCTCTTGTGCAGGAGGATGTGATGAAGAAGTCTTTCGACAGGATCCAGAAGCTCTATGACCAGAAAGTCATCGCGGCTCAGAAATACGACGAGGTAAAGGCCAAGTACGATGCCTCCGTCGCTCAGACAAAGGCTGCCAAGAGTCAGTATGACATGGCTGTCAACGGAGCGCGCGAGGAGGACAAGGCTGCGGCCAAGGCTCTCGTCGATCAGGCTGACGGCGCGTTGATGGAGGTGGAGTCTTATCTGAGCGAGCTGTACCTTACGGCTCCTGCTGACGGAATCATCTCGGCTCTTTTCCCTAAGGTCGGCGAGCTTGTCGGTCAGGGAGCGCCTGTCGCCAGCGTTACTGACCTGAATGATGTATGGTTCACGTTCAATGTGCGTGAGGACTACCTCCACGGCATGAAGCAGGGCGACAAGATCACGGTGATCATCCCGGCTCTTGACGGCAAGGAGGTTCCGGCTACCATCAACTATGTGGCTGTCCGTGAGTCCTACGCCACGTGGAAGGCCACCAAGGAAACAGGTATGTACGATGCCAAGACCTTTGAGGTCAGGGCCGTTCCGGATGTGACAGTGGACGGCATTCGTCCTGGTATGTCCGCAATCGTTAAGTAAGGACTATCATCATGACTAATTGGCAGAGAATAATTGCGGTGGCCCGCCGCGAGCTCAGGATCATCAGGCAGCGCCCGATCTATCTTCTGGGTTCGGTAGGCGTGATAGCCTTCTGCGCCATATTCTTCCTGACATTTCTGAAGGACGGTCTGCCGAGTGATGTTCCGATCGGTCTTGTGGACTACGACTACTCGTCCACCTCAAGGAATTTCTGCCAGCAGCTGGACGCCACCCAGTTGGGAAAGGTTGTCCACTACGATTCGTTCGCGGCTGCCAGAGAAGACATGAACAGAGGCAAGATCGCGGCTGTCTGTGTCGTTCCTGTGGGGATGAACGATGACATCCAGGCGAACCGTCAGCCGAAGATCACGTTCTACGTCAACGGCTTGTACTTCGTCAGCGGGGCGCTTGCGTGGAAGGATCTTCTTCAGATGGTCAATCTGACCAACGGAGCCGTGCAGAGGCAGGCCTTCAGGGCAAGAGGCTACAACGACAGCCAGATCATGGGCATGATCCGTCCTGTGGACGTGGATGTCCATCAGATCGGCAACGTCGGCACCAACTACAACTACTACCTCAGCAGCGTCCTGCTGCCTGGTGTGCTGGAGATGATCGTGATAATCGTCCTGATATATTCATTGGGAGCAGAGCTTAAGTATGGTACCTCCAGGCATCTGCTGCAGACCTCCGGCAACTCGATCGTGACCGCCCTCGCCGGCAAGCTGCTGGTGTGGACGCTGACATTCTCGGCGATCGGGCTGATACTGATCCTGCTGCTCTTCCATAGGCTGCATTTCCCGTTGGCGGGATCCATCTGGAACATGTTTTTGGGCATATTCCTTATGATCTTCGCCAGTGAGGCGATCGCCATATTCATCCTTGAGATGCTTCCTGTGCCGAGGTTGGCGTTGAGTATCGGCGCTCTTTACAGCGTGCTTGGATTCTCCCTCTCGGGCTTCACGCTTCCGATAGAGGCCATGCCGCCTTACATCCAGGGACTTGCGGCGGCGTTCCCGTTGCGTCATTATTATCTGTTCTATGTCCAGGAGGCCATATTCGGAGCCGGATTCGCCGGATGGTGGAAGCAGGTGATCTACTTGCTGATCTTCATTCTGTTGCCGCTCATAGGTCTTCTGCGACTCAAGAAGGCCTACATTCATCAGAACTTCCCTAAAGACTAAGTGACATGAAAAATACATACGCAAAAACATGGATCAAGGACTTCTGGGGCATATTCTGTCATGAACTTCGACAGATTTTCTCAGACAGCGGCGTGCTGCTGATCTTCCTTGTCGCCGGACTTGCCTATCCGCTGCTTTACAATGTCGTCTACCTGAACGGTATTCTTTCTGAGACTCCCGTTGCCATTGTTGACAATTGCGACAGCCCGGACAGCCACCGCTTCATCAGGGAGATCGACGCCACCCGAGAGGTCGAGGTTGCGGCGAAATGTATGAATATGGCCGAGGCGGAAAAAATGATGCAGGAACGCAAAGTCAACGGTATCATCTATTTCCCTTCCGACTTCACAGAGAAACTGGCCAGAAACGAGACATCCACATTCTCCGTCTATGCGGACATGAGCAGCTTCCTCTACTACAAGAACGCTCTCATGGCCACCAACTTCGTGATGCTTCATGAGATCGGTCAGATCCAGATGCAGAGGTTCTCGTCCCTCGGGATGACGGAACAGGCCGCGTCACAGACTGTCAAGCCGCTTGGCTACGAGGACAACAATCCCTACAACCGGGCCTTCAACTACAGTTTCTTCCTGATCTCAGCCATCCTGATGATCATCATCCAGCAGACGCTTTTCTACGGAATGTCACTGCTGGTAGGAACCGCAAGGGAGAGGAACCGTAGTTTCGCATCGCTTCCTGACAGACTTGAAGGTCACGGTGTCGGGCGTGTGGTCATGGGACGTGGAGGCGCCTACTGGCTGCTGTACATTGCCGTGGGTATGTACATAGCCTTCATCGTCCCCGCAATATTCGGAATCCCTCAAAGAGGTGAGTTCAAGGATGTCCTTGCGATGCTGGTCTTCTTCATCACTGACTGTGTGTTCTTCAGCATGGTCTGGAGCACGCTGATCACGAGGAGGGAGTCCGTGTTCATCCTCTTCCTGGCGATGTCGCCTGTGGCTTTGTTCCTGACCGGTTGCTCTTGGCCGACATTCGCGTTCCCGGGCTTCTGGAAGGTGTTCTCCTACATATTCCCGTCCACTTTCGGCGCGCAGGGTTTCATCAACCTCAGCACTGCCGGTGGCGAGATGGGAGCGGCTGACGTGCAGATGAAGGCCATGATCATCCAGACGGTCATCTATTTCTTCCTTGCATGCGTGGCTGTCTATGCCGAGAACTGGGTACTGCGTCACAAGGAGCAGATCCGTCAGAGGAGTGAGCGGCTCGCCAAGCGTGTGGGCATCGACAGCGCCGAGGACGCTAAGATCATCGCCGGAGAATAGAACCATCCTGTTGACCTATAAAAGAAGAGGCTGACTCCAAAATGTCAGCCTCTTGTTTTTGGTGCTTAGGCTAAAGCGGACATATACTGCCGTAGGCGGCTTTGGCTCCCGAAGAGGGAGGTCGTGAGCGATTAATGAAGGTCCAGTGGACCTTCATAGCGAGCAGCACGAAGTGGGGAGGACCGCCGGAGGCAGTATATGTCCGCTTTAACTACTCCCCGACGTGGAACGCCACGCGGAGCTCCTCGATTTCCTCATCGGTGATCGGGTTCAGTTTGCCGAGCGGAGCCGCAAGGATCAGCGAGCGGGCGCTGAAGTCGGCCACCTCAAGACGGTCGAACGTGTTGATGAGCTGGTCACCTGTCACAACGACGGAATCGTTCTCCAGCATCACGAACGGCCTGTGCTTGAACTCGTCGGCGAGTTCGTTCAGTTTCTCGTTGTACTGGCTTCCGAATGGGAATGTAGGAATGTCCTGAAGGAATATCCAGCTCTCCGGGATGGTGCGTACATCGAACTTCACTCCGGTTGTGCAGAATCCCATCAGGGCAGGGGACTGGGTCAGGATGATCGAATTGACCTTAGGGTTGCGGCGGTAGATCTCGTAATGGAGAGCCACCGAACGGCTTGCGTTCTTCCCGGCCTCCACCATTCCGTCCTTTACCTGCACGATGTCCTCAGGATCAAGATCCCAACGCTGCATACTTGAAGGGGTGATGAGGAAGTCATTGCCTCTCCAACGTACGGAAGCCGTGCCGTAGGAGCTGCACATAAGTCCCTGTGAGCAGGCCCTACGGACAATTTTGCAGATCTCCGCGCGGATCGCTCTCTCGTCGGACGGATGCTCCACGTTCATAAAGTGCTGGAACGGAGTGTTCACGGCCTTCTCGTGCTGGAGAATCTGCTCCTCGCTGAGGTACTTCGGCTCTCCCAAAGTCTTGGCGTTCAAAATAGTGCGGGCGCAAAGCTCAAGGGTCTCGAACCTCTGGTAAGCGTCAGCGATGTCATCACCGGCTACCACGACTCCGTGGTTCTCCATAATGACGGCCTTGTAGTCCGGGTTCTTCTTGAACTCAGCCACGATTTTCTTGCCCAGAAGCTCGCTTCCCGGAAGGGCATATTCAGCGAATCCGACAGGACCGCAGGTCTCGCGCGCCTGAGGGATGATGCTTGTGTCCGGCACCTGATGAACCATACTGAATGTGACCAGTCCAGGAGGATGCGCGTGGATCACAGAATGAATATGCGGGTTCATCTTGTAGATGGCCTTGTGGAAAGGGTACTCGGATGAAGGTCTGTGAGGGCCGATGATGGTTCCGTCCGCCTTCACGCACATAATGTCCGCTGGGGTCAGCGAACCTTTGTCAATCGCCGCCGGGGTGATCCACATATCTCCGTTCTCGTCCATAATGGAGAGGTTTCCTCCGGAGGTGGTTGTCATCTCGCTGCGATAGATCCTGCCGATGATGATAGCGATCTGCTCGGCTGGATGCATCAGATTTACGTCAAGTTGTTTCATAATATTAATGAGTTACATTAAATTTTCATTTTATGCCAGCATAACCTGTCCGCCCGTCACAGGGATGGCCTGTCCGGTCTCTCCGGTCTGGTCGATGGCGTAGAGGATGGCCTTGCAGACATCCACCGGGTTGCAGCCCTTGCGCATAGGCACCTGGGCGAGGTAGAAGTCCTTGACATCCTGCACGGTCTTCGCTCCCGGAACCTTTCCGGCGTTGAGGTACTGGATGAACAGTCCGTTCTCCGGGTTGCTCCACAGAGGACCGTCGTAGTAGTTGCCAGGGCAGATGCTGTTGACTTTCACCCTGTAAGGGGCGAGCTCAAGGGCGAAGGACTGGGTCAGGCCTATCCCTCCGAACTTGCCGCCGGCGTAGGCGAAGTTCGCCTTGCTGCCTCGCAGACCGCTCTTGCTGTTGACTTGGATGATGTCGGCGAAATATTCCGGATCATATTTTGTCTCGATCTTCATTATGTGCGAGGCGACCTTCGCGCAGAAGAAGTAGGCCTCGTAGTTGATCTTGGTGACGAACTCGAAGTTCTCCGGGGTCATCACGTCCAACCCGCCGGCGCGTACAAC
>ERZ1034880.593-NODE-593-length-10335-cov-11.581420_pt1 | contig 10335 bp, 10 predicted proteins | sample MGYA00520630_ERZ1034880 | MGnify/ENA primary metagenome ERZ1034880 (study PRJEB33766, sample SAMN09781725) | gut metagenome | biome: gut microbiome | host: Homo sapiens | place: Madagascar | study: EMG produced TPA metagenomics assembly of the PRJNA485056 data...
CACTCGAGCTCGTCAATACCATGACCGAGCTGGCCGAAGAGGACCAGCTCGCCACCAGCCCGGCCGAGGCATACTAGTGGCGGCGGCGCAGCCGGTTCGCTCCGGTATCGACTTTTCGGCATTTCGCGACCCCAAACCGGCTCGCGAGCTCATCAATCGTATTCATGAGCTTGTCGGCAACCGCAGCATCAACCTTATGGAAGTCTGCGGTACGCATACCGTGAGCATTGGCCGCTATGGCTTTCGCTCCATTATGCCGACGGGGCTCAAACTGCTAAGCGGCCCGGGGTGCCCCGTTTGCGTCACCGCCAACCGCGACATCGATCACGCAATCGCGCTTTCCAACATGGACAGCGCCATCATCACCACCTTTGGCGACATGATGCGCGTGCCCGGATCGTCCACCTCGCTTGCCGCGCAAAAGGCCGCGGGGCGCGACATCCGCATCGTCTACTCTCCGCTCGACGCACTCGACATTGCCGAGCAAAATCCCAAACGCCCGGTCATCTTTATGGGCGTCGGCTTTGAGACCACAACGCCCACCATTGCCGCCGCCATCCTGGAGGCCGACGCGCGCGGGCTCCAGAACTTCTCGGTCTACTGTGCTCACAAGACCACGCCGCCGGCTCTGCGTGCGATCTCCAACGACCCCGAGACGACCATCGACGGCTTTATCCTGCCCGGTCACGTCGCCACCATCACAGGCCTGGCACCCTTTGGGTTTTTGGTCGATGAGTTCGAGACCCCCGGCGTAGTCACCGGGTTTGAGCCGGTCGATATTTTGCAGGGCATCTGCATGCTGGTCCAGATGGTTGTCGAGCACAGGCCCGCAATCGACAACGCCTACCGCCGTGGCGTCAATGCGGACGGCAATCCCGTAGCGCGCCAGCTGGTCGAGCAGGTATTTGAGCCGTGCAACACCACGTGGCGCGGACTGGGACCGATTGCCAACTCGGGTCTTTCCATCCGGCCCGAATTCGCGTGCCTTGATGCCGGCGCCCGCTTTGACGTGCCCGTTGAGGCGACGGTCGAGCCACGCGGATGCCGCTGCGGCGACGTGCTGCGCGGTGCCATCACGCCGAGCGACTGCCCGCTGTTCGGCCACGCATGTACGCCCGAACACCCCGTCGGACCGTGCATGGTGAGCTCTGAGGGCAGCTGCGCGGCGTACTTTAGATACAGCGACTAACCCGGACGCACCCGCACGCTGACACCACCCACGATTGGAGTTTTCGATATGTCCCGTACTGCCACCGATAGCACTGTCCTGCTGGGCCACGGCTCCGGCGGCCAGATGATGAAGCGCATTATCGATGAGGTCTTTCTGGATGCCTTTGGGTCGCCCGAGCTGCTTGCGGGCAACGATGCCGGCGTCGCCGCACTGCCCGCAAGCGGGCGAATCGCCATGTCGACCGACAGCTTTGTGGTAACGCCGCAGTTCTTCCCCGGCGGCAATATCGGCCGCCTCGCCGTATGCGGAACCGTCAACGACGTCGCGACCTCGGGCGCTAACGTGCGCTACCTCTCATGCGGCTTTATCCTCGAAGAGGGCTATCCCATGGACAAGCTGCGCCAGATTGTGCAGACCATGGCCGAAACAGCACGCGAGGCGGGCGTGTCCATAATCACCGGCGACACCAAGGTGGTCGAGCGTGGCGGTGCCGACGGCGTCTACATCAATACCGCCGGCGTGGGCGAGGTGCCCGCGGGCGTAGCGCTCAGCGGTGCCAACTGCCGGCCCGGCGACGCCATCCTGGTATCGGGTACGCTAGGCGACCACGGCATCGCCATCATGAGCCAGCGCGAGGGCTTGGCGTTTTCGAGCAACATCGAAAGCGACGCTGCGCCGCTCAATCATCTGATTGCCGACGTGCTCGCCGCCGCCCCCGACACCCGCTGCTTCCGCGACCCCACGCGCGGCGGCCTGGCATCCACGCTCAACGAGTTTGCCCAGGCCAGCGGCGTTGCCATGGAGATCGACGAGGATGCCGTGCCCGTGCGCCCCGACGTACAGGCGGCATGTGAGATGCTCGGTTACGACGTTCTGCAGGTGGCAAACGAGGGCAAGATGGTTGCCGTGGTGCCGGCCGAGCAGGCCGATGCCGCGCTGGCTGCCATGCGCGCCGCCCGCTACGGCGAAAATGCCGCCATCATCGGTCGCGTACTGCCACTTGCCGAGGGCGCCCGTCCCGCCGTGCGCGTGCGGACCGGCTGGGGATCGACCCGCATCCTCGACATGCTCGTAGGAGAGCAGCTGCCGAGAATTTGCTAACGATGGCATCCGCGCGCCACTGCGCTTTGAACAATGAGCTTTTTACCAGCTCAGCACAAGGACCCCCGCGACCGAATCGAATCGGTCGCGGGGGTCCTTGCATTTGCGAGCTTTGCCGTTATCTACGCTCTGAACTTTGGATACGTCAGTAGCACGAGCGCGACGCTCACGCCCAGTTGTATGAGAACCTGGCGCACGTCGCCGGCGCCTCCAAGCGCCACGGCGCGAACCAAGTTGGCGATGCCGAGCGGCATGCCGCCGACAAACCAGAGCGAGAGGCCCAGCAGCGCCTTGTCGCCCATATCGGGCTCAAAGGGCACCGAAGCCACCACCGCCCGATATGCCCGCACCTCAGAGAAGATCAACGCTACGATAAGCAGCAAGGTAACGAGCATCGACGCAATCGAAGCAGAGGACGCCGCAGAGCCCGTAAGCCCGCCCACGGTCGCGTCCATAAGCAGAACGCCGCCCGCATAGACCAGCGACATGACCCCCAGGGTCGTGAGAACCGAGCGCGCCCCGGCGCGCCCCGTGCCCCTAACACAGACGTTTCTTGCCCCCATCGTTAACCTCCCTAAAGCAAGGGGCCCACTGGCGCGCACCGGCGGGCCCGTCTATCTGGGGCCAGCCCACTCCGGGTGGCCCAAAGAACATCGACGTGGCTTTTGCGCGCCTACTCCCCGCAGCCGCTTTCGATAAGCGCCACGAGGGAATCGACGGCGGCCGCCTCGTCGGCGCCGTCGGCTGCGATCTCGATCTCGCAACCACAGGCCATTCCCAGGCTCATGACCATCAGGATTGACTTGGCGTCTTTGGCGTCTCCGCCCACCTTGCCAACGGTAATCGAGCTCTCGTACTTGCTCGCCTCCTGCACAAACAGCGATGCGGGGCGCGCGTGGATGCCGCTCGGATTCTTGACGACCGTCGTCTTGGAAACCATCTCTGCTCCTTACTCCACCACGATGTTATCGGTTGCGGTGTCGGCGCCGTTGCTGGCGATGAGCTTCTTGTAGTAGAAGAAGCTCTTCTTCTTTCCACGCTTGCCGGTGCCGTCGCCATGGTCGTCCTGATCGACCGAAATCTGGCCATAGCGTTTAGTCATCTCGGACGTACCAGAGCTGATGAGATCAATGGGGCCCCACCAGGCGTAACCGAAGACGTCAACGCCGTCGAGAATCGCCTGATGCATCTGCTCGACATGCTCCTTCATGTATTCGATATGAGCATCGTCATCGCAATAACCGTTCTCGTCGCGGTTTTCGGTCATGCCGTTACCGTTCTCGGCGATAAAGATCGGCAGGTGATAACGGTCGTAGATGTGGTTAAGCGTGATGCGGAAGCCCACCGGGTCGATCGGCCAGCCCCACTCGGTCATCTCGAGGTACTGGTTCTTAATCTCGGTCAGCAACTTGCCGGAGGGCTCCGGGGACACCTTGCCCTTGTAGCGCATGATATAGGTCATGTAGTAGCTGATGGAGATGTAGTCCACCACGCCGGCCTTGAGGGTCTCGAGATCGCCGTCCTCCATCTTGATATCGACACCGTAGTCGCGGAAGAAGCGCTTTACGTAGTAGGGGTACTCACCCTTGGCCTGGACATCGGTGAAGAACCAGTTGAAGTGGTCCTCAAAGAGCACCTGGAGCTGGTCTTCCGGCTTGGAGGTCTCGGCATAGTTCTCAAGACGGCAGAGCATGTTGCCGATGTGGGCCTCGGGGTCGATCTCGCGCAGTTTGATAACGGCCTTGGCGGAAGCCACGAGCTGGTTGTGAGCGACCTGGAACTTCTCGGGCCAGCGGCCGGCATAGGGGTTGGATCCGTCTTCCTTCTCATCCCAGATCACGCCGCAGCAGGTGCAAGGGTTGGCGTAGACGTGGTTGATCTCGTTGAAGGTCATCCAATACTTGACCTTGCCCTTGTAGCGGCGGAAAAGCGTCTCGGCATAGCGCTCAAAGGCGTCGACCACGTGACGGCTCGCAAACCCGTTGTACTCCTCTGCCAGGTGAAGCGGCATGTCAAAGTGGTTGAGGGTAACCATGGGCTCGATACCGTGCTTATGGCACTCGTCAAAGACCTTGTCGTAGAAGGACAGGCCCTCCTCGTTGGGTAGGGCGTCGTCACCGTTAGGGAAGATACGGCTCCAGGAGATGCTCATGCGAAAGACGCCAAAGCCCATCTCGCCCAAAAGCGCGATGTCTTCCTTGTAGGTGTGGTAGAAGTCGATGCCGCGGCGCTTGGGGAAATCGTAGGCCATCTCGTCTGCCTTGCGGGCTGCGAGCGACTGACGCGTGACGGAGTTGAGCGGGCCGCCCTCGACGATGCCCTCGCGGGCGCAGGTCTCGCGGTCGAGCAGAATCACGTAGTCGGAGACCGCCGGGCCGCGGCCGCCCTCGTTCCATGCGCCCTCAATCTGGTTGGCAGCGGTAGCGCCGCCCCAGAGAAAGCCCTTGGGAAACGCCTCGCCAAAGTCATAGGTAGAAAGGTCAATCATGGTATGTCCTCATCTCTCTTGGTTGGGTTGGGATGCGGGCCGCAGGGGCACGGCCCGCGATCGGGGGACGTATTAACGGGCGGCCAGTGCGCGCACCACAGGCATCATTTTTTTGGCCATGTGCAGCTCGGCACTGATGGTCATGAGCGTATCCTGGGCGTGCACGAATAGCAGGGAGTACTCGACCTCCTCGCCGCCCGCCTGGCGCTGGATCATCTCGGTCTGCGCCTTGTGCGCATCGAGAATCTTGGCGTCGGCCTCGGCAAGGTGCGCGTCCGCCGCATCGAAATCGAACTCCGCCAGAGCGTCCATCGCCTTGTCGATACAGGCGCGACCGTCGCCGGCGTTGATGATGACGTTCATCGCGACTGCGGGAACGTTGATTGCTTCATCAGCCATCATGGCCTCCTTCTCTTGGGTGCCAGCCGCCTTCACGGCCGGCACCGAATCATCTGGTAGCAACTAGGCGACGGACTCTGGGTCGCCCATAGGGGTTTACTCGGCGGCAGCAGCGGCAGCGGCCTTGGCGGCCTTCTTAGCTGCCTTCTTTGCAGCCTTCTCGGCAGCCTGCTCTTCCTCGACCTTGCATTGATAGTTGTCGGCCGCCTTGAAGAACGGGAACCAGAGAATCGCGGCGATCAGCAGGTTCACGCAAACCAGGGCAACGTTGCGAATATCGCCACCGGACATAAAGAACGCCGAGACAGCATTGGGCAGGAAGTTCATGTCGAAATTCTCAACGTGAAGGCTCGCCCAGCCCATGCTCATCCACAGATAGGCGTTGGCCGGCAGGATGATGGATTGAAGCACCATAGGGATGAACATGAAGGGGTTGGCAACGATCGTGGAAAACACGAGCGGCTCGTTGATATTGAACAGAGACGGGACGAGCGTGGCACGACCGAGCATTTTGTTCTTCTTAGACTTGGCGAAAAGCATGTAGAAAGCCAGCGGGAGCGTGGCGCCCTCGCCGCCGATCATAATGTAGCGAGTAAGGCCGTAGGCGTTGATGTTCGTCGGGGTGAGACCGGCGGCATATGCAGCCATATTCTCGGCAAGGGCGGATTTTTGGATGGACTGCAGGATGGGCGCGAAGACCCAGCCGGAGATGCCGAAGAAATAGAAGGTGTCCATGACGAGCGGAAGCGCGATAGTGCCGGGGAGCGTCTGAGCAAAACCGGTGACGGGCGACAGGATGATCGCAACGGCGCCAAAGACGTCAACCTGAAGGATGCTGGTGAAGATCCACGCAATGAAGAGCGACAGCAAGACGGCGATGATGTTATCAAACCAGTTCTTGACAAAGTCGGGGACCATGCTGTCCTCCGAGAAGAACGTCATGCGAGCCATGCGTTTGTAGATGAAGCCCACGACAAAGCCCACAACCATGGCGGTGAACATACCACCGGCGCCGAACTTGGGCATCTGAAAAACGTAACCGTCCTCAGTGATCGCAGGATTCATACACAGCATGAAGGTGCCTATACCGGTGAAACCGGCGATCATGCTGCGGTCTTTGCGATCTTCCTTAACCGCGACGTTGTGCGGAATGATAAACGCCATGAACAGGCCAACGAGACCGAAGCTGAACGTCGTGAGTGGCGACAGATCGGGGAGCGTCGGGACAAAACGACGGATGATGTTCCAAAGACTCGGAATTGCCGAAACCATAGAGAAGGGAACGATGTAGAGGATCGCGTCGGAGATGATGCCGAACCAATAAGTTGAGGTAAGCTTGTTCATCACGGGGACGACATGCTCGGTGATCCATGCCTGGACCGCTTCCATGAACTTTAGCAGCATGTTGTCCCCTCCTAGCCTTCGTCAAGCAGGTCGTAAGCATCCTCGAGGATGCTCTCGCCGTCGAGTGCCGCATAGTAATCCGGGTCGATGGCCATGACCTTCACGCCATGAGACGCCACCTGCGCCTGGATCTCGGGCACCTCGGAGGCGAAGTGCGGGCCGAGCAGGAGGACGTCGATCTTGTCGGCGTAGTCCATGATCTCGGATTTGCTGACTGCCTTGATAGTGCAGTCAAGGCCCTTGGACTTTGCGACCTTGCGCATGCCCGCCGCCATAAAGCCGGTCGAGGCGCCGATGCCGCAAGCGAGGAGAATGCGGACGGTACCGTTCTCATCTGCCATGGGGTACTCCTTTCCCAATAAGCGGGCCCAAGGCGGCTCCGATGCCACCACGGTCCCCGCCGTGTTCTTGGGCGCCCGTGTCGACCCGGCCGCCCTTGACCGTAGCTGCACTATACGTGGCGGAAGGTACTTGCTGCCAACCGTCTTTTTTCCGCATGGCGGCAAGGCGGGAATTTTTCCGCTTGCGCGGCAAGACGGGCGATTTTCCGCTTGGGCGGCAAATTGGAAAAGCTGCTCCACGCGGAGCTGAGATACCATGGGGCGGTACGCCCCATCTGCCGTTCATCTCTTGGAGGAAAGCCATGGCGAGTGCCAAGCAGAACCGCATCAACCGCATGATCGACGTGCTCGAAAACAGCAGCTCATGGGTATCCTCCTCGATGCTTGCCGGCCTTTTAGGCGCAAGCGAGCGAAGCATCCGCAATTATGTTGCAGAGGTCAACGAAACCGGTACCCGGCATATTGAATCGTCTAAAGAGGGCTATCGCCTTGCCGCGACGGCACCGGCCACCGCCAGCGCTGCCGCAAGTCCTCGCGAGAACGTCGATGCCATCCCCGCGAGTGCGGACACCAGACGCGACTTTACCATCTCCCGCCTTGTCAACGCATGCGGTGGACTCTCCGTCTTTGATATCTCCGATGAGCTCTTTATCAGCGAGAGCACGTTTCAGAGCTCCGTGATGCCACAGGTGCGCGCGCTCGTGCGACAATTTGGCCTCAATGTCGAGACGCACGACTACCGTATGACGCTTACGGGGCGCGAGGCCGACAAGCGCAAGCTTCTCGGCCATATAGCCACCCACAATTCCTATGGATACTTCACCTCGACCAAGACGCTCGAGAACATGTTTCCCGGCTTTGACGTGCAGGCGACCCTCTCGAGCTTGGTCGAGATCTGTCAGCGCTCGGACCTGTTTATCAACGACTACGCACTCTCCAACCTGCTTATGCACCTGCTGGTGATCATCATCAGGCTCACCTCGAACAACGAGCTCAGCGAGGTAGACGGCGTCATCGACGGAGACGGCCTAGTGGAGCAGCTCGGGCAGCGCGAGCAGATCACGCACTGCGCCCAGCGCATCGCCGCCTACTTTGAGAAGCAGTTTGGCTGCGCGATTCCGCGCACCGATTTTCAGCAGATCCTGCTGCTTTTGGCGCTTTCCGTCGAGCGTTGCGATTTTGGCGACCTCAACCGCGAGGAGCTCGCGGGCATCATCGACCGCGATTTTGTGGACATGGTCCTGGGAATTCTCGACGAGTGCGGCGAGCGCTACAACCTACCACGCTTTATCGACGAGCCTATGCGCCTGCAGCTCGTCCTGCATATGTTTAACGCCTACCAGCGCGCTATCTACCACGTAAGCTACCCCAACCCGCTCGCCGCGCAGATCAAAAGCGAGTACGCACCGGTCTACGACATGGCGGTCTATATCGCCCACCGCTTTTCGACCGCCATGGATGTTGAGGTGGGCGAGAACGAAATCGCATTTATCGCCTTTCACATCGGCGCCTATTTTGAGAAGTTCTCTGCACCCGATGGCGCCATCACCTGCACGGTGATTATCGAGGAGTACCACGATTTTGCACGCAGGCTCGTCGACGACCTCAAGGCCGAGTTTGGCGACGACATAAGTGTTGTTGCCGTGATGAGTTGCGATAACTACTTGGCCGATCCTCCCGAGTGCGACGTGGTGGTCACCACGATCGACGTGCCGGTTTGCGGCGGCAGCACCAAAATCTTGATCGGACCCATCCTCACTAAGCAAAACGTGCGAAAGATCCGCGACCGGCTTTGCGCCATTCAAGAGCGGCGGCGGCGCCTCTATGCCCAGGGCCTTTTGGGGCGTCTGCTGCAGCCGGGGCTGTTTATACGCAACGTGGACGCAGACGACGCTACAAGCTGCATCGACCGAATGGGGAAACTTTTGGCCGCTCAGGGGCTCGCAACGCCCGAGTATATCGCTGACGTGCATCTGCGTGAGAGCGTCTCGTCGACGGCGTTTACCGACAGCCTTGCCATACCCCACGCGATCTCGGTGTATCCCGAGCGTTCGTTTATCGCCGTGGCCCACAATGACGCCCCGATTCCCTGGGGACGCCACGACGTGCGGTTTGTGCTGCTCATAGGCATCGCGCAGGAGGACATGGGGCTCTTTAGAGATGTGCTCGACCTGATTATTGAGGTGTTCTCCTCGGTAGAGACAACGATGAGGCTCATGCAGACCGACACATTCGAGGAGTTTCTGGCTGCGTTTACGCACGACATCGGATAGAAGGCTCGACCCGCATCCTCGACATGCTTGTGGAAGAACAGCTGCCGAGGATTTGCTAACGGCACATTCCCGCGGCCGGTGCGATGCAGCTCGATATCCCTTGAAGATGTTCAGATTCCAGACACGCCCGGCACGCATGCCCAGTATCATGGGGTGCGTTTTACAACTCAAGCGGCAGGAGCACCCATGGCAGCAGCTTTTTCCCATGTGATCTTTGACCTGGACGGCACCATTCTCAACACGCTCGAGGACCTGGCGGCCGCCGGCAACCATACCTGCAAGACGCACGGCTGGCCCACGTTTGCCGTGGACGAGTACCGCTACAAGGTGGGAAACGGCATGCTCAAGCTAGTTGAGCGCTTTATGCCCGCCGAGTATGCGGGCGACAGCCGTATGTTTGAGCAGACGCTTGCCGAGTTTAGGGCTTATTACGGCGAGCACAAGGAAGACCACACCGCACCGTACGCCGGCACGATCGAGATGCTCGACCGCCTGCGCGCCGCGGGCGTGCAGCTTGCCGTACTCACCAACAAGGACCACGTCTCGGCCGCTCCGCTTATCGAGAAGTATTTTGGTTCCGAGCGCTTTGCGCTGGTCCAGGGCCGTGTCGACGCTTTTCCGTCCAAGCCCGAAGCGCCCGTCACGCTGCATGTGATGGAGGAGCTAGGCGCCGATCCGGCAACCACACTCTATGTAGGCGATTCCAATGTCGATATCCTGACCGGTCACAACGCCGGCCTTAAGAGTGCAGGCGTCAGCTGGGGCTTCCGCGGCCGCGCAGAGCTGGAGTCCGCCGGCGCCGACTACGTGGTGGACACCCAAGACGAGCTCGCGGCGCTGATCCTGGGCGAGTAGCGGGGCTGTCGCTCAACACGGCTGCGTAGATTCTGTCGCGCGGAAAGCGCATCCCGTTTTGGAGCTCCTGAATGGGATGCGCTTTCCGTTTGAGGCACGTCGGGGAAACGGCATCCCGTTTCGGAGCATTATTCCGGGTCGCGCTTTCCGCAACCCAACCCATCCGGAAACCGCGACCCGGAATTCGGCCAAAAACCGGGCCGCGGTTTCCCGACCACCCGATGCAACGCCAATGCACCAACCGCGCCCAAGGAGTGTCCCCAACTGCCGGCAGAAAAGGAACGTCCCCAAGTGCCGCCCCAA
>ERZ1034880.595-NODE-595-length-10319-cov-3.261496_pt1 | contig 10319 bp, 5 predicted proteins | sample MGYA00520630_ERZ1034880 | MGnify/ENA primary metagenome ERZ1034880 (study PRJEB33766, sample SAMN09781725) | gut metagenome | biome: gut microbiome | host: Homo sapiens | place: Madagascar | study: EMG produced TPA metagenomics assembly of the PRJNA485056 data set...
CCTCGGCATAGTCGATCTCCTCGTCACGGCTCTTGATGTCCCACTCACGCCACGGAGCAATGATGGCCATATCCGGGCAGAAAGCCTTCAGGGTCAGCTCGAAACGCACCTGGTCGTTGCCCTTGCCGGTGCAGCCGTGGCAGATGGCGTCGGCGCCTTCCTTGATGGCGATATCGGCCAGAGCCTTTGCGATGCAGGGACGGGCGAAGCTGGTGCCCAGCAGGTAATCCTCGTACTTAGCGCCGAACTTCAGGGTGGGGAAGATGTAGTTCTCGACGAAGTCCTTCTTCAGGTCCAGCACGTACAGCTTGGATGCGCCGGTAGCCTTGGCCTTTTCTTCCAGACCGTCCAACTCGGTGCCCTGACCCACGTCACCGGAAACAGCGATGACCTCGCAGTTGTTGTAGTTTTCCTTCAGCCAGGGAATGATGATGGAGGTATCCAGACCGCCGGAGTAAGCCAGAACGACTTTTTTGATGTTTTCCTTTTTCATGATAAACGCGCTCCTTTAATAAAAATACACTTTTGTTCTCTGATGCGCATTTCCCTTCGCATCCTCTGTCTTTCGTTTGCGGTTGATGCTTTTATTATACGCCGTGCGGCTTTTGCGTCAATGCTGAAAACCGACAAACCTTACAGGGATTTGACCGTTCTTTTGGTTCAATTTGCAGCTTTATGCAGTTTATGTTAAATATATGCAGTTTTTATGCAATTAGAATGTATTTTTTGCAGCGGTCTCTCACGCTCTTTTTTGCTGCAAAACGCCGCCCGGTCTGTCTGCACAGGCCGGGCGGCGTTTCGTTTTGCTTTATTGTTTATCCCCGCCATCGGCGCGGGGCTGGCGGCCCTGTTCCGGCACGGCGCGCTGCTGGTTGTAGTGGATGAGCTGGGCGGCGGCGGTGCTGGCCGCAAGACCGGGCCGGGTGACCATGTAGACATAGCGGCGGTAGCGGTCCTGTCGCAGGGGCACCAGCACCGTGTCCGGGCTGTACATCTGGGGGTGGTCGGTGCTGATGAACACTCCCAGCCCCGCCTGCACCATGCTCAGCAGCACCGAGTCCTCGTTGGAGTAGCCGCGGATCTCGGGCCGGATGCCGTATTCCCCCAGCATCCGGCGCAGAAGGTCGGAGTAGGCGGGCGAATCGGTGAAGACCATGGGCCGCCCGGCCAGCTGGTCCGGCGTAATGCTCGGGCACTTTGCCAGCGGGTCGTCTTTGAGCACGGCCACCACGAAGGGCAGCTCCACCACCGGGGTGAACCGCAGGCCGTTCTCGCCGGGCTGGTAGCTGCAGAACACCATATCATAGAGCCCGGCTTTCAATCCGGCCAGCAGCCGTTCAGTCTGGTCCACCCGGATGTCAAAGCAGGCGTTGCTGCCCGCGTCGGCACGGAAGTCGGCCAGCATCCTGGGCAGGTAGGTGTTCACCACCGGGGTGATGCTGCCGATGGACACCCGCTCGGCCCCGGTGCGGAAGTCCCGCATAGCGGCAGCCCCGGCGTCCAGCGTGTCAAGCCCCGCTTCCACATAGCGCAAAAGCGCCCGCCCGGCGTCGGTGAGCACCACATTGCGCCCGCGCCGGGTGAACAGCAGCACCCCCAGTTCTTCTTCCAGCAGGGCGATAGCCCGGCTGAGGGACGGCTGCGAGATGGCCAGCGCGTCGGCGGCCTTGGTGTAGTGCTCGGTCTTGGCAAGCACGCGGAAATACCGCAGCTGGTTCAGGGTCATGGCAAGTGCCTTCTTTCGGGTGTGTTTTTCACAATTATATCATAATTGATAGCAAAAAGCTATTGATATATTGAGCCCGTCTTCTTGTTTTTGACAGGTTTTTCACGTTAAACTATTAACAGCGTCCCCTTGGGACAGAAGGAATGACACTGAGAACAAAGAGGAGAAACACCATGCGCAAAAAGTTTATTGCAGCGCTGCTTTGCGTTGCGATGGTCCTGACGCTGCTGGCTGGCTGCGGCAGCAGTTCCAGCAGCACCGCGTCCGGCTCGGTGGCCGGCACCTACGAAGGCACCGGCAAGGGCCGCAACGGCGACATCGTTGTTGCCGTCACCCTGGATGACAACGCGGTCATCACCAACATTGAAGTCAAGGAACAGCAGGAGACCGAGGGCGTGGGCGACATCGCTTTTGACCCCATGATCTCCCAGATGGTGGAGCATAACTCCGTGGCTGTGGACGCCATCGCCACCGCCACCCTGACCAGCAACGGCCTGCTGGAGGCTGTGCGCAACGCCCTGACCGCTGCAGGCGTCAACCCCGACGACTACAACGGTGAGGTTTCCACCGCCAAGGGCGAGGATACCACCTATGACGTGGACGTGGCCGTTGTGGGCGCAGGCGGTGCCGGCATGGCTGCCGCCGCTGCTGCCGCTGAGAACGGCGCAAGCGTCCTGGTGCTGGAGAAGGCTGCTTCCATCGGCGGCAACACCAAGCTGGGCGAGGGCACCTACAATGTGGCCGACGCCGAGCGTCAGAAGCAGCTGACCATGACCGCCGACAACTGCAAGGAAGTGGAAGCTGCGCTGGCTGTGACCACCGACGACCCCGAATACCAGGCCCTGATCGACGACACCCGCGCCGACTACGAGAAGTGGCAGGCTGAGGACGGCAAGACCCTGTTCGACAGCCCCAACTGGCACGCCCTGCAGACCTACATCGGCGGCGGCTCCATTGATAACATCAAGCTGATCCGCACCTACGCCACCGGCGCTGTGGACGCGCTGGACTGGCTGGAAGGCACCATCGGCGTGCCCTTCAAGGATGACTACATCTTCATGGCCATCGGCGGCAAGTGGGCCCGCGGCCATCAGGTGGACCTGATCGCTGCCACCGGCAAGGAGAGCGACAACGGCGGCCGCATCTACATTGAAAAGCTGCAGAACTACGCCGAGAAGCTGGGCACTACCATTGAGACCAATGCCAAGGTGACCGCCCTGACCGTGGGCGACGACGGTGCCGTGAACGGCTGCATCGCCGAGCGCACCGACGGCAGCACCATCACCGTCAACGCAAAGACCGTCATCCTGGCCACCGGCGGCTACGCTGCTTCCAGCGATCTGGTCTATAAGTATTCGGGCGGCACCATCACCACCAAGCTGACCAGCTGCGCAGCCACCAGCACCGGCGACGGTCTGGCTCTGGCTGAGAACGTGGGCGGCAACCTCATCAATCTGGATCAGATCCAGGTGCACCCCCTGGGCGACCCCATTGACGACTGCGGCTGCGTGAGCGAGTTCGTGGGCAACTGGCTGAGCGCCACCGAGTACATGTTCGTCAACAAGGAAGGCAAGCGCTTCATCAACGAGGACAACACCCGTTACGCCATCAGCATGGCAGAGCTGCAGCAGACCGACGGCCAGATGTGGCTGATCGTGGACAGCAGCGCCATCGCAGGCGACGACACCCGCAATGAGCTGATCGACAAGCTGCTGAGCGACGGCCACTCCGTGAAGGCCGACACGCTGGACGAGCTGGCCGAGAAGATCGGCGTGGACGCTGACACCCTGAAGGCTACCGTCGAGACCTACAACGCAGGCATGACCTCCGGCTCGGACGAGTTCGGCAAGGCCACCAGCGCCGACTCCACCATCCTGCAGGCTCCGTTCTACGCAAGCCTGCGCACCCCCACCGTGCACTACACCATGGGCGGCATCCAGATTGACACCGACGCACACGTGCTGAACGCCGACGGCAATGCCATCCCGGGCCTGTACGCAGCCGGTGAGGTTGCAAGCGGCATCCACGGCAACAACCGTCTGGGCGGCAACGCTTACCCCGACATCATCACCTTCGGCCGCATTGCTGGTACCAATGCAGCCGCCGAGGCAAACGCATAATTTGATCGCTTTTCTCTGAAACTTCTTTCTTCTTTTCAGTTTTTTCAAACAGGCAAAGCCCCTCGCCGGGAAACCGGCGGGGGGCTTTGCCGTTTGCGGGGGATTCGCCCTCTCAGTCACCTGCGGTGACAGCTTGTTCCCTTTTTGTCACCTTCGGTGACATTTCTCCCCGGCACGGGGAGAATCTTTCAAAGGGAGAGCCAAGAGGGGGTGCGCGGCGGCGCAAAGCGGAGGAAGCAGCGGCACAAGGGCAGAGCCGCCCTCTCAGTCACCTGCGGTGACAGCTCTCCCAAGGGGAGAGCCAAGAGGGGTGCGCAGCGGCACACGGCGTACAATGGCGCACACGCAAAAAAGAGCGGCCCCCGGACGGGAGCCGCTCCTTTTGCGGTTTGAAGTTACTCGTTCACTTTCCAGGCGATCGCCGCCACTGCTTCGGTGCAGAGGGTCAGGCTGATGCCTTCCTTCGTGACGGTGAGCGGGGTGACCACCACATCACCGGCGTTGTGGCCGTGGGAATCCGCCGTCAGCACCTGCACCGCATAGAAGGTGCAGTTCTTGTTGCGGGTGGCTTCCGGCTGCTTCACCATACCGGCCACACCCTCCTCGGGGTAGCGGTCGTTGGGCAGGATGCCGATGGTGCTGTTCACCTGTGCGAAGAAGCGGGTGCTGCTGGCCGCATCGAAGCCCGCCTTGGTCAGGACTGCGTTGATGGCCGCATCCAGCTTCTGCTGGTTCTCATAGCCTGCCGCACGGATGTTCTCCGTCGTGACAGCGCTGGTGACCAGCCACTTGTCGGTGCGGGGCTGCAGGGCCGGGACGACCTGCTGGGGCTCCAGCACCGCGCCGCAGCGGCTGCAGTGGCTGCCTGCCGTCAGGCCTTCTTCCGTTTCGGTGGGGTCCACAGCGGGGTCTTCCACCACCACATGGCCCAGCTTTTCGTGGACGATCTTGTTATCGTCATCGGTCAGCTGCCAGTCACAGTTCTTGCACTGCTTCACTTCCACGCCGTCCTGGGTGCAGGTGGCTTCGCGGATGGTCACATATTCGTACTCATGGCCGGGGCAGGTGAGGTACTTGACGTACTTCTCAATGATCGCGCCGACTTTCTCATCGTATTCGCCCAGCTTTTCGTTCACAAGGTCTTCGGTGGCTTTGCCCACAAGGGTGCCGATGAGCTCCGGGATCACCACGCCGGGCAGGGCCTTCGAAATGCGGTCCTTCATCTCGCGGTTGAGCATCTCACCGGCTTTGGTGCCGATGCGCTTCATCTCTGCCGAGACCACCGGCTTGAGCCCCATCAGGTCTTCGCGGGCCTTTGCCAGCAGCTGGCGGTTATCCTGGCCTGCGTCAATGCCCTCAATGGCGTTGTCGATGGTGGTGAAGAACACTTCCCGCACCTTGTCGATGGTCTCTTGGCCCACCTCGCGGTGCACCAGCTCACTCAGCGAAGGCTTGAGCTCGTTCAGCAGCTGGCTGACGAAGGGGTACTTGCCGTACTTCTTGTCCAGCTTTTTGACCACAAGGTCCACCACATCGTCCAGCAGACTGGGGGTCAGTTGGGTCCAGTTTGCCTTTGCCAGAATGTCGCGCGCCACCACAAGGATGACCTTTTTCACCGCCGGGTCCATATCGTCGCCGTCCAGCAGCGTGCGCACCAGCTTGTAAAGGCCGCCCTCGATGCTGTCACTGGCCACTGCTGCGTCCACGATGACGTCCACAGCCGCCTTGATGGTGTCCATGGAGACGAAGGAATCCTCCAGCACCTTTTTCAGGCTGTCGAGAGCCGAGCGCACCGGCGCAAGCTTTGCGGTGGCGTCCTCATCCGACATACCGGCGCGGGTCAGCAGATCATGCGCCTGCGAGTAGATGGCTTCCATCTTGTTGATGGCGTCTTCCTTGCTCTCGGCGCTGTCCACAGCCGCTTTGACCGCCTTCAGTGCTTCCTTGATGAGGGTATCCGCCGCCGCTGCGGCCGCCTTGGCTACATCGTTCTTGGCCTGCTCGATCAGCTTATCGAACGGCTCAAGCATCTCAGCCGCCTTATCCGGGCCCACGATCTCGGCCAGCTTGGTGTGCAGGTCGTCGTAGAGCTTGTCCAGCGCGGCGATCTTTTCCAGCGCAGACAGGCTGTCATCGTTGACGATGCGGTTGATCTCGTTGACCGCATCCGCCACAAGCTTCGTCAGCTGTTCGTTCTTGATGGTCTCCCACAGGTCTTTCAGCGCACCGGAAGCGTCGATGTCCTTGATAAGGTCTTCGTACTTCTTGATGACATCCTTCAGCTTCTCCAGCTTTTCCTGATAAGTACCGTCTTTCAGCGCCTTTTCCAGCTCGTCCTTGATGCCGTGGAGATAGGTCTTTTTGATCTCTTCCAGTGCGTTGCTGAGCTTATCCGCCACATCCGGAGCATAGGGGCGCAGTTCATCAATGGCTTTCTGCGCCTGATCGAACGCCTCGTCGATCTTGGACAGATCGCCGCTCTCAATGGCCTCCTTCAGCGCTTCCAGTGCCTTGGTGGCAGCAGCTTCCTTCAGGGCTTCTTCTGCGTTCTTGATAATGGTATCCACCGCATTCTTCAGGATGGGGTTTTCCTTGATCTTATCCACCAGGGCACCCGCTCGGTCGATCACATCCTGCACTTTCTTGATGGTGTCCTCGCTGACATTGCCGTTCTTGATCTCCTCCTGCAGCTGCTTGATCAGGGCGCTGGCTTCATTCACAAGGTCAATGGCATCAATGGCGGCCTGCACGGCATCCACGACCTGATCGAACAGGTCATGCAGTTCACCGGCCGGGATGTAGTCATTCAGTTTCTGCAGATTATCCCGAAGTTTTATCAGATCATCCTTTTTCAGTTCGCCGGTTTTCAGCTGTTCCAGAATACTCTGGACATACTCTTTTTCGAACTGGAGAACCTTCTGATTGACAGCCTCCAGACGGCTCTGCAGTTTCTGGACATCCTCACGGTTCTGATCCAGAGCATCCACGGCTTTCTTGGCTTCATTGTAAGCCACCACGATCTTAACGATATCATCCGCGCCGGGAGTTCCTGTAACACTGTTTACCAGCTGTTCAGCAGCCACGACCAGAAGCTCAGCTTTCTTTACATCCGCAATTTTGCCCAGTTCATCTTTCAGCGCCAGAACTCCAGCGTTCACTTTATCCAGACGTTCCTGCAAAGCAGTTTTGCCTTCTCCGTCCGGAAGCAGTGCAACCTTCAAATTTGCAGCTGTAACCTTTTTTGTGATTTCCTCGATATCGTCACTGTTAAATTCTTCGCCGTTCGCCGCTTTTTCCTGAATCTTCTTCAGGGCATCTTCGGCTTCTGTAACGGAAGGCTTTGCTTCTTTGTATGCAATTTCACCTTTCAGCGCTGCAACATTCTGTTCTACAACACTCAAGCGATTCGTCAGGCTTGTTTTCAGTTCGTCGTCCTGAACAGAGTTTACCTTGTTTTTTGCCAGTGTAATCTGACGGTCGACATCTTTGAAGCTATTCAGCGTAAGATTTTCGTCCGAAGCAAGCGCAGCATAGGCCGTTTCTACAGCGTCTACTGCCTTCTTTGCTGCTTCTGCCGCCACTTCTGCGTTTTTGCGGTTTTCCAGCTCCGCTTTTGCTGCTTTGTACTTATCTTTTACCTCATTCAGCTTATTCTGAAGGTCATCGACCTTCTCCTTTAAGCTTTTATACCACCTGCCCACAACCGGCGCACTGCTCAAGTCACCCAGCTTATCCATCACGCTCTTTACATCCGTGAGCGTTTTTTCAGCTTTTTCATAGGCCTTAACTACAGTATCCAGCTCATCCGTCTTCATATCTTCCGGATTACCGTTTATAAATGCATCATATGCCTTTTGGAAATCTTGAACCGCAGTGTCAATGCTCTTAATCGCATCTTTAACCTTGTTGACTTCATCCCACACGTTACACGTCGCAATCTGGCTGTCGTCTCCCGGCAGCCACTCGGGCTGGTCGGGGTCCACGATGGGAATGCCGCCGGGCGTCACAACGGTGCCGTCCTCATATTCCACAGCATTGCAGACGGTGCACACGCGGTATTTCTGGCTGTCTGCATCGTCAGGCTTCTGCCACTCGCCCCACTCGTGGTCTGCCAGCGGCAGCCATACCACGACCTGATGGTAGCAGTGCGCCACCGTGCCGTCCTCCTGCTCCAGCGTAAAGCTGCAGGGGTAGATGGCATAGCCGCGCTCGGCGCAGGTGGCGGGCTGCTCGTACACCGGCTCCGCGTCGGTGTCCGGGGTGTGCTCTGTATGGCCTGCCTCGTCCACAACTGCCTGCTCGGCCAGCTGTTCTTCGGTCAGGTCGTCCAGATCAATCTCTTCCTCGTCGTCCCCGCCCAAGGGATCGGCAGCGGTGTCTGCCGCCGTAAAAGCCGTGTCGCCCGGGACATTGAACACTTCGTCCGTCAGATCCACATTGCCCAGTTCATCCACGCTGTTTTCAAGGTCACGGGCAGTGACCGCCGCAGACGCACAGGGTGCCAGCACCGACAGGCTCATGCTTGCCGCAAGAGCCAGCGATACTGCGCGCCGGGCGATCTCCGGGAATCGCTTCACGTTCCATTCCTCCTTTATTCTTTGCTCTCTTCCAGTTATTTCTCACCGCCGGAGCGTTTGCCCCGGAGCATTTGCAAAAAAGAACAGATTATCACCTTAGCAATACCACATTTTCACACAAAAATCAATCTTTTCAGACATTTTCGAAACAAAGGTTCAGACAAACGGCTTTTCCGCCGCCTGCCATGCACGGCACAGCAGTTCCTTCTGCGCCTTGGGCAGCTGTTTGAGGGCATACTCCCGGCGCATGGCCGCACGGTGGTCGGCACACTTTTCCACATAGGCAAGGGCCGCCGCGCCCTTTGCCCGGGTGTAGCGGGCGCCTTTGCCGCTCTGGTGGGCCCGCAGGCGGGCGGCGGGGTCGGTGGACCAGCCGGTGTAGAGGGTGCCGTCGGTGCAGCGCACCATATACACGAAGGCCGCCTTCGGCCGTGCGGCATCAGATGCGGCCATTGTTCTTCAGCACCTGACGGCAGGCGGCAAGGGCCGTCTCCTTGTCCCTGGCCGTGATGAGGAAGCGGCTGGCGTGGCAGAAGCTGATGCCCGGGATGCCGCTTTTCTGCTCGATGACCTCCTGCGGCTGGCCTGCCCAGCTCTGGGGGAAGGGCAGCTTCGGGCGCTTGGTCTTGTGGTCGGTGACGCACTGGGCGCTCCAGCCGCCGCGCTGGCTGGGGTAGACCACGAACAGCGCGTCCGTCTTGTACAGGCCGTTTTTCCGCGGCAGGTAGCAGGGCAGCACCACGATGCCGTCCCGGGAGTTCTTATAGGCCTGCTGCACCTTCTCGTCGGCGCGGTTCACGGCGTTGGCGCTGGCGATCTGGTTTTCCAGGATCTGCTTTGCCACGGCCACCGCCTTGAAAAAGCAGGCGTCCTGATCTTCCTTCGAGTCCCACACTGGATTAAAGAAGCCGATGGCGTCGCACAGGCTGTTCTGCTCACCGGTGTTGTCGTTCAAATCCAGCGGCTGGATGAAGTTCTCATCGATGAGACGGGCCTGCCGCTCGCCCACAAGGCCCGGGCCCAGCACCCGCCACAGCAGGCCGAAGGCCGCGTAGGGCACGCCGTTGGGGCGGTACTCCCGGGGCTCCTGATGGTGGTCGAACATGCCGAAGCCCACGTCATACACGATGCCGTCAAAGTCGTCCGGCACGGTGAAGCCGCGGGTGATCTTGATATCCGGGCGCAAGATCTGCAGCAGCGCCGTGGCAAACACATCGTCGGCGTGGAACTTGCCGGCGTGGGTGAAGCCGTTTGCGGGAATTTTCATGGATGATACCTCGTTCTCAATAGATTCTCTGGCCCCAGTATACCACATTTTGAAGAAGGGGACAACGAAAAGGGGCCGCCATATGGCAGCCCCCGCCCTCTCAGTCCCCCAGAGGGAGCGCCAAGGGCCTGACCGCCGCTGTTGCACAACGGTCCTTATCTTCTGTTTTTCAGTCCACGGCCTTGCCGGAGGCGTCGTAGAGTTTGCCGTCGGTGCCCTTGGTGCAGACGGTGTAGCCCTCCGGCAGCTTCAGCAGGCTTTCGTCCACCTTATCCGACACCGAGAGGTATTCCAGCGAGGCCTGCTTGCCGCCCACCCGGGTGATGAGGTAGCGCAGCGCGCCGCCGTCGTAGCAGTAGGTCATCTCCACGGGCTTGCCGTCCAGCGTCATGTTAAACACTTCCGCGTCGTAGGTCTTGCCGTGGACGGTCTTCTTCGCCTCGGCAAAGCCGGTGGCGCTGCCGGCGGAAAGAGACTTTGCCACCACCGTCTCGCTCAGGCCCATGGCCTTGTAGGCGGCGGCTTCATCCCCCAGGCAGATGGCCAGTTTGCGGGCGGAGTCCAGCTGATACGCCTTGCCGTCCAGCACCAGAAGGGTGAGCTTCTCGGTGCCGTCCTGCTCCTCGGCC
>ERZ1034880.599-NODE-599-length-10249-cov-10.631548_pt1 | contig 10249 bp, 11 predicted proteins | sample MGYA00520630_ERZ1034880 | MGnify/ENA primary metagenome ERZ1034880 (study PRJEB33766, sample SAMN09781725) | gut metagenome | biome: gut microbiome | host: Homo sapiens | place: Madagascar | study: EMG produced TPA metagenomics assembly of the PRJNA485056 data...
TCGAAAACTCCCCCCGCGGGGAAATTGGTGACGCGGGTGTCGACGGTCCGAATCCGGCCTTTAGACCAGAAGAGCCCGGCACCGTGGTGGTACCGGGCTCGGCAAATCTCTGGTGCCCCCGGGCGGATTCGAACCGTCGACACCCGCTTTAGGAGGTCATGGCCATTCATCTTAACTGGGGAAATGCATTTTTGCTCTGTTATATATATTCGCAGGTAGTTTAGCTATTTTAACGTTTCCGCTCGTTGCTATTAGATTTTATTTTCACCCTTTTTTCACCCCTGAAAGCCATATTGACGGCTTGCAGGGGTGAAAAATTTACGTTAGGCTCGGGGCCGAGGCCTTCAAAGCCCCGGCCCCGAGCCTAACGTAATCCCCTTGGAGGACTCTTTTGGAAAACAGAATCAAACCAACCGCAAAGGGAACCTCTGAGCCCATCAAAGGAAAGCCGGGCTCATTCAAGATTTACTTTTCCCTCGGGCGAGATCCAAACTCCGGAAAGAACGGCAGCAAGGTTAAGTATCTCAAAACGCCTAAGAGAACCATCCACTGCAAGAGTAAGAACCCCAAGAACTGGCCCAGCGAAGTCGCGAACGCTCTTGATGAGTACCGCAAGGAACTTGAGAGCTACGAACCATCTAGGGATGCACCTAGCACCGTTGCAGCGTATGCCGAAGACTTCCATGTGCTCCGGGAGAATTCTTTTGGCTCGCCCCTCTCGTATCAAAGAGAGGGTTACGACGTACGACATATTCGTGAGCTGTTCGGAGACATGCCCCTAGACGACCTGAGACCCGATGACATTAAGCGCGCCTATGCGGACGCTCGTTCAAATGGAAGATTCACCGATGCCGAGATTCGTCGCATTCACGTTAAGCTTAAGCAGGTCATGCAAGATGCCTTTGAAAACGAGCTGATTAGCCGAAATCCTTGCATAGGCATCAAGCTTCCAAAACCAGATCTTCGAGCACGCAACTTTCTTCCCCCTGATGAGCTACCGAGATTCACCGAATGTTTGCTCACCGAGCCAATGGGGCCCATGACCGTCTGCACCATGCTCATTTTCCACCTTGGGCTGAGGAAAGGCGAGGCATTAGGACTCAGCTGGCTCGATTACAACCCCGATGCCATGGAGCTCCGAATTATCCGCCAGTACACCAGCGACAAGACCTTGAGGCCCCCGAAATCTGAAATGAGCAGACGCATTCTCTCTATAGACAAAACGCTGGCCGACTACTTGGACAAATGGAAGGACATGCAAAACGACATATTCAAACGTCGTGGGCTGGAACGAAAGGACACCGATCCTATCGTTCACGCATTCAGCGTTGGAAAGGATGCCGATGGCTTCCGCCGTATAAGCGTCACCCGGCCAGAGGGGCACAACTATTCCCGATGGTTTAGGGACTTCTGCGTCGACAACGGCTATGGAAGCTACAGCAACGTGACTAGACAGTTTATGCGCGACGGCAAGCTCCACACACGCGGGACGGGATACTCGGGACTCGTTCCTCATGGCCTACGTCACACCGCCGCGACCGCCCTCGTGGCGAGCAATGTCGATTTGAAGACCGTTCAAGCGCGAATGGGCCATGCCTCCGCAAGTACAACAGCAAACTTCTACACCCATGCAATCAGAGCAAACGACCGTAATGCAGCGGAGGTGTTCGAGAAGATTAGTGATTCGTCTAACAAATAGCGCTCGCATAGTACTGACACTAATGGTAGACTGTTACCATCAGGTAAGAGAGAGGAGGTTATCAATGGCATTGACCACTGCAAGCAGCAAGCTCCGTTCGACGATTCTGTTCAATTCGAAGGAGGAGCAAGTCCTATTCAAGCGTTCCAGCGCGGACCTAGCCGCTGCAAGAGGACTCACTCCTTCCGCGCTTTTGGCGAGACTCCCCATGGAGCAGCTAACAAGCTCAGACCTTGGAAGATGGGCGGCGAAGCTCATCTATGCGGAGGACGGAAACTGCCTCGACGCCTTCGAGGCTATGTTCGAAAACTGGAGCGCAATTCAACCAACGAAGGATTGCCGCGGCATCGTTAAGGGGTTCTTTGACTACTGTCATGAGGCCAGGGTCTGCATCGACACCACTGACGAGCGTGTGTATCATCTCCGCTCAAATTGGGATAGCGTCTGTCTTCTGGCCGAAGAGGCTTGCAAGGCGCACGAGGACAGTCTCGATTTGCGCATTCAGGCAAAAACCGGTCGCGAGCTTGAAATGCTCTTGCAAAACCCGACGGCGCTACTCACCATCACGCCGCTGCTCTCGCACATCATCAATCTGTGGGAGTGCATCAAGGATTACTCCTGTACCTATCGCGTTCTACTCGATTTCGCCAACATGGGCGAGTCATCACGTAAGGGGTACATGGAGCCCACAGAGGCTCGAATCAGCCTCTTGCACCTTATCGACGCTTACGAGGAAGGAGACGCCAACTAGTCGATAAGACCGAATTACAAGCAAGCACCCGACTCCCCTCATTGTCGCCAAACATCGAAGAGGAGCCGAGCACCCTAACAGAGGAGTTTATCATGCATTTTGCAGATGGCCCCAAGGTTGACGCCATTTCCGCAGGCATCAACCTCCGTCGCACTGGCACCAAGCGCATTTTGAGCCGTCTCGACGTTCAGATTCTCACCGGCATTGGCCAGTCAAGTGCCATCCGACTCATGAAGTCGACTCATCATTCTTTTCGCATCGCCAACCAATATTTTGTCATGGAGGAAGACCTCTTCGATTATTTCAGGTCTTTGGCTGATGAGGCGAGCGAATAATGCAGTGTCCAACCCCCAACCCTTTCATTTTCGAGTCCGATAAGCTCGATGAGCATCTCAGTGCTCTTGAGGGCGATCAACCCATCGCTCTCTTCGGACTCAAGGCCCTTAACGACATCCTCGGCGGCGTCCATCCCGGGCTGAACTACGCCATCGGAACCGGCCCCGGCAAGGGCAAAACGACCTTGGCCTTGCAGGAGACCGATAAGCTTGCGAACGACGGACACCCGGTAATTTATGTTTCCGCCGAGCTCCCTGCGCATAAGCTCTTGGAAAAGAGCCTTGCACGGCTCAGCGGCAACGAGCTCGCCCTTTCTGAGGTCGCCGATGCGGCGGCGGAAGACCATCCCAAGCACGAGGCCTTCGAGGCCGCGCTCAACAGGTACCGCAACCGCATCGCCCCAAACCTCTGCATCACCGGCCCATTGAACACCGTTGAGCTCTCAAACCTCGTTGGGTTGATAGCACGCGAGCGCAACGAAGCTCCCATCGTTTTCGTAGACTACCTTCAGCTCCTTGCCTGCGGTATCACGGCGGGTCAGCAGTTCATCGACGAGCGCTTGGCAATCACGGCGTGCGTAAAGGGCTTGCGGGAAATCTCGAACCTCTATGGTTCGCCCATCATCGCCCTGAGCTCGACCATACGCAAGTCCTACGAGTCTGGAAAATCGAGCAAGCCCAACCTCGGTATGTTCGGCGGCTCTTCGACGGTCGAATACAGCTTCGACTCCGTCCTCTTCCTTGCCGATGACGACGGGAAACCCGACCATGCCTTTGAGCCGCCCGCAGTCGGCACCCCGCTTAAGCTCATCGCTCTCAAGAACCGTTACGGCACGTTAGGCGAAGCTCGGCTCGACTTCGACGGAGCCCACGCCACCTTCCTCGATAGGAGCTAAGCGATGCGCAGCGCCAGCAGGACCGCGCACATCAACGTTCGTATGACCGATGGGGAGCGGGCCGCAATCGTGGCCCGCTCTTCCTCTTTCGGCATTCCCCCATCAACGTTCATGCGCGAGGCCGCGCTCAATATCGGAGAGAAGCCCGTCAAAGTCGCCGATGAAACCACCCTGCGGCAGATGCTCGTCGAGATGAAGCGTCAGGGAAACAACCTCAATCAGGCCATGCGCTCCATAAACGCCTATGGCGTCGACCGGCAAACGGCCACCCAACTCGCAATCGCCGTCCAATCTATATCGAAGACGGTTTCCGAACTCTCAACCCTTCTGTCAAAAGCAAAGGAGCGGTTATGAAAAGCAGGATGCTCGCCGCCCTCATATCATCCGTCGTCATCGCGTTTTTTGCCTATCCGATTCTTGCAGCGCCTATCGACGATATTGTTTCTGGAGTTGAGCCCAATGCGTCGGCCCTCCCCTCGGCGCTCAATGCGGCCACGGTTTTCAGCTGGTGGCTCTCGGGCGCACTCATCACCCATATCGCGGGAACCGTCCTCACCTTCCTTCTCGCGCTTTGCATCTGCTCCTTCATCGCCTACTCAAGCGCCCTCAACGCCCGCGCAGAGGACGGCGGGGTACTCGGGGACGCGCACGTGAAGTCCGGTCTAGAGGTGGTCAGGGGCTCCATGACATGGAACGGCTCGGCAAACCCCTCGTCGCGCGGGTTCGTCTACGGGTTCACCAGATGGCACGGCAAACCTTGTTACTTATTCGAGCCGAAGAAGATGGTTTTTGCTTCCGGGGCCACAGGGTCGGGCAAAAGCCGCTTCCTTTATCTACCCTCTATCGATTTGCTCTCGTACGGCGACGGCTCCAATGGTTCCGAGCCCTTGACGCTCGTCGTTTCCGACGTCAAGAACGAGCTCATAGAGCTCACGGGCGATGAGCTCACTCGACGCGGCTACCGCGTCCTCCTGCTCGATACTCAGCATCCCTATCGCGGCCAAAGATTCAACCCGCTCAAGCAGATCATCGACCTCCATGCCGAAAGCCGCGACCAAGAGGCCGAGCAGGCGGCGGATGCCATCGCGGAACTCGTGGTTCAGGATGATGAGAAAGGCAAGGGCTCGCATTGGACCGCGTCCGCGCGGGGCCTCCTGTCCGCCCTTGTCTTGCTCGTCGCCATGTCCGACGAGTGTCCCAAGGCGGCGAAACACCTTGCGACCGTCTGCGAGGTGCTGGACCGCGGCACCGAGGCGGAGGGCGACAACCCGGCCGAACCGCTCAAGGGCGTTTTCCGCGCCCTGCCAAGCGGGCACCCTGCCAAGAACAGGGCGTCGCAGTTCGTCTCGTCGGGCGGCAACGAGCTCAGGAGCATCCTCTCGACCCTCAAGGTGGCGATCCGCCCGTTCTCGTCGGCCCCGGTCGCATGGATGACGTCAGGGTCCGACATCGACCCTCGCGCGGTTCTTGAAACCAAGAGCGCCGTGTTCCTCCACGTGCTCGACGAGGGATCGCCCTACAACTGCATCGCGGCGATATTCCTCTCCCAGCTCTGGGCATCCGTCCAAACCGTCGCCGACTCCAACGGCGGAAGACTTCCGCGCCCCGTCCAGATTCTCGGCGACGAATGGGGCAATCTGCCCCGCGTCGAGTGCCTGCCCGCCCTGCTCAGCCTCGGGCGGAGTTACGGTGTCTTCTGGACAGGCGCAACCCAAGACATATCACAGCTCAATAAATATGGCGAAAAAGATGGACGCAGGAAGATCCTCGCGAACTGCGGCGTCAAGATCGCCATGAAGCTCGCCGAGGAGGAGGACCGCCGGTACTTCACCGAGCTCATCGGCAAGACCACCCGCCACACGCAGGGCACGAGCAGCAGCAAGGCAGCGTCGGGCTCGTCGGCATCGACCTCCTACAACGAGAGCGCAGACGACGTGATACACGCATGGGAATGGCGCGACATGGCCCCGGACAGAGACGGGATAATCGTCGTCAAGCACGCAGACAACGGAATGCCCGCCGCGCACGCCGGGGTCTTCCGCGCACCCGTTGCCGATTGCACCAAGACGCCCACGAAGGAGCATTTCGATCTCGGGACACCGGAACACGAGACGGAAATGCGCCGCGATTATCAGAGGAGGTTGGATGAGGCCGCAACTGAAAAGATGGGCGAACACGTCGACCTTTGGTGCCCCAAATGGCCCAAACCGAAAAAGGCAGACACCGAATCGACCGGCAAGTTCACCGGTCTCTCGCTCGACTAGGAAGAACGCATGACAGCGATAAAGCAGACGAGCGTATGCAGCGAGAGGCACCTCTCCCGCCTCAAGGACTATCTCTCATGGGACAGGGAGAAGGCGCTCGCGCACGACACCCAGAACATCATCGATGAAGAGCGATGGTTCCAAGAGATGTCGGACACCCGTAAGGCCATGGGCCATGACAGGCCGGGAAAGGCCGGTGCCAAGTGCACCTACATGCAGCACCAGATACTCGGCTTCCTCCCCGACGAATGCGACCTCAACGGCGGCAAGATGACGCCGGAGATGTGCATGGGATACGCGAGGAACTATGTAGCCGAGCGCTATCCGAACCAAGAGGTCGTTATGGTCCTGCACCGCGAGCGCTGCCGCTCCGACGGCACCGACCGCTACGCCGTGCACCTCGGCATCAACCGCAGCGACCTTGAGACGGGCCGGAGGCTCGACGAGGGCCCCGCACGCAAGGCCGCTGCCGCACGGGTGAAGACCGTCCGTGCCCTGGACGAGAGGTATGGGCTCAAGCAGCTTGAGCGCGGCAAGGCCAACTCGCGCATCCACGCGAGGCAACCGGGGAAAGAGGAGCGCGACATGGCACGCAAAGGGCGGGCCGAGCGCTCCGAGAACGCCCGCGTGCGCGAGGCGGTCGCACGCCGGATCGAGGAGGTCGGGCGCATCCGGGAATGCCCCGATCGATTGGGCGAGCTTGAACGACGGCTCAAGGACGACGGCATCGAACTCGCCAAGTCCAAGGGCGGAAGCCTCCAATACCGCTACTACTCGAAGTCGCTCGGTGGCACGAGGAAGGTCAACGGCGGAAGGCTCGGCTTCGCCGCCAGCCGCTCGTCTGGCCTCGTCGTCCGTTTCACGCTGCGCGGGATAGCGACGGCAATGAGGGCATTCTGGGAACTGGAACGCAAGGCGCAGGAGAACCAGAACGGGCGCGGGGACTGAGCGCTTGAGCCGGGACGCAACAGGCGTCCCGGTTTTTTGGCGAGAGCGACTTCGGAGCGGTTCGCCCCCGCCGCAGGCGGCAAGATGATTCCGTGCAACGGAATCCATATCTTGCCTGCACGGAGCGAGCCAGTTGCCAAAGCAACGCGAGCCCGGGCAGGTGAGCGCCGGTTGAGCCGACGCCGAGGAGACGCGACCCATGGGGAGCGTCGCACGATGGCGCTCGGTGACCCGGCGCGAGAGGCCCCGCTCGGCGACCACGGCGGAGCGATGGCGACTTCTGGAAGCCATCGAGCGCAGCCGTTCGGCGGGCGGGGCCGGTGTGAGCGGAGGCGAACGAAACGCGACCCTGGGGAGCGTTGCCAGGGAGGCGCAGCGAGAGCGACGGTGCGTCGCGGGGGTCCCGCCCATAAGCGGGACCCATCGGCCTCAAGATCGATCGTTGAGCATTAAGAAAGCCCCGACCAGATGGTCGGGGCTTTCTTAGCTATAGGAACGGATAGATGTCGACCGGCTGCTTCTATACCTTAATTAGTTCGCTTTCGTAGCACCGCAGGAAGAGCACTTGTAACCGGTGGTCACGGTTTCATCATAAGCCGCGCTTACCTGCACCTGCTCGTCATAGGCCGCTTTATCAGTCACCGTTTCGTAGTAACCCTGCTTCACGGTAACGTAGGAAGAATGATATCCACCACAATTACCACCGTTCAAAGCAGAGTTTTTTAAATGCCCCCAAGGGTCTGACGTGATATCCGCACCGCACTGGTTGCAGATATAGTGCTCCTCCGTCACCGGGTCATGCCATACCTGATGCGTCACCGCGTCATGGTGGACGGTCTTGTACTGAGCATCATGGTGGACGGTCTTTGTTTGAGCGACCCAGTTGTGCTGGTGCGCCGAGTTATCGTCCTTCTTCGACGAACTGCCCGAATTGGAGTTCGAACCGGAGTTGCTGCTGTTGCCGCCACTTGGCTTGCTGTCGGATTTGCCATCGTCCTTCTTGGACGAGGAATCGCCCTTGCTGCCGGAACCGGTATTCCCATCATCCTTCTTGCTATCGGAGGTCTCCGGGGTCTTCGCATCGGACTTATCTTCCTTGGCGGTTTCCTGCGCCTGCTCCGTCTCCTTCTCGACGGCATCGGTGTCGACGTTCGGGTTCTTCTTGATGTTATCCTCGAACTTCTTCACGACCTCGGCACCCTTGTCTCCGGTCAGGGTGGAATCGCCCTTCTTCACGGCTGCTGCAACGTCCTTGGCGATGGCGGTCAAGTCATCCTTCGCCACCTTGTCCGCATCCACCTTTTCGAGCGTGATAGTAGTGCCAGCTGTCTTTTTGTCCGCCTTCCCTGCCTTGACCTTCTCGGTTGCGACCTTGTAGGTGGAACCGTCCGCGTTCACCGGAGGGATGAGGGTGACGGTGTATGTACCGGACTTACCGACCTTCACGGTCACCTGCTTGTTTGCGGCGATGGCGGTGTAGAAGTCCACATCACCTTCCGCTCCCTCGATATGGGCGATGACGGGCGTGGAGGTGTCCGCATCCCATCCATCGGCCTTCACCTCAAGGGAAAGCACCATGTCCTGCTTCTCCTCATCCTTTGACTGGGACACCGCAGGGACGTTCGACTTTCCCGCCCATCCGGCGTGTGCGATGGCGTACCCGCCACCTCCGATAATGAGCGCCGCGCATAAGATTCCCGCTCCTGCCGCGCAGACTTGCTTGTGAGAGAACTCTCGTCCGAAAAGTTTGATTCGACCGCTATTTCCCATTCGCGAACACCGGATCATACATCGTCTCTCCCAGCTTCAGAACCAGGCTGTCGTTACGTTTCTCGAGGGTGTAGGCCACCGTCGCTCCATCGACTGTCAGCTCGCCCTTGTAGACAAGCGGGCGCGGTGTCGAGTCGGTATCCTTAGCCCTCTGGTCTTTGACCGTGAGGCTGTATTTTCCCAAATGGTCCGATGCGGCCCATTCGTCATCGCTGGGGCCCTGGATGAATAGATAGCCCTTTTGGTTATACGAGGCCTTCTTGAATGCAATCTTTCCGCTGTCGAAGTTGATTTCCTCGGGACTCGCCATGGACTCCGGCCGGTTCGAGCGTTCCCATTCCTGCGATTCAAGCAGCTCTTTGACGCGAGCGACCGCCTTACCGGTGTAGTCCTCGTAGTACTTCTTCGCATCGTCCTCGCTCAAGAAATAACGCTCTCCATATTCCTCATCCCCCGACGGGATATAGGCGTCTTCGTCATCGACTTTTTTAAGTGTCAATGTTCCAAGCTCGCTTGAGTTCAGGACGATGTTGTCATCTTCCTGAGTCCACGTTCCCGAGGATTCAAATGAGCCGGCGTAGTGCCAACCGTCATCGTTATCAAAAACGATGGTTGTTTCGGAGCCAATCGCGTTCTTCGTCATCTTCCCGAGAGCAACGTTGTTACAGACTGAGATGTAATAGAGGGTTTTTCCCTTTACCCCTGTCTTTCCGCATCCGCTCAGGCCGCCTAAACCCATAAGCGGCAAAAGGCCGATGGCACCTAGAAAACCGCGTCTTGATACGTTTGTTGTCACGACATTCTTCCTTTCTTTCTCAATGGTGCTTGCGGTTATCCCCCTGATCAAAAAAGAGACCATAAGAGCATTGTATTGCAAATTGTCACTTATATAGGTGTGACTCATATAGGGCTAACCCAAATCATTGGCACCACTGGCTAGGAGGTACCAATGATTCAATTAGATGCAAAGATGAGAGTCGGGTTGCGAATAAAAGAACTGAGGAATGCACTCGGCTATAGTCAGGAAACCCTTGCGTACTCTATAGAGATGTCCCGGACTTACTTTGCCGAAGTCGAAATCGGCAAGCGAAACATATCAATTGAAAACATCGACCGGATCGCCCGAGGACTAGGCGTTTCTCTGAAGGAATTCTTCGACTCTGACCTGTTCATCGAATAAAACAATAGTAAATCGAAACAGAACGGAAGAACGAACCATCAACGGTATTCAGCGTCCCATGGGCCTCGGAAACAATCCGGCGATATCTAAAGTTATCGAATTCACGCCCGTCTCGCGGCAACGTCAACCTAGGTTTTCAACGCTTTCCATAGCCGGAGGGTCCTCATCTAACCCGTAGGCTGTGGGAAGGGTTGAAAACCGGCGGTTTGGGTGAAATTACGGGGTGAAATATGAAGCTGAGATGTTTTCGCCATAGAAAGAACTTTCACCCCTTTTTCACCCCTCAAGCGGTTTTTACCCCTATCTATACAGAAACAGGTCAGACGATTTATATCATCTGACCTGCTATTTCTCTGGTGCCCCCGGGCGGATTCGAACCGTCGACACCCGCTTTAGGAGAGCGGTG
>ERZ1034880.603-NODE-603-length-10206-cov-5.035760_pt1 | contig 10206 bp, 14 predicted proteins | sample MGYA00520630_ERZ1034880 | MGnify/ENA primary metagenome ERZ1034880 (study PRJEB33766, sample SAMN09781725) | gut metagenome | biome: gut microbiome | host: Homo sapiens | place: Madagascar | study: EMG produced TPA metagenomics assembly of the PRJNA485056 data set...
CGCGAGAGCGTGTCCTGAAAGAACTTGCTTCGATCGGCTTCGCGAAGGCTACCGACTTTTTGACGATTCAAGGCGGCCACGTTCTCATTAAAGATTCTGATGACGTGGCCGCTGATAAGCTGGCAGCTCTCGCCTCTGTCAAGGAGGGTATGTATGGCGTAGAGGTCAAACTCGCTGATAAGGCTCGCGCTCTCGAGATGCTTGGCAAATATCTCGGTCTCTTTGATGGGACGAATCCGGAGGGCGATACGCAGAAGAATAACCTCTTTGAGGCGATCGCCGGCGCTGCAGAGGGGGGAATCGATCTAAATGAAATACCAGAGATTCAGTCCTCGGCAGACGTTGACGCTGACGTGGTGGAAGAGACCTGAGTTTGCAGACTACGACGGCATTCTCTGCGACGGCTCTATTCGATCGGGTAAGACCGTCTCAATGGCGGTCGGCTTTATCCTTTGGAGTATGTACTCTTTCGATAATGAGAGCTTCGCCATTTGCGGCCGCACGATCGAGTCTCTGCGCCGCAATGTGATCGTGCATCTACCCTCCTGGCTCGAAGGCCTTTTTAAGGTGACCGAGCGGCGCGCCGAGAATAAGCTGATTATTTCAGTCGGCGGCCATAGCAATACCTACTACCTCTTCGGAGGTCGTGACGAATCCAGCTATACGCTTGTTCAGGGCATGACTCTGGCAGGCGTTCTTTTTGACGAGGTCGCGCTTATGCCGCGGTCCTTCGTCGAGCAAGCTCTCGCCCGATGCTCGGTCGCGGGGAGTAAGTTCTGGTTTAACTGTAACCCCGAAGGCCCCATGCACTGGTTCTACAAAGAATGGGTGCTTGAGTGCAAGCGCAGGAACGTCCTTCACCTGCATTTCACGATGGCTGACAACCTCAGCCTTTCCGAGAAGATCAAGCAGCGCTACGAGGGCATGTATACAGGCGTTTTCTACGCTCGGTATATCCTTGGAAAGTGGACGAAGGCCGAAGGTCTGGTTTATCCCTTCTTTGACGCGAAAAAGCACATGATCGATGACGACCTCTCGCGCGGCCGTTATTACATTAGCTGCGACTACGGCACACTCAACCCGTGCGTCTTCGGGCTTTGGCGCGTAAAAGGCAATTCGGCCTTCATGGTAAAAGAGTATTACTACGACGGCCGCAAGAAGGGCAAGCAGAAGACCGATGAAGAGTATTATGCCGATCTTGAGGCCTTTGCAGACGGCTACCTGATCGAGCAGGTCGTTATTGACCCTTCCGCAGCATCTTTCAAGGAGACGATCAGGCGGCACGGCAGATTCAGCGTCAAGAACGCGAAGAACGACGTGCTTGACGGTATTCGCGATACTGGAACAATGCTGCAAGCCGGCTTGCTCCATTTCAATAAGACGTGTGTCAGTACGAAAGCTGAGTTCGGCGCGTATGCGTGGGACGAAAAGGCTTCAAGCGACGCCGTGATTAAAGAGAACGACCATAGCATGGACCAAATGCGGTATTTTGTCCGCACGATTATGAAACGCGAGGTGAGGGCGTATGGCATTAAATAACCTTTGGGGAAAGCTCGGTGCATTTTCGAGAAATGTGCTTGTGCCTTCCAACGTGATTTATAAGAGCTTCGATGCGGACCCGCTCGTCAGCGATAAAATGTCTCGCGCCATTAGTCGGTGGTACGGCATGTATGTCGATAAGCCCGAGTGGGCCGACGACGAGGTCAAACCTCTCGGCCTTCCGCGAGCGATCGCGAAGGAGTTCGCGCAGGTCGTCTCTTCGGAAATGACGATCACGGCTGACGGCGGTCCTCGCGCCGACTTTATCAACGAGCAGTTGGCGCGCTTCCAGTCGAACGTGCAAAACAGCATTGAGCTTTGCATGGCTCTCGGCGGCATGGCCTTTAAGCCGTATGTCTCGGGCGAAAACGTCTTCATCGATAGCACGAGCGCTGCGTCCTTTATCCCTCTTCGCTTCGACGACGGAGACAACTGTGTCTCTGGCGTATTCAAGAGTCAGCCAGTCAAGGTCGACAAGAGCTACTTTGTCAAGCTCGAGTACCATGACTTCGCCAACGGCGTCTATACAATTCGCAACAAGGCTTTTACCTCTGACGAGAACGGTATCACAGGCAGCGAGGTCGAGCTCGGCCGCGTTCCCGAGTGGGCTGCCATTCCCGAAGAGGTTCAGATCAAAAATGTAGAAAAGCCGCTCTTCGGCTACTTCACGCCGCCTGTCAGCAACAACATCGATACCGCGTCCAGCTTGGGCGTCTCCATTTATGGCGGCGCGACTGAGGACCTGATTCGCGACGCCGATGAACAGTGGGCGCGTTTCCTCTATGAATTTGAGAGCGCCGAGCGTAAGATCATCGGCACTCCCGAGGCGATCTCTGGCTCGCTACCTGGCAGTAAGGCAAATCCCTTGCTCGGCGATCGGCTCTTCATTCAAATGCCGTATGACTCGGACGACTTCTTCAAGGAGTTCTCCCCAGCGCTTCGGCACGCAGGTTACTACGAGGGCTTGCAGGCGATCTTGCGTCGCATTGAGTTCAATACCGGCCTTGCTTACGGCGATCTCTCCGACCCCGCGACTGTGGAAAAGACCGCGACCGAGGTCATGTCCGCGAAGATTCGCAAGTTCAACACAGTCAAGGCTCTCGAAGATCGCTTCAAGGCTGCGCTTGAAAACGCAGTCTACGGCGTTGACGTGTACGCCACTCTCTACGGCCTTGCGCCCCGGGGAGAGTATGAGCTCTATATCGACTTTGACGATAGTATTCTCACCGATAAGGACGCCTTGCGTGAACGTGACCGCCAGGACGTTCGCGACGGCCTTATGCAGAAGTGGGAGTACCGCGTCAAATGGTACAACGAGACCGAAGAAGTCGCGAAGAGCATGTGTCCCGTAGAGTCTACGGCGGACCCCTTTAATCTCGGCTGATGCTGACGCCTGAATACCTGGCGGCTACTCCGGACGCTCTTGTTGAGCTTTATGGGAAGATCGAGCAAGACATTCTTGCGAATATGGCCGAACGTATCGCAAAGTACGACTACTATATTCCCGCGGTCCAGCATCAACACCAGCGTCTTCGGGCGATGGGTATGCTTGAGACTGAGATCGAACAGCAGCTCGCCGTTCTTACGGGGAAGACCCAGGCCGAGCTCAAAAAGCTCATGGCGCAGGCGGTTGATGAGGCGCTTACCTCTGACGCAAAAATCTATGCGGCTGCAGGCATGGGTGACGTTGACCCTCTCGCAGTTGCCGGCGTTCGCGAGGCGCTGCAAAGCGGTCTTCGGCAAACAAGCGGAATCTTCCGCAACTTGACTCGCACGACCGCGAACACGGCGGCAAAGCAATTTGAAGGCGCTCTTGATCGGGCCTGGCTGCAGGTCACGTCAGGGGCGTTTGACTATAATACCGCGATCAGAAATGCGGTTAAGGACCTCGCACGGACCGGCGTCCAGTCAATCACTTATCCTTCAAGCCATGTGGACACGATCGAAACGGCTGTTCGCCGTGCGGTCGTCACCGGCGTCAACCAGACCGCCGCAAAGTCGCAGCTCGCGCTCATGGACGAGCTCGACATTGATCTTGTGGAAGTAACCGCTCACGCCGGCGCTCGCCCGAGTCATCAAGAGTGGCAGGGACAAATCTACTGCCGCAAGGGCTCTCACCCGAAGTACAAAAACTTCGAGGAGGCTACGGGGTACGGCACCGGCGACGGCCTTTGCGGCTGGAACTGCAATCACAGCTTCTTCCCGTACGTCGAGGGCGCGCCTCGAACCTACTCGAAAGCGCAGCTCAAGGATTACTCCTCAAAGAATATCACCTACAACGGCCAGCAGTTGACCGAGTACGAGGCTTTGCAGCAGCAACGCTATATTGAGCGAGGTATTCGCCGATGGAAACGCGAAGAGGTCGCGATGAGAGCCGCAGGTCAACCTACCGACGAGGCTCGGGCTAAAGTCCGCGCTTGGCAGACCAGACAGCGCGATTTTATCAGGCAGACCGGTCTCAAGCGAGACTCCTCTCGCGAGCAGATCGGATAGAACTCTCATAAACAAGCCCCAGGCGACCCGTATCGAGTTTTCTGCCTGGGGCCCTGGTGTTTATGCTCCTAATATTTGGAAGTCATACGGACGATCGTGGAGCCCCGTATGACTTCCTTTTATATGCGGGCCGTGGTTACGCAGGTTCGACTCCTGCAGCTCGCGCAATATCGGCTACCCGTCAGCCTATGAGGACGGGGCGGCAGGTCACGGCGACGACCTAAAAAGCCTAACCGCAAAGAAAGGAAACGTTATGAAGAAGGACGAACTCACCGCTCTGGGCCTGACCGACGAGCAGGCCGACAAAGTGCTCGCCATCAATGGTCGCGACATTGAGAAGCACAAGAAGGCCGCAGAAGACGCAAAGGCTGAAACCGCCACCCTGCAGCAGCAGCTCAAGGACCGTGACACCGATCTCGAAACACTGAAAGCCAGTGCCGAAGACGCTGAGAAGGTCAAGCAGCAGCTTACCGACCTGCAGACGAAGTACAACGACGAAACCGAGAAGTACCAGAAGCAAATCGCTGATCGCGATTACGCTGACGCTCTGACTTCCGCCTTTAACGACGGTAAGATCAAGTTTACTTCCAAGGGCGCCGAGCGCGCAATTCGCGCCGAGTTTATGGCAACTCGCAGCGAGCTGAAAGACGGCAAGCTCGTCGACTTCGAGACCCGCATCAAGAAGATGCGCGAGGACGACCCTGACTCTTTCCTGGCTGATAAGCCCGACCCCAGTTTCGCCAACCCGACTGGCAACAACGGTCCTGCAAATCTGAGCCGGGCTGCGCTGGCCGCGCGAGCCGCGGGCGCAAAGTTCGGTCCTGTTTCCACTCCCACAGCAGAAAACAACAATACTAAATAAGGAGGATTCCATTTATGTCTATTCTGAAAGTTGAGATCGGCACCGCTACGCCTAACTTCCTGGATAGCGCGGTCGGTCTCGTCACCAAGACCGCGCAGATTCCGCAGAGTATGGGTAAGGCTGATGGCGACCGCAAGACCGTGTTTGCCGGTACCGTGTTTCCCGCAAATACGAGTGCCGCGACCGGTATTGTGTTTCAGGACGTCGACGTCACCGATGGCGACGCGATCGGCTCCGTCATGGTTGCCGGCCGCGTGATCAGCGATTGCGTGAACGCCGCAAGCGCCGCGCAGACCGCGCTCAAGAACATCGTCTTTGTTGGTGCAAACGCGACTACCCGCGGCTATTCCGTCACCTACGAGAAGGACGGCGGCGCTGGTGACGTTCCCGTTGATGCGACCATGTACGCTGACGGCGAGATCGTCCAGCTCTCCAAGAGCTATCCGCTGACGAAGAGCGCTAAGTCTCAGATCGGCTGGGCCCTGAGTTCTGGCGGTGCCGCCGTTGACACGGTTACGATCGCGGGCGCGGACGTCAAGGTCTATCCCGTTTTTGAGGCCTAATCTAAGTAAGGAGGATTTAACACATGCCTGATATTTTGAGAATGCAGTCCCAGGCTGAACAGCTTGACTTCAGCCAGAACTTCCTGATTCCCCGCGCGAACTATCTGGGCGACGCGATCTTCCCTGATCGCAAGACCCAGAACTTTAAGGCTGAGTACCTGCGCCTTGCCGCTGGCTCTCAGCTTCCCACGATGGCCCTGATTCACGGCCTTGACACCGAGGCGCATATCGGCTCTCGTCCCGCGCTGGAACGCGTGACGGTTGAGAAGCTCTTCATCAAGGAGAAGATCAACCAGACCGAGTCCCTGCGTCAGGTCCTCGAGAACGGCGCGTTCAACGATAGCGCGCTGATCGACTTCGTTTATGACGACTGGGCGCGTCTGGCCGAAGGCGTTCGCTGCCGCACCGAGGTCGCCAAGATGGAGGTTCTCTCTACCGGCCGCATGACCGTTAAAGAGAACGGCCTGAACTTCTCTGTTGACTTCGGTGTGCCGAGCGGCAACACCGGCTTCGACATTGACGTCTCCACCCCCGACAAGAACGTCCTCGCGCAGATCGAGGCAATCGTCGAGGCCGCGCGCGACAAGGGCTTCACCATCTCCGGCATGGTCCTGTCCGGTTCCGTCCTGTCTAAGATGCTGACCAACGAGGGTATCTCCAAGGCCATCTACGGCGGCGCGGGCGCCGGCGCTATGGTCTCTCGTACTCAGCTCGTCGGCCTGTTCAACGAGCTCTTCGGTATCACCGACATTCGTACGAATGACCTGCGCTATAACGTCGAGGGTAAGGACGGCAAGCTGACGACTCAGCGCTTCTGGGGCAAGACCAAGGTCTCTTTCCTGGCCTCCTACAACGGCCTGCAGAACTTCGGCGTCGGCCTGTGGGGCGTGACTCCCGAAGAGGAGCAGCTTGGTCCCTGGACCGCTAAGAGCTCCGAGCAGTTCATCACCCTGACCCAGTGGACCGAACCCGACCCCACGGCCGTCTGGTCCAAGGCGTCCGGCCTGTTCGTGCCCGTTCTGCCGAATCCCTCCGGCCTGTTCATCGCTACGGCGAAACTGCAGTAAGGAAGGCGGTGCGGTAAGTGGTCGTTGTCAGCTACGAGTGGTATAAGACCACTTACGGCGGCGAGCTGGACGAAGCTACCTTCGACCGGCTCGCCTCTCAGGCGTTCCTTTTCGCGGACGCTATGACGGAGTATAGGCTCAGTGCCCGCTGGGCCTTCCTGGCGGAGTCTGTGCGTACGGCGGTTATGTCAGCCGTCTGTGCGTATGTCGACCAGGCAAATATTGAGGAGTCTGGCGGCCCTATTTCGTCTGAAACGAATGACGGTATCTCGCGAACCTATGTGGCGGGCAGCGCTTCGAGCGCAGGCGCGTCGAAGAATGCGGGAACGGCGCAAGGCAGACTGAGTGACGCGATTCGCCTCTACCTTGCGCCGACTGGTCTCCTGTTTCGCGGGAGGGGCCGCCGATGAAAGACTTTCTCGCATGTACCGAGCTTGTAACACTTGTTCATCATGTCAAAACCGCGGACTCCGATTCGTATATCTGCTATCCCATTTATGGCGTTAGTTGGTACGCGAAAACAGAGACCGCGGTTACGACCGACGGCGCAAAAGCGGCTAACGTTTATAAGGTCCGAATCCCGGAGGCTGCGCTTCCGTCTTGTTTGCCTGAAAAACTTGACTACTTAGTCAAGGGTGAAATTTCAGGGGTAGTCAAGCCGGCAGACCTCAAAGGCGTGACCTATTTTCAGATCACCGCGGTTGCTGACAACCGGCGCGGGCGTCTTCCGCATGTGGCGGTGAGCGGCGTATGAGTTTCGGTATTAAGATCAAAAGCGTCAACATCACGCCGAGTAAGATTCTTGCCAAGCACAGTCTCGGCAGTGATAACAAGGCGCGAAAATATCTCGCGACTTCGGTCGCGAAATACTGCGACCCGTATGTTCCTATGAGTGCGGGCGCGGGAGCGCATTTGAAGAATCAAAAGCAGATCGCCCCTGACGGCAGCAAAGTCACCTATCCAGGGCCGTACGCCCATTATGTTTATGTCGGCCTCGCTATGGTAGGTCGAGCGCCAAAGAGCTATTCAGGCCGAGCGCTCAACTACCACGGCGCGCCGATGCGAGGTAAAGAATGGGATAAGCGTATGCTTGCAGACCGCGGGGGCGATCTCAAGAGAGACTTCGCCGCTTATGTAGGAGGTAGAGCAAAATGACGATCATTGATGGCGTTCGCGCCTGGCTGAAAACCTATGAGGGACTGGCTGACGGCCGGCTCAGCGTGGATTTTCTGCCCGAGGAGGCGAAAAGCTACTCGGTCGATACCGTGCCGACAACGGAGATCGTCAAGCGCTATCTTGACGGCAGCTCTATTCGACAGTTCCTCTTTTGCGTATCAAGCCGAGAGTTTTACAGTGATAATATCGCGCAGAACGTAGATAACCAGGCCTTCTATGAGGGCCTCGCCGCTTGGCTTGAGCGCAAGAGCAAGCTCCGGCAATTCCCTGATATTGGCACGGGCCGAACGGTCCGGTCAATCGAGATCAGCTCCACCGCGTATCCGTTCGTCGTCGACGAGCACGGCACGGCGCGGTATCAGCTTCAACTCAAACTAACTTATTTCCAGAAAGGAGATCGCACCGTATGAAACTTTCCGAGCTGATGGCGGCCCATACGCCGAGCCCGACCTTTGAGGGCTTCGTCACCAACGATGATTTTGTCCTCGCGATCGATTGCTCCGTGGACGGCTCCGCTACGGTTAAGGACTACGCCGTCGCGCAGCTTGGCGTGACTGGCCTTGACGCCAACCTCAACCCGATCACGCAGGACAAGACCTATATTCGCGCCGGCCAGTCCACCATGAAGACCGGCAACCAGAGAGCCTTTAAGGTCTCCGGCGATCGCTATATCGGCGATGACTTCCAGGACTTTGCTCTCTCCCATGCCGTCATGTACGGCACCGGCTCCGCAGTCATTCGCAAGTACGTCTACTTCTGCTTGCTGAACGGCAAGGGCGAAACCGGCGAGGCGTCCATCATCGTTAACTCCGATGGCAGCGGTTCCGCAGGCGAGAGCGCGAGCATCGACATCGACGTCAAGAAGGCCAACGCCGCGCCCACCGAGTACACCTACTCCGCGGCGTAATTTAAGAAGGAGGATTTGACAAATGGCAATGTTTCAGTTTTCCGCTCGCCAGGTCGAGCTCAACTTCTGCGATCAGATCAAGTGCACCGTGCCTCTGACCGACGAGGTTCAGAAGAAGGTGCAGGACGCCGCGAAGGAGCTGCTTCGCGTGTCTCAGGCCGCGAAGGACTCCGACAATAAGGAGCATACGCTCGACGACCTTTGCGATTCTGTGATGGACGCGATCGACGAGATTCTCGGCGAGGGCATGTCCGACCAGATTCTCGGCATGAAGGAAGGTTATACCTTCTGGGACGCCTGCGACGTGTTCAAGTATATCACCGATGAGATCAACACCGCAATGCGCGGCGTGGCTGCGTCCTACGCGTCCAAGCCCCCGATCACGCCGGTCAATCGCGCGCAGCGTCGCGCAAAGCATAAGAGACACGGAGCATGAATCTCCTAACGACCCCGTTGCCGTATGCGGTAAAAGTCGGCGGTCGTGAGGTTCCCATCAACACGAGCTTCCGCGTCGGAATGCGGTTTGAGCTTTTGGCTCTTGACGACCAGCTTACACCGGAGAACGTCTTGACAACGTTCTTCGGTGATAACTGGCCGCAGCCGTATGACGAGGCGGTCAAACAAGCTCTCTGGTTTTATTGTCTTGGCAAGCCTCACGAGAAGGAGGAAACCGACAAGCAAAACCTCAAGTCCTCTCGCAGGAGCTACGATTTTGAGATCGATGCCGACGCGCTCTATACCTCATTCCGCGAGGCCTACGGCATCGACCTCTTGCAGGAGGACCTTCACTGGTGGGCCTTCCGCGAGCTGATGCTCGGGCTTCCTGACGATACCCCCTTCAAGCAGCGCGTTTATTACCGGACCGGCAGCACGGAAGGCATGAGTGCCAAGCAAAAAAAGCAGTTTGAGACTCGGCGCGCGAAGTACGCAATTCCCGAGCGCGGCGCAGTCGATCACAAGTTGACTCTCAGCGAGCGCGACGCCGCGATCAAGAGATATGTTGCCGATCGTTTCAAGGAGGTTTATGGAAAAGGAAAAGCCTGAGCGCGTAAAGCTCAAGTGCCCTTTTTGTGGATATGAAATGCCTGTGTACCTCGCGCCCGACGCGAAGTGCGCAGGCGTTTTTGTTCGCTGCAAGGGCCGAAATTGTAAGAAATTATTCGAGATTCGCGTCAAGTAGTTGCCTTAGTTGCCGATGACGCCACTGAAAAGGTGGTGGAAACATGGCAAATGACGGCTCCGTCATTATCGACATTGAGGGCGATTCCAGTAAATTCAAAAGCGCTCTCTCTGGTCTTGGCAGTATTGCCTCTACCGCCCTAAAGGGTGTTACGACTGCGGTTGCGGCTGTTACGACCGCCGTTGCCGGCGTAGCCACCGCCGCCGTGAAGGTCGGCTCTGGTTTTGAATCCAGTATGTCGCAGGTTGCGGCAACAATGGGCCTCACGGTCGAGGACATTCGCAATGGCTCGGAAGAGTTTGAGCTGTTATCCCAGGCCGCAAAAGACGCAGGTGCAACGACCGCGTTCAGCGCGTCCGAGGCCGCCGACGCTCTAAACTATCTGGCTCTCGCCGGCTACGACGCTGCGACCTCCGCGG
>ERZ1034880.612-NODE-612-length-10161-cov-11.965862_pt1 | contig 10161 bp, 8 predicted proteins | sample MGYA00520630_ERZ1034880 | MGnify/ENA primary metagenome ERZ1034880 (study PRJEB33766, sample SAMN09781725) | gut metagenome | biome: gut microbiome | host: Homo sapiens | place: Madagascar | study: EMG produced TPA metagenomics assembly of the PRJNA485056 data set...
TATCCGAGGATGTATCTGAATAATTATACAATGGTTTTAGATAAATTTGTTTAGCCTTATTTCCTTTATATTTTTTTTGTAATAATGTATAATTTATTTTATAAAATGGCTAAAAATCAAGGTATATACCTTGAAAATTACTAGGAGGGATGTATCATGGCATTAACGCCTATGATGAGACAATACGTTGAAATAAAAGAAAGATATGAAGATTGTATTCTTTTTTATAGATTAGGTGACTTTTATGAAATGTTTTTTGAAGATGCGAAGATAGCATCGAAAGAATTAGAACTTGTTTTAACAGGTAGAGAATGTGGTTTGGAAGAAAGAGCACCAATGTGTGGAATTCCATTCCATGCTGCAGCTTCATATATATCTAAATTAGTTAATAAAGGATATAAGGTTGCCATTGGTGAACAAGTTGAAGATCCTGCAGCTACTAAAGGTATAGTTAAAAGAGATGTAATTAAAGTTATTACACCAGGTACTTTTATAGAAAATACAACTGAAGAAGAATACAAAAATGTATATATGTTATCTATTTATGAAGAAGATGGCATATATGGTGTATCCTCTTCAGATATTTCCACTGGTGAATTTAAAACAACATCATTTACTGTTTCTAAGGCAAGCCTTCTAGATGAAATATCAAAAATTTCACCAAAAGAAATTCTTATAGATAAGAGTATTTATGAAAACTTAGAAAATGATATTAAAGGTATAAGTAACGCTTTAGTTACTATTAAGGACTTCAATGACTTTTCTTGTAGTGATGAAGAAATGATAGCTCAATTCACATCTTTAGATTTAAAAAATCTTGATAAGAGAGCAAAGAAAGCTTCTTCTACATTATTAAAATACATATTAGAAACACAAAAGATAAGTTTATCTAATATAAATCTTTTAGAGACATATGACATTATAAACTATATGTCAATTGACAGTAGTTCTAGAAGAAACTTAGAACTTACTGAAAACTTAAGGGATAAGACTAAAAAGGGAAGTCTTATTTGGGTTTTAGATAAGACTGCCACTGCAATGGGAGGAAGAACTCTAAGAAAGTGGATCGAAGAACCATTAATAAAGAAGGATGAAATTGAAAATAGATTAACATCTGTAGAAGAATTATATAATAACACATATATAAATGAGGAAATTAGAGAAGCTCTTAAGGATGTTTATGATATAGAAAGAATTGTAGGTAAGATTTCTAATAAGAATGTTAATGCTAGAGATTTAGTTTCATTAAAATCATCATTACAAAAACTGCCATCTATAAAAGCTGTTTTAAATGGATTAAATGCACCATTACTAAAGGAATGGTATAATTCATTAGATACATTAGATGATTTAAATGAATTATTAAACTTAGCAATTATTGCTGATCCTTCAATATCAGTAAAAGAAGGAAATATAATTAATAATGGATATTCTGCCCAAGTAGATGAACTTAGAAGTGCAAAGCTTAATGGTAAACAGTGGATTGCTGAACTTGAAAATAAAGAAAGAGAATTTACTGGTATCCGTTCATTAAAAGTTGGCTATAATAAAGTATTTGGTTATTATATAGAGATATCTAAAGCAAATTATGCTACTATTCCTGAAGGGCGTTATATAAGAAAGCAAACTCTTGCTAATGCTGAAAGATTCATTACTGAAGAGTTAAAGGTTATGGAAGAAAAAATATTAGGTGCTGAAGAAAAACTTATTGCTTTAGAATATAAGTTATTTGTTGAAGTAAGAGATAAAGTAGAAAAAGAAATATCTAGACTTAAAAAGACTGCTAACATAATATCATCGTTAGATGTAATTTCAACTATGGCTATTATTGCCTTAGAAAATAATTATGTAAAACCACAAATTAACGAAGAGGGAATTTTTGAAATAAAAGAAGGACGTCACCCTGTTGTAGAAAAAGTAATTGATAAAGGTGAATTTATTTGTAATGATACACATTTAAATAGAAAGAAAGATAGGTTTCTTCTTATTACTGGACCTAATATGGCTGGTAAATCTACTTACATGAGACAAGTGGCTCTAATTAACTTAATGGCGCAAATAGGATCATTTGTTCCAGCAAACAGTGCCAATATTTCTATTTCTGATAAGATATTTACAAGAATAGGAGCATCAGATGACTTAGCAGGTGGTAAGTCTACTTTCATGGTGGAAATGTGGGAAGTATCAAATATCTTAAAGAATGCAACTTCTAAGAGTTTAGTTTTATTAGATGAAGTTGGAAGAGGAACATCTACATATGATGGATTAAGTATCGCTTGGTCAGTAATAGAATATATGTGTAATAAGGAAACATTAAAATGTAACACTTTATTTGCTACTCATTATCATGAGCTTACTAAATTAGAAGGTGTTATTGAAGGGGTTAAGAATTATTCAGTTGCTGTAACTGAAAAACTTGGTGAAGTAATTTTCCTAAGAAAAATTGTGGAAGGTGGTGCTGACCAATCATATGGTATTGAGGTTGCTAAACTAGCAGGGTTACCAGAAGGTGTTATTGAAAGAGCAAAGGAAATTCTACACAAGTTAGAAGGAGAAAAATCCTTTGATGAAAGTCATGAATTGTTAAGTGAACAAAGTAACAAAAGAAAGTTTATGGCAGAAGAGAACGTTGCAGAAGAAATCAAAGAAACTGTAGTGGAAACTAAACAAGAAGCTGTGGTAGATTTAGAAAAAGATTCTAAAAAAGAAGAAAAAGTGACTGTAGAAACTAATGATACAATACAAATAGATTTTGCAATGATTGAAAAGGAAGCTTTTCTTAAAGAAATTGCTAGTATTGAAATAATGACAATGACACCTCTTGCTGCAATGAATAAACTCTTTGAAATAGTACAAAAATCTAAGAATATGTAAGTGAGGTACTATGATGAAAAGAATAAATATATTAGATGAGCATACTTCTAATAAAATTGCTGCTGGTGAGGTTGTAGAGAGACCAGCCTCAGTAGTAAAAGAGTTAGTAGAAAACTCCATTGATGCAGGTGCTAAAAATATCACCATTGAAATAGAAGAAGGTGGAATAAATTTAATTCGTGTTATAGATAATGGTTCTGGAATTTATGCAGATGATATTTCGAAAGCATTCTTACCTCATGCTACATCAAAGATTGTATCTGTGGATGATATATATCATATTAATACTTTAGGATTCAGAGGAGAAGCGCTGCCTTCTATTGCCTCTGTTTCTGAGGTTAACTTTAGAAGTAAGACTGCCGATGCCAATTTTGGTAAGGAAGTATCCATTTCTGCTGGTGAAATATTATCAATCAATGATATAGGGATGAATAATGGTTCAATTATGGAAGTGAGAAATCTATTCTTCAATGTTCCTGCTAGAAAGAAGTTTTTAAAGACTCCATCTAGAGAAGGATCTCTTGCCAATGATATTGTCACAAGAATAGCTCTTTCTTATCCTAATATTTCTTTTAAACTATTCAATAATAAAAAAAAGACTCTTTTAACTTATGGAGATAATAATTTAGCATCTACTATTAGAACTATTTATGGTAAAACAATTTATGAAGATATAATAGAATTCTCTAATCATGAAGACAGTTATATTAGGATATATGGATATGTTGGAAGAGAATCTATTGCACGTGGGTCTAGAAATAATCAAAGTATATATGTAAATAATAGATATATTAAAAATAAAACTGTTGTTGCTGCTGTGGAAAATGCTTTTAAATCTTTCTCAACAGTAAATAAGTTTCCTTTCTTTGTATTGTTTATTGATATTCCTGCTGATAATATAGATGTAAATATTCACCCAACAAAAGCAGAAATAAAATTTAAAGATGAAAGAATGATTTTTAAGGCTGTTTTTGATACTGTTCATAGTGCTTTGAAGAATGATGTATTCAATAGTTTTGCAATTCATCAAGAACAACTAAATGTTAATATTCAAACTCCTTTATTGCTAAAAGAAGAACTTATAAATGTTGAGAAAAGAGAACAGATAGATTTACTTGAAACAAAAAACAGCTTACTAAAGGAACCTTCTATAAATGATATATATAGTTCTGTAACTATGAATGATATTAAAAAGGAAGAGAATATCTATAATGAATTAAAAGCTGCTAAAGAGGCTAAAAACTTCATTAAAAATGATGAATATGTTGAGCAAAATTTTGAGAAGGAAGAAATTTTATATAACAACTCTCATAAGGAAAACTCTAATGAAGAAAAAAGTGAAATCAAAAAGAGTATGGATAAAAAAGTTCCAGTGGCAAAATTTGCAGACTTAAGGGTTATTGGTCAATTTAATAAAACATATATCTTGGCAGAATATTTAGATTGTCTATATATAATTGATCAGCATGCAGCTCATGAAAAAATCCTATTCGAAAAATATCGAAATGATATCGAAAATAAGAATACTATTATTCAGCCTTTATTAATCCCGATGGTACTCGAAATGTCCATGGATGATTATGAATGCTATATTGAAAATAAGAATCTTTTTGAAGAGTCTGGTTTTATCATCGATGAATTTGGTGACAATACAATTTCTTTAAAAGAGGTTCCTTATTTCTTAGGAAAGCTGGACTCTAAAAAACTGTTCTTAGATATGATAGACAACCTAAAGAATATGGGAAGTGGAAAGACTGTTGAAGTTAAGATAAATAAAATTGCTTCAATGGCCTGTAGAGCTGCAGTAAAAGCTAATGATTATCTTACTGAAATAGAAATGAAAGAGCTAATTGATCAATTAAGATATATTGAAGATCCTTTCCATTGTCCACATGGAAGGCCAATAATTATAAAAATGACCAATTATGAATTAGATAAAAAATTTAGAAGGATTGTTTAGAAAGGAAAATATATGAAAGATAAAATCTTAGTGCTAGCTGGTCCAACAGCAGTAGGTAAAACAGAACTATCAATTAGACTGGCAAAAGCCTTGAATGGTGAAATAATTTCTACTGATTCTATGCAGATTTATAAAGGCATGGATATAGGTTCAGCTAAAATAAAAGAAGAAGAAATGCTGGGAGTAAAACATCATATGTTAGATGTAGTTTCACCAGATATAGCTTTTTCTGTTGCAGATTATAAGGAGAGGGCAGAAAAAGCTATAGAAGACATATTAAGAAGAGGAAAACTTCCTATCCTTACTGGTGGGACTGGTTTATATATTAATGCTTTGACTTGTAATATGAATTTCACAGAATCTGAAAAGGACGATGAATATAGAGAAGAATTAAATAAACTTATAGATAAAGAGGGAGCAGAATATGTCCATAACATGTTAAAAGAAATAGATCCTATAAGTTATGAGTCTATTCATCCTAATAACAGAAAAAGGGTTATTAGAGCTTTAGAGGTATATAAGCTTACTGGTAAGCCTTTTAGCTCATATAATGCCGGTGATAATTTATATAAAAGCAAATATGATGTACATTATTTTGTATTAAATATGGATAGAACAAAGCTTTATGAGAGAATAAATAAAAGAGTAGAAATTATGTATGAAAAGGGATTACTTGTTGAATGTATTAATTTAAAGAAATTAGGGTATACTTCTTCTATGCAGTCAATGCAAGGAATAGGTTACAAAGAAGTGTTATTGTATTTAGATGGATTAATTACTTTAGAAGAAAGCAAGGAGATGGTTAAGCAAGGTTCTAGAAATTATGCAAAAAGACAACTTACTTGGTTTAGAAAGGATCCAAGAGCAATATTTTTGAATAAGGACTATATGTCTGATGATGAGATTTTAAATAAAATAATTAATGACATTAATAGGTAATAGCGTTATAATTTTAATTAACATATTGCTATATTATGGAGGTGGTTATGTTGAATAAACAACAAAATAATTTACAGGATATTTTTCTTAATGGTGCAAGAAAAAGCAAAATGCTAGTATCTATATATTTAACCAATGGGTTTCTTCTAAAAGGACTAGTAAAAGGATTTGATAATTTTACAGTTATATTAGATTCTGAAGGTAAACAAATGATGGTTTATAAACATGCAATAACTACAATTTCTCCAAACAAGCCTATTTTATTTGCAGAGGGTAATGAATATGGTAAAGAAGATGAAGGTTAATCTTTCATCTTTTTTTATATAAATACTTTATATTTACAAATTAATTATATATAATAGTCATAGTAACAAGATAATGGAGGATAAATATGATTAATTTAGCGGAAGACTTACTAGTTAATAAGTATAAGATAAAGCATAATGTTTTTGAGTTATATAAACAAGCATTAAATGACATTGAAGATCAATTAAAGGTTTATGATGAAATAAGAGAATATAATCAATTGAAGGTTTTACATGCTTTTCAAGAAGAAAGAATAAGTGATTCTCATTTTACTAATTCATCAGGATATGGATATGATGATATAGGAAGAGAAGCTCTAGACAAAGTATATGCAAGGGTATTCAATGCAGAAAGCGCTTTAGTTAGACCACATTTCGTAAATGGAACTCATGCCATAGGATGTGCTTTAATGGGTAATTTAAAAACAGGGGATACGATGGTATGTATTTCAGGCACTCCATATGACACATTACATAATATAATTGGTATCAATGATAAGGAAAACATCGGCTCTCTTAGAGAATATGGTGTAAAATATAAACAAGTAGACCTATTAAATGGAAAATTTGATGTTGAAAAAATAACAGAAGTTTTAAAAGAAGATAACAGCATAAAGCTTGTACATATTCAAAGAAGTACAGGGTATGGTTGGAGAAACTCATTTTTAGTATCAGAGCTAGGAGAAATAATCAAGGTAGTTAAATCAATTAGAGAAGATGTAGTAGTATTTGTTGATAATTGCTATGGTGAATTTATTGATACAATTGAGCCAACTGATGTGGGAGCTGACTTAATTGCTGGTTCATTAATTAAAAATGCTGGTGGTGGTATTGCACCAACAGGTGGATATATTGTAGGTAAATCAAAGTATGTTGAACAAGCCAGCTACAGATTAACAACTCCAGGAATAGGAGGAGAATGTGGTTCTACTTTCGGTGTAATGAGACAATTGTTCCAAGGGTTATTCCTAGCACCTCATATAGCAATGGAAGCTGTTAAAGGAGCAATCTTCTGCTCAAGAATTATTGAGCTTGCTGGATTTGAAGTATTACCAAAATATACAGATAAGAGAAGTGATATAATACAAGCTATTAAATTTGGGAATAAAGAAAACCTTATTAACTTCTGTAAGGGTATTCAAAAAGGTTCACCAATTGATTCATTTGTTGAATGTGAACCATGGGCAATGCCTGGATATACAGATGAGGTAATTATGGCAGCAGGAGCATTTATTCAAGGTTCTTCAATAGAATTATCTGCTGATGCGCCAATTAGGGAGCCTTATATTGCATATTTACAAGGTGGATTAACATTTGATCATGCAAAAATAGGTGTATTATTAGCTTTAAATAACATAATATAATTTTAAGTATTAAAAAAGAGAACTTAAATGGGGTTCTCTTTTTTAATATGTTCTATATATACCTATAAGCTTACCAAGTATACTGCAATTATCAACTATAATTGGTTCCATCTCATCATTTTCTGGCTGCAATCGTATATGATCATTTTCTCTATAGAATGTTTTAAGTGTTGCTTCATTTTCTATTAAGGCAACAATCTTATCACCATTAGATGCAGTTTGAGTTCTTTCAATTATCGCAAAATCTCCATCAAGTATACCTGCTTTAATCATACTACTACCACTTATTTTAAGCATAAATAAATCATTATTATGCTTAACGTAATCTAATGGTAGTGGAAAAGAATCCTCGATATTTTCATTAGCTAGTATAGGAAGTCCAGCAGTTACTCTTCCGATAATTGGTACATTGATCATTTCTTTCTTAACAACAGAATCAACTATTTCTAATGCTCTAGGTTTTGTAGGATCTCTTTTTATTAATCCTTCTTTTTCAAGATGCTTTAAATGTCCATGAACCGAAGATGTTGACTTAAGTCCAACAGCCTTACATATTTCCCTAACAGTCGGTGGATATCCTTTTTCGCTTGTAAAATCTTTTAAAAATTCATATATCAATAATTGCTTATCATTTAACTCGCTCATCTTTTAACACCTCACTTTAGTAATTGTATTATAACATACTGTAAATTTAATATCAAACGAATGTTCTATAAAATAACTATTGAAATTTATACAATACTTTGATAGAATATAAAAGTTAATTAAGTTGAGGTGATATTATGAGCAACAATAAATATACTGAAGATGATTACTGTGATTTAATTCCTGGTGGAAAGATATGTGATAACTGTGGTAAATGCTTAGAAGAAGCAGGTGTTGATATTAGAGCTATAAAAATTGAAGATATATCTAAAAATGTTGAAGAAAATAAATTTATCGAAGAAGAACTTAAAAAAGCAATGGATACAGCTCTTGATTTACATATAGAATCAAATGAAGCAGAATATTCTGTAGATTTAGAAAATTATCTTGAAGATGATTATGTAGATGCTTTTGAAAACATTGTGTATCTTGATGATATAGGGTTAGATGAAGAAGAATCATTAGAAGATTCAACTATCGAATTATATCCAGGATTAAGAACAGTTTCTTTAAAAAATAAAAAATTATATTACATTAAGTGATATAGTTTTTTATTATTTACAAATTAGAAAGAGGATTAGAATTTACAGCATCTCTTAATTGCTCCTCATCAACATGAGTGTAAATTTGCGTTGTAGATATACTTTCATGTCCTAATATGTTTTGTAAACTCCTTATATCAACATTACCATGCTTATACATAAGTGTTGCTGCTGTATGTCTTAACTTATGAGGAGTATACTTAGCGTTGGTAAATCCAGCATTTGAAATATGCTTTTTAACTAATATTTCGACAGTTCTCTTATTAATAGGTGTATTTCTAGCTGATAAAAATAAGTAATTCTTATTTTTAGATATTGCTTTAGAATCATCTCTGACAGATAAATATTGCTCTAAAGCTTTAATACATACCGAATTAAGGTAAATAGTCCTTTCTTTATTTCCTTTGCCGATTATAGTTAAAGTGTCGCTTTTAATCTTGTTAATTTCAATGCTACATAATTCAGAAACTCTTAAGCCACAGTTAAGAAAGAAAACCAAAATACAGTAATCTCTTTCATAATTTTTATTAGACTTATCTAATGAATCAAGAAGTTCGATACTTTGATCTAATGTTAAATAAATAGGGTGCCTTTCATTGATCTTCGGCGATTCCAACTCAGCTGCAGCATTAAATTGAATAACCTTAGCTTTATTGTGAAGATAATTATAAAATGACTTTAAAGTTGCTACTTTTCTAGCTCTTGCATAATTACTATTGTTTCTTTGTTTTTCAGCATAAGATAAGAATGCATACATATCAGTTAACTTAATTGATTTTATAAAATCACTATTGATATCATCAATTGGTATATCTACAAATTGAATATTATCATCTAATTGATACCCTTTATAAACCTTTATAAACTTAAAAAAGACAGATAAATCTGTTTTATAAGCGTTTATAGTATTGATTGATTTACCTTTGATTGTTTCTAAATAATTTAAAAAATCCTTTACTAGCATAGGTAGATTCTCTTTTTTTTCAATTTCTATACCAAATTTATTAATTCGAGGTACATCTGATACATTGGCACCCAACAATTCAATATCTATATTTTTTTTATTAACAGTACTTTTATTAGTAACTTTATGAGCTTTAGCTATAGACCTATTAAGGCCTAATTCTTTAAGCCATTTTTGAATGCTTCTTACTCCAATTTTATAAATTTCAGATAATTGCTTAGTGGTTAAATGATGCTTTTCAGTAAGGATATATAAATCCTTTATGATTGGTTCGTAACTACGAGAAGACTCTAAATTATTGAAATTAGCATATACTTGTTTTAATTTACTTTCATCTCGCTTATTTAATGTAACATTTAATAGTTTGTTTACTTCACTAGTATATGAAAAGTTAGAATAATTATTATTTGAAGTTCGTTTTAATGTCAATTGTATACCTCCATTATAAGCTATAAAACCTCTATTTTATTATATCATAGAGGTTTTTATAATTCAATAATACGAATTTCGCTAAATAGGTATTTAGCGAAATATATAAATTAATAAAAGTTATTACTTTATATTATGT
>ERZ1034880.618-NODE-618-length-10097-cov-6.372834_pt1 | contig 10097 bp, 9 predicted proteins | sample MGYA00520630_ERZ1034880 | MGnify/ENA primary metagenome ERZ1034880 (study PRJEB33766, sample SAMN09781725) | gut metagenome | biome: gut microbiome | host: Homo sapiens | place: Madagascar | study: EMG produced TPA metagenomics assembly of the PRJNA485056 data set...
CTTCTGTATTTACACAAAATGGCAACTGCTATTATGATGGATATTGGCAAAACGAGCGATATTTTAAAAATATAAGAAATAAAGTGTTGGCTACATTCTGCCCTATAACTGTCAGTGAGAAAAATATAGAATATGGTAAACTTCTGAAAAATAAAAAAAGCGTCAGTATACATGTGCGTAGAGGTGATTATATTAATAATACCCTTTATGGCAATATATGCACCAAAGATTATTATTTAAAGGCAATAGAACGGATAAAAGAAATAAAAGAAATAGACACATTCTGCGTATTTAGCAATGATATTATGTGGTGTAAGGAAAATCTGTCATCATTTCTTAATGAATGCAATGTTATCTACGTTGATTGGAACCATGGCATAAATAGCTACCAAGATATATACTTGATGAGCCAATGTAATAATAATATTATTGCTAATTCATCTTTTTCGTGGTGGGGAGCATGGTTGAATCAAAACATTGACAAGACGGTTATTTGCCCTAAGAAATGGAATAATATTCCCAATTCTTTATTTGAAATGCCGGACGATTGGATGAAGATATAATCCCATCATTTTTAAATATAATAATGAACACCTAAATATGTGAGATTATGACCATATCAGTTTTAATGTCTACCTACATCAAGGAACAGCCAAATTACTTAGACGAGGCCATGCGTAGTATTTGGACAGAGCAGACAAGAAAGCCCGACCAAATTGTGTTGGTGGAGGATGGACCTTTACCAACAGCTTTGTATGGTATACTTAGCAAATGGCAAAATGTTATAGGTGCCAAATTAACCATCATAGAAAACAAACAAAACAAGGGACTTGCACTTTCACTTAATGATGGCATAGAGGCTTGTAAGGGAGACCTTATAGCCAGGATGGATACTGATGACATTGCATTGCCTGACCGACTCAAACTTCAAGAAGAATATATGAATGCTCATCCTGATGTTGAAATTCTGGGTGGTTCATTAAGAGAGTTTAATGACCAAGGCACACTCAACAAGACACGTCAATATCCACAGACTATAAAGGAAATTAGGAAAAGTATCCATAAAGCTTCGCCTCTTGCACATCCTACAGTTATGTTTAGACGCAGTTTCTTTGATAAAGGATTCAGATATAGTAACAAATACTTTATATGTGAGGATGTTACACTCTGGTTTGAGGCTGTATCGTCTGGTGTTGTCATCAACAATATTCCTGATATTGTCCTTAATTTCAGACGCAATGACTCTGTGATGAAACGTCGTGGACGACAAAAAGCATGGAGTGAATTTAAAGCTTATAGCCATGGAATTTTTCTGCTTGATGGGGTATTTACACACAAATACATATACCCACTTATGCGACTGGCATTTAGACTGATGCCTACTAAAATAATTAAAGCCGTATATAACAGCAAACTTCGCAATGCAGTCACAAAATAAATAAAATGACTCGATTCAAAAATGCAAAAAGACAACATGATATAATCAGCAAAAGCATAAGCAAGCTGCTCTACGTGTAACTTGCTCTAAGCTGTATGACTTCTCTTGTCTGCGCCGTTTTCAATTTTCTGAAATCGAATATGCAAAATATCCTTCACCTTTCATCTTTTTCTCGGAAGCCCCTGTGTTTATCGGTGATTCAGATGATGAAGGGTATTTTGCGTAATCCATTTTTATAAAAAACTGATGCTATAAAAATGGCTACTTATGGCACAAATGTGCCCTGCGAAGAGCACAATAGTGCCTTTCAAAAAGCAATTGTACTGCAGCGGAAGTAATCTTTGCTACACCAATTCCCACCAAACTCTCATCGAAGCTCATAGGCGTGAGAACGTTCAGTATATAGGGGGCATCGGATTTTCCAAAACTTTACTCTTCTTTTAACGCATCTTTCGCAAATGGAAACCCATTAGGAGCTACTGCTTTGGGGAAACAGCAGGAATAGTACTGAATCTATCGACAACCAAGCTAATCTATAATTCTTTACATACAACCATTTCGACTCCACGATATACTATCACAAGACGATGGAGATGAGTGCTCCTCGCACCCAACCTTACCATTTCGGTTTCTGCATACTCACATACTTGTTTCTCCGCATCATGAGTTTTTACTTCTATCTCTGCTTCTGAAGCATTTGACTTCACGTATTTCAATTCTACCACGTAGGAATGCTGGATATCTTTATAAATGTCAAGCAATGGCAAGAGGAAAATATCGGCATACCCTTCCTGATTAGGGTATTCTGACACAGGTCTATAGAACTGTTTTTGGCAAGTCATTGCCAAGGTAAAACCATGTACAAACGACTCGCCTTTCTGTTTGTCACGTTGTGAGGAAAAAAGATAAATGGTGTCTGATATGTTCTGAAAATAGGGTTCCCAATTACCATCATAAGCCAATCCTTCTTCTAATACGTCGTGCTTACGGACATCTACGGACAATCCGTTCTCATTATAAGTATCCAACAGGTACTTGAAAACCTGCTCACGCACTACTTCATTAGGTATCACAAACCTGGTCTTTCCACGATAAGTTCCTGCTATTGTAACAAGACCGAAATAGTACAAAAGACTAATAAAATTGTCGGGCTCACAGATTCTCTCTGCAGGAAAACCTGCCTTCAACTCACCTACGACAAAGCCACAAGTTACCAAGTCTTGAATAACAGATGCATCATGGGTAAAATTTTTGTCTTTACGAATAAGCATACGAAGCTTATTGTAATCAATACGGATGTTCTCCTCTAACATGTCCTCAGGAATCACACAACCATTATTGAGATATTTATCCATAAAGTACAAAACCATATTGGAATTATACATTGTAGTTTTTCCGTAAGACTCTTTGGCGAAGCAATAGTTGTCGTACCAAGGCTTCATTATCTGAATCAATTCATCAATAGAATGATTGTAATCATAATATTCTGAGTACTCTTGCAGCATGGCACGTACTTCTACCTCTGTAAATCCTGTCATCTCGTTAAAACGAGAATCGAGTGAATAATTGGTTCCTATATTAAAACCGCTTGTAAGATCATCCATCGTCACAGGACTCACTCCTGTCAGGAATACTCGCTTGATGCTTGAATCTGTACCTGACTTAACTGCGTTGTAGAAGGAGCGAAGATATCCTGTACCATGTGTCTCCGAAGCATAGTCATCTTGACGCGCAACCTCTGAAAGTATTGTATTAGTGAAATGATCATACTCATCGATGAAGAGATAGAGACTTTGACCTGCTTTGTCACAAAGGTCGCACACACAATAAAGTTGTTCTACTGCTCCCTTTTTCTCCTTCAGTTTTATCAAGGCATCTTCCGGCAAAAGCCGTGAATACTTCTCACAAAAAGAAGTAAAGACCGTATTGCAATACGAATCCATAGACTCTCTATAGGAACTAATTTCTCCATTGACAACAGAGAAATTAAAATACAGTACTAAATAGCTGTTATGCAACGGTGTAGGATGCTCACCTATATACAATCCTTTGAACCATGTTTCAAATTTATCAGCCTCATTCACATCATAATAATGACGCAACATTGAAAGGGTAAGACTCTTCCCAAAACGACGAGGACGTATGTAGAAGAAATACATGTTGGCATGCTCTATTTCTTCAACAAACCTCGTCTTGTCCACATAATAACAGTTTTCTTCTCTCAACGCCACAAAATTCATCATGCCGTATGGGATGCGCTTTGGATTGTTCATATTGCTAATATTTTAGCACAAAAATACACATTTTTTGAATACCATCCAAATATTTTTAATAAAAACATCAGAAATTAATAGTTCGCTTATGCGCATCTTTTCGCACCATGGCAGAACTAAAGTATCCTTCATAATTTCTTCCAATCCATCAACCCCCTACTCTGCCTATTAAACTCAAGAGCAAGTGAGATAACAGGTTTAGAGGATGCAGCATAGGCATCAGCATAATGACGAGAAGCGATTTGATGTGAGGCAGAAACTACGTCGCCATTATCTGACATCTTAAGTTCTAAAATGTAGATATTTTCAGAGGTTTCAACCACTAAATCTATTCTACCTGCAGACACCTGTTGCTCTTCTGAGACCTTAAAGCCACAGAGATAGAAAATATTCTTCAGAATAAAACGAAAATGTTCCTCAAAAACAAAGCACTCCTTCTTTTGTGTACTATAAGGGGTGCCAGCTAACAACTGCTTAAGACAAAGCATACTCCTATCAATATTAGCTGCAAGCATCGAAATCTTCAATTCCTGAATAGCATTGCTTACTTGCGAAGACTCCTTATGCAACATGATAGGAAGAATTATACCAAACATCGCATTTCGCACTTCTCGGTTAGGATAACCTAACATATAACTGCTACCAACCACCTTCTTGATAGTAAGATAACCAGACTGATAAAGGAAGAGCTTAGGATCATTCATATTGACATCACTCATTTCCAAATAGTCTGAATCTATCAAACAATTGTCTAATTCAGGAATCTCGTTGATAAATTTACACAAAACCTTAAGTAACATCTCATTGGAGCCAGAAGCTATCCAATAAGAATTAAGGCACAGATTTGCAAATGCATTACATACACTAAAAGGATTGTAAACACCAATGAGACCACGAGAGAAATGGTAGCCATCATAGATAGAACTCATTGTATCCATAAGGGCACTCTTCGTGACTGAATAGTTATCTGCCAATTCTGATAGTTGTTTTGAGAAATAGAACTGAATTTCATCTTTAGTCAAACCGCATATCGTTGCGTATTCATTACGAAAACTGACATTAGTTAATGTATTAAGCATACTAAACAAACTGATTTGAGTAAACTTAGTAATGCCAGTAATGAACACGCACTTGATGCAGTAACCATAGTCCTTTAATCCAGTAAAGAAATTGCGATATATCTCACGGCACGCATCATGATGATTGGTCTCATAAGTATGCTGCAAAGGAACATCATACTCATCAACGATAATAGCTATCTGAACTCCCGCCTGCTCGTATGCTCTTTGAATAATACCGTTTAAACGATTACCTAATGACTGCTCATTCGGATTTCTGCCATATATATTCTCGTATGAAGACAACACATTGTTCAAATATTCTGTAAGTGTCTTAGCAGAAGAGCCACCCAAACTCATACTAAAATAGATAACAGGACGTTTAACCCACTCTGTTTCAAGCTCCATAATTTTGAGACCTTCGAAGAGTTCCTTTCTATCTTCAAAATAACACTTTAAGGTAGAACACAAAAGAGACTTACCGAAACGGCGTGGACGGCTCAGGTAATTATATTTAGTACCATTAGCCAGTTTCCAAACCATATCGGTCTTATCAGCATAGATATAATGATCTCTACGCATCTCTTCAAAATCCTGTATGCCTAAAGGCAATTTACTATTTTGCTTCATCGTTTTGATTCTTTTGTTTTATCCCCGCGTGATCAATATTTATATATATTCCACAAAAAATACACATTTTTTCAATACCATCCAAATATTTTCAATGAAAACATCAGAAATTAATCGTTCGCTTATGCGCATCTTTTCGCACCATGGCAGAACTAAAGTATGATGAACCATGCTCATTGGACCAACAAAGAGGAAACTTTTTATAGCTATGCAACAGGCAACATATACTATACAATGCAGAAGAATTATAATGAGGTAAAAAGCAGAAAGCCACTTGCTGTCTGCGCCGTTTTCAATTTTCTGAAATTGAACAAAGCCCTGCTTGCTACATGTCAATTGAAATGAATTTTGTAATTTTGCAAACAAAATACCACTAAACCTTATAGGTTGCGGATTTGAGGCTTTTGTATTTGCGTCCAATGTCACTCCAATCGCTTCACTACCCAATCATCAATCGTGCGGCTATCCTCAGAGAAGTTGATACCAACCAACACCTTCCCACGCTTATCATCAGCAAAGGCAGCTGCATACTTTTTATTCTCTATCTGAGCAATGGCAGTTTCAGCATCCTTGCCATACTTCAACTCAAAGATGTAGATACAGTCATCTGTCTTCAACACCATATCGATTCTGCCATCAGAAGTTGGCTGTTCGGGGGTAATATCAGCTCCCAACATGGCGAATATCGTGTACATCACCGCTTGATAATGACGTTCATTGTTATTGACCAATGTATAAGGAAATTTGTCGTAGAATGTCTTCAAGTGAGACAAGAACGCTCTCATGTCACCATCTCGTACCACACAGGCACTATATGCACGGCACAAAGCATCATACTTCCCCATTCCATCAGGAGAATAATATCGGAAGAGGCTCGTAGAGAAGCCCTGACGCACTTCCTCATTAGGAAAGCCCAAACGATACTGCCTACTTTGCTTATCATACTCTTTGATAGTAAGATAGCCACTCTGGTACAAGACTGGGATTGGGTCTGAGATTTTCTCAGTTGGCACATCAAAACGCTTATCTGATGCCCAGAGGTCATCTAATTGGAGCATGTCCAAGCCCTTTTTCTGTAAAAGTTCAACCAGGAACGTTGGAGTGCCCGAGGAGAACCAATAGCTGTTCAATTCTTTATCATCCAAAGCATTGATGATACTGAATGGGTTATAGATGCCAGGTGACTTCTCTGAGAAATGATATCCGTCATAATGGTTGCGCAAAGCAGCCACGGCTTCATCATAAGTCATCTCATTTTCCTCGGCAAAGGCTTCGATGTCTTCCGTAAATTTTTTAAGAATTTCCTCTTCCGTAAATCCACAGACTGTGGCATATTCATTCTTCATGGTTAAGATTTTCAAGTTGTTAAGTTCGCTAAAAATACTTAACTGACTAAACTTTGAAATACCCGTAATGAAGACGAAACGTAGGTTGGCATCTTGCTGTTTTAATGGACTGAAGAAATCACGCAGGACATTCCTGATTTGATTTTGTAATTTTTCATCATTCATAGAGTCATGCATCGGTGCGTCATACTCATCAATGAGAACAACGACCTGCTTGCCAGTCTGCCGACAAGCAGCCGCTATAATGTTGGCCAATCTTTCGCTATAGACATCAGAATTTTCTGAGAGAGTCTCCACATGATACAAATCCTCATAATTCGACAAGATTCCATTAAGAATAGCGTGCAAATTCTTCAACTGATAATACTTACCTCTACTCATATCTATATGAATCACAGGATAGACCTCCCATTCCTGTTCCATTTTTTCGATAGCAAGTCCTTTGAACAAATCCTTGCGTCCCTCAAAATAAGCCTGAAGAGTAGATACAAGAAGCGATTTTCCAAATCGTCGAGGACGACTCAGAAACAAGTTTTTGGCATAATGCGTCAATTTATACACAAGGGCTGTCTTATCTACATAAGAGTAGCCTCCATCTATGACCTCTTCAAAAGTCTGTATTCCTATAGGATATTTCATATTGCTCACATTTTTTCGCAAAGTTACACTTTTTCTTTGACACAACAAAATTTATCACAAGAAATATTCGTTATAGAATAAATACTTTTTGCGTTCACTCCATTGATTAATATGCAGAATCACGAGTTCAAATACTTCTTTAGGAATAAAATTACATAAGCCGTTCTGTCATAGACCATCAAGTGGTCTGTCTTGCCCATCAAATGGGGTGTAGTTTCCTATATTTAGTTGACTACATCGTTCGCTTATGCGCATCTTTTCGCACCATGGCAGAACTAAAGTATGATGAACCATGCTCATTGGACCAACAAAGTGGAAACATTTTATACATACTTACAACAAAAAAATCATTTTTTTGATTACTATGCAATAATTGTTAAAGTTAGGGGTTATATATATAAAGAAAAGTAAATACACACAATCCAAAACGGAATAACAAAGAAATAGAACAACAATGATACACTATATCCTCCCTGTCATAGGTGCCTTTGTGATGAGCACAATCTGTGGATTTATTTTTATCCCAGTACTGCTCAATTTCTGCAAAGAAAAAAAACTATACGATATACCCAACCAAAGAAAGGTACATAAATGTTTGATTCCACGTTTGGGTGGTATTGCCTTTACTCCCAGCATGTTACTGTCTTTCCTTATTGTTACTCTGATCATGAGTTCGGAAGCACAAGGACAAAAAATGCAGGTGAGCACATGGACTTTAGGATTACTCATCAGCCTTCTGCTTATATACTCGGTAGGTATTGTAGACGATCTCATAGGTCTGGATGCTAAAATCAAATTTGCTGTTCAAATCATTGCTGCAAGTATTCTGCCAGCATGTGGTCTATATATCAACAACTTATATGGATTATTCGGTATCTATGAGATACCTTTTTATATAGGCGCTGTACTCACAGTTTTGCTGTTGGTGTTTGTGGATAATGCCATGAACCTCATCGACGGAATAGACGGACTCTCTGCGGGACTATCTATCATCGGACTGACAGGATTCTTATACATATTTTTCTCAACCGACCTGACTGCCTACTGCATATTGATTGCAGGCCTCGTAGGTGTGCTTATCGCTTATCTGCGTTTCAATTTGTTTGGAAATCCCGAGAAGAACCGTAAGATTTTTATGGGTGATGCAGGAAGCCTGACTTTAGGATTTATCATGGGATTTCTTTTCGTTAAATCTATGATGCATAATCCCCATATCATGCCATTGTCTTCAGAAAGAATCGTACTGGCATACAGTCTGTTGATTGTTCCCACATTTGATGTGATAAGGGTTATCATTCATCGAATACACTATAAGAAGCCTATCTTCGATGCTGATAAAAGTCATATACATCATAAATTCATGTCATTAGGAATGAACCAGCATCAGGCTCTCGTTGCCATTCTTTTGCTCCAACTGGGATATATCATCTTCAACCTTTTACTGTTCCACATCGGATGCAACTTCACTTGGATTCTATGTATTGACATCATTACATACACCCTACTCCATATATTCACAACCCATCGACTACAAAAAGCAAAGAAATGAAAAGAACGACAGACTTTATCATAGCGGGTATTTGCCTCGTCGTGTTTTCTCCGCTCATGCTTATTTGTGCGTTTTGCATCAGATGGGAAGATGGTCTTCCTGTTATCTACAAGCAGGAAAGGATAGGTCTGCATGGCAAGCCTTTCTACATCTATAAGTTCCGATCCATGAAGATTGATGCAGAGAAGGACGGGCCCGACTTATTGGAAATAAAGGGCGACCCGAGACTTACGAAAGTGGGACGTTTCCTAAGGGCTCATCACCTCGACGAGCTTCCTCAGCTGTGGAATGTATTCAAGGGCGATATGTCGTTCATCGGTCCGAGACCGGAGAGGAAGTTCTATATCGACCAGATCATGGAGCACGATTCACGATACCAGTTCCTGTATCAGATTCGTCCAGGCGTCACTTCCTATGCCACACTGTATAATGGCTATACAGATACGATGGAGAAGATGCTGCGACGTCTGGAACTCGACCTTTACTATCTGGAGCATCGTTCTTGGTGGTTTGACGCCAAGATATTGCTAAAGACTTTCTGCAATATCGCTTTCGGAAAGAAGTTCTAAGAAAAGAAAATCAAAGGAAATAAGTTGTAACTAAAGTTTCGCAAAGTGGTTCAAGTACGGGCTGAAGGCCCAAAAGCTCTTAGCCCAGGATCGCCCTGGTCATTATGACAATCAACAAGGGCGTGTGGGGCAAAACTTGCGAAAGTTGAGTTATGAGACCACTTTAAAAGTCGAAAATGACTTTGACAAAAATGACTAATGACTAAATCTTGCGAAGATCATCAAAAATCGAAAATGACAAAAATGACTTTGACAAAAATGACAACAATACAATCAGGCTCACCCCTTATGGAGCGAGCCTGATTGAATTAGATTTTCCTGTCACGTTTCACCAGAGTTGCTTGTCACCTCTGCTGTCAAGTCGCCCTTGGTGAGGCGGAAGGTGCGACCCTGGGCAATGGCTGCAAGCATTTGGGGAAGCTGGGCAAGAGTGGCGAATGCGAAGAGGAGTCCTACGGCGGAAAGGACACTGCTGTCGATTATTCCTAATGGAGGGCTCAGGAATCCACCTACGAGAAGAAGGATGGAAAGAATGAGCGAGACATAGAATGTTTTCATAGGCGAAGAGATTGATTAAGAATGATTTTTGTCTTGT
>ERZ1034880.619-NODE-619-length-10051-cov-5.101240_pt1 | contig 10051 bp, 11 predicted proteins | sample MGYA00520630_ERZ1034880 | MGnify/ENA primary metagenome ERZ1034880 (study PRJEB33766, sample SAMN09781725) | gut metagenome | biome: gut microbiome | host: Homo sapiens | place: Madagascar | study: EMG produced TPA metagenomics assembly of the PRJNA485056 data set...
GGTCACAAGTCCGGTCGCTTCGACGAGCTCAGCTACCGATCTGAACCGCTGGCACTTCTCCGGCAAGGAGGAACAGTCCTTCCTGAACGCAAACATTCCTCTCCTCGACTTCGGCTCCAGATTATACAACCCTACCATCGCCCGTTGGACAACCTCCGACCCGCTGTCCGAGAAGTATTACGGCATCAGTCCGTATGCCTATTGCCTCGGAAATCCAATTGTAAATATAGATGTTAAAGGCGATTCTGTCAGGGTGTACATTGAAACTGTAGGGTTAGGACATACTTGGATAAGTGCAGGTGAGGGCGATGAAATGGTGGTATATACTTATGGAAGATATGACCATACTTATAAAGGAAATGCATTATCAGATGGTCCTGGTGTACTTGTTCGTTTATCGGGAGATAAGGCCAAAGAATTCAATGACTACAAGCAATCAGAAGGAAAGATGTCTATTTTTACTTTGACGGATGTAAAGGATAATGACATAATGAATATTGCAAATGAGTTGTTTGATAGTTCCGGGCAACTTCCTAGTGAAAGGAGCAAACGATATGCGAATGATACAGATGCGCATATCATTGACGAATATAGTCTGCTTAATAACAATTGTACGACATTTGTATCGGATTTGATTAAAATGAGTGGTTCGAAAGTACTCAACTACCAGCGCGTGATATATGCAAGTCCAATTGGGAGTCCGATAACCATACCATCTACACATAGGTTTGTTAACCCGCGTTCAATGAAATCGTATCTAAGTAACAAATTGAGGAAATAGCTATGAGAAAATGGATTAAAATCATATGGCTAATAATATCAGTAATAGCGTTTATATTGGTGATATTAATGATAATAAATACTTTGGTAAGTTATAAATATGAGATATCAGAAAGAATGATTCTGGGAAATATGATACGTGGATTTGATTCTGTACCTATAGAGGTCGCAGCAGGGTATATAAACGGAGAACTTCTTGTTTTAAAAGGTTTTGTACTATACATAGGGATCAATATCTTATTTATTACCGTCACATTATTTGCCAAAAACGATAGGAAATAATAAGAATATATATGAACTTGTTAAATCTCAGAAGATCAAGACAAACGTATCAGAGTCGGATCTAATTACATTTATCCCGCTTATCTGGTAGAAACGCCACCGATGTTCAAGTCTGGGTTGGATAGTTTGCAAACTATTATTCAGAAAAACGTCAAAACTACATCCAAGGTTCATAGGCGAGTGTTGGTAGACCTTATTGTTGATCAAAATGGAAATGCAACAATTGACGGAATAGGGAAAGGCCCTGGAGACATATCTACTGATACACGTGCACTATCAATAAGAGGCATTTTCTCCTGCGGTGCATAGAGGGGTAGTGGTCAGGTCGTATTATACTCTTGTATTAAGATTATAATCGTTTTCAACGAATGAGTCTTTTATGTGTGCGTCATTATATGCGAAATGGAGAAACCTAATGAATATATGTGTAACGATGTCTGCTTAGGCATCGATGTGAATTATTATTACCCGTTCGGCAAGCGAATCCCAGTCACAGGTCCGGTCGCTTTCGGGGCCAGAATGTACGACCCGACAATTGCCCGCTGGACCGCCGCTGACCCGTTATCCGAGAAATACTACAGCATCAGTCCATATGCTTATTGTATGGGGAACCCGATTAATCTAATTGACTGTTTGGGTAAGAAAGTAATCCCATATGGATCCGCTGAGTTAGAGATGATTAGAAACACCTTACCAGAAGAAGCACGAAAATACGTACAACTTGACAAAAATGGAATAATTGACAAGGAACTTCTCGCACAATATACTGGTAAGAGTCTTAACATCAAGAATCTTCTTGGTCTTGTTAATTCTGGCAAAGTTGTCAAAGTATTAATGAGAGATATGTTCTCATTCAAAGGCCAAAATGGACAATTAGGAACTGCACATATGTCGTATTTTCCATTCGATGAGGCATTCCCAGAAGATAAAGACTTAGGTTTTGCCTTTATCAGCGGTCTGTCAACAGGTGAGTCTGGTTTTTACGGCAAAACATTATTCCCTGACAATGATGGTGAACAGAACTCCCTAACCAACGCAATAGAGATTATAATTCACCCTTCATTATCTAAGATTGGTGCGGCAGAGGCGTTTAGCCACGAGGGATATGGGCATGCATTGTTATATATTAGAAACGGAGGTAATCATCATCGTGCCTCACATATCACAAATGGTATGACAGAAACCAATACAGTATTAAAATCAATGATATTAAAAGCCAGAAAAGAAACATTTAACAATCTAACGAAATGAAGGGTTATATCTTGATAATGCTAATGATGATGTGTCAATTACATACGACAAAGGACATAAAACTGCATATCGAATCATATTCTTATGTTAACTACTTCAGCGGTGAAAAAATCACTTTTACGGAGTACCTCATAACGAATAAATCCGAAGAGCCGTACTTCACATGGGTTGATTTTAGTAATCATAATACAACGGTAAGAGAGAAGATCTATAGATACTTTTTTGCCTCCCATGACGACTTGAATCTTGCGGCATTGATGACTGATAATGTCGTGCGAACTAGCAGGGAAGTGACCATAGGGAAAACATTCATAAAACGATTGGAGCCAGGCGAATCTTTCAAATATATTGTAGCAAAAGATAAAGACAACGATGATTTTAGTAAGAACATTATTGTCGAAAAAGTCTCGTATGTCAGTAAGATAATAGGCTTTAATGTACCGGAATCTTTTGAATATGACAAAACTGAATTAATTGTTTTCTGATAATGAACCCTCAAGGTTGATAAAAAAAAGGCGAGAGCGTTGTATTACCTAACGTCCATTATACTCCAATAAAGAAACGAAAATGAACTATTTCAGAATATTAATAACGTCTCTGTTTTGTGCGTTGATTCTTCCTGCTAACGCGCAAGACAAGGATTGTTTTGCTGATCTTGAGAATGAATTGTCATACATACTGAAAAAAAACTCCAAATCCTCAAGAATATTAAAGATAGGATCAAAATCGTCAAGAATACCGAGAAAAGTTGTTAGATGGAATAGGGAAAAGATTTGCAAGCAATTTAATATGATATTTGCCAATATGTGCCAGTCTGATTTTATATCAAGTGACACAATCATTGTCGTAAGAAAGTCCCAAGAGTACCTATATCTAGGGGAAGACAAGGCATTCTTTGCGGTAAAATGTCTGCCGAATCAACGGTTTTATCGATTCATAATAATCAATACTGCGAAAAAAGATACTATTATAAATAAAGATATCAATAGCTTTGACAGATTTAGTTGTATAATCAATCTTGCCTTGAAAGACAGTTCAGAATTGTTTAATAAAAATAATTTCGGGACGGTATTCACTGATGATCTATATCTGTACTCTATTTGTATGATAATAAGAAGAGACGACCTCTTTCACATAAATTATTATAGAACACTTGGCCAAGAGATATTCTATTCACAATAATCCAAATTTCGAATTACTTATGTACGATGACAGGTCACAAATGACACTATTAATATTATCAAAATGGCCCCAATATGGAGTAAAAGGTTGTCTAAAATAGGTTGGATCCGTAAAGTTTCTCGAAATGAATGGAATAATTAGAAACAACTATCCTCGTGGTCGAAGCTGTGTCAGCAGGACAACGACGAGCCTTTCGGCGAACGGTGGGTTTACCGCCTACAACACAGCCGGTTACACGTATGACGATATCGGCAGACTTGGCTTGAATCTCAGTTACAATCATCTGAACCTTGTAAGTGAAGTCGGTGACGCTTCCGGAACCCTGGTCCACTACTCTTATCTTACTGACGGCAAAAAACTCTCCTCCGGAAGAACGGACGGTTCAGGAACCGTGTACAGAGGGCCGTTTGTCTATTCAAAGGACGAGAATGGCGGCCTCAGCCTTGACTGCGTCATCACAGACGGAGGCCGAATCGCCGCCAAAAGGGACGCGTCCGGGGCTGTCACGGCCTATCACGCTCTCCACCACCTGACCGACCACCTCGGCAGTGTCCGAGCCGTTGTTGACGGCGACACCGGTGCGGTCATCGAAACGAATGATTACTACCCGTTCGGCAAGCGGATTCCGGTCACAAGTCCGGTCGCTTCGACTGGATCAGCGACCGGTCCGAACCGTTGGTACTTCTCCGGCAAGGAGTCACAGTCCTTCCTCAGTGCCGACATCCCGTTCCTAGACTTCGGCGCAAGGATGTACGACCCGACTATTGCCCGCTGGATTACCTCTGACCCGTTAGGCGAAAAGAATCTTTTAAATTCTACATATTCATATTGTAGTGGCAATCCTATATGTATTGTAGATCCATTCGGGAAAGATGAATGGGATATAAATAAAGAAGGAAGGATCATTGCGTATAGGCGAAACAAGGACAGTGACGTTATTTTAGCATATTGAATATGAAGTATTTATTGCTTATTTTTATGATTATGACTTGCTTGCGTCCTTTTTGTTATGAGCGGATGACCAATTTAACCAAAGCGGTTGTAATGTTACTTGTAAATGGCGACAATGAGCAAAAGACAATTTCAGGAAATGTTTTCCTATCTTCCTGATCGGATTCAAGTCATTATTATCTAAATGTGCAGTTTTGTGAGGAAAATTCCGGAAGTTCAGGTGGTAATGGACGGATATCTGTAAAATACTTGACATCAGAACGTAATCCTTTTTTTAAGGCGACTAAGTGTACATCAGCTCCTGATGAGGATGATTTGAAATCCATTCAAATATGTCTTAATAAGGATAAAACATTTTGTCCAATGTTCAGCTATTATATTACACCATCGGAAGACATTTCTCCACTATATGGACTTGTTAAATCTCAGAAGATCAAGACAAACGTATCAGATTCCGATCTTAATTATATTTATCCAGCTTATCTCGTTGAAACGCCATCGATGTTTAAGTCCGGATTGGATAGTTTGCAAACTATTATTCAGAAAAACATTAAAACAACATCGAAGGTTCATAGGAGAGTATTGGTAAACCTTATTGTCGATCAAAATGGCAATGCGACAATTGCCGGAATAGAGAAAAGCTCTGGAGATATATCTACCGATACGCGCGCATTATCAATAGCTGAAATGGTGGCAAAAGAAGATTTTGTCCCAGCGGTACATAGGGGAGTAGTAGTCAGGTCGTATTATACACTTGTTTTAAGATTATGATCTTATTGCCGATGATGCTTTATTGTCAAAGACTACCAGGCGCTTTATATCCCCTCAAAAAGAATTAAAACCATATTCTGAGATTTTGATTATATTTGTTATTATTTAAGGTAAATTGAACGATTATGGGCTTTTTTACTTTTCCTGGGGAACAGGAGCATAGGAGATTCAACTATAAGCCACTCTACTACGATAAGGAGGAGGAAGAGCGCCGGCAGAAGTTCGGAAAGGTTGACGGCACTTTTGAGAAAGAGAAGGAGAAAGGTGAATATGTGCCTGGTTCCTACATCCGTGGGTCGCTGCGTGAAGGCAACTATGCGAGAAGGACCACCGTGGCCACCAAGGCTCAGAAAATCATTGGGATAGTCGGATTGATCCTGCTCGCTGTGGTCCTGATTTATTTCACGAAATTCTATTCACTGCTTTAGGATGGAACTCAGGATACTGCCTGGAAACATAGCGAATATGATCGCTGCGGGAGAGGTCGTGCAAAGGCCGGCTTCCGTGGTGAAGGAACTTGTGGAGAATGCCGTGGACGCGGGGGCGGAGCAGATCTCGGTGATAATCAAGGACTCGGGACGGACTCTTATTCAGGTCATCGATAACGGGAAGGGGATGAATCCGGACGATGCCGTGCTCTGCTTTGAAAGGCACGCTACATCGAAGATCGCGACCGCTGAGGACCTAGAGGACATCACTACCTTCGGGTTCAGGGGCGAGGCGTTGGCTTCGATAGCGGCCGTGGCTGAGGTGACGCTGAAGACCCGAACGGAGGATGAGGAGGTTGGCTGCCAGGTCGAGTTCGCGGCGTCAGTCCACAATTCCACGACAGAGGTAGCCGCCCCGAAAGGGACAAACATAGCTGTCAGAAATCTTTTCTACAATGTGCCGGCCAGAAGGAAATTCCTGAAGTCGGACAACGTGGAGTTCAAGCATATTGTCGAGGAGTTCACGAAAGTGGCTCTGACAAGGCCGGAGATAGGGTTTTCGCTCAGTCACAACGGGAAAGACATTTTCGTTCTCAAGCCGGCGAAATCCCTGAAATACAGGATTATGGATCTGCTCGGAGCATCAGTCACGGGAGACGTGGTGGATGTCAGTGCGGACACTTCCGTGGTAAGACTGAGGGGGTTCGTAGGCAGGCCGGACACGGCGAGGAAAACTTTGGGGAACCAGTTTTTCTTCGTCAACGGAAGGTATTTCCGGAGTCCGTACCTGCACAAGGCCGTCATGAAAGCCTACGAGGGGATGATCGCTGACGGAGTCACTCCATCCTATTTCATCTATCTGGAAGTGGATCCGCACAGCGTGGACGTGAACATCAGCCCGACTAAGTCCGAGGTGAAGTTCGAGGACGACTCGTTCATATTCCAAGTCGTCTATGCTTCGGTGAAAGAGACATTGGGGAAAAATTCATTTGCAGGGGGGATTGACTTTTCCAATCCGGAGGCCAATGATATGCCGGTGCTGGGGTCACATTTCACTGAATATCAGCCGGAATCGATTCCGCAGGTAGCTGTGGACAGCGGGTATAATCCGTTTGATCCGGTCACTTCGGCAGGATCTGCGACTGGTGAATATGGTGCCGTAGGTGGGGGCGCTTCGACAGGCTCAGCGGCCGGATTCGGCGGCCCGACGGACAGAGGATATGGATCAGCGGCAGGAAATGAAAGATTCGGGCAATATGTGGACCGGCGGGAAGATTATGGCAAACTTTTCGAAGAGAACACGATGCCGGTCACACAGACCATCATCCTCGGCGGGAAATATATCGTAGCCCCGGCAAAGGACGGCCTGATGATCGTGAATGTCAGAAGGGCCAGAGAGAGAATCCTTTACGACAGGGCGTTGGCCGCCCTCACAAAGAACGAGCACGTCACGCAGGCGAATATGTTCCCGGTGAAGGTCGAGGTCGGAGCCGCGAACAGAGCCGTGTTCGACGACAAGGCCGAGCTGCTCGCCAGACTCGGATTCGACATCTCACCATTCGGGACAGACACGATTGTGGTCAACGGGGTTCCGGAAGGATATTCGTGCGAGGCGGGAAAGATCCAGACGATGGTCTCTGACCTGCTGCTGATCCTCTCGGATGATAGTTCCTCGCTGCCTGGAGTGATGGAAGCGGCTATGGCTGAGAAGATTGCCCTTCTGGGAGCGTCAAGCTGCGACCCTCTGACATCCCCGATGGAAGCAAGACACCTGCTGGACGCATTGCTATCCAGCGGCAATCCCGAACTGACCGGCAACGGTAAAAGGATCATTGCGATAATGACCACCCCGCAAGTGGAAAAGTTATTTTAATTTTTTGAATATTAAAGGATTATGCCCTACTATTACGACGACAGGCAATCAGGCATAGGCGGATTCCTCAACAGGTTCCCGCCGGTCACAAGGAATATTCTGCTGATCAACATCGTGATGTACATCGCCACGGTGATCAACCAGGAATTTATGGTCAGGACATTCGCAATGTTCTACCCTGCCTCTCCGTTCTTCCGCATCTGGCAGCCAGTCACTTACCTATTTATGCACGGAGGCTTCTGGCACTTGTTCTTCAATATGTTCTGCCTCCTTATGTTCGGTTCCGCATTGGAAAGGACGATCGGGTCAAAAAAATATCTCATCTTCTATTTCGTGGCCGGACTTGGAGCGGTGCTGACCCACACCGTCGTGGAATATTTCCAGATGGAGGCAATGGCATCAGCCAATTCCGGAATCCTCTCCGCCGGACAAATCAACCTTCTGCGCACTCCGACGCTCGGAGCCTCGGGAGCGATCTACGGAATCCAAATCGGCTATGCTATGCTTTACCCGAATGACATCTGGACGCTCATATTCCCGCCTATTTCATTAAAAGCAAAGTGGTTTGTCCTGATATTCATTGCCATCGAACTCTTCACCGGCGTGACGGGAACAATGGACGGTGTGGCTCACTTCGCGCATCTTGGCGGAATGCTGTTCGGCTTCCTGCTGCTTCTCTATTGGAAGAAATCTGGGAAACTCTGGCAAAGGTGACAATCTAATCGGTTATGGGCGGAAAGGCACGTGAGGAATCGTTCAGCGGCATCATAGCAAGAATGTTGATGCTGCTTGCGGCTTTCCTGCTTCTGCTCAGCTACGCCTCGATGGTCGTGAATCCGGCCAAGGCTTGGTATATGACCGTTTTCGGGCTGCTGTTCGTGCCTATCGCTGTCCTCAACGGAATATTCCTTGTCCTTGCGGTCAAAAGAGGCTCCAGCTCGTTTCTGATCCCGCTGCTGGCGTTGCTCCCTTCGCTCATATTCATCGGGCGGTATTTCCAGTTTTCATCAGGTGCGTCGGAGAGGGGTCCCGAGACAGTCAAGATACTGACTTACAACGTGGGGCACTTCGCCTTAGGCCGCGCTCCGGAATTCAAAGAAGAAGGCGGAAGGGCGGCGTGCGCCGACTCAGTCGTGAGGTTCATTATGGAGAACGATGCTGACATCGTGTGCCTTCAAGAAGTCAATCTGCCAGGGGAATATGATGTGGCGAGGTTCTTCGAGAAGCGTTTCCCCGGGTATAATGTCGGTTACTTTATGTTCGTGACCGACAAGGGAAGCTACGGGAATGTCACGCTGAGCAAGTTCCCCATTCTCAACAAGGGGAAACTGATGTTCGACAAAAGCTCGAACCTTGCGATATTCACTGACCTGAAAATCGGAGAAGGTGCCGAAATCCGGGTCTATAACTGTCATTTTGAGAGTTATAACGTCTCGTTGTCAAGACTCAAAAAGTCTGTGGCTGACAAAGACGGGGAGTTGATGTGGGAGACTGAGGAGAAGATGAAGAAGTCCATCAGGCGGCGCCCGGAGCAGGTGGACAAGGTGATGTCGGACATCGAGGATTGCACGCTGGAAGCCATTGTGACGGGAGATTTCAACGACAACCCGATGTCGTACACCTACAACCGCCTCAAGAAAGGCCGAGACGACTCCTTCGTTGAGGCCGGCAAAGGCTTCGGTGCGACATATTCATTCCTCTGGCCTTTCATCCGCATAGATTATATTCTTTACCCGTCGCACTTCAGCGCCGTCTCCCATTCCGTCCCCCGCGTCCGCTACTCCGACCATTATCCTGTCGTCGCGGAGATCAATCTGAAATAGAGCACTATAGGCAAGTACCCCATTCGACCCAAGAATTTTGGTAACGTGCAAAATTCTGGTTGAATGGGGTATTGCCTATCCCCGACTGTATGTCACTTCGATGCTTCGACAGGCTCAGCAACCACAAGTTCAGCAACTGCAAGATAAGTGGCCATAAGTTTAGTGACGGAAGATATAGGTTTGAACCATTCGGACAATTTACCCTATAGGCAAATACCCCTCTCGACCCAAGAATTTTGGTAACGTGCAAAATTCTGGTTGAGAGGGGTATTGCCTATCCTTTAATATTACTGAACTGAATTGATGTCAATGAGATTATTGAGAATCGCATAGACGGTGAGTCCGGCGACGGTCTTGATACCGGTCTTGCGGGTGATGTTCTTGCGGTGCGTGATGACCGTGTAAATGGATAGACTGAACTTGTCGGCGATCTCCTTGTTGAGCATCCCCTGCGCCACACAAACCAGAATCTCCTTCTCCCGCGCCGAAAGCTCATCCCCATCAGAAGCCACATCAGGCTGCCGAGAATCAACCGCAGAATGAATCTTCTTCAATATTCCAACAGAATCATCATACAACGAAATCGCCCCGTCATACTGCTTCAGAATGTCCTCCGTCACAGCCGGCCCCTCCAACGCGATCACGGAAGCGTCGCAAAGCTCGGCGATCGCCAGACGCCCCTCCTTCCGACCCTGGAAATCAAAGACAGA
>ERZ1034880.621-NODE-621-length-10026-cov-4.242002_pt1 | contig 10026 bp, 13 predicted proteins | sample MGYA00520630_ERZ1034880 | MGnify/ENA primary metagenome ERZ1034880 (study PRJEB33766, sample SAMN09781725) | gut metagenome | biome: gut microbiome | host: Homo sapiens | place: Madagascar | study: EMG produced TPA metagenomics assembly of the PRJNA485056 data set...
CCTTCGACGTGGCGGACGGCGAGCAGTCGATAACGTGGGGCTACTACACCGACAACATCGCGACGGCGAAGATAGCGGTCGTGGGCGCGCCGCCAGAAGGCCTCATCCGCGTGCGCCACACGGTCAGGCTGCCAGACGGAACGACTGACTGCCGAAACCTCGCCACGCTCTTCGTGGACGGCTTCTCGGGGTCGGCGTCGGGCGGCCTGGTGAAGCGCGGCGACGCGTGCTACTCGACGCTCATCAGGTTCACCAAGGAGTCGCTCATCAACGACTTCGCTTACCGCGAGGGCGGGCTTCTGCTCGACGAGGTCCGCGCCATCGTGGAGTCGGAGGGCGGGAAGCTCAGGGTGCTGCCCGGGCTCGACGGGTCGCGCGCGCACACCCGCTCGGACTTCATCGAGCGCGACACCAACAAGATGACGGCGCTCAACACGCTCGCGGGCTGGGTCAGCTGGCAGATAGGCGTCGACCCCGACGGCTACGTGACGGTCGCGCCCTACAGGCTGCCATCCGAGAAGGCCGTGTCGTACACCTTCGAGGCGGGCGCGAACTGCACCTACGTCGCGGGCTACGACTACTCGACCACGCGCGGCGAGGTGGTGAACCGCGTCGTCGTGTACTGGTCGCGCGAGAAGGACGAGGGCGACGGATGGGGGCTGACGAGCCGAGTGCAGGTGGAGCTGCCCGACGAGAGCCAGTGCAGCTACCGCCGCACGGGGCGGCACCAGTCGAAGCTCATCCAGCTCGACGACCCGACGGGCGACGACGAGATGCGCGCGATCGGGCAGCGGTACCTCGACGAGAACGGCGTCATCGACTACATCACCATCCAGCACGTGGGGATCCCCGGGCTTCAGGTTGGCGACGTGGTGCGGTACATCAACGACTCGGACGGGAGCAGCCCAATCGACTGGCTCTGCATGGTGACTGAGATAGACATGAAGCTCGGGCGCGCGGCTATGTGCACGAGCAAGCTGAAGGTTATGAGGTGATGCATATGGTCCAATCGAGGCTCACGGCGGCGAAGCAGCTGCGCGGGCTCTTCACGAGCGGCTGGGACTCGGCGCCGCGCGAGTCGAACTCGGGCGCGTCGGCGTCGGTGCGCTACGGCGCGGTGCAGTCAATCAGCGGCGAGAACGTCACAGCGCTGCTCGACGGGAGCGCCGAGGCGGTGACGCTCAAGGATGCGACCGCTTCAGCCCGCCTGAAAGTCGGCGACCGCGTGAAGATGGTCAAGCAGGGGCAGTCCTGGGTCATCGACCTTGCGGGCGGCATCTCGCGGGCTCTCGACACGGCGGTGTCCGAGGCGAGCGCCCGCATGGACGCACACGACAAGGCGATGGAGCAGCAGCGGGCGGAAATCGACGCCGCCAAGAAGGAGCTCGCTGGCATGGACGGCAAGATAGACTCCGCAGTAAAGGATGCCGTCTCGCAGCTTGAGACGCCAGACGGCGGCAACCACATATACGCGGGGGCGGACGAGCCCACCCCGCCCAAGGACGGCTTCAAGGCGGGCGACCTGTGGTACCAGACGAACGCCGATTCCCAAATCGCCGCCGTGAAAGTGTGGAACGGCACCGTCTGGAACGGCTACGACATGGTGGCGAACAGCATCCTGGTCTCGGGGTCGGTCGACTCCACCCTCATCGCGGACGGCGCGGTCACGACGGCGAAGATTACGGCGGGCGCGGTCACGGCGGACCAGATAGCGGCGAACACCATCACAGGCGACGAGATTAAAGCGGCGAGCGTGGACGTTAACAACATCGCATCTGACGACATCTACTGCAAGCGGCTCACGGCCACGGACGGAGCCGGGTACACCGAGATGACGGGCAGCAAGCTCGAGATGCTCGACTCGGACTCGAAGGTCCTCTTCGCAGTCTGGGTAAAGAACGGCGTGTGCCACCTGGACGCGGTCAATACCGAAATGATATCAATCGACACCCTGAGCGGCTCGACGTTCAAAATCACCAATTCGGGGTACATATTCAGCTCAATGAACCCTGGTTTCAGGGTGAACGGCGTCTCGGCTGTGGAGTCCTACCCCATAACGCCTGGAAGCGCGACGGAATCTTTCTCGAAACAGGTCAACTACCCGATGCCGAACCTGTCGTTCGCATGCATCTACTACCGATGCACGTACGCGGACACGGTTGGGAGCGTCAAGTTCCCCCTCGTCAAGGGCGGCTCCGCCAACGTCGTGCTCAAAGACTTCGTGGACGTGGATGATTCCATGATAGTCGGCTGCATCGAGAACATCGCGGTGTCGGTCGATGCCGCGATGAAGTTCACCGTGACACGCGGCAAGCCCTTCCGCTTCGCAATCAAGGACTCGGGGAACAGCGTCAACGCGAACCCAGGCCCGCAGTTCGAGATCACACAGGTGACGCTGTGCGGGTAGGGAACGACTACAAGAAAGGAGTGGTGCGGAATGCCCACTAAGGCAGTCTCGCTCAACGTGGACAAGAGCGGGAGCTTCGCCGCCCAGACCGTGAGAATCTCTCAGGGTGACGAGAACTCGACGTCCATCGTCGCGACCATCTTGGACGGGGCGCAGCCCTTCGACCTCACGGGGAAGTCGGTGCGGTTCAAGTGCGAGCTCCCTGGCGGCAAGGTGTTCGTGGACGAGGGTGTTACCGTTTCGAACGCCGAGAAAGGCATGGTGAGCTACACGCTGCCCGCCGAGGTCGCGGAGGCGGCTGGGAAGGTCACGGGCGCGCTGTTCGAGGTGCGCTTGGACGGTTACGCCATCCACACGACGAAGCTGGAAATCGACGTCGATTCGACCCCGACCGTCGTGGACGGCTCGGCCTGCGAGCTCGCGATGCTCAATGACTACCGCAGCGGCGAGCAGGCTTCCTGGACGTACCCGACCAGAAGCGGCATGGCGTTCGCGGGCTGGTACAAGGACGCCGCGCTCAAGTACCCGTGCAGCGCGAGCGACACCGAGGGCGCGGCCTACGCGAAGTTCGTCAAGGTGGCCGACCTGTTTCAGTTCATGGGCTGCTCTCTCAACACGAGCGGGAACGTCCCCGCCGAGTACACGACCCCGCGGTTCTCATACATCATGTCGGTTCCAGAGGGTGCAACGTCCATCGAGAATGGCTGGTACTTCAAGAAGGTGACCGACCCAACGAAACCCGACGTGCGAAGCCCGTCGGGCAACAACATCGTACAGACGGGAAACACGGTCTTCGCCTCGCTAACGTTTAACAAAGTGGCCGCTCGTTTATACGGGAAGAAGTTCTCGACCAGGGCGTTCGTCAAGTACACGACCGTGGACGGAACCACCGTTGAGGCTGTCGAGGCGGGTTACGATGCCTTCACTCCTGCGGAGATATCCGACGCGATCCTCGCTCACCCGATGGCGACCCAGGCGGACAAGGACTACGCCGCGGCAATCAAGGCCGCGGTTCCTCAGGAGGGCGCGGCGTGATAGAGCTTGAGATATCGACCCTCGTAGTCCCCATCGCGTCGGCGGTTATGTCCGCGGTGCTCGCGGCGTGCGGCACGTACGTGGCGATAAGCAATCGATTGTCCGTCTTGGAGACCAAGATGGACGGCCTCTCTACCAAGGTCGAGAAGCACAACAGCGTCGTCGAGCGCACGTACCGACTGGAGACCGACGCGGCGACCGCCTGGAAGCGACACGACGAGCTCGCGGAGCGCGTCGAGAGATTGGAAGACATGAAGATTGGAGGAATGCAATGAGCATCAATTGGAGAGCCAGAATCAAGAACAAGGCGTTTTGGGTGGCCATCATCCCCGCCGACCTGCTCCTCGTCCAGCAGGTGTGCGCCGTCTTCGGCGTGGCCCTGGACTTCGGGGACCTGCAGGCGCAGCTGGTGGCGATCGTGGGCACGGTCTTCGCCATCCTCGCAATCCTGGGCATCGTGGCCGACCCGACCACGGTGGGCATGGGAGACAGCAAGCAGGCGATGACCTACACCGAGCCGAAGAAGGGCTAGCCATGGGCGAGCTGACAGACGAGAGAAAGCGGCTCATCGAGTCGCAGGACTCGCACGACGAGGCAGACTTCGAGCCGAAGGAGGACAGCGATGGGGACGATTAGCGACGTGCTCTACTGCGCACGCGACTGGATTGGCTACTCGCGATGGACTGACCCAGAGGAGGGCACCGTGTTCGGGCGCTGGTTCGCCGAGAAGACGGGCGAGCCGTACTTCGGCGTGAGCGGCGTTCCCTACTGCGCCATGTTCGCCTCCTACTGCCTGGACTGGGCGGGCGTCCCCTGCGCGGGCATGCCGAGCGCATACTGCCCCGACATCGTCAACGCGGGTCGCGAGGCGGGGTGCACCCCGTACAACGAGGACGCCGAGCCTGGCGACCTCGTGCTGTTCGACTGGGGCGGCGACGGCCTGGCAGACCATATCGGCATCGTCGAGGAGAACCACCCTGACGATGGGTACATGACGACTATCGAGGGCAACACGTCGAGCGGGAGCGCGGGGTCGCAGTCGAACGGTGGCGTCGTTGCGCGCCGTCAGCGCGGCTACGGCTCCATCTGCTGCGTCGTGCGGCCTAGCTACGACGGAGTTTCCACCGCGCCCATCGAGGGAGGCTCTGGCGACAACGGCGGCTCGGAAGCAAGCGATAGCGGTTCAAGCGCGGGGCTTGACGTGGACGGCGTGTGGGGGCCCGCTACAACGCGCGCGGTACAGTCGGCGCTGGGAACGCCCGTAGACGGCATCGTGAGCGGACAATCGACCTCGCTCGACGCGTGCAACCGGGGCGGGCTTTCCTCCGAGTCGTGGCAGCACGGCGGCGGCGGCTCGTACATGGTGGAGGCGCTTCAATCGAAGATCGGCGTCGATGCGGACGGCTACTTCGGCCCTGACACTTGCAGGGCGCTGCAAAGCTACCTCGGCACTTACGCCGACGGATACGTCGACTACCCGTCCAACATGGTCAGGGAGCTTCAGCGTAGGCTCAACGACAACGCCTTCTAGCCAGGGCACACTAGAGCCTGGACTAAACAAGCTCGGATAAACTCGGATAAACTCGGATAAACCGGGATAGGTACTCGAACCTACTCTGACCTACTCTGACAAGCTCCGACAGACTATGACATAGACCAGAGCCTGGACTAGGCTAGTCTGCAACCAAAACCAACAAGCCCCGCGCGCCATGGGATTTGATTCCCAGGTGCGCGGGGCTCTTTTTTGTTTGGAGTGCGCTACTCCCTCGTCAACATGATCGCGCTCGTGAGCGCCGCGTTGACGGGCTGTGAACTTCCTCCCATCGGCGTTGCCCAGGCGTAACCGCGCCGAATCCGACGACGGCTTCTCGCTGGCTACCATAGTCCCATGAGACCAGAGCGAAAGGGCGCTCGGGACGCCCTGAAGGCAATCCCGACGAAGGCGGAGCTCGCCGCGAGGCTGGAAGCCTCTACCCTCACCGACCAGCAGCGGCAGGCGGTGTGGCTCGTCTACGGCGAGGGCATGACGCGCGTGAAGGCCGCGGCCGTCATGAGCGCGAGCCTCTCTGCGGTCAACAAGGCCATAGCGGCGAGCTGGGACAAGCTCGGGCGATAAGCGGGTGAAAACGGGGCGAAACCCGAAGCCCCCTGCGTGGGACGATTCCATCGAAGGATTCTACCAGGCAGGGGGCTTTGACATGTTCGGCAGCTACTACCAGCCGCAGGGTTTCCAGCAAGCGAACCCGTACGAGCGGCAGCTCGCTCAGATGCGCGGCCAGATGCCGCCGCAGCAGGTGACGCGCGTCTCGGGCATCGGCTCGGCGCGGCAGATACCGCTCGCGCCCAACTCGACGATGCTGGCGCTCGACTACGACGACCGCCACGTGTACGCCGTCTACTCGGACGGCGCTGGCACGGTGACGGCCAAGCCGTACGTCATGACGCCGTGCGAGGACGAGCAGCAGCGGGGCGAGTACGTGACGTTGTCCCAGTTCAACGAATGGAAGGCGGAAGTGAATGAGCATCTTTCCAAGCTTCGGGCAGACGCAGCCGAACCTTCAGCAGATTAAGCAGGCGCTCGGGAGCACCGACCCCGCGCAGGCCAAGGGCCGCGTGGAGGCCATGCTCAAGAGCGGCGAGGTCTCCATGGAGCGCTTCAACGAGGTGGGGCGGCAGGCGTGCGAGATCATGCGCTCCCTCGGAATCAGGTAGCCAATCCGGCCGGTTGGTCGTAAGCGAATACCTATATAAGGAGGCAACTCATGGACAACATGAGCCTATCGGACATCGCCGCGGTGACGCGCGGCGAGAACGGCGACGGGTGGGGCAGCGGGTCCTGGTGGATCATCGTGCTCTTCCTCTTCGCCTTCATGAACGGCGGCTTCGGACTAGGGAACCGAGGCCCGAACGGCGAGCCCGTCACCGAGGCGGGGCTTTGCAGTGCGATGAACTTCAACGACCTCCAGAACGCCGTGGGGCGGCTCTCCGACAAGGAGGACCTGCACATGATGCAGCTCTCCCAGGGTCTGGCCTCGGTCGGCTACGAGAACCTGCGCAACTTCGCGGATGCGCAGGCGGCGATCAAGGACGGGAACTACGCCCTTGCGAGCCAGCTCGCGGACTGCTGCTGCACGACGCAGCGCGCCATCGACGGGGTCAACTACAACGGCGCGATGAGCACCGCCGCGATCAACGCCAACGTCACTGCGCAGACGCAGAAGGTCCTCGACGCCATCCAGCAGAACAAGATCGAGGAGCTCCAGGCCAAGGTCTCCACGCTCGAGACGCAGCAGATGTTCTGCGGGGTCCCGCGCGTGAGCCCCTACGGGTACGGCGTGGTGCCGCAGTTCGCCCAGCCGACATGCGGGGCGACCTTCTAGGGAACCGTCAATCTTCGGTGCGGGGGCGCTAGGCCCCCGCTGTTCTAAGGAGCGGAAAATGGGATGCAAGACAGTGGGGCGCTTCGTCTACGACAGCGCAACGCCCCAGGCGGTCGCGGCGGGGGGCAACCTCGTGTTCGCAAACGCCACGACGTCGAACGACTGCACGGCGAGCGCGGGCGGCGGAGTGGTGCGGATACAGCGCCCTGGCCTGTACAACGTCTTCTTCAACGCGACGATCGAGGCCACTGCGGCGGGCGCGGTCGAGGTGCAGATGCGCCACAACGGCGCCGCGGTGCCAGGCGCCTCCGCGGCGGTGACGCTCGCGGCTGCGGGCGACCTGGCCAACGTGGCCTTCGCGACCCCGGTCACGGTGCGCTGCTGCGCAAACGACACCGTCGCGTTCGCGGTGGACGCGGCGACGTCGGCGACGGTGGCTGTCTGCGTGGTCGAGAAGGTGGCGTAGATGGAGCGCATCGGCTGGCTGGTCGACGGCATCTACGACGAGGTGGCCGACGCCGAGAAGTACGCCAAGTGCGCGCTCAAGGCAAAGACCGACGGCGAGACCGCCTACGCCAAGACGTACGCCGAGATGTCCAACCAGGAGCTCGGGCACGCCGACAGGCTGCACGACATGGCGGTCAACGAGATTAAGCTCGCCGAGCAGCAGGGCCGCGAAGCGCCCGACGGAATGCGGAAGGTGTGGGACTGGGAGCACGGGAGGATCGTCGACAAGACGGCCGCCGTGCGCAACCTGCTGATGATGCTCAACGCGTAAACCTACCGACAATGCTACCAGCAGGGCTACCAAAACAGAACGAGGTCAGGTGACTAGCTCCCTGACCTCGTATTTCATTCTGGCGGAGGAAGTAGGATTCGAACCCACGGAACCTGTCATTTAGGCGGCACGCTAAGGTACGTTGCGGGCATGTTTTGCCGTTTGACCTGGTAATTCAAAGTATTTAACGGTACGTTACGGCACGTTACGGCACGGCCTAATGCTACCGACAATGCTACCGGCAGGGCTACCGCCCTCGAAGCGGCTTTCCAGCAGGCCGACCGCCGCCTCGTTCGCCTCCGTGTCGTCGTGGACGTACACCCCCGCCATCTCGATGCTCGACCATCCTGCTATCGACGTCAGGGCGGCGGCGTTCGCCCCGCTGTTGGCGAGCATCGTCAGGAAGGTGTGCCGCAGCTCGTGCGGGCGGCAGTCGACCCCTACCTCGGACATGTGGGCCTTCCACCACCGCGCGAGGTTCTGGGCGCGCATGCGCGTGCCCACGGAGCTCGTGACTATCGGCGTCTCGGGGGACTGCTCGATGCCTAGGAGCGACAGCTGGGACGCCTGCGCGACCCTCCACGCCTCGAGGCTCGACGCCAGCTGCGGGAGCATCGGGACGGCGCGGACGCCCGCCGCCGTCTTCGGCTCCTTGACCTCGCCCGTGCGCTCCGCGACCGAGCGGGACACGAAGATCATCCCGCCGCGCACGTCGCGCCACTCCAGGCCCACGGCCTCGCTGCGCCTCAGCCCCGCGAGCAGCATCAGGCGCACGGCGACCGTGTGCGCGTCGAGAGGCAGCGATTCGAGCATGGCCAGGGCGCGCCGCACCTGGTCGAACGGGAGGGCCTGCTTCTCGGGCGTGTCGCGCTTCGGCGGCCTCACGAGGTCGAGGGGGTTCGCGTCTATGAGGCCGTCGAGCTGCGCCTCGCGCATGACCATGCGCATGGTGGTGTACGTCTTCGCCATCGTGGTTCCCGAGAGGGCGCGCCCCGACGGGTTGTTGCCGCCCTTGATCGAGGCGAGGCCGTCGACGACGCGGGAGCGGTCTATGGCGATCAGCGGCAGGTCGCCGAACTCCATGCGGAGCCGTCTCAGCTCCACCTCGTTCTCAAGGAGCGTCTGGGTTGCAAGCTCCCCGCCGCTCTTCCTGCGGTCGAGCCACCTGGCAGAGTACTCGGCGAACGTCTCCATGCTGACGTGGGTCGCGACTTCGGCGGCGAACGCCCGCGCCGCCTTCTCCGCCTGGGAGTACGTCCCGTCGAAGCGCCTGAACCTGCGCTTGCCGGCGCAGTCGTTCGCCTCAAGCCTCCACTTGCGGCACCTGGCCTTCGGCTTGTCCTCAAGGCGCGTTATGCCGCCCTCGCCCTTGCTGCGGGCCATGGCTAAGCCCGCTGCTTGATGATTGCCTGACTCATTCGGTACTGCTCTGCGTCTGGCTCGTCGAAGAACTCAACCGTCTTGTCGTAGTTCTTCTTGACGACTTCCTTTATCTCATCGAGCGATACCCGGAAGAACTCTCTCCTGTTGTTGACCATGTTTACCCGGCGGTCGTCGAACTCGCGGTGAAGCGCCGCTTCGAGCGATGGCGCGTCGTCCGAGAATATGAGGGCGTGGACATCGAAAGTGAACGGCACTGAGGCGTCGCCAAGCTCCCGTACGCGCTCCATTGGGTCGAGCCTGCGGGTCATGCCGATCTTGTAAACGTTCTCCCCGAACGCCCCTATATTCGATATGACGTAAACGTAACCTGCACGCTGGTTCGCCTCGCGGTAGTCGACGTCGGAGATGCCGCGCTCGACTTCGCTGAGGTTCGCTTCGAGGTCGGATATCTTCTGCTCAAGCTCTGGTGTCGCTCCTGATTCCTCAAGCTGGCTCTTCGCGTCGGACAGCGCTTTCTGGTATTGCGTGCGCTCCTTTTCGATCTTCTTCCTCTGCTGCTCGATCTCCTTCTTCAGCTTCATCTCCTCGCGCTGCTGCTCGCGAAGCTCCCGCGCCTTCTCCTTTTCCTCTTCCTTGAAGAGGGCGTACTCGTACGCGATATCAAGCTCTTCGAGCTTCAGCTTCACGTAGTACCTTGGAATAATCAGGTTGAGCACCGAGCCGCCGAGCTTCGAGTAAACGGCCGCCGACTTCTCTATCTTCTCCTTGTACTGCTCCGCGTTCGAGGTTTTCACCTTTCGAACGTAGTCATCGCATTCCGCGTTGAACCCCCTGATGATGAGCTTTTGGATGTCGCAAACCATCTTGCGGCCCTTCGAGATGCTGTTGTTGTAGGTGAATTTCGTATTGTTCTTCGTCTTTTCAAGAAGGTCGCGGCAGAACTCCTTCTGCTCGGCGCGAAGCTCGGAGAGCCTGCTCTTGTATTCGTCGACGGTCTCGAACTGGAACTCGGTGCGTACAAGGCCAAGCTCAAGCGATTCCCT
>ERZ1034880.624-NODE-624-length-10004-cov-4.088853_pt1 | contig 10004 bp, 4 predicted proteins | sample MGYA00520630_ERZ1034880 | MGnify/ENA primary metagenome ERZ1034880 (study PRJEB33766, sample SAMN09781725) | gut metagenome | biome: gut microbiome | host: Homo sapiens | place: Madagascar | study: EMG produced TPA metagenomics assembly of the PRJNA485056 data set...
GGCGATAACCTAAGCGTAATGATTGACGGCAGTCAAACACCCGTATTAGTTTCATTCGCTGACGGGTTCAACGATTACGGGGCAGTTGATTATATTCAAACAATTAACCGTAAGCAAAGTGCATGGAGCCTACCGGCTAACAGTACATCATATTTATATATTGAACGTTCCGCATCTGGCGGTTTAACTTACGGCAGTACAACGCTTGAACCGTTACGCCAGCCAAATGCACCAGCAGCGGCAACAGATAAAATGTATTACAACACCACAAACGAAAAAATGAATGTGTACACCGGTACCTATTGGAAAAGTATTTTACGTGTAGTGGTGGCTATTGTAGTAACAGATGCAACCCGTGTTAAGTCGATTAAGTATTATGATCCATACTTGAATACAGCAACTGATGCGGTAATCGGTAAACGTACGGTAGACGGTAAAGACTATATGCTTACTGACATTCTTAATAAAATGGCGGAAGCTATTAAGAAGATTGCTGGTGATACTAACTTTACCAATAACCCTAGCCGTACATTAGCGGCAATATCTGATACCGTGAATGGATTGAGTAGCGTTTATTATCGTAAAACCGATACAGTAGCAGAAGCAACGCATGCGGTTCGTGCGGATACGGCGACAAGTGCGGGAACGGCAACAAGTGCGGGAACGGCTAACATAGCAACGCAAAACGTTAAAAAGTCCGGTGATACCATGACGGGTACGTTAAAGGTTCCGGGCATTACCAGCGATGCGATTGATTTAGACCGTTATGCATCGAATAAAATCGGATATAGCGGTTTTACCTTTGGCGAATGTAATAACTACCATATATGGGGTTCCGCACGTTGGGGGATTGGTGTTATGTTTCCGTGGAATACAGGCGATACCCGCGTATTAGGCGCTCAATTATATTTTGCTAATAGTAACGCGGCGTATATTCGGTTTGATAACAATTCGAATGTAGCCACAGAATGGCAACGAATAGCAACATTTGAAAATAATAATACGCTAACATTCCCAAATGGCGCTAAGTTGAAGGTGGAATAATATGCCTAATCTAGTACTTGAAAAAGGCGGCCAAACGTTTAGGTTTGGACTGCACGAAAATAAAGGCGTAACACATGGTAAGTTTATTACTGTTCCATATAACGGTAAAGACTACTACGCACGATATGGCGATACACCAACACCGCTAAAGGTTGAAAAAGACGGCCGAACGTATTCCGTTCAATATGAACCAGTTGATTTTGTAACGATTTCAGAACAACTTAACGCTATAACCAACGAAAGCAAAACGCTTAATGTTTACTTCTCTAAAGGCAACTATAGAGTTCACATGCGATTAAGCAGCAGTATTGAACGTGAAATAAATGTAACAAAAGACGGCGATATGCAAATACAAGCAACTGTAAAAACGGATCATAATGAATATTCCAAAATATTTTTATTAAAGATTGGCGATGTATTCAGCGAAACCATACATAATGCCGAAAATTACGCATATTTCACAATCGAACGAATAGGGGAATAACAATGCAGCTTGATAGCTTAGAACATATGATAAAAGACTATGAACGGCGCACGGGCGAACGTGTTAGTTTTGAAGGTTTTTATTTCGATGGAAACAACAATTACAAAGATAAATACAATTACTACTTTAAATGGTTCCCTAATGCGGGTTTTCTATTCTGGACTATTAACGAACATGAGGGCGAACGGTATTTTACCATTTGGCAAACATACGGCGATATGAAAGTAATAGGTAAATATATTGTTGAAGTGATGAAGTTGAATGATCTTGATGTAATTGTAACGGCAACACATCGCAGCGTGCGCGGGTTCATTAAAAAGTGGAACATGGAACGTGTTCCAACTATGGACTATTCCTATAATGGTTTTGATTACAAAGTACTTAAAACAAAGCGTAAGTATTTGGAAGCTACTTTGTAGAAAGGAAAAGCATGTTCACTTTTAACTTGCAATTATTTGGCGGTGGCGGTAAAAAGTCGAAGGTAAGCAGCATTGATGCTAAACTACCGGAAGCAACGACCGACGAAAAGCAACTGTTACAAGGGCAGATGAATTGGATAAATAGTACCAATCAAAGCGCAAATACTTTACAAGGTATGGGCGATAGGGCCTTGAACAATGTTATAACGCCAGAATACGGCAATATGTATAATGCATATTTAGGCGCTAACCGTGGCAATCAAAATGCAATCGGGGCGTTACAGAACCAAGTAACAACGGCCGGCGCCAAGAATTTGACGGATAACACCAGATACGCCAATCAATTAGCGGCAAGCGTTGATACTATGAACAACGGCGCAAGTCAACTGGCTAATGAATATAACGGCGCCTTGCTTAAAAATCAAAGTGCAATGAATAGCATTACAAACGGCCAACTTCCTACGGCCTACGCTGATGCTAGGCGGCAAGCACTCAATAATGATTTACAAGCAACTGTAGGCAATGCGGTTTCCGGGTTGGCAAGCCGTGGTATTGTGAATTCATCTATCACAGATAGTACATTGAATGATATCAGCAAGAACGCATCTAATACGCTCGCTGCACAATATTCAAATGATTTAGGCCAAGCGGCAGCACTTAACACGCAAGCGCTTAATAATAACTTGAGTGGTATCGGTGCAAAAATGGGTTTATGGGGCAATACCTATAACAACCAACAAAACGGCATCATCAATCAAGCTAACTTGTTAAATCAAGGGTATGCAAATCAGATGAACAACGCCGGCACCGCAGCGGGGTTAGTAGGCCAGCGCGAAGGGTTAGCACAAAACCCAATTAATACAGGCGCAACAACACAAAGCGCAGCTATTCAACCGGCTAAGGATTACTACTCTATGAGTCAGTTGAACAATGCGGATCAAGAAGATTTACTTAATAGATTTATGTCATTACGCTATGGCCTAGCTCAACCGGCACAAACAATGGTTAAGCAAGGTTCTGGCGGTTTCTTTGGAGGTCTTATGAAAGGTTTTTGTTTTGTAGAAGGCACAGAAATTGCAACACCAGAAGGTGGCAAGGCAATCGAAACATTTGTTAATGGTGATACAGTAATTACATTAGGCGCGGTTAATGATGTAATCGCATTGCATGATATGGGCGAAAAAGAAACACATCGCCTTGAAACTGTATCTTTTGGCGTAACAACTACAGGCACGGAAAAGGTATTAACACCAGAAGGCTTGAAATTAGTTAGTGAATTGGTAGTTGGCGAAGTTATTATGACTGTTAATGCTTACGAGCCTGTAACAGTCAGCGAAGCAACTGGCAATACTGAACACGTATACGAATTGCAATGTACTGGTGATAATCTATTCTATGCTAACGGCATTATGGCGGAAGGTATCAATGAAGATGAATTGAAAGCTATTGCCGAAGCGCCGAAAGAAGAAACACCGGAAGAAAAGCCAGAAGAAAAGCCGGCTAAGAAAACAAAAAAATCTAGTAAGAAAGATGAACCTGTAGAGGAAGCAACCGAAGAAGTTGAGAAAGTAGAGGAATAACACAATGGGCGTTATCTACGTAAAAGACTTTGAACCGTGGGCGGCGTTAGGTGAATTGGCCGGGCAATATTTTTCTCATCGCTTAGGCGCTTTGCAAAATAATAAAATGGCTAAAGGATACCAATCTATGCTAGGCGGTGGCGGTGGTGGCGGGGAGCAAGATCCAAACACGCCACAAATCGTCGATAACAATAACCGCATGGCGGGAATGGGTATGCAACAACCTAATAGCGCGGGGCAAATCAATCAATTACTGGCTAATTCTAATAACCCTATTGCCAATAATTTAATGCAAAAAAATAACGTTGGCTTATGGGGCGGGCAAAACCCAGCGGCACCAGCACAACCGATGCAAGCGAACACAACCGCACCAACAACAACGTTTGATGATGCACGCTTTACCGGTTATGCAAATGCGCCAAGTCCTACGATGCAACAACCACAGGCGCCACAACCACAACAAAACACAGGGTTATGGAATTTTCAAAATCTAAACAATACTGGTATTAATACAGGGGTACCGCAATCATATCAAGAAATGATGCAACAACGGGCGAACGCACCTTTTCATGGGGCGCCCAAATCGGTAGAAAATGGTAATACCGATGCGGATAAAGCGCCGGGCCAATACTCTATACCAGATAAAGCAACCGTAACAAGTGAAGCACGCAAAAGACTAGGGGCCAATACATTGGCCCTAGTTAAAGCGGGTTTTGATTTCAAAACGGCACAAAGCCTTGCAAGCGATCAATACCAAAATGACGTTAGCACAATGTACGCGCAACAAGTTAATGAATATCAAGACAAAGTGCTTGAACCTATGCGCCAACAAATCATGAATAGCCTTGTATTTACGCAAGACAAAGACGGCAACCCAGTTGTAGATACCTACAACACAAAGCGGGTTAAAGGCCTAGCGCCAGCCGTTGCAAGATACAATTATCTAGCGGGTAAAGTAGGCGCTGGCACTATTGATATGAACAACTTGAATTCTATTGCGGCACTTGATAAACCGGACTATAAATTTAGTTCCGCACAAAACGGCCATATTGTACGCTACAACATGGGCGACGGCACCATTCAAGATATGGGCGGTTATGGCAAGGTTGAAACAAAACAATTCGCTAACGGCCAAGTTATCGTAATGACTCCGGACGGCCAAATGAAAAATATCGGCAATTTCGGTGCGAAAAACATTAAGGTTATGCCGGACGGTAAAACCTATATTGTTGGCACAGACGGCAGCATGAAGTATGTAGGTACTCACGTTAAACCGCCAACGGCAACACAAACAGGCACAAGCGGATATAATGCACAAGTATTACGTACGCTATCGGCGCAGCATACGGCATGGGTAAAATCTAACCCGGATAAAGCGGAAAATGAAAGCCCATACTACGGGCAGTTACAAAGCGCTTTAAGTGGTGCGCCTACTGCTGGCGGTGGTGCTGGAGCGCCTACGGTAAAACGTGAGCCAACATATTCAGCTGATGAACAAGCCGCAGTATCCAAGCGAATGAATGAATTAAGTGCGCAAGGCTGGAGCGATGAGCAAATAGCGGCGGAACTTGATGCGGCTGGATACGGCAAGTATAAATCGTGGTTAAAATCTTATTAATAAAAGGGGTAAGCTATGGGTGCGTTTGATGATATTACAGGCCAATACGGCAAGGCAGCTGGAAACAGTAACGCCTTTGAAGATATTACAACCGAATACGGTTATGATGTAGGCAACGCGCCCAAGCCTACATTATGGGACGGCATCAAGAATAATGCGGAATGGGTAGCCAACGGCGTATCTAATCAAGTCAGTACAACCGCTGGCAATATGAAAGGTACAGTTGTTAATTGGTGGAACGATGCAACCGAAGCCGTAGGCGCTGCACGTGATGCACGCCGGGCATCTATTAGTAATTCGGTAGATGCATACCGTAGAGGCGAAATTGATGCTACGGAATTAGGTGAGGACGGTTTCAACGATGATTATAAAACGGCTGATTATGACGCCAAATCACAGGCGGCATATAATACCGTTGTTGGGCGTCCGGCCGGTTATTTAGCTATTACTCCGTACGTTCCTACGCCTGTTCGTGCTGGTGCTGGTTTATTGGCGGCACCTACAATCATAGGCGATGCGCAAGATATGTATGAGCAGAATTCTAGCGATTATGCGGAAGGTAATACAGAAAATATTATTGCAGATAGTCCGGCATTGACTACGGCAAAAGGATTTTTGATAGATCCTGTAACTAACCCGATTGGCCGTGCGATTGACTCACCGGGCGCATTTGCGCAAAACATTGTAGATAACCCATTTAACGCATGGGAAGATGTATTCTTGCCGGCTGGCATGATACATGGGGCAACACCTAAAAAGGTATCTGGGGCAATCGGTGAACGTGTAGGGCGTGTTAGTGAACATATCAAAGAAAAGGCATCTAATGCATTTGAGGATATCGGGGAACGCTTTAGAAAAGAAGAACCGCATATGCAAGAAGGGGTTATGTATAATGCGTTCGATGATATTCCAGTACCGGAAGAAACGGCAGTTGAACCGCGCGAATACTCCGAAGGTGGTTTGAACGGGCAACATATGGAAGGTGAAACGGGGAATATCCAAGCGGATATATATAACCGATACAGAATGAATGGATTGAGCGACGTCGAAGCGGCTGGCATGACTGGTAATATTGGTGCTGAAAGTAGTTTTAGTACTACAGTAACAAGTGGCGACGGCTACGGTTCCCGTGGTTTAGTTCAATTTACTGGTGATAGATTGAACGGCGAAAACGGTTTGTTGAAGTTCGCGGAACGTAATGGGTTAGATCCGTGGGACTGGAGAACGCAAGTTGATTTCAGCGTATGGGAGTTACACAATACCGAAAGCGCTGCATTGAAAGAAATGCGTGCAAGACCAGATGCAACACCGGCGGAAATGGCAAAAATTATTCGCGAACATTACGAACGGCCAGATCCAGCCGTAGCACATGATGAAATGCGTGCGGAAATTGCAGAAAATACCTTTAAAGGTAATTACGGTAAATATGAAAACGGGCCACGTGATGCATCCTTCAAAGATGAAACGTTAAACCCTAACCATAGAACCTATGATGAACCGTTTAAAGATGAATTCATAGAACGGGAAATGTCAAAAACCGAAGAACCGCATGCCGATTTAAATAGTTTGATTGAAAATACCGATAAAAAAATAGTTAAAAACGAAGATTTAGGTATAAACTATCAAGGCGAAGGTGAAACGGCCCGTACAGGCGAAATAAACGAATTTCAGCCGAAAGACCGCATAAATACTGACTTTGTAGAGGGTGAAAAACCTAGTATTCAAGAAAAAGCGATTGAAAACGATGTAAATAGTCAATTTCGCTATGAAGAAGATGCTCCGAACGTGAGTTTAAAAAATGCGATTGATGAACTACCGCAAAAAGCACGTGAAACAATCGTAAATGAATTAAAAGACGTTGTGAAACATGATGCATCTGAAACACGATTTACTGAATTAGAAAATAAAGTACATTCTAATACAGAAATTTTGCAAGACTTGAACCGGGCAACAAAGCCGGATATTCCAAAAGCGGAATTAGAAACGGTAAAAGTCAAATTATCAGAAAAGTTAGACGTACCAGTTGAGGCATTGAACCATGAATACATGGAACGTGTTAGACGTGAACGTGCTGCCGAACTAATCACCGATACGCAAGAACTTAAAACATTGCAAGCGGAACCGGTAGAAGGTGGCGTGAGCAAATACGCTGAGCAACCTAGCCAATTACTTGAACAGGCAACACATGAACAAGTACACGAAGCAATGGTAAAAGCCTTTGACGGTAACGAAGCAATGGCAAATCGCTATTTGGAAAGTAAAGGCGTTAGACCTACGGAACCGCTACAATATAACGTAAGGGGTAAAGAAACGCCGCATACTGGCGTTGATGAAGTAGGGCGTTTAGGGCGAAGCGTAACACGTAGGGAAATATTAGATGCAGTTAATCACCTATTTAATCAACGTGTTAAAAGTGGCCGACTGGGGCGTGATACAGTTCGCGGCTGGTACAACACTAAAACCGATGTAATTCGTAGCGGTAATTATGGCGAAATTCCAACAATCATGCATGAGTTAGGCCATTACGTGGATAACTATTTTAATTTTAGTAAAGATGCACGATTTAATAACGAATTTAACGGCGTAATTCAAGACCGCTTCGGCAAGGCGTACAATAAGTTAGGTATGGACGGTATACGTGGCGAAGGTTACGCAGAATTCTTTAAAGACTATGTAAGTGATCGTACTAAAGCAAAACGGGAATTCCCGGAATTCTATAAACATTTTACGGAAGCGATTGCGAAAGAACCGGAACTTAACGGCATTACCAATAAATTATCAAAGCTGGTTCATGAATGGCACCGTCAAGGCGCCGCAGAACGTGTAAAGGGTAGTATTTCGTTTGAAAATAAAGGTAAAGTAAGCCAAGCTATTGATGCGGTTAAACGTGGCGAAACGCGCGACGTCATTAAAAAAGCAATGGGCGAAGTTTACACTAAGTTAGTTGATGAATTGAACCCATTGAAAGATTTAGTTGAACAAGTCGAACGTGAAACCGGTGAAAAAATTTCATTTGATGATAACCCATACATGCAAGCATGGCTTGCACGTGGCTGGGCCGGTAAGGCGGAAGCACTAATAGAACACGGTGCGCCAGAATACAAAATACCAGCTTTCAAAGATATTATTAAGGATATCGGAAAGCATGAACACAAAGAGTTTTCAGCGTATTTAGTGGCCTTGCATGATTTAGACCTACATAAGAATAAGCAAAAAGCGACGTTTGAATATACCGAAGATGCTGCCGTACTGGGTAGACATACCGAAAATGAACGCTTTCAAAAGGCAGCCAAAGAAATCTATAAATATCAAGATTATCTATTGGCAATGCTAGTAAAAGAAGGTATGTTAACGGCTAAGGCGTACCATACGATGCGTAAAATGTACCCGCATTATATTCCATTCTTCCGTGATATGTCAGACGTAGGCATGCAATCGTTCTTATCTGGTGGTAAAGGATTTATTGACGTATCTAGTCCGGTAAAACGGTTAAAAGGTAGTACGCGCGATATTATAGATCCGTTAGAAAGTATCATTAAAAATACATTCCAATTCTACAATGCGGTAGAACGCAATCACGTTGGGCGTACGTTTGCAAAACTTGCCGATAAAAAAGGTAATGGGAAAATTGTAGAACGTGTATTTGGTGATAAGGCAAAAACTGACAATACATTCAACGTATGGGAAAACGGCGAAAAAGTAACGTACGAAACAACACCGGAACTTATTGAAACTATGCGTATGCTGGATAAAGAACAATCCAGCATGATTATGAAGGTTTTATCTTATCCGGCAAATTGGTTGCGTGCTGGTGCTACATTATCGCCAGAATTTATCTTGCGAAATCCTGTACGTGATATGATAGGCGCAGCGATTTATTCTAAACACGGTTTCATTCCTATTGTTGATACTTTCAAGGGGCTATCATTGTACCTAAAGAAAGGACAAACATACTGGGAATATAAAAAATCGGGCGCAGCACATGCGGCAATGGTATCGTTAGACCGCGACTATTTGGGCGGTCAATTACGCGATATTATGAAGCGTGAAAGTAAGTTTACTAAGCTAATTAAAAACCCTATAGAAGCATTGCGCGCTATGAGTGAAGCAACAGAAATGGCAACACGATTGGCGGAATTTGACAATGCAAGAAAGGGTTATACAGGCGTTGGCAATCGCTTATTCAGTAAGGAAAGAAAGCCATTATCCGCACGTGAAGCAGCATTAGAAAGCCGTGATATTACGCTAGATTTTAGCCGTAGAGGTACCAATACAAAGAAAGCAAATCAAGTAATAGCCTTCTTTAATGCGACAATACAAGGCGCCGACAAAATGGCCCGTGCATTTAAAGAAGATCCGCGTGGCATGACGGTTAAAACAATGCTTTATATTACATTACCAAGCGTTCTATTATGGTACATGAATAAAGATGATGAGCGATACCAAGAAATACCGCAATGGGAAAAAGATACATTCTGGATAATTCCGGGTAAGGAAAATATGTATCGTATTCCTAAACCGTTTGAAGCTGGCGTACTATTCGGTACGGCGTTTGAACGTATGTTACAGTACATGGACGATGAGAAAAACGGCCGTAAGGGTGTAGGGTTTAAAGGTTTCGGGGAGCGCGTAATTGAAAGTTTCGCACCTAGCTTTATGCCTACTGCCATGATACCTATAGTTGAAGCAACAACCAATTATTCACTATTTAGACAACGGAATATTATTCCGCAATCGCAAGAGAATTTACCGACACGCCTACAGTACGGCGCTAATACTAGCGAAGTTGCAAAATTCGTAGGCGATAAAATAAACGTTTCTCCGTATATTGTAGATAACACAATAAGAGGGTACGGCGG
>ERZ1034880.625-NODE-625-length-9983-cov-4.956285_pt1 | contig 9983 bp, 8 predicted proteins | sample MGYA00520630_ERZ1034880 | MGnify/ENA primary metagenome ERZ1034880 (study PRJEB33766, sample SAMN09781725) | gut metagenome | biome: gut microbiome | host: Homo sapiens | place: Madagascar | study: EMG produced TPA metagenomics assembly of the PRJNA485056 data set...
AGCTTGATGAGAGGCGAAGGCAGGTGCTCATTGATCTGGGGGCCGCCGTTGCCGAACACGAAAAGGGCAACCCCGCATTCTGGGCCGATTATCCGGCTGAGAGCAAAGCGCTTTCCGACATCGAGGATCAATTGGATGTGCTTGAAGCGCGGATTGCAGATGCGGACAAGGCGATCGAGCAGGAGAACAACCGGAAGGAAAGCGATCAGATAAAGAACTCTCCTTGGACGAAGCTCTGCTCCTGCGGAGCCGTATGCCCGGCGCTGGCGAAATTCTGTCCGAGCTGCGGTTCGCGATTCTCCGTGGAGGACGATTTCATTCTAGGTATTGCTCCATCGGTGGTGCTCGCAGCCAAGTGCCCTAATTGCAGGAAAATATATTCCGACGAATTCAGGTTCTGTGAAATATGCGGAGTCGAGTTGGAGAAAGTGGCTGTGGATTCGGCGAAGATCGGCACCTATGACGAGGAACTTCCTTCACAGCAACAAGAAGAACTTCCTTCACGGCAGCAGGACTCTCTCCAAGAAACCGCAGCCGAGGAGAAGGTCTTCTGCCCTCAATGCGGCACGCCCAATAAAGCCCGAGCGAAGTTCTGCGGCAATTGCGGAACACTGCTGAAGTAACAGGGGGATGCTGGTGGCTGATAGGTATTGCAAGGTCTGCCATGAACCGATTGAAGGCTCGCCCGCATACTGCACTTCCTGCGGTGCTGCTCTTGGCAATCGAAGCGGTGACTCTGCGGAGTCGGTACAGGACGGCCCTGTCAAAAGTCATAGGGCAGTCAAAATAGCCATCGGCGTCATAGCCGTGATCGCGCTTGCATGCGGTGGGGCATTCTATTGCGCATATGACTCCGGAATGTTGGCATCAACGGGTGCCGGGTGGAGCAAGAGCTCTGACTCTGCGAAGAAGTCATCGGACTCGTCGCATAAAGCGACGAGCGAATCGGCGGAGAAACGGAAGTCCGGCACGGCGAATGATGCGGATGATACGGACCGCAAAGTGACGTATGACTTCGATTCGGAGTCTTCCGAAGTCGAATTTGTCTACCACAATAACGAAAAAGACACGGATCTTGACGAATCATGGACGTATGTCCAGTTCTCCAGTTCTCAAAAGAAACAAGACTCGGCTCTCACGCAGCTGAACAAGACGATTAAAGACAATTTTGAACGAGAGCTGCAGGATGCAAAGGAATGGGATGCCGACTCGAGTTCCGGCCCGCAGTGCATCTCTCATCGGGAATCGGTCACCTATATCAAAGATGAGTATGCCGTTGTCCGTACGGAACGATATCTGACGACATGGGGAGCCCACGGCGATATTGAGGTCACGGGAACAGCATATGACCTTGCGAACGGCGAGGATATATCGATGTCACGGATTACGGGGCAGACGCTGACCGAAATGGAAAGTGCTGCGCGTGAAGCCATAGAGCAGTATCTGGAGAAGAATCCCAGCGACATCTACAACAGCAGCCAGCTGGACGACGCCATTAACGAGATCGTCAATGACGACAGCCGCTACTACGTAACGAAGGATGGCCTGCTGATCAGCACCAAGCCAATGGAATTGGGCAGCTTCCAATATGGCGGCAAGGACATCGTGGTCTCCTCCATCGACGGCAGCAAGGCGCAGAAAGGGACGGATCTACATACAAAATACTCGGAAACGAAATAAACGCACGAGCGTTCGTCAGTGCGGATGCCAGCACATATACGCGTGATGTGCTGGCATGGAATGGTGCTTCTCTGGGTTTTAAAAACGATGTCTTCGGGAACGATGAGCTCAAGCAGATGCAGAACACCATCAACGAACTTAAAGCAAAGAGCTGAAGCTCTTGTGGCGGTCCGGTATGTTCGAAACAACTTTCATAACGTCTGCATGAACTTGCCTTCATCAATGCGTGTTTCGAATATCCCCGAATGATTCGTCCCATACCATCGAAGCGGATTGAAACCGTAAGCGAAATGGCCTGGTACGCGGTATTTTGGGCGGCTTTGCCTAGTTCAGAAAAGGGTGACAAAAATGCGGAACACGAAGCGCATCTCTGCAAGCAATTTCTTCTATGGCGTTGCTGCCATACTTCTAGTCGTGCAGTTGGCGCTCATTCTCTGGATACTCAAATATCAGTATCAATTTGTATTGGCGATTTATGATGGCATTCCCGGAACGATAGCGGTTGTGGTGTCTACGGTCATTCCAGCATTTTTGGCAGGGTTCTCAGCATATGGTCTTATCAGGTTGCTGGCCTCGAGACGAAACCCCTCCGTTCGGACCCATCTGAATGCCCGTGGTGTTCTTGCAATGGTTGTGGCTCTGCTGATTATCGAGATCGTACTGGCTTTGCTCAGCTACTATTTCATTCACTATGCTCCGGCATTTACTAGTGTCAATTTTGCATTGAGTGGCGTCGGTCGGGGAATGAAGAAGATTCTTCTCTTGCCGTTTCTGACGATTCTGCTGCTGTGCGCAGGTCAGGCAACGTCGAAAAATGCGTAGTTGTTGCCACGGCTCTGGCATGTCCAAACTAACTTTCGCAACGTTCACATGAACTTATTCACGATGGTGTCTGTCTCGAACGGGTCGGAATCGCGTATTGCATATTCTTCAAGTAGCAGCAGTCTACGGAGACTACGAATGGAGAACCTATGACAAGCATTTTTTTCGATAGCGTCACCGAAGCCATCAATGGCGGGGTCTCCTATGCGGACAGGAAAACGCAGATTATACGGTACCGAAGCGAGCTGTCTACGTTGGCCAGGCAGAAGGCTCAGGCCTTCTCCGATCTCGGGCAGGCCGTGCTAAACCGCGAAGCCGCAAATCCGCAGTTTGTGAATGCCTATGCCAGTCAGGTGTCGGCGATCAGATCCCTCGAACAGCGTGAGAATGAGCTCAAGATGCAAATCGATGCCCTGCAGCAGCAGGATATGGCATCGAATGCTGGTGGGCAGCCTCAATCGGGCAAAGTGTGCTCTCATTGCGGAACGCATTGCCCGGATCGTGCCGTCTTCTGCGCAAACTGCGGAACACTGCTGGCGGCGCAGCAGGCTGCTTCGAACCCGGCTCCGGCGCAGGGGAAGGGGATGTTCTGCAAGTCGTGCAATATTCAGTATCCCGCCGATTACGTCTGGTGTGAACGCTGCCGCAGCCGCTTGGAACCAGTCTCGGACTCCGCTTCCGCGACTGGTGTCGAATGACGATTGAGTGGAGCAATCGCCATTCTTGTCACCCATGAATAGAGAACGATAGGAGAACCAGAGATGAGAGAACCCGATCGAATCAGTAGCCGGCACATTGGCTTTGTCGATGTGCTGGGTGTTGTTGCCGCGGTGCTGCTGGGTGTGCAGTCGCTGAATTTCATCGTGACGCTGATCAGCAATTTCAGCGCCACGTTTATGATATTCGGCTATGAATCCGGCGGTAACGCCATCGTGGGCATGCTGGGAGTGCTGCTTCTGCTGGTATTTGCGTTGATCCCTGCGGCATTGAGTGGTTTCCCGGCACTTGGATTGATCAAATCCTCGGCTGTAACACTGTCTTCGTCTTCTTCGACAGGGAAGAATCCCGAACGATTCCTGGTACCGGCCATTGTGCTGCTGCTGATTGAGATCGTGCTATGGATTCTTGCGCTTATCAAGCCGATAGTGCAGATTCCTTATGTCGGTCCGGTTCTTGCGCTTATGGGACCGAAAGCCATGAAGGAAATTATTTCGTCCGCCGTGATCGTGCTGCTGCTGTATGTGGCGCATGTGAAGTCAAAGAACGTGCGATAGGAGAGACAAATGAGAATCTGTGGACATTGCGGTAACCAAGTCTCCGATCAGGCGCTGTTCTGCGGGAAATGCGGCAACAATATCGGTGCTCCTACACCTGCGCCTGGCCCTACGCCAACTCCTGCTCCTACGCCGACGCCAGTTCCGGCTCCTGTACCTAGTCCTAGTCCAGCGCCTTTGCTAGGAATTCTTTCCTCACTGCTCGCGTCTGCCGGAGCATATATCAAGCCAATCGTTTACGCGCTCTTTGCCGTTGCGATTGTGGCGGGCAGCGCGGTAAGCAACGGTGTTCCCGGTGCCGTACACCCAGCCTCCGCCCAAGAGGTGGCGAACGTGCTCACTGCTGCCGTGAATCGTTACTATGCCAGCGATATGGACAACGATGCCGCTGAAAAATACACCAGAACAGTCTGGAAGTATCTACCTGAGGACATCGCGAATGCCGCGATTAAGGAATGCCACGGCGACGAGGATGAAGCCATCGAGAAGATGTCGAGCGTGCTCAGCGACTTCACCGATTCGATGAGCGGAAAGATCAAGGTCCGGGCCGTCTTCTCGGTTGGAGACAAAGTCGATTCCGACGATATCAAGGAGAGCAATAACGCTTTCCATGACGCCAAGTTCAATTCCCGTCTGAAGCGGGGGTATGAGCTGGAAGTGGCTGCTGTGGTTACAGCCAAGGAAGACGTCGGCACTTTGAAGGCCGGAGAGACCAAGAAACAGGATTCGATGTCCAGCGGCATGCAGGTGGTGCAGATCGGCGGCCGTTGGTACATGTGGAGTTCCTCCTTCAACAGTCTGCTGGAAGAAGCGTCGAGCAGTTCGTCGGACGATTCGTCGGACGACTGGTGATCGTGATGGCGGTCGCCTGGGCGGCCGCCATCGGTTCGAGTTTCTGAGGAGAGAAGACGGGAATAGAGGGAGCTGAATCATGCGTTGCGAGTGTGGCGAGCCGATTGAGCCGGGGCAGAAGTTCTGCATAGTGTGCGGCAGAAAAATCATTGATGCTGCCGTTTCGGACGAAGATGCTTCGCTGGTGCGGAACACAGTGGATCAGGATGACGCCGCGCCGGATGATTCCTCTGTCCTGTCGGATGGTTCAGCAGCCGTGTCGGATGGCGACACGGCTGTGTTGGACGATTTTTCGCTCGTAACAGATGAATCGTCGGACGAGACGGATGATTTCGAGACGGATGATTCCTCGGTTCCCTCCCATGAATCGGGAAAGAAGCGCACCTGGCACAAGGTGATCATCGCGGTCATTGTGGCACTGGCGCTGGTCTTGACCGGCTTCGGTGGTTTTGCCTTGTGGGGAATGAAAAACGGCGCTGCGAAGACATCGGCTTCGGACAAGGACACCGTTCACTATTCGGATTCCAAGGCTTCGAAAGTACATAAGAAGACCGTGATCGTACTGTACGGCAAGGATGGCAAGCCGCTCGAACAATACAAGGTGAACGCGATGGACGGTAGCGGCGCGGTCAGCTCCCATGCGGTGACGGATGGACAGTTCACACCCGATGAGGTCGGCATGAAGCCAGGCAAGCAATATATGGTCGTGGCGAAGGATCCGTCGGGCAACGTGTACAGTCTGCCGAAGACGGATGTGCGGTCGGACAGTGAGACGAGCGGTGACGTTCATGGGGACAAGCTCGATGTCAAGCCATCTGACAGCCAACAGGATTCCAAAACCGAGGAAAGCTCTGCCTGTTCTCGGCAGAAAATGTATTTGGCGTACTACGATGTGATTTCCTCGCTCCAGGAGAAGTATGGGGAGGGGAAAGTCGCAACTGATTCCGGATATGACGCCGGGTACTTGCATGGGCTTTCGGTCGTGCTTCTGGCCGACTCCGATGGGGATGGAGAAAACGACGAGCTGATTACCGTCCACGACAACGAAAGCGGTAAAACCGACACGGATTTGATGGGTTATCGATACAAGCCGGAAGGCTGGACAGTTCAAGCGTGGAACTACGACTCGGAAAAAGGCAAGGCATCGGCTTGGTATAAGGGGAAGCCGGTGTCCACCCAAAGCGGTTGGGTTTTTCTTGAATTGGCTTCGAATAAGAACGGTGAAATAACACTGACCGATGGTGGAATGCCGGGTTCCGATGGTGATTATGACTATACGGACTATCTGCTTTCTCCGATCGGTCCGCAAATTTCCATGGAAGGTGACGGAGAACATACTCTCATCCAAGGTAAGGAAACTCTTTCCAAGACCCAGGAAACCATCGACACCATCAAACAAGGCATGATGACCGACTGTAACGTTTCGTCAGCCAAGTCGGATGATTCCTCAAAGACAGTTGACGATATGCAAATTGCCGTCGGTGGTAGTTATGCCAAGGGATATGTGCTGCGCGATGGAGTGGTATGGGCGATTGACGATAACGAAAAAGCCTCGAAGATGACCGGTTTGCCTGTCATTTCAAAGCTGTTTATCGGCGGATTCAATGGAAACTATGCGCTCGCAAAAGACGGCAGCCTGTGGGCATGGGGAAATCCGTCGTCGATATTCGGTTTGGGCTCTTTGGGTGATGGAAAGTCGGGCGATGACGATTTCAGCGAGAAATCCGGTAATCCTGTGAAAGTTCATAATCTGAAGAATGTCGCGACCATGTACTCTGGCTTGGGCAGAAGCTACGCGGTGCTGAAAGATGGCACTGCGTGGACATGGGGAGATGAATGTTCGTCTTCCGGCTGTAGCGAATCTTATGGTGAAGAGATTCTTGAGCCAAAACAAATTGACGGATTGAAAGACATCATTGATATTGCTGGTTGGTATGGCGTTAATTATGCTCTGAAATCTGATGGCACAGTATTGCGCTGGATTGACAGCAAGGGCACCGCTAAACCTGATTTGCCGCTTGAGCCTACTGACATTTACGGTTTGCCGAAGATTAAGTCCATGTCTATTGGGTATGGAGGAAGATATTTCCTGGATGAACAAGGAAATGTTTGGACGCCGAGCACGTCTTCTGGCGTTGAGACGACGGTCACGGAGCCGGTGAAGTTGAGCGCCCTTCCCTCGATCAATATGATTAAACAGGTTGATGCCAATGAGGATGTTGGCGGTGTGGCCTATTTCATTGGCACCAATGGTGAGCTATGGGCATACGGAAGCAATGGCGCAACCTGCGGGGATGGGAATAGTGCGGCGCTGGGAGACGGAACGTGCACGACACCGGACGATCCGGTTCGGGTCAAAGGCGTCAGCAAGGTTCGTGATGTCACCGTCGCGTGGGGTAGCAGCTGGGCTTTGACTGATAGCGGTGATCTCTACCAGTGGGGAACGTGTAACGGCTCCGGCGAACAGGCGAATATTCCCAAGAAGATCGAATCCGGTTCGGTACGGAAGATATATGCTGCGCCGTCGTCTTACCTGATGATGGTCAAGAAAGACGGCAGCATATGGGGCAAGAGCGTGAGTCCCACTGGGGAATCGGACGATTTCACCCAAATCCAAGGAATCAAATAAGCCGTTGAAATGGCGGTATGGAAAGGGAAAACGATGGAATATTGTGTGCAATGCGGAAATGCACTTTCCAGTGAGGCGAAATTCTGCCCGAAGTGTGGTGCTCCTGTTAAGAGAGAGCTTTACACAGCTCCTAGGCCTAAAAGAGGCATAACGTCGCCGTCTCCTATTCGGGAAAATCCTGTGCTGACTTGTAGACGTGCCTCCAAAAAGCAGAAAAACAGGTGGCTGATCGTGATGGCGGGTTCGGCTTTCTTCACGCTGCTTTCTGTGATTATGGTGTGCGTGACTTATGAGCCGGAGTCCTTCATCTCTAGGGCGAGAATAAATTGGCCGATGATTATTATCGGGATTTTTTTCTTCGTTGATGCTGTGATTTACGGTATTCTGTTCATGCAAGCCGACAAATATCATGTTGAGATATTCGAGGAGCATGTTGAAGGACTGAGCCTTTGTCTGACCGGCGGAATCCGTGAAATCAATGTTCCATACACGCAGGTTCAGGGCGTGACCGTTGCTGAGAAACAATGTGCTCTTGTACTGCAACTTGCTGGACGCCAGGAGACAATGTATTGCCCCGATGTTGAAACCACTAAACAGATGGGACAATACATCAACGGCAGGATTCGTGCTTCGTACCGGTGAATCGTATATTCGCTCCGGCATGAATGCCTTTTACACGGAGTGAAATGAATTATCGATGCTGACGGCATGACAACATGTGGTGGGGTTCGGCGAATCATCGTCGAACCCCACCACACGTTGTTTATAGCTCGGTCACCGCGCCAATGAACAACGGCAGTCCATCGGGGGAGTCGAGTTCGAAAAGGAAAGGATGATCGACGATGAAGTCGATCCATTTAACAGGTTTTGGCGCGGGACAGATTGGCGGCTCCATCATTATCACTGTATATGCGGCGGCTTTCGCGCCTTCCTCCGCCACCTCGATATGCGTTCCCTGTAGAATTTTGCTGATGAGCAGAGGTGTATCTGAAAGTGTGGAAAAATCTGCTTTTCTTTGATTGAAAGCGTCCGTAATCCCCATTGCCTGCAACGTTTGAATCATTTCTTTATCGAAGAAACTGTCAATGTCGAACTTCGGTAGTTGCACATGGATCTTGGTGTCGTTCTGTACGGTTGGGGAAGCGTTGAACGCATCCCGTAGCTTGGAAGCCTTGGCGCGAAGCCTTTTGAATCGCGCATTGTCGTCGGGCAGCAGGATTTTCATGCACCCGCCATTGTCGAACGCGATATCCGCTCGTTGCCAACCGTCACCCTTGACATAGGCAACGGGATCGTCTGCATGGCCATCGATATCGAACGTCTTATCCATGAAATCGATGATGGTTGTCTGTCCCCTCAACGAATGAAATTCGGCTTGCTCGGTGTCTTCAAAAGGAGAACTCCAGCGGCCATCGGCATAGAGGGTGTTGATAATCACCAATTTGGTGTTGGAAGGAATGACGAGTTCCGGATTGAGCAGGCTTCGCGTCTCTTTTTTAATCCAGTTGTTTATGGCTGTGTTTGTTTTCTCATTGAAGCCTTCGACTTGCTTGACCTGTGTGTCGTATAGCCGTTTCGTCGCGTCGATATATTCACTATTGACGTGGAGATCCTGTGGAATCCATAGGGAATTCGCGGCATCGAATTGTGATTTGCCTTTACGCTTGCCGACTATCGATCGGTAGATGGAAGCGAGGTCCTGCTCGCTGAGTGCTGTGCATGCCAACACTCTTTGCAATTGGGCGAGTGTGTTCCCTCCTGCGCCTTGCATCGCGATCAGCAACGCCATCTCGAGTGATACGGGGGAATAGCAGATATTGGATTCGGAAGCAAGGATGTGTATGGCGCTTTCATAAGCAAAGTGACGCGATGATTCCATTGCTGCTCGGGTTGCCGGTATTGCAGGCAGACTTTGCAGGCCGGTCAATGCGCGATTGCCAGCGCTTTTCAAGCTCGAAACGTCGTCGGCTGTCTTATTCGTGTCACCTCGATGTATTGGCGCACCGCATACACAGCAGAATCCCGCCGATTGCGGGCAGTATGCCCCGCACGAACAGATTTTCGTCCAGGGAATCTCCTCGTGCTGGATGATGCTTTCCGCCTGTGCCATTCGTTTCCTGAACGCTTCTGTTTTTTGCTCGATGTCATTCAGCGCGGCAGCTTGTATCGGATAGGGGAGCAAGACTGCTGGATCGTCCTTTGCTTGATATGCGATCGCAGCGCCAAGGTGGGCGTATATGTCGGCTTTACGTGCAACAAGTTTTTCGATTGTGGATTGGTAGGACTTCTTTTCCTTCTCCCACGGGTTTGATATTTTCCCTTCCTGTGGGTCTGGCGTTTTACTGCGTTTGCGAAAAAATAACATGTCGGTTTTCTCCGGAATCCTGGCGTATAGCAGCGTTTGCTCTTGTGTATTCCATTCTTGTAAGAAAGCGCGGTATTGCCGGACGAGTTCATGTAAACGTCAGAAAAGTCAGGGTAAACGTCGCATGGCGAACTTGGTGGTTCGTTTGTCTGTTGTGGTGCACATGGCTGCCGATTCGGACGAAATCGACCCTGATTTCGTCCGAATCGACAGCCAAGTGACGAATCGTCGGAATCGAACGGCAAGCTGCGCGGGCGGATCGCGTCACGCACGATGGGTAGAGGGAGGAGAGCGGCCTGCTCACTGCCCAGTGTCCGGATCCTCGTCGTCACCGGCTGGCCCGAGCAGCATACGCTCGCTC
>ERZ1034880.630-NODE-630-length-9940-cov-27.906222_pt1 | contig 9940 bp, 11 predicted proteins | sample MGYA00520630_ERZ1034880 | MGnify/ENA primary metagenome ERZ1034880 (study PRJEB33766, sample SAMN09781725) | gut metagenome | biome: gut microbiome | host: Homo sapiens | place: Madagascar | study: EMG produced TPA metagenomics assembly of the PRJNA485056 data set...
TAATTTAATTGAGCTATCTTAATTTCAAGCTTATGAATATTTAACAAATGTAATTTTTTACTCTCAATATCTAAAGCATTATCAAATAATTTTTTCTCTTGAATTAATTGTTTTCTTAATTTACTAATAATAAAAAACACTCCCTTTTATTTATGAATTAATCCAACTTCTTTTTTTAACATCTTCAATTCTTTTATTAATCCTATCGCAAATTTCATAATATTGAAATGTAGATATATTACTTTTACAAACTTCACAATAATCAATATCTCTATCTATCTCATCAGTATATGGGCAAAAAGTATTTTCCAACTCTTCATATAAACTTAATAATTTATCCATTTAATCACACTCCTATTTTTATTTATTAATTAATTTATGAATTAAACCAATGCTGCAATTAAACATTTCAGCTATTTCCTTCATTGTTTTTCCCTGAAGCCTATACATCTTTATACTTGCTTTCTCTTGTTTTGTAAATCTTTCCTTCCTACCAGCTCCACGCTCATTATGTTTATGTTGAATTTTTTCATTTAGAATTTTAATTTCATTTTTTAAATCTTTAATTTCAGTTTTATAACCATATACAAGATCTTTCTTTATGGTTTCAACTTGATTTAATTCTGTTTGTAATATTTTTATAGTATTTTTTTTAGTATTTATAGTATCTTTATGACACTTAATTTCTAATTCTAAATCTTCAATTTTTTTCTTTTGCTGAATATATAAAGTTGATTCACTATAATTATTATCATGTAATTCTTTCAATCTAGCAATTTCACTATCTTGCTTTATAAGCTGCTTAATATATTCATTACATTTTTCATTTAATTCTTTTACTTGTTGTTCTAATTCTGCTTTTGTTACTCTAGCCATATACCCCACTCTTTCATTAATTAATTTATAAATTAATTGTACTATATAATATTTTATTTTTCAATAATTAATTTATAAATTAATTAAGGTATATTTCACTTTTTATTTCAATAATTAATTATTGAAATAAAAATTTACTAAATCCAGTTTTTACGAAATATTAAAACTCAAAAAAATCATAGTTTAATATAAATAAACTTATGTCAAAAAGCTACTATATTCATAGCCTTAGTTGCGAAATAGTAGCTTTTAATCTTTAGAACAATGTATATGTGCCATTGCTATTTCTTTTATATATTTTAGCATATCCTATCTTGTTAATTCCCGAAAACATAGTTAGTTCATTTTTAACATCTATTATTACATCTGCTTTTTCATAATCTTCTTCATAATCAGGATCATCTTTATCTGCAGCATAATTTGATTTTACTCTTTCATTTCCGTTATATACTTCTACATTTAATTCTCTCATTAATGCATACATTGATAATGCTCTTGCTAGATCTATCCTCATAATCATTTGTACATATCTATCATCACTATCTATATATGGAGAATCTATAACATGAATAACATCTTGTTCATGATCCATTTCATATATTTTACCTTCAAACTCTATCACATATTTTCTTACAGCGTTATCTAAATTATCAATTTCTCTTACCCACTCAGTATTGTTTGTTATCATAATAATTCTCTCCTATGGCTTTTATTATTTACTTTTATTATAACTCTAATTACAACTTTAGTTGAATTTTAAAACAACAACTATTCTTGCTATTTAGTATATTTTTTATAACTTTAATATACTGTTTTGAATTAATCTACCATGTATATACTAATTTTTTTATCATTATCTCCACTTATTTTTCTTTAAAACATTTAAAATCATATCCTTATCTTTCTTTCTAGTAAAAGCTATATCTAATAATTCAATCATCTTTTCTTTAGTTCTAGTTCCTGAAGTTGTTGTGGAATTTTTTAATATTTGTCCTCTTTTTTTATAGTTTTCATCTTCTGTATCTCTCCAACGTGATTTTTCAGATGCATTTATTATTCCTGCGGCCAATTTAATATTAGCTTGTATTTGTTTTGGGCTAAGAGATCCATTAAAATATCTAAATTCAACGGTAGGAGCTCTATCAGTTGCTATATTTTTTAGATTTATTCCATAATATCTATTCATTCTACTAACTCTTTCAGCCATATAACGTACATCTTCTTCTCTATCCATTCTAAAAGCCATTCTATTGGCCTCCGAAGCCATCTCACTAAAGCTAGTAGCATAACTAGATGCATTACTTCTTATTCGCCCCAAATCGCCTCCTGCTGCCCTATATAAACATTCTTCATAACTTTCTACCATTTTGAAAAATCTTCTCCAACGTTGACGTGCTGTATCTAATTTATTCATTCCTATATGTACATGGCCACCACAAGATTGATTTACTCTTGCTCCATGTCTTTTAGCAACTTCACATATAATTTCTATTTGTCTCCAAGTTTCAGGTGTATCCTTTAAAACTGGTGATACTAACTCTCCACCTTGACTTCCTGAAGAAACAGATCCATCTCTTTCTAGCTTCCATTTTGTATTATCGCTAACTCTTGCATGATATCCTAATCTATATGGTGCTGCAGTAATTCCTAAATCATATAATTCTCTTGCTATAGCATCAGCATTTCCACCAACAAATTCTAATTCCACTCCAAATGTACTGGTGTTTCCATTTAGAACATTCTCATACTCATAGTTAATTAAGTTATCATTAATATTTTCATAAGTTCTATCAAATTCTTCTAAATTTTCACAATAAAAAAAGCCATCATCTTGTGATGGACCTTCCTGGCTTCTTTGTATTTCATCTCTAATATCTTGTTGAATTCTAGCTGTCATTACTTCACTTGAAGTCATTTCTCTAATCTCTTCCTCTGCTACTCCTATAGCATTATTTACAGCATTTATATGTCTACAAATACGATTTCTGCTTTGAAAATCAGGACAAGTACATGAATCTGCATCTCCACTTACAAAATATCTTTGACTACTTGCAGAATCAACTGCATATACATCATCTTCCTCATCATAAGTTACTCTAATTTCTTCATTTCTACCTCGTGATCTTGAATTTCCCGTAACAACTATAGTCTCCCTTAATCTACTATTAATTCTACCTGCTAAATCATTAATTATTCCTAAGCTCATTCCTGATCCTGAAGCTCCTATTGCTCCATTTCCTAAATTCGCTTCCGTTGATATTGTATTACTTCTTCTCTTTGGCATCATATTTCTCCTTTGTGCTTTATTTATTTTTTCTAAAAACTAATAAAAAAACAGACTAGTAAAAACTAATCTGCTAATATATTCATTTTATGTTATAATTATATTGTTTTTATTGCCACGATGGATGGCGTGGCGGTTGTACGTTTTCCGCCTTTTGGCTATTAGTTTTTTAACTAAAGCAAAAAAGGTGGTGGTATTAGTATGCTTGAGATAATTTTAATAGGAATTATTGTTATTATTCTAATTACTATAATACTTAGACACAATAAAGATTTTTCCTTAGAACTAAATATAAAAATTTTAGGTATTACTTTATCTATAAAAAGCAAAGAAAAAAGAACTCCATCCAAATAGTTCTTCTTTCTTGAATTACTCTTTTAATTTTAAACTAATAGCCCAACGTAAAACGTTCTAGGACTAGCATCGTATTACCAGTACGATGCTTTTCTTATTTATATTATATCACTTTTTCATTATATTTATAAGCATAAAAATCTAAATTCATTTGAAAAATTTCATCTTTAGTTATGGATCTATCTAATTGTTTTTTATCTTTTATAGAAAATCCCTTTCTACTATTAACCCAAGCTGCTTGATGCATTATAGAAATTTTTCTATATTTGCTTATTTTTTTGATTTCTGCGACTCTTTCGATTGAAGAAATTCCTGCAATGATAATTTCTATGTCCTTAGAAATTCTTGAAATTAAAATTTTATATCCGAGCAAATAATGTCTCCATGCATTAGATGCTTTCAACTTTGTATCCACATTCATAAAGCTAAAAGCTATAGTTTTTATGTTACTTCTATTAATTTCATTAATCCAAAACTCTAAATCTTCATTAGTGGCCCAAATAACATCAAGTATTGCTGGCAACTCTTCCTTAATCATTTCATTATATACTTTCTTTGCCCGTTGAATATTATATAAGTGCTCTGATCTTGGAGCATCTTCATACAATGAAAAGTTTGGAGTTATTATTGCATGAAAGTTTTGTTTTTTTAATTGCTTATACAATTCATTTCGATTTTCCCAAAATCCTTCTAAGGCTCTATCTTTTATATAAAATTCAGCTATACCACCTATTTCTCCAGGTAAATTTAAAGTTTCTCTAAATCCTCGCATTTCATAAATTGGTGCTATATTCTCGCCATTAGCTGATAATAAAAATTCTCCATGAATTCCTACTATATTCTTTACTTTTGAAAAATTAAATTCACTTTTAATTTTATCAGGCATAATAGGTATATATCCAGGTAATTTATAATTTGAATTTTCCAGCAACACTTCACTATTTTCTAATTCTTTAATACTTCGAAAAGTCCCTAATTTTCTTGGACACCTAACTAAGCATCTCTTTAATTTTTCTTGGCCACATTTACATAAAGCTACATCACAAAGTGAACAACCACTACATGAACCATCTAAGTTTTTACTACATCTACTGCATTTTCTTATACCACAAAGACTTAAGTCCTTCATATCCATCTTGCTCCAAGACCACCTCACTATTCTTCTTTAATTCATTAAATTCTTTTTCAACTGCTTTACTTATAGTTAATATCTTTAACAAGTCATCTGTTGAAACATGCTCCATATTATTTTTCATTAGCTGCATCTGTCTTTTTAAAATTCGAGCTTCTTTTAAAAATTCAGCTACAACTAAATCTCCACTAAGCATCGCTACCATCCTTTTCTTTATTCTCTTCACTCACTTCAGTATTCTCAGTGTATTCATTATTTCCTTGTAATTTTTTCTGTAATACATCTAAATCTTTAAGTATTTCATTTAGTAAATTATCTGTATTCTCATCCTCGTTAAGCTCTTTAATAGATTCAATCTTGTTTTCTATACCTTTAATATTACCTAATACACTCTCTTTGTTTTTAATATATTCTGCATATATTTCAACATCTCTAAATTTTCTTCTTGTGCTTACATTTAAAGGTGAAATTACACATACATCCATGATTAAAAAAGGAATTCCTTTTGAGTTCTTAGCAATTTTTACTGGACCTAAAAAACGATGTTTACTTTTAGGATGATTAATTCTATGCTTAAATTTTTTATATAAATTTGCATCTATTTTTAATTGAATTACCATAATAGTGTTATTAGCTAACATAATTTTTGAAAAAGCATCAATACTTCCATCTTCATGTGGTATTATTTTACCATCAATACTCCCATTAATACTAAATATATTCAGCATCTTTTATCACTCCTTTATATATCTTTAATCCATTACCACTCTAGTTAATGCTCTATACATTTTCTTTTCCATCAAAACTCCCCCTTAAAACTAATTGTGTAGACTCTTCAGATTTTATTTTACTATTCAACACTTTTGAATTACCAAAATAAAATCCTTTAGCTTTCTTCTTCTTTTTAACTTCTTTACCTTCAAGAATCTCTTTATACTTTTTTCTCACTACACTCACTCCCTTGAAAAATATACTTATCTGCATAAGCTCTTCTTACTTCAAAATACAACTCTATCATATCATCACTAGACTATTACTTAAATTAACACATCAACTAATCTTTATTAACAATTCTAAACAACAGCTATATTTCTATTTATATCTTTATACGATATTCTCGTAAATGATACACCCCTATTAATCCCTAAACCCCAAATGTAGCAAATAATTAAATCCTAATATCCCTATAATTCATACTATCTTGGAGGGGATCCCTATAAGGCTCCCCTATAAAGAATATTATATATAAATGGCTAAAATTTTACTATGGCTTAAAGCTAGTATTTTCAAGGGGTTACGGCTATTTTTATCTTTGATTTTTTTTGCGGATTCGTGTAAATTACTTATTTTGGTAATTAAATTCACTACATTTTCATCTCCTTTCATTATTTCCTTTTCTTACTCGTTTTTAGCCTTTTTTATATGCTTATCGTATTTTACTACGTCTTATATTTAAACGTCTTATATGGCCTTATAAATGCCTTGTACATCATCTTGTAAACTTACTTTTTATTACGTATCTTTATTATACTAAATTTTTTATTCTTTATTTTTCAATTTTTATTCAACTTGGCGGCGATCCTATCCGTTCTTTTCTGTTGAATTTATAATTTTCAAAATTTACTCCTTGTAACTTTGTACCAACTTCTATTTTTTCAAATTCAAATTCTATTTGTATGCCATTTACTACTTTTAATTCCGTATTTAATTTTTCTTTTAACTCTTGTTTTCTTGCTTCTTTTTCTTCTTCTAAACTTATAACTTTTCTACTCTTATAATAGATAGTTAATCCATTTTTATTTTTAGTTAAAAATCCTAGATTTTCTAAATCTTTAATAAACCTATATGCTCCACTCTCACTCTTAAACGCTAAGTATTCTGCTATTTTAGATATACTTAAACTAATAAATGCTCCATACTCATTTCCTGAATATGCTTTAACTATAAGCATTAATACTTTACCTATCTTTTGCTCTAATATATCAACTGCCTTTTCTATATAATTAAGCGGTAATCTATATACTGCTTTTCCTCTTTTAATTGTTAATTTAACTAACCCATCTTTCTTTTCAAGTTTCCCCTTAGTTAACTGGGCTAATTCCTTTAATGTTCTTTCATTTATGTTAACATCTTTTAAATTAAAGAATTTTCCTAAAAGTTGTTGTTTTTCTAGTTCTAAATACATTCTAAAATGACGGACTGATCCCTTATTGTTATAAATAGCCTCAACTATATTTCTTGCAATATATATGTTATTTATTGCCTTTTTACAGACATTACAAACAAGACTTAGCCCTTCTTCTTCAAAAAGCATTTTTACTTTCTCACAAGAAAAATTTGTCTCATTTCTTTTCAATGATTTATACTTATTTTCAACTGCTCTTAAACTTTCATCGTGTTGCCACTCTATAGCTTTTTTCTTTAATATTTCTTTAATTTCAGCTTCGCTATAATTAGCTTCATATAATCCTAAAGCTATAGTTACTAAAAAGTTATTTCTATTTCCTTTTTCCATTAAAGGCATATCTATCAATGCCTTTACACATGCTCTGCTACACTCTTTTTCTCCTGGTAGTTCTAATACTTTTTTTTGTTTATTTTTATAATCTTTTAACTGTTTTTCAACTTTCTTTTTTGACTCTTCATATAATTTTGTAAGTTCTAAAGATTGAATACCAGGTAATTTTAATGTCCTTATATCTCTTTGATGCTTAGTTAATTTTTCTCTTGTTTGTTGTCCTGTCATAAGATACATTAACTCATCAAGATTTATGAAATTAACGTATCCACCTTTATAAAAACTTCCTGGAGTTTTTATTAAACGATATGATGAACTAACTACGCTTTCATCTACAAATTTTAAATTTAAATCTTTTTTTATTTTCTTGTACATTTCTGTATAAATTCTATGTACACTCTTTCCTGGCTTTAATCCAAATACTTTTGGATTGATCCATACATAAACTGACTTTGAATTAGTTATAGTAATTACTATATCTGCCTCTACTACATTGTAATTTAACATCATATGTTGAATATATTCAGCTACTTCAAAATAAACATCACATTCATTCTTTTTATCTGAAGATTCAAATTCAAGAACAAATGGGTGATATCTATCATCAAGTTCTTCTGTTCTCATTGTTCTTCCTTGCTTATCTAAATAAGTGAAGTGACTTTGTAATGAAAAATGGCTAACCTTTTTATTCCATTTATTTTTTATAGGCCATTCTAATATTTTTTCTATATGAGTTTCATATTTTTTATTTGCTCTATTTTGCCCAAATTCTCCTGATACAACTTCATGTATTCCACCGTAGCTTTGAATTATATTATCTAATTTTCTTAATGTTGTATAAATAAACATTTGATCTATAAAATTACCTTTTTCCATTTGTTCTTCACCTACCTTTCCATCAACTTTTTAAAAATTCCTAACAAAAAAGACTCCTAGGCATCCACTACCTAAGAGTCTATATATATTAAAACTTTATTTACACTAAAATCATTCAATACAATTCTTTACAATCTCTTGTAATCCTTTTGCATCTTACCATTATTTTATATTGCGTAAAATTTCACCTTATGCTAAAATATTTGCATAATGATGAAACGTAAAGTTCCAACACTCTGTCTTTTGGTAGTTTGGTTACCAATTTCAGTCATATAAATTAAAATGTTTGGAGACATTTTAATTTATCGTTCGGAATATTTAATAAAAAAGAATTCATTCTTTTTTATTCATTATATTATATTTCTTAAATTAATACAATATAATATAATATGATATTCTATAAATTTTGATGTGTCATATTATAATCGAAAAAGCAGTGAAATTATATTTTGCTGCTTTTTTGATATTAACCATCAAAACAGAACGTATGTTTTGATGGTATTACTATTCTGTATTTTTTAAAATGACTTTTGTCATTTTTTCATAACTTTTCAAATAGTAAAAAGAGCTCTCATTTTATTATAACGAGAGCTCTTTTTACTATAAATATGTTAAAAAACTCCAAAATTTATCGAGAGTTTTTAACTTTAACAAAGGTCCTATATTATATCAAAATATTAGTTAATCTTTTTGATTATAACATATAATTACTTATATCTCCAAATAAAATTTTTTATTTTAATGATTTTTATTTATATTTTTAGTCTTTCTATTTTTTATTTTATTTAGTTCCTTATTTAAGTTTCTCTCTTGTTTTTTGATCTGTGTACTGCTTATTCCTAATCTACTCTTTAAAATTTCTGCTCTAGTTTTCTGATTAGCTTTTTGCAATTCTTCTGATTTTAATTTCTTTTCAGTTCTATATTCCTTTTGAAGATTCTTTCTCAGATTTTCCTTTAATTTATCTGAATCAACTTCTTCTTTTCCCATTTTCACCCTAGCTTGATTAAATGATATTATCTTTGGTTCTTCATTATTTTTTTCTAAGTTACTTCGCTTCTTAACTTCATTAATGCCTAAATTGCTACTTTCTATTTCTCTATTATTATTTATATCTTTCGTTTTCTTTGCTGAATTTACGTCTTTCATCTTTATAGTTTCTGAATTTTCAACTTTACTTTTTTCAATTTTATCTTCAACTCCATCATTTCTGTGCTTATTGTTAAGACTATCTAATCTATTTCTTTCCTGGATATCTTTCATATCTGCACTTTCTATTTCTTTATTTTTTACTTCTTGGATCTTATCTTTTAATTCTTCTTTACTGCTACTATTTGAATGTTTAGAAACATCTTTCATATTGCTATTTTCTAAATTTTCAACTTTATTTTCTTCAGTTCTATTTTCAACTCCATCATTTCTATAATCATTGTTAAAAGTATCTAGTCTATCTCTTTCCTGGATATCTTTCATATCAGTACTTTCTATTTCTTTATTTTTTATTTCTTGGATCTTATCTTTTAATTCCTCATTACTACTACTATTTGAATGTTTCGAAGCATCTTTCATATTGCTATTTTCTAAATTTTCAACTTTATTTTCTTCAGTTCTATCTTCAACTCCATCATTTCTATACTCATTGTTAAAGCTATCTAATCTATTTCTTTCCTGGATATCTTTCATATCTGCACTTTCTATTTCTTTATTTTTTACTTCTTGGATCTTATCTTTTAATTCTTCATTACTGTTTACATTATTTATATCCTTAACTACATTTTTAGATTCTACATCTTTTATATGTGTATTTCCCTTTTGTTCCCCATTAAAGTTAACACCTACTATATTAGATTTTCTAACTTCACTTAACTTATCTTTAAGAGCATTCTTAGAATTCTTAATT
>ERZ1034880.631-NODE-631-length-9931-cov-8.461725_pt1 | contig 9931 bp, 9 predicted proteins | sample MGYA00520630_ERZ1034880 | MGnify/ENA primary metagenome ERZ1034880 (study PRJEB33766, sample SAMN09781725) | gut metagenome | biome: gut microbiome | host: Homo sapiens | place: Madagascar | study: EMG produced TPA metagenomics assembly of the PRJNA485056 data set...
GGTGCCGATCTGCTCGTTATGACGGCAACGCCCATCCCGCGTACGCTGGCGCTTTCGGTCTACGGCGATCTGGACACGAGTATCATCCGCCATCGGCCCGTCCCTGGCGCTGGCGTGACGACACGCGTGCTTACTGAGTCGAGTCGCGACCTTGCCTATGGCGCCATCCGCGAGGCGCATGAAAAGGGTCATCAGGCCTACGTGATTTGCCCGCTCGTGGAGCCGAGTGACTCGGCCGATGATCTGGAGGACGTGCCCGGTATCGCCCGCGACGACGAGGGCCGCGTGACGGTCCCCGTGCCGCTGCACGATACGGCGACCGAGCTCGATCGCCTGCGTCTGGCGTTGCCGGGTCTTGCCATCGAGCGCCTTCACGGCCGCATGCCAGCGGGGGAGAAGGACCAGGTTATCGATGCCTTTAAGCGTGGCGAGATTGACGTGCTCGTCTCGACTACGGTGGTCGAGGTGGGCGTCGACGTGCCTAACGCCACCGTCATGGTCATCGAGAACGGGGAGCGCTTTGGTTTGGCTGCTCTGCACCAGCTGCGCGGTCGCGTGGGCCGTGGCAGTGTGTCGGGCACGTGCCTGGTCATGACGCACTCCAAGGGCAACGGCGGCGCTTCGGCAGCACAAGATCGCCTGCAATCGCTCGAAAAAACCTCGGATGGCTTTACGCTCGCCCAGATGGACCTGCGTCTGCGCCACGAGGGCGAAATCCTGGGGTACCGCCAGCATGGCGGAGTGACCCTGCGCTTTGTCGACCTGGATGCCGACGAGGAGCTGATCGAGTGGGCCCATTTGGACGCGGTCGAGCTCTTGCGGTATGCTTGCAACCTTGACTCCGTGGCGACGCGCCCCCTGCGCGATGCGGTCGCCATGCGATATCGACACATTTTTAAGGAGGTCAGCGGAGGATGAGAATCATCGGCGGCGAATGGCGCGGTCGTAAGATCGAGGAGCCCCGTGGTCGCGATGTCACCCGCCCCACGACCGATCGCGTGCGCGAGGCATGCGCATCTATGGTCATGTCGGCATTCGACTTCGATCTGGACGAGGTCCGCGTGCTGGACGCCTTTGGCGGCTCCGGTGCCTTAGGGTTAGAGATGCTCTCACGTGGTGCCCGCTCGCTCACGACGTTCGAGATCGATCGGAATGCCGCGCGGCTCATTACCAAGAATATCGAGTCGCTCTGCCGTGACCGTGCGCGTTGGCGCGTGATAACGGGCGACATGCTGGCGAGTGCCTCGCGCGGTCGTGTGCCGGGCGGCCCCTTTGATCTGGTCCTGCTCGACCCGCCCTATGCTTTTGGTGCCGAGCCGGTCGAGGAGCTGCTGCAGAAGCTGGCTCAGCAGGGTCTGCTTGCACCTGGCGCTTATGCCCTGTTTGAGCATGCCGCCGCCGATGCGGGCGCGCATCCGGCAGGCTTTGAGATCGTGCGCGAGAAGCGCTACGGCATTACCTCGGTCGACCTGCTTCGTTGGGTCGGCGATAACGATGGTGAGGAAGATTGCGCTGGCACCGATGCTCACAACAACGATGCCACGACGTTTCAGGAGGACGACCATGAATGACACCATCAACCGCGTGATCGTCCCGGGCACCTTCGATCCCATCACGTTTGGCCATATCGACGTCATCCGCCGCGCCCGCCGCATCTTTCCCAGTGTGATCGTCGCTGTTGCCGAGTCGCAGGGTAAAAACGGTGTGGGTACCACGTTTATGCTCGATGAGCGCGTGGCGCTGGCCCGCGAGGCGCTCGGTGATATCGACGGCGTCGAGGTCCTGCCCTTTACCGGCCTCTTGGTCGACTTCGCTCGCGAGCAGGGGGCGGGGGCCGTGGTCAAGGGCCTGCGCGCCATGACCGACTTTGAGTACGAGCTGCAGCAGGCAGATCTCAACTATCGCTTGGATAACGAGCTGGAGTCCATCTTTGTCATGAGTGCGCCGCAGTACGGCTATATCTCGAGCTCGGTCGTTCGCCAGATCGCCTCACTCGGCAGCGATGTATCGACGTTTGTCCCGCCCAACGTGGTCGAAGCGCTCAGGCATCGCTTTTCGTGACGTTTTTTATTGCCTGGTGGCATGTGGTAAACTAGCACGATGATATGTTACCTATGAAAGGAGACCGGATGCCGGGCGAGAATTTTCCTGGCGATAGGATCGTCAGCTTGGTCGATGAGCTCGAAGGGCTGATCGAGGAAGCCAAGCCGCCTTTCGGCAAGAACGCTCAGTTCAAGGTCATCGACGCCGACGTGTTCTTCAACATCCTCGACGAGATCCGCATGAGCTATCCCGAGGAGTGGCAGAAGTCCCGCCGTATCCTTAAGGAGCGCGAGGAGCTTATGGCTTCCGCCGCCGCTCAGGCCGATTCCATCATCGCCGACGCTCAGCAGCAGGCCCTCACCATTGCCGGTGAGCAGGAGATCGTCCGCTTAGCACAGCAGCAGGCCGACGACATCCGCGATCGCGCCCAGCAGTACGAGCGCGAGACGCGTTATGCAGCCGAGGACTACGCAGAGCAGGTCTTTACGCACCTGGAGGAGAACCTCAAGAGCCTGACCGGCACCGTTACCCGTTGCCGTCAGCAGCTTAACGAGGGTGCCGCCCAACAGAATGGTCAGTGGTAATGGCTGAGTTCCCGAGCGTTACCGTCGATCTTTCCGAGCAGCTCGAGTTCCCTGGTGATTCGTATCCGCTGACCGGTAAGGTCGATGTCGCCACCTACACGGTGGGCGAGAAGGAGTACCAGCTACAGGACGGCATCGACTACGATGTTGTCTTTACCAATGCCGGTACCGGTGTTTTGCTTACCGGCATGGTCCGCGCGCACGCCACCGGCGAGTGCGACCGTTGCCTGGAGCCCGCCTCGTTTGATATCGCCGGCGAGATCGAGGAGTTCTACCTCTTTGAGGAGCCCGAGGATCCCGAGGCCTACGAGGACGGCTACGAGCTCCTGGGTGAGGACCGCATCGTGGATCTGGGTGAGCCCATCAACGACGCGGTCGTCATGGACACGCCGTTTGTGGTGCTCTGCAAGCCCGATTGCCGCGGTCTGTGTCCCACTTGCGGTTGCAATCTCAACGTCGAGCAATGCGATTGTGCCGCTCAGGCAGAGGCAGAATGGGCCGCTGCCACGGAAAATCCATTTGCAGCATTGAAGAATCTCAAGCTCGATGAGTAAAACTGTGGTAGTATCGCTACTTGCGCGTAATCGCCACACTGGATAGTTCATAAGGAAGGTCACTATGCCCGTACCTAAACAAAAGCAGGGTCGTATCCGCACTCACACCCGTCGTTCCGCCAACATGAAGATCTCGGCTGCGGCTCAGTCCACGTGCCCCCGTTGCGGCGCTGTCAAGCTTCCGCACCACGTGTGCCCCAGCTGCGGTTTCTACAAGGACCGCGAGGTTATCGTTACCGAGTAACGGTATACTCTGGATGCGATGCCGTTCCAAATGGAACCACAATGGCCGGCTCAATGAGTCGGCCATTTTTGTATAAGGAGCATGTATATGAGTAACGTTCGCGTTTGTGTAGACGTTGTGGGCGGAGACGAGAAACCTCAGGTTGTTCTCGATGGTATCGAGGCTGCACTTGCCGCCGATCCCGATATCGAGGTCTTGGCAGCTGGCCCCGCTGAAATCGTCAATCCCTTTGCTGCTTCCCATGCACGTGTTGAGGCCCTTGAGGCACCCGACGTTATCGCCATGGATGACGATCCCATTCGCGCCGTGATGACCAAGCGTAAATCGTCGATCGTGCTGTCGTGCCGCGCCATCAAAAAGGGCAACGCGGACGCGTTCTTCTCCGCCGGCTCGACCGGTGCCATGACTGCTGCCGCCACCGCCTATGTGACGCCGTTTAGGTATCAGGCCGAAGGCAAGAAGCAGCCGGTACGTCCCTGTCTGACCAATGCGTTACCCAATCGCGCCGGCGGTCTGACGGTGCTGTGCGATATGGGCGCCAACCCCGATGTTGATGTGGACGATATGGTGCGCTTTGCGCAGATGGGCAGCGCCTATGCCCGCGTCGTCTTGGGCATTGAACATCCTCGCGTAGGTCTGCTCGCCAATGGCACCGAGGACGAGAAGGGCTCCAACTTTACCAAGGCCTGCTTCCCTGCTATGAAGGCCGCGGTTCCGGGCTTTGTGGGCAACTGCGAAGGCACCGATCTTACGTCGGGCAATTTTGACGTCGTGGTCGCCGACGGCATGTCGGGCAATATCGCTCTCAAGGCTACCGAGGGCGCTGCCAAGTTTTTGCTGCAGGAGCTCAAGGGCGCCTTTATGGCCTCGCTCGGCACCAAGATCGCCGCGCTGCTCATAAAAAAGCAGATGCGCGAGATTAAGGCCAAGCTCTCTGGTGATGCCAAGGGCGGCGCGATTCTTTTGGGCCTGCGTGGCGTGGTCCTGATCGGCCATGGCGCCACCTCGGTCGAGGCTGTTAAAAACGGTACGCTCGCGGCGGCCGAAGCCGTGCGCGCGGGGCTGGTCGAGAACGTCGCCAACTCCATGGACGGTATCGTTTTATAAGAGCGAGTTAGAGCGCTGTTATGTGCCTCGCGGCGCACGTCGTGGGGTAGAATCAAAACCGTGTCTTGGTGCCGCCCGCGCGGTGCCAATCTTTTGGTATTCATGCACTATGAGAGGAAGCGCTATGGACCGCTCCGAAATCTTCGACAAGATCGCCGAGGTCGCTGCTGACGTTCTGGGCGTCGATGTTGCCGAAATTAGCGATGAGACCACCTTTGACGATCTCGATGCCAACTCGCTCGAGCGCCTGCAGCTGGTTACGGCTATCGAGGACGAGTTCAATCTCGAGATCGATGATGAGACCTTGCTCTCGCTCAACTCTGTCGCCGACGCCGTCGACGCGATCGAAAACGCCAGGGAGGCTTAGGTCTTGGCTTTATCCGAACGACTTACGCGCGCCCAGGAGATTCTGGGCCACGAGTTCAATGACAAGGTGCTGCTGCGCGCGGCCCTTACGCATCCTTCGGCCGTCGAAGGGCAGCCAGTCTCGGCAAGCTACGAGCGCCTTGAGTTCTTGGGCGATTCCATTTTGGGCGCCGTCGTCGCCCGTTCACTCTTTGAGTCCTATCCCGAGTTTGACGAGGGCAAGCTCACGCGCCTGAAGGTGTCGCTTGTCTCGGGCGCCACGCTGTCCGAGGTGTCGCATGAGCTGGGCATCGACGACATCATCATCTTTGGTGCCTCCGAGACCGGTACCGGTGCGCGCGGCCTGCATTCGGCGCTCGAGAACGTCTACGAGTCGCTCGTGGGCGCGCTGTACCTGGACGCCGGCTGGGATGTTGCGGCGGAGTTTATCCACCGTACGCTTAAGCCGCATTTGGCTTCCGAGCGTGCCGAGCATCCTGCGAACCCCAAGTCGTTTTTGCAGGAGTGCGTGCAAGCCGACGGTCACGAGCCCCCGGCGTATAAGCTCGTTGGCTCCGAGGGCCCGGCGCATGCGCCCACCTTTACCGCTGTGGTGCTCATCGACGGCATTCGCCAGGGCCGCGGCACCGGTTCCTCCAAGAAGGAGGCCGAGGGAGCCGCTGCGCTCGAGGCACTCGACCGCATGGGCTACACCACCAACGGCGTGATTCTCAACAAGAAGCCTGTTTAAGCGAGGAACCGTGTATCTCAAGTCCCTCACGCTCAAAGGGTTCAAGTCGTTTGCCGACCGCGCCCATATGTCATTTGAGCCGGGCCTGACCGTCATCGTCGGTCCCAACGGCTCGGGAAAATCGAACATCTCCGACTCGATTCTGTGGGTCCTGGGCGAGCAGAGCGCCAAGCAGCTGCGCGGCCAGGCCATGGAGGACGTCATCTTCTCGGGCTCGTCGGCACGCAAGCCGGTGGGTGTCGCCGAGGTCACGCTGGTGCTCGATAACTCGGACCATATGCTGCCCGTCGATTTTGACGAGGTCGCCATCACCCGTCGCATGTATCGCTCGGGCGAAAGCGAGTACCTCATCAACTCGAGTCCGTGCCGCCTGATGGACATTCAGGACATCCTGCACGATTCGGGCCTGGGCAAGGATACGCATTCCATCATCAGCCAGGGCAAGCTCGATGCCATTTTGCAGAGCCGCCCCGAGGAGCGCCGTGCCCTCATCGAGGAGGCCGCCGGCATCTCCAAGCACAAGCGCCGCAAGGAGCGTGCGCTCAAAAAGATTAAGTCGATGGACGAGCACCTGACGCGTGCCCGCGACATCAATAAGGAGATCGCCCGTCAGCTGCGGCCGCTGGAGCGTCAGGTCGATCGCGCGCGCAAGTACAAAGAGCTGTCCTCGCGCGCGAACGAACTTACGCAGATGCTGGCCGTCGACGAGCTTCGTTCGCTGCAGTCGCAGTGGAACGACTTGGAGAGCCGCTCCAAGGAGGGCGCCGCCGAGCTTGAGCTTGCGCAGTACCGCTTGGGCGAAAAGGAACGCGAGCTCGAGAAGCTCCAGGTCATGCTTGAGGAAAAGGGCCTGTTTGTGGGCGATCTGGGCGAGCAGCGCCGCCATATGCAAGACGTGGTCGGCCGCATTAACTCCGATATGCGCCTGCTCGAGGAAAAGGGCCACAACATGGTGTCGCGCCTGTCCGACATGCGTGGCCAGATCTCGAGCTCCGAGCATCAGCGTCGTCGCGTGGTCGAGGAGCTCGAGGACGCGCGTGCGCAGCTTGAGGAGGTGACCGGTGCGCACATGCAGGCCCAGGAGGACGTTGACGCCGCCGGGCCTGCCGCCGCTGAGCTCCACGAGCGACGCGTGGCTCTCGACAATCAGATTTCGCAGCTTACGCGTGAGCAACGCGATGTGCAGCGCGTGGCCGATAACGCGGCGCTCGAACTCGCCAAGGTGAAGGACTCGCTGAGCAACGCCGAGGTTGAGGACAACATGTACGCCTCGCGCTTGGAGCAGATCGATGAACAGCTCGAGGAGGTCACGGCCTCGCTCGAGAGCCGTCGCGAACGCGCCGAGGAGCTTGAGGGTACTCTTGAGGAAGCGCGCCAGGCTCAGGTCGATGCGCGTGAAGCCACCGAGACGGCACGCGCGGCCCTGAAGGACCTGCGTGCCCGCGAGAGCGAGGCACGCAACAAGTTATCCGAGGTACGCTCGGAGCTTGCCAGCCAAAAGAAGCTCGATGCCCGCATGGCTGACAGCTCGCCGCTGGTGAGCCGTCTGATGGGCGCGCTGGGCGATGATGTCTCGGGTCGTCTGGGTGACGTGCTCGAGGCTCCTCGTGAGCTCGAGGGCCTGATCGAGCAGCTGCTTGCCGGCGATATCGATGCTCTTTTGTTTGATGACACCGCCACGCTTGAGCGTGCCGGTCGCGCGGCTCTGGACCAAAAGAAGGCCTCGGGTGAGGCGCTGCTGGTCGCGCGCGGTGTGAGCGCCTCTGCTGCCGCTAAGGGCGCTGCCGGTTCTCGCCTGGTCGATCGTCTGTCCGTGCGCTCCGGTTATGGCCCGGTTGTCGAGGCCCTTCTCGGCGGCTATTACGTGGTCGATAACTTGGCTGCCGCGTTGGCTGCCCCTGTCGTTGACGGTGTGACCTACGTGACTCCCGATGGCGCCCGCGTGAGCTGTGGTGGTCTGGTGCGCGTGGGGCTCGATGCCGGCGAGGCTTCGGGTGCCTTGGAGCGCAAGCGCCGCATCCGTGAGCTCGAGGGCCTGGAACCCGATCTGGCTGCCATCTTTGAGCATGCTTCGGACCAAGTCGTTGAGGCCAACGTCGCCGTCGAGGAGGCACGTGCCGCCGAGGGCGATGCCGCCGGTGAGATCGCCCGTCTTGAGGGTGAGCGCCGCTCGCTGCTCTCCGAGATCGGCCGCTTGGAGCAAAGCGCCAACAATGCCGAGGTCGAGCGCGTGCGCATCTCCAAGCGCCGCGAGCAGGCCGCGGAGGCCGTTCGCGCTGCGCGCCCGCGCGTTGACGAGCTCACCCGTTCGCGTGACGAGGCGCGTGCACAGGCAAGCGACCTGGGTCTCCAGATTGCCGAGGCCAACGATGAGCTCGATCGCGTTCGCCGTGACGATTCCGAGGCCGCCGGTAAGCTCGCCGATGCCAAGGTGCGCCTGGCGCAGACGAGCGAGCGCCTGCGTTCGCTGAAGGGCCGCGTGCCCGACCTTGAGCATCGTCTTGAGGGCATCGACCGTCGTATCCGAGGAACACGCCAGGCTTCGCACTCGCTCGAGCTGCTGCGCCTGCGCGTCGACCCCATGCACGAACGCTATTCTGCCCTGTTGGAACGCGCATCGGATTGGGCAGCGCGCCTGCGTGACCAGGCCTCTCTGGAAGAGGCGGACTCCGCTTCGCTCAAGAAGACCATCGAGGATGCCAAGGCCGAGGTTTCCCGTGCCAAGGAGCGGGTTGATGCCGCCACGGCGACGCAAAATGAGTTCAAGGTTGCGCGCGGCAAGCTCGAGGTGCAGGTAGAGGCGGCCATCAAGGCCATTACCGCCGATGGCACCACGGTGCTCGAGGAAGCGCTCATGCTTCCGGCGCCCACCGACCGCGACGCCGCCGAGCGCGAGCTCAACCAGCTCGTGCGTCAGATCAACAATCTGGGCCCCGTGAACCAGGTTGCCATGGAGGAGTACGAGCAGCTCAAGCGCCGCGCCGATTACATCGAGGAGCAGCTGGCTGATCTGGAGAGCGCGCGCAAGGCGCTCACCAAGATCACGGTGGCCATTGATCGCAAGATGCGCAAGGCGTTTCTGGTGACGTTTGAGAAGGTCGACGCGAACTTCCGCGAGATCTTCGCCATGCTGTTCCCGGGTGGCCAGGCTCATCTTGAGATGACCGATCCCGAGCATCCTGCCGAGACGGGCATCGAGGTCGTGGCGCAGCCGCGCGGCAAGCGCATTACCAAGATGATGCTCATGTCGGGTGGCGAGAAGAGTCTGACGGCGCTCGCCCTGCTCTTTGCCGTGTACCGCACGCGCACGGTGCCGTTCTATGTGCTGGACGAGGTCGAGGCGGCGCTTGATGACGCCAACCTGTCCAAGCTCATCGGAGCCCTCGATGTGCTGCGTTCCGATACACAGCTCTTGGTCATTTCGCATCAGCGCCGTACTATGGAGGACGCTGACGTTCTCTATGGCGTCTCGATGCAAGCCGACGGCGTCAGCCGCGTCGTCTCGCAAAAACTCGATCGCGAAACCGGAAAGGTCGTGAATGCATAATGGGATTCTTTGACGCTCTCTCGCGCGGACTCGAGCGCAGCCGCGAGGCCCTCAATGAGGTCTTTTACTTCGGCGGTGAGGTCGACGAGGATTTTTGGGAGGACCTAGAGGACACTCTCGTCATGGGTGACATGGGTGCCGAGGTCGCTATCAAGGTGTCCGATGACCTGCGCGATGCCGCGGCCAAGAAGAACCTCAAGACCGCCCCGCAGCTCCGTCGTGCCCTAGCCGAGCAGCTCGAACAGCACTTTGTGCCCATCGAGCGCGATCCGTTCGCCGATACGCCGAGCTGCGTGCTGTTTGTGGGCATCAACGGCGCCGGCAAGACCACGACGGTCGGCAAGATCGCGAGTGCCATGGCCGCCCGCGGCAAGAACGTCGTGATCGGTTCTGCCGATACCTTCCGCGCTGCCGCCATCGAACAGCTCGATGTGTGGGGCCAGCGCGCCGGCGTTCCCGTCATCAAGCGCGATCGCGGCTCCGATCCGGCGAGCGTGTGCTACGACGTGCTCGACGAGGCCGACAAGCGCGGCAGCGACCTGGTACTTATCGATACCGCCGGCCGTCTGCACACGAGCCCCGAGCTTATGCGCGAGCTTGCCAAGGTGGTCAACGTGACGCGTAAGCGCGCCGCCAATATGGCCGCCGGACCCATGCCCGTCTCGGTCGTCCTCGTAATCGATGCCGCGACAGGCCAAAACGGCCTCAACCAGGCTCTCGAGTTTAACGAGGCGCTGGGCCTGGACGGTATTATCA